>Ga0224513_10001113_pt1 | contig 10758 bp, 10 predicted proteins | sample SF_May12_sed_USG_5_FD_169109 | JGI IMG/M metagenome (GOLD analysis project Ga0224513, IMG submission 169109) | Sediment microbial communities from San Francisco Bay, California, United States - SF_May12_sed_USGS_21 | ecosystem: Environmental > Aquatic > Marine > Sediment | place: USA... | reverse complement strand
GCCAAAGGCGTCCAAGATACCGGTGACGTTTGTTGTGTTTGCGCGCAACCGTCCCTTGAAGGCGCGCCATCGACCGCCACAAATCGACATTTCGGGTTTTGAGAACAAGGTGATAGTGGTTGCCCATTAAACACCAGGCATATACAGTCCAGGCATCGAGTTCCTTGACCTTCTTCAAGATGTCGATGAATTGATACGCCTCGGATCTGTCGTCAAAGACGAGCTCTCCCCGAGCAACTCGGCAGAAGAGGTGGTACGTGGCTCCTGGGAGGAATAGGCGAGGTTTTCGTGGCATGGGATGCCTCCCATGCGCGGACGGGACAATCAGATTTTACTCGGTCCCTTTCACAATTCAACAATTCGGTACGTGGTACCCATTCGGTACGTGGTACCCATTTACCCATTTCATTTGTGTGAGCAGGAACATTGTGAGACTTGTGATAGTTGGCACCCGTTCCCGTTGGCACCCGTTGGGTACGGCGAGGAGGTGCCGACCTTCTGAAATAGTCGAAGTAGAACTCGTGTTATTTATCAGAATTCTTTCGGTTCCGGACGGTCGTCACGTTGACGCCGATTGGCCCTACTGAGGCCACTGTGACTAACAAGAAAAACAAGGATTGGAGTCAAGATGCGCACACCAATACGTCAACTACTGGTTCCCATCATCCTAATGGCGCTTTCGGCTGGAACGGCAGCCGCGGAGCGTTGGATCATTCCCGCGGGCGCCCACGCCACAGGTGCTCAGGACACCAACTGGAGAACCGATGTCTACCTTTTCAACCCGTATTCGACAGATATCACCGTGACTGTCTACCTTCTGCGAAAAGGAATAGACAACTCCGACCTGAACGAGTCTTCGACCCACACGGTTCCCGCAGACGGTCAAACTGTGCTCGCCGACGTCTTCTTCTCGGAGTTCGGTTTCTCCGGCACCGGCGGGTTGTTGGTGGAGTGCGACAATCCCGACCTCGTGGTCAACAGCCGCACCTACGATCTGCTGGAAGACTCGAGAACCTTTGGCCTGTACATGCCCGCTGTCCGGACCAGCGCCGCTTTGGCCTCTGGGCAGCAGGGCGAGATCATCCACCTCGCCAAGTCTGCCGATTATAGGAGCAACGTCGGCTACACCGCGGCGTCGGCCGACGGGGGCACTTTCATCGTTCGCCTCTTCGACGAAAACGGCGCGCAGACAGGCACACTTTCGCGATCGTTCGCCGGATTCGAGCATTGGCAGTTCAATGACATCTTCAGCAAAACGGGAGCTCCCCCGTCCACTGCGGCGAGGGCGGAGGTGGAAGCGACCGCCCCCATCGTGGCCTATGCCACCGTAATCGACGAGCACACCGGCGATCCGGTGGCGATCATGGCCCAACGCATCGCCGACGCCGCGTTCGAGGCAGCGGCTATCCCGGGATCAGCTCGCGCGGCCGGCGCGAATGGGTCACTGTGGCGCACAGACGTCCGGATCTACAATCCGAACACTGAAGCGGCGACTGTCACCCTCGACTATTACAGGAAAAAGAAGACCGACGGTCCTCACAGCAGCGCGAACTTTTCCGTGGACGGTGGCGGCATCCTCGCCCTCGATGATGCCATGATGGAGGCGTTCGGGCTGTCTTCCGCCAACGGCGCGATCCGCGTCTCGAGTGACATGGCGGTCATGACGTGGTCTCGGACCTACGATCGAACCGAAAACGGGACCTTTGGCCAATCCGTACCAGCAGTCTCGGCGGACTTCACCCTCGGTGACCAAGAACAGTTGATATACACCGGTCTAAGCAACACGGGTTACAGGTCGAATGTGGGGTTCTTCAACCTCGAGAACAAGCAAACGAGTTTCATCGTCTTCTTGTACGAGCAATCCGGATTGACCGGGCAGTCGCGTTTCTTCACCCTCGGGCCCAACGAGATGAACCAGGTCAACGACGTCTTCGCCTGGATGGGCGTGACGGATGCGAACGGAACCTACTCGCTCGTGATTTACCTGAGCTCCGGTGACAAGGTTGCGAGCTTCGTCACGGTGATTGACAACCTCTCGAATGATCCCGTCTATCAGCCAGGCGAGGTGAGGACCATCCACAGTAGTGAAAGTAAGGATCAAGCACGTTAACTTTGCTTGATCATGGGTGCCACTTGGGAGCCACATTCCGCATCGTTGAATTGTGGGGCCATTGGAATCCATAGGACGGATTTCGTAGGGTCAGGCTTGCTTGCGTAGATCGGATTCGTGGCGCTGATGTTGTCCGTATCAGGCGGGCGAGGATCGGGCTAGGGCAAGATTCAAGAAGATCGTAACATGCTGATTCTTAGTTACTTCAATGATGCAGGATGTGGACTTTTAATCCGGTGGTCCCGGGTTCGAGCCCCGGGCGACCCACCACTCGCTTCAGCGCCTCCCCACCTCGAGTGCTCTCACGACTTCGCCGCGTTGCTCGCGCGCTCCGGTTGCGCGTTGCAGGGTTCGCTGCGACAAGTCGCGCGCGGCGTCACGTCGGAACCAGCGGATGGCTCGAGGCCGCCTCCACCCATCCGCCCCGCGGCGAGAGCCATGAGCCGCTGCTTCTCGCCGTGTTCGAATCCAGCACGGCTCACCATTTTCATTTTGAACCCAGTTCAAAATGAAAATGCCGCGGCGTAGCTCCGAGCGAAGCCGGGCATTCTCCCTCAAGCCAGTAGAAGACCGAGAACTACCACCTGGCAGATCTTTCATTACAAATCAACAGATGTGGAAGTGTTTACGAGGCACCCATCCTGGTCACGGTCGACTGAGCCGAGATCCTGTCCAATCTTGACGACTGTATATTTGAGGTATATATTCTATACCATGGAATTCGAGTTCGATCCCCGCAAGAGCCGCTCGAACAAAAAGAAGCACGGGATCGATTTCGACGGGGCGCAGGCACTGTGGGATGACCTGGACCTGATTGTCATTCCGGCCCGAACTTCCGACGAGCCGCGGTCTCTGGTTGTCGGGAGAATCAGCGCGACCCACTGGTCCGGGGTCATTACCTACCGGGAGGATCGGATTCGAATCATTTCGGTTCGACGTTCTCGGGACGAGGAGATTGAGATATATGAAAGCTAAGGATTTCGAAAAGAAGTTCGACGCGGGCGAGGACATCACGAAGTACCTCGACCTGACGAAAAAAAAACGGCCCGGCCACGAACAGAAACGAGTTAATGTCGATTTCCCGGTGTGGATGATTGAGTACCTCGACCGTGAGGCCTCTCGCCTCGGGGTGCCGCGTCAATCGCTGATCAAGATGCTGATTGCCCGCCACTTCGACAAGGCGTCGTGAGCAAGAGTACGGGTGCGTTTCGCTTCGTTGAATTGTTAAGGGGTGGGATTCTAGGTGGGTTCCAAGCGGGCTAGGATCGGGCCAGGACTACAGTTGGACACCTCGCAACATGATCTCAATGACGTCAATGATGCAGGGTGTGGACTTTTAATCCGGTGGTCCCGGGTTCGAGCCCGGGCGACCCACCAAGCTTCGTTCTCGACCTTTGGGAGAGAGGCAAGCCTGTCCCGGCGTCGTGCGAATCACGAAGCCGGACCCGGCAAGCAAGACCCGGCGAAATCGTTAAATCGTTGGGCCTGGCACTCAAAGAACATCTTGATTGTCGTCGGAATAGATGAACTGTTGTTGTTGATTGAGCCCTGTTGCGTAGCTTGCCCTTGGTATAAGGACTTTTAATCCGGTGGTCCCGGGTTACTCGCGCCCTGCGGGCGCGGTGTCTCCCCACCGTCAGCGAGTGGTTCATGGGCTCCTCCTTCGGATGAGCCTTGAACCACGATCGCTGCCGTCGGCGAGTTCGAGCCCCGGGCGGCCCACCACTCGCTTCAACGCCTCCCTACCCCCAGCGCTCTCACGACGTGGCCGAGTTGCTCGCGCGCAGGGCGCGCGGCGTCACGACGGAACCAGCGGATGGCTCTGGGCCGCCTTCAACCATCCGCCCCGCGGTCCGAGCCATGAGTCGCTGATTCTCGCCGTGATCGAGTCCAGCACGGCTCACCAATTTTTGTGTTCAACCTGTGGCTGAAACATTAATTGCCGCGGCGTAGACCGTAGGACGAAGCCGGACCCCCCTCGAAGCCAGTACCAAGCCGAGAACTACGCCCGGGCGAGCCATGTCCCGGCGTAGCCCAGGGCTGCCACACTCCGAATTGTTGCATTGTGGCACCCATCTATCGCGCTCATGATGAGCGGTTGGATCGAAAAACGTGCCTAGCACTCTTTGCAGCGATGGGGCGACACGCATCAACTCCGAATGATGAGAATCAGGACCGCTGCTGATCCCAGGAGATTCACCAGGCAGTGGACAATGATTCCAATGTAGATGTTTTTCTTCCACCACACCGCGTAAAACACTGGCGTGAAAGCGAGGATTCTGAGAGGGTTCTGCCATGGAGTGAAGAAGTGGTAGATCGAAAACAACACCGTGTTGAAGAGCGGAGCCCACCCTCTCAACTGCGAGATCCTCGGTAACAAGTAGCCGCGAAAATAGAGTTCCTCTATGATTGGCCCGACGATCCCATTGATGATCACCAGAAATAGGGCAGAAAAAATGAGTGTGCCTCGTGAATAGTCGGATATGTGATCGGCAAAGCTGTCAAAGAAGTAGACGCTCGGCACCCATGAGAAGAGCGAATCGACGATCGCACTTTCAATTGGTGGGTTGATGACCGCGGCAACAAATCCCATCCACACCAAAAGAGTCAGCGAAAGAACAACATACTGCCACGCGGACAGCGATTCGCGGTATGCAACGACGTCCTTGAAAGAAAACTTGGAGTTCTTTCTTTTCCCTTCTCGGAGGAGACAGCCAAGCTCGAAAGGAAGCGCGCATAGGACTGCTGCAAGAAGAAGCATCAGAAACGAAGGTGCGCCGAGCCTCTCGCCAACCGGCGCCAGTATGAAATAGGCAACTGTCGCGAAGGCTCCCGGCAACAGGTGAAGGAGCAGAGAGAGTTTCAGGGAGTGATGCTGGACAGCTTCGGAGGTACGAGAATGAGCAGGTACGTTCATGGTACGTTCCTCATCACCCCTTCTGTTCGCTGGATACGCACTGGACTTTAGCTCGTTTCGACTGCAGTTTCCAGATGTCACGTTCGCCCCAGGACATCGAGGTGGCAAAGATCAACACCCGCATGGGCAGGGGTGCCACGTTGCGCAATTTTGCATTGTGTTGGCACGGATTTCGAGAGGTCGGGTTCGGAGTCTGAGCCGGTTGTAGGAGCCTGTCCGGCGTGTTCTGGGCAGCTCTCTTCAGGTGGGCCAGGATCGGGCTAAGGGGGGTGCTGAAAAGTGCCACCAGCATTACATTCACAGTGGACTTTTAATCCGGTAGTCGCGGGTTACTCGCGCCCTGCGGGCGCGGTGTCTCCCCACCGTCAGCGAGTGGTTCATGGGCTCCTCCTTCGGACGAGCCCTGAACCACGATCGCTGCCGTCGGCGAGTTCGAGCCCCGGGCGGCCCACCAGTCTTCCCATCGCCATCGATCCATTCAAGAAAAAATTCGCCAACTTTCTAAGTTTTAACGCCTGGCACCCATAGGCCCACTTCACCAGACCGGCACTTTCCAATCCCCTGAGCACAAGGGTGCTAAGACGCCGCAGCTCAGCCGTCTCCTCGGCCAGCTGTGTACCCGCCTTCGCATAATAGAATTCAGCAATAAACCATCCGAGGAACACGCCAAGTGCGAAGTACGTGAAGCGTACCATCGGAACCTCCGACGATCAGGACAGCCGGGATGGCAACGGAGAGCCATCCGAAAAGGGGCTATGAAAACGATTTATCCTTCAGGGCAGCGGAAGACCCGGTACCCCCACCCCGATCTTCATCACCGAAGGACCTGCCCCACCATCCTGGAAAAAGGCGAAGTTGGTGAAGTAGATGCTCTTGCGGTTGCCTTTGCCAGTGCCGAAGGCGAGGCTTGCCGGCTCGTCGAGGCCGTTGGTAGCGGTTGCCAGGACATCAATGCTGCCTCCGTCGAAAGAGATACGAAGGAGCATGCCGAAGCTTGTGACGGCGTAGATGTCGCCATGGACGTCCAGGGCGATCCCGTCTGTCGGATAGAGGATGGGGTCTTCGACGATCACCTCCAGTGCGCCGGCGGTGCCATCTCTGAGCACCGGGATGCGAACGATTCGCGCCCCCTCCGTATTCGCAACCAAAATCTCGCCATGTCGGTAGACGATTCCGTTCGCTCCGAGCGGGAGGCCCAGACCGAGCGACTCGTCGCCCTGCAACAGGGCATCCTGGACCCAGACCTCCGCAATCCCGTGCGGCGGTATCCGCCAGACCGCTCCCATTACCAGATCGGTGACGTAAAGGTTACCCACTTTGTCGAAGGCAAGGGCATTCGGGAATAGGATCTGATCGGTACCTGGTAACCGGTTCTGCGAATACCCGTCCCGGCTGATGCGCCATACTCCGTGGGTGTCGGGATTGAGCGACATCAGACACGCATAGACGTTACCCGGGGCATCAACCGCGAGGCCTATGGCGCCGACCGCCGGCGGAATGATGACCGGATCCAGTGTAGCGAATACCGACTCGCTCCCGTCGGGCGCGATCTTCCGAATCTGTCCGAGGGGTGCCAGGGTGACGAAGAGGTTCCCGACCTTGTCTACGGCTATGCCCTCGGGTAACTCTCCGATCATAGGATCGTACAGCACCACAGTCTCCAACTGCCCGTCGGGCAGAGGCTCGGCCCACAGCACGGGCGTATACAAAATGGCAGCTAGGACGCCGAGGCTCACTACAGTTAGAATCCTAATCCTCTGCTTGCTCATATTCTTTCTCCCTTGATATTTGTGAGCCGATTCCATTATCGGCCCCCGATGCTCTTCGGCAGAGCGGCGATGAGGCTGCGTTGCTTTGCGATAAAGAATTTTGGTTGGTGTACTTTTGTCGGGCTGACCACCTACGGACGCCTGTCAAAAACCAATAGGCATCACCCCCTTGAGCTGGTTACGCCTCAACCATCCCAGCCAGCGACTGGCTGAAACACTACTGACCCGCGGCGGGATATCCGCCATCCTCATGTTGTTCTCTGGCGTTTCTACCAAAGGAAGGTGGTGCTTGGGCTACGGAATGTCCACAACCAAATCTAAATAAGACTATATGTTTCCAATTCCTTAGGAACGATTATCAAACTTGTGACTGGACCGTCTGATGGGATGGCACCCATGATGATGTGGCACCCATGATGCCCTTCAGACCTGTCGATTACGCACCGCCTGCTCCTTCCGTGTCAGAGTCCACGGCCATGGATGCTGAAAGCGTGGTGTCTCTTGCCAGCGCCCCCCGAGCGATCACGACCAGGCTGCGGTCGTCGACCGGGTCGAGTTCGCCACCGAATGCCGCCAATTCCCGGAGCACCCGATCATGCACCTCGGTCACAGTCCCGCCAGGGACAAGCAGATCGCGAAGCCGGTCGAAGCCGAAGGCGGCGCCGGCCTGGTTGACGGCTTCCGGGATGCCGTCGGTGTACATGAGCAGCAGGTCCCCCGGCTCCAGATCGACGGTGCCGGGGGTAGGCGACACGTCGTCGCGGATTCCGAGCGGCAGACAACCCTCGCCCAGTTCCACGATCGAGCCGTCGGTGCGCCGCAGCATGGGGTACGGGTGACCTGCAGAGAAGAAGTCGAGTCGTCCGCTCGTGGGGTCGAGGAAGCCGCAGAAGAGGGTCATGAATGCCCGCGATCCGCCGGTTCGGAATAGCGCGCGGTTGACCATCGTGGCCACGGCCAGAGGGTGCTCCTCCGTGTCGAGCGCCATCTTCAAGGTCGTGTTGGCGATCGCCATGATCAGGCCGGCGGCGATGCCGTGGCCGCTGGCGTCACCGACCATCAGGGCCAGACGGCCGTTGGGCATGGGCAGAAAGTCGTAGTAGTCCCCGCCGATGGTGTTGGCCGTGCGGTAGGAGAAGGCGAACTGGTAGCCCGGAACCTCAGGCGGAGTGTGCGGCAGGATCTCCCGTTGCAGTTCCCGCGCCACCTCGAGCTCGTCGCGGATGACGATGCGGTCGGCCAGCTCGAGGGCCAGGAGCAGGACCAGACCTGCCACGCTGGCCAGCAGGATCGAAGGCCGATCCACCTGCACACCGATCAGGGCGAGGGCCAGGCACACGGCAAAAAGCATCCTGCGGACCGGGCTCAGCTTGTACGACAGGCCCAGGAAGATGATTCGGCAGCGGTGCAGGAAGCGTCCCAACCAGCCCTTGGGCACGCTCTCGTCGGCCCGCTCCCTGGTCAGGATGCCCCACGCGCGGCTTGTATCGCGGCCGAGCTCGCGGTGCGCGACGCGCACGTCGAGCCCCCCGGTGTAGTCGCGTACGAGGACTGAGTACCTCTTGACAGTCCGCTTGAAGCTCACGATGGGCAGCCCCCTGATGACGTTTGGCTTTTCTCTTCAAAGAGTACTACGTCGCTGGCAATCGCAGGTTCGGCCGGTGGCCCGCATTGGGCGTGTGGTCGGTGCGGACAGCAGTGGCAGCACCGTGAAGCGCGGCCGCTACAACACAGAAGGCAACCTGGCCGGCGATCACCTCAATCCACTCACACCTTGAACCGGGGTTCCTCTTCGGTCAAAGGTGGGTCGCCGACTGGACGGGTCTACGAGCATAATTTGCCACGGCGCAGCTGAAAGCGAAGCCGGACTTTCCCCTCATCTCGGACGTCGGATCGAGAACTACGCCCGGGCAAGCAGAGCCTCGGTAAGACCGAGTTGCGTTTCTATCGCCAAAAAAGTTCAGAACGTTTCTCTTGGCGCCGATAGGCACCAATTAACAAGTGAGTGCGCGGCGCCATCACCATATCTTTTTGAAGAACGGCCCAACAATGAGGATCCGTGTGATTGTGATCCGGATCCAGGTTTCGGCTGGTATATTCATTTCTCGAGATCGTAGGGAACTCGTGAATCGTCTCCGTGGGGTGATTGAATATTCTTGGCTGACATGAGGGGATAGCTTCGATGAGGGTGCCGGGCCCGCTGATCCGGGAGCCCGGCTCCCAATATGCGAAGAAATCGAGCGGGCCGGTCCTGCCGACCTTTGTGACAACCCACCGTCGATCTAAAAAAAGGAACTGCCGGCAAGACGTTGGCGTGATTGCCAACACGGAAAGGGAGAATATGAAACCGATTCAAGCGACGATTCTCGCGATGGCTGCTCTGACCGCTGCATGCGCACCCGCAAATTCGGAACGGCCGTCGATCCAGTCGGGCGAGCCCGTCATCAGCTACCGCATCGGCAGTGATCTTCATCAGAGCACGTGGCGGCTCGACCCCAAGCTCCAGCCGGATATCCTCCTCGTCGACCTGGAGCCCGGCGAGACCGTTGAGGTCTGTTTCATCACCGATGTGGAGGAGTTCTGTCGGGACACGGCGATCGGCAAATCCTACGACTTCGACGTCATCTACGGCGGTGTGGCGCACCAAACTCGCATCGAGGGGCGCCGCCACATTCCCGCCGCCGTCTTCACCGACGAGTACATCGAAGCACATACCGGGAAGATCACACTCGTCATTCCGGAGGTCTACGAGCTCGTAAACGTCGCCATCGCTCTGACCGAGACGGCCAGGGAGGACCGCTGGCTGGTCTACAAACAGAGCGAGTACTACGCCCGGGTGATGGACTGGTTCGGCGACCATCAAGATCACCCCTTCGTGGTCGCGCTCAATGAGCAACTCGAACAGAACCGGAACCGCTACAACGGATTGAAGATGAACGGCAATGCGTTCGAGTACGACGAGCGAGGCGAGATCCAACGCAGCTCGATCTATGACCGAACCGGGTTCGCCGGAAGCACGGGGAATGCACTCCTTCCCTTCTTCGAAGAGATGCGGGCATTCTCCCGCGATACGAGCTTCCGCACCTTTTACGAAAGCGAGAGACCGACCTATGACGAGCAGATCCGCTTTTACGTCGAGGATATCGACCTGGGCGCGATGAAGGATTGGCTTGGCCGCCAGTTTCCCGATGTCGATCCCTACGACACGGTCAAAATCGTGTTTTCGCCGCTCGTTGGAGGCTCTCAATCGGTGACGTGGTTCGAGCAGGGTGATTTCAGCGAGCTCCAGCCGCACGTCAATTTCCCGTATCGGCACCTGGAGGATGTCAGCCCGGCCAGCGACATGATCTACCGTGGGAACATCGTCTTCACCGAGCTCAACCACGGCTACCTTAACCCGACGACGGATAGGTACGCGGGCGAGATCGCCGACGCGGTCACCGACCTTTCGTTCTGGACCACCGAACAGACACAGGGATTCTACGGTTCGCCGTTGGCGACATTCGAAGAGTACATGAACTGGGGCCTGGTCGCGCTCCGCTACCTCGACCAGGCGCCCGAGGAAGATCACGAGAAACTGCTGAACCGGCTCGACAAATTTATGGGAGAAGATGGTCGCGGCTTTCTGCATTTTCCCGAGTACAGCGCGTTTCTCGTCGAATCCTACGCAAACCGGGGCGAAGGAGAGACAATCGCCGATCTCTATCCGATGATCGTCCAGTGGTTCGCAGATCACGAGGGGGCGGACGACCAGACTTAAATCCATGGTTAGGGTGTGCGCCAATCTTCAGAATGATGGATGGGTGCCAGATGGGTGCCACGTTCCGCATTGTTGCATTGTGGTAGCACGGAATTTGGGAAGTTGAGCTTGGGATCTGAACTGTCGTGGGTGTTGGCCAATGGTCGAGATTCGGCTTTGCAAGCCGGGCTAGGATCGGGCTAAGCGGATGCTGAAAAGCACT
>Ga0224513_10001107_pt1 | contig 10789 bp, 7 predicted proteins | sample SF_May12_sed_USG_5_FD_169109 | JGI IMG/M metagenome (GOLD analysis project Ga0224513, IMG submission 169109) | Sediment microbial communities from San Francisco Bay, California, United States - SF_May12_sed_USGS_21 | ecosystem: Environmental > Aquatic > Marine > Sediment | place: USA: California... | reverse complement strand
CGCTGAGGATCGCTGGATCTTTACCGACCTCATGTTCGTGCCGCTGCTCGAGAAATTTTTGCCGCATATTCCAAATGTCGAGGGATTTGTGGTCCTGACTGACGAGAGGAACATGCCTGAGACCTCGCTACCCAACGCCGTTTGCTATGAGACCCTTCTTGCCGCGGAGTCTGAAGCCTACGAATGGCCGCAGTTCGACGAGCGTACCGCATCGGCGCTTTGCTATACCTCGGGCACGACCGGCGATCCCAAAGGAGTTCTTTACGACCATCGCTCGACCGTCTTGCATGCATACGCCAGCGTGGCACCGGATGTTCTCGGTCTTGCCAGCACCGATGTCGTTCTGCCTGTCGTTCCGCTCTTTCACGTCAATGCCTGGGGCCTGCCGTACTCTGCGTTGATGACCGGCGCGAAGATAGTGTTCCCGGGTCCGAAAATGGGTGATGGCGAAGCGTTATTCGAACTCATTGAGTCCGAAAATGTGACGCTGGCGGCCGGTGTGCCGACGGTGTGGATGGCGCTGCTTCAATACTGTCGAGCAAACGATAAGATAATGAAATCATTGAAAAAGACAGTAATCGGCGGTGCCGCTGTCCCGCGCTCCATGATCGAGGAATTTCGTGATGTGCATGACGTGCAGGCCGGGCAGGGCTGGGGCATGACCGAGACGAGCCCGATCGGTGCCGTCAATACCCTAAAATCCGGGCTCGAGGGCCTGAGTGACGACGAGAAACTGGATCTCGCCACAAAAGCGGGCCGTGGTGTCTACGGATGTGAGCTTCGCATCGTCGACGATCAGGGAAGCGAATTGCCCTGGGACGGGGTGGCGTACGGTGCATTGCAGGTCCGTGGTCCGTGGGTCTGCAGCGACTATTTCAAGTTGGAGGGTGCCGCTGGGGCGCACACGAATGACGGCTGGTTCGACACTGGCGATGTCGCGACCATCGATCCGCAGGGCTACATGGCAATCACGGACAGAACCAAGGATGTAATCAAGTCCGGCGGCGAGTGGATCAGCTCCATCGAACTGGAAAATACCGCGATGGGCCACCCTGGCGTGGCCGAAGCCGGCGTGATTGGCGTAGCACACCCTAAATGGACTGAGCGACCGTTGCTGGTCGTGGTTAAAGCAGAAGGGCATGATGTGTCCAAAGATGAACTGCTGACTTTTTTCAAAGGAAAAGTTGCCGATTGGTGGATTCCTACCGACGTCGCATTTGTGGACGAGCTGCCGCATACCGCAACGGGAAAAATAAAGAAGATTGAATTGCGCGAACAATTCGCCGACTATGCATTTCCTGAATAATTTCAGCCCGAGGAAATTCCATGGGTGATCCTTTGCGCCTTTACGGACTTAATGCATTGGTTCTCAACGCAGCCGACGGCATCGGTGAGGCCATTGCCAGAACACTGGTCAAGCATGGGGCGACGGTCATGGCCGCCGATGCGAGCAACAGCGGTGTCGTGCAGAACTTTGCGTCGGTCAAGGGAATCATTGGTCACGCGGCCAATCTTAACGATCCGGACGAGTTGGCTGCGCTGGTGCAGGAAGCTGTCGATACGCTCGGTGGCCTCGACATCGTTGTGAATGATTTTCTGTTCAGGCACGAGGCACCGGTGGTGGCAGTTGACGATGCACTTGAGCGCGTGCTGAGAATGAGGGCGACCCTGATTATGGCCGTCTGTCGTGCGGCACTGCCGCACATGAAGACGAGTCCGGCGGGGCGAATAATCAACATCGGACTCCTGCGCAGCTTCTTTGCCGCGGGTGCCAACAGAGTCTCCGCTCATGCCGAGCAGGACCTCGCCAATCTGACGCGCGCACTTGCCGTGGAGATGGCGGAATTTGGAATCACCGCGAACTACATTCAGCCTGGTGCCGTGATGACGCCTGAAAGTCGCGAGGCTTTTCGGAAAGACAAGGCGCTGCGCGATTATTGCATCCAGAGCTCCGCCGCTCGCCGGCTTGGCGAACCGGTCGATATCGCGAAGGTCGCGTTGTTCCTCGCCAGCGATGATGCTGTGTTTGTTAGCGGCACCGGCGTGGCGGTTGATGGTGGCCAAGCGGACAACTGATGCATCCAGTTCTCGATGACTTGATTACGTTGCTCGGCCTGGAGCGTATCGAGGAGAACATTTTCCGCGGTGAAAGCCGCGATATCGGCAGCCCACAGGTTTTTGGCGGACAAGTGCTGGGCCAGGCCCTGTCGGCTGCGCAGCGCACGGTCGAGGGCAGGGTAGCGCACTCGCTACACGCGTATTTCCTCCGTCGCGGCGACATGAACGCACCAATCATCTACGAGGTTGATCGCGCTCGCGACGGTGGCAGCTTTTCGAACCGGCGGGTCGTCGCCATCCAGCACGGTCGGCCAATACTCAACATGGCCGCATCCTTTCAGAATCCCGAAGGCGGTTTGTCGCATCAAACGCAAATGCCCGATGTGCCAGCGCCGGAAGGGCTGAAGGATCTGACGCACCTGGCGGCCGACAAGCTTGACAAGATTCCGGTCAAGCTGCGTCGCTTCATGACGGATCAGCGGCCGTTCGATTTTAGGCCGGTCGAACAGTCGAATTTCGATGAACCGAAGAAGCGGCCGCCCGAGAAGCACGTCTGGATTCGGGCCGTTGATCGAATTCCGGATGACAACGCGTTACACCAGAATTTGCTGGCTTATGTATCGGACTTCGAATTGCTTGCGACCTCGACGCTGCCGCATGCTCTGCCGTTCACACGCGGCAATGTCATCCTCGCCAGTCTGGATCATGCGCTCTGGTTTCACCGCGAGTTTCGCATGGACGAATGGTTGTTGTATTCGATGGAAAGTCCGAATGCATCGGGTGCGCGCGGCTTCACGCGTGGCCAATTCTTCCGCCAGGACGGAACAATGGTTGCGTCCACGACTCAGGAAGGCCTCGTTCGGGTCCTGGATCCGAGCAAGACGCGCAAGCGGTCAGACCCCAGGGAACAGGTGTAGCCGGACCACGAAGGGCCCGATTTTCCCCGTCGTAGCGTGGCGGGGAGGCTTCTAAATCCGATTCAATGACGTGTTAAATCTCGCGGCGTTTTCGACATACACCTCCGCTGACCGTCGAATAAGCGCAATCTCTTCGTCGGTGAGTTCGCGAACCACGTCGGCAGGCGCGCCCAGGATCAGCGAACCATCAGGGAAGTCCTTGTTTTCCGTGACGAGTGCGTGCGCACCTACCAGACAGTTCTTGCCGATCTTCGCGCCGTTGAGCACTGTACTGCCAATACCAATCAGCGAACCATTCCCGATTTTGCAGCCGTGCAACATGACTTTGTGGCCGACCGTGACGTCGTCGCCTACGATAAGTTCGATGCCCGGGTCCGTGTGTAATACCGATCCGTCCTGGATGTTGCTGCGTTCGCCGACAACAAGCCAGTCGTTGTCTCCGCGCAGCACACAATTGAACCAGATGCTGGCTTTGTCCTTGAGGCGGACGCTGCCAATGATCGATGCACTTTCCGCAATGAAGTGACCGGCGCCCTCAAACTCTGGGGCGCGGTCACCGAGCGTATAGATCACTTGGCCTTGCCCTGAGCGGCCACCGCTGCGGCCGCTTTGGCCACGGCCTCGGGGTCACCCAGAAATTCTCTCGAAATCGGTTTCAGATCGTCGTCGAGTTCGTACGCGAGCGGGATACCTGTCGGAATGTTGAATCCCGTTATTTCTTCGTCGGAGACTTCGTCGAGCATCTTGACCAGCGCACGCAGGCTGTTGCCATGCGCAGCGATCAGGACATTCTTGCCGGCTTTCAGATCCGGCGCGATGACATCAGTCCAACAGGGGAGTACGCGTTCGAGCGTCAGCTTCAGGGACTCCGCACCCGGGAGCCCCTCGACGCCGGCGTAACGCGGATCGAACATCGGGTGACGTTCGTCGTCTGCGTCCAGTGGCGGAGGCGGAATATCGTAGCTGCGGCGCCAGATGTGCACCTGGTCATCGCCATATTTGGCGGCCGTCTCGGCTTTGTTGAGGCCCTGCAACGCGCCATAGTGCCGCTCGTTGAGGCGCCAGTCCCGAACGACCGGAATCCACATCAGGTCCATTTCGTCAAGAATGTGCCACAACGTTCGAATGGCACGTTTCAGAACCGACGTGTAGGCGATATCAAAATCGTAACCGAGTTCCCGCAGGAGTTTCCCGGCTGCAATAGCTTCGTCGATGCCCTTTTCCGTAAGGTCGACGTCCTTCCACCCTGTAAACAGGTTTTTCAAATTCCAGTCACTCTGACCGTGACGGCAGAGTAAGAGCTTGCCGGCCATTATTGCTCCGTATGATTTATCAGGTTGAAATCAGGTCGCGCAGTTCCTGCGCAGCCACCGACAGCGTAGCAAAATCGATGTTACCGCGTAGCTTCATCTCGTCAATCATGGTCGTGAAACGCTGGACCTCTGGCTCGTGTTTGGCGAGCCAGCTTTTGGCCACGGTGCGTGAATCGCGCTTGCCGCGCCTCGTCAACAACCTGTTGCCCAGGTCCCGCCTGAGCTTGTAGAAGTCTTCGCGAAGGTTGCTGCGGGCCATAGCCTGCCAACGACCGCTGACAACGAGATCTTCCGCGGAGTTGTGCAGGAAATGTAGTTTGAGCGCATCGTTGAATGTCGAGTACAAGCGTGCGGACTCCAGCACATCGCGTTTGCGGTCGGCCGCGAGGTCGACGATATCGAGTGCAGCGCGCGTGAGTAGCAGGAGCGAAACCTTGTTCGCCAGCTTCTCGGGTACGCCCATCTCAAGCCATTCTTTTTCGGCCTTTTCGATCCGGGCACGGCTGGCCTTCGACACATAGCTGTTGGATCGAGCATAAACTTTCGCCATGCCATCCTTGAGCCGATCGACGGTTTCAACGATGTCGAGCGCATCGCCGTGCTGTTCGATGAGCCAGTAGCTGGCGTGGCGCAGTGTGCGGCTTATCTCGAACATCATGAGCATCTGGGCCTTGGCCGAGATTACATGGTCAAGAGACTCAATCTCTTTAAGTAATGGCCTCGCTCGACAGATGATTCTCGAAACTTCGTAGGCTCGCGCAACCGTCATAAAGCTGGCACCTGTATCCGCCTGGGCGCGTTTGACGAAGGCAGGACCCATGCGATTGACGATGTCATTGGCGATCAGCGTAGCGAGGATCTGCCGGCTCAGGCGGTGATGAGGAATCAGATCGGCATAACGTTGCCTGAGTACGTCCGGGAAATAGCGTTGCGGGTCGATCTGCAGGAAATCCTCGAGTGTGTCATCAGAATCGATCAGCCCGTTGTACAGGTCTATTTTTGCGTAGCTCAGCACGACCGCAAGCTCTGGACGCGTCAGACCATGTTTGCGAATGCGCCGGTCCTCTAACTCGCTCTCGTCAGGCAGAAACTCCAGTTCACGGTCGAGTTCGCTTGAGCGTTCGAGGTCCGAGATCAGACGTGCGAGTTCGTCGAGACGTTCTGCGGATGCCATTTCACTCATGCTGATTGCCTGGGTCTGCAGGTAGTTGTTGCGCAGGACGAGATTTGCGACATCGTCGGTCATAGATGCAAGCAAGTGATTGCGTTTCTTGCGCGACATGTTCTTCTGTTTGGCAACGGCACTTAAAAGAATCTTGATATTCACTTCCCGATCCGAGCTGTCGACTCCACCTGAATTGTCGATAAAGTCAGTGTTGATCCGCCCACCGTTCATGCTGAACTCAACACGGGCTCTTTGGGTCAGCCCAAGGTTGCCGCCTTCACCGATTACCCTGCAACGCAGTTCGTCCGCATTGACGCGCACCGCATCATTGCTGCGGTCACCGACGTCCGAATTACCCTCGCTACTGGCTTTTACGTAGGTGCCGATGCCGCCGTTCCAGAGCAGGTCTGCGGGCATCTTCAATATGGCTCGAATCAGTTCGTCCGGCTGTAGAGATTTGTCCTCAATATTCAGGATCTTGCGTGCTTCGTTGCTGAGTCGAATCGTCTTTGCCTGGCGCGAGAAAACACCGCCGCCCTTGGAAATCAGTTTTTCGTTGTAGTCGTCCCACGTTGAGCCGGCTTTCCGGAACAGTCGCCGGCGCTCCTTATAGCTCGCTGCCATGTCCGGGTCGGGATCGAGGAAAATACGGCGGTGATTGAAGGCGGCTACCAGTTTGATCGTCTTTGACAACAGCATGCCGTTGCCGAAGACGTCACCACTCATGTCGCCAATTCCCATAACCGTAAACGGGTCTGATTGGGTATTCAGGCCCTGCTCATGGAAGTGGCGCTTGACTGCCTCCCACGCGCCGCGCGCAGTAATGCCCATTACCTTGTGGTCATAGCCGGCTGACCCGCCCGATGCAAAGGCATCGTCCAGCCAGAAACCGTATTCAGCAGACAGGCCGTTGGCGATGTCGGAAAAGCTTGCCGTACCCTTGTCGGCGGCGACAACAAGGTACGGGTCGTCCCCGTCTCGACGAATGACAGCCCCAGGGGTTACGACTTCATCGTCGACGACGTTGTCAGTTATATCGAGCAGGCCGCGAATGAACTTCTTGTAGCAATGCACGCCGTTGTCGAAAATTGCCTTGCGATCATCGACAGGAGCTCGTTTGGGGAAGAATCCTCCTTTAGCGCCCGTCGGGATGATCACCGTATTCTTGACCACCTGCGCTTTCATCAGGCCCAGAACCTCGGTGCGAAAATCTTCGCGACGATCGGACCAGCGCAGCCCGCCGCGTGCGATATCGCCGCCACGCAGATGCACGCCTTCGACCTCGGGTGAATAGACAAAGATCTCGTATTTGGGCTTCGGCAGCGGCACTTCCGGAAGTCGCGCCGGGTCGAGTTTGATCGATATATAGTTCTTCGGTTTGCCGTCGGTGGTCTGGAAATAATTGCTGCGCAGGGTCGCGGCAATTCCGCCGGCAAATGCCGCTAATATGCGGTCTTCATCAACGTTGCGGGCCCTCGAAAGTCGCCGCTTGACCTTGGCGCAAACGTCTTGCAGTTCACGCTTGCGCCTGGACTTTGGAACACTGGGGTCAAACTGCAACTCGAATTGTCTCACCAGCGCATGCGCGAGTTGGGAATGCGCCACGAGGACGTCTTCCATATAGGACTGACTGAACGGCAGGCGGAGTTGGAGAATATGCTTCGCGTAACACCGCAGTAGTGCGACCTGTCGCCAATCAATTTCGGCGCTGACAATTAAACGATTCAGGCCGTCGTTCTCGGCTTCACCATCGAGTACGGCCATGAAGCATTCTTCGAATCGATCCGACACTGCCTCTACGTCAACGGAAGTGCCGCTTTCGTGGCGCAGGTTGAAGTCCTGGATCCAGAAAGATTCGCCGGACTGCAACGTTGCCTCGTACGGACGTTCTGTATATACCGCGGCACCCATTTCTTCGAGAATAGGAAGGGCGTCAGACAACGCGATCGGATTATGCAGGCTGTATACGATAAAGCGCATGTCCCCCGGCTCAACATCATCCACTGAGTAGAGATCTACGCTTCGCTCAATCCCGTTTTTGAGCATGTCGTTAATAGTGCGAATGTCACCGCATGCTTCCACTGGTGTGGTGTCGGCCTGGTAGCCGGCCGGAAACATCTGGCCGTAGGATCGAAACAGCTTATCGCCTTCGTCGTTGCCGAACGACTTTAGCAGTTCACCGCTCAGCTTCTCCGACCACGTCACGAGGAGTTGTTCCAGTTGCCGTTCGATCCTGTTGATACTGATGCGTGGTCGTTTGCCTTCCGGCGTGCGAACGATGATATGCACGCGGGCCAGGGCCGATTCAGAGATTTGCACGGCAGAGTCGGCAGAGATACCGTTGAACGCATCGAGCAGGAGAGCTTCAATCTTGCGGCGAATAGCCGTTGTATATTTTTCTCTCGGCACAAATACGAGGCAGGAGAAAAATCGTCGAAATGCATCGCGTCGCAGGAACAACCTGACCCGTAACCTGTCCTGCAGATTGAGAATGCCGACCGTCGTGCGAGTCAAATCCTGAATTGAGCTCTGGAACAGTTCCTCTCTGGGGTAAGTTTCGATGATGTGGAGAAGGGCTTTGCCGCGGTGGCCGATCTCTTCGACATGGGCACGTTCGAATATCTTGCGTACCTTGTGCCTTATTAAAGGGATATTCCTCGGGCTCTCGCTATACGCGATCGAGGTCAGCAGTCCGATAAAACGTCGCTCGCCAATCGGATTTCCTTCCTCGTCATACATCTTGACGCCGACGTAGTCGAGAAATGCCGAACGATGCACCGTCGAGCGTGAATTGGCCTTGGTCAGGATCAACCAGTCGCGTGATCGAGCAAGCCGCTGCATCTCGGCCGTAAGCTCTATGGTTTTTGCCGAACTGCTCTTTTTGCTGAGAATTCCGAGACCACTGCCCTCGACCACATCGAGAAAAGTCTGCTTGCCGCGCTTCGACAGCGTGTACTCGCGGTAGCCAAGAAACGTAAAGTGCTCGTCAACCATCCAGTCCAGAAGCGCCTGGGTTTCCGTCCGTAGAAGCGGGTCAACGCCTTTTGGACCGTTTGCTATCAGCTCTCGCGTCTCACGCATGCGCTGGCGCATTTTGCCCCAGTCGCGCACAGCGAGCCGCACGTCTGAGAGTGTTTTGACGATGACCTTGCGCAATGCCTTGATCACCTTTTCGTCCGTCGTTCGGCTTATTGCGAAACGTATGAATGACTCCGAGTAGGCATCCGGGTGATCGGGCTTCGTCACTGCAACCAGCTTGCCACCATTGACCCTTTTTGCCGCGATAATTGGGTGCACGGTGATGTGAACGGCAAGATTCTGGCGATTGATCGCGGCAGCGACCGAATCAACGAGAAAAGGCATGTCGTCATTAACCATTTCGACAAACGTGAAACCGGACGAATACCCGTGCTCTTTTTCGTTTGCATTGAAGATTCGTAACAAGGCTTCACCGCGGCGCCGCTGCGCACCATACTCAAGATGATCAAGGGCGATACGCGCCATGATGGCCACGTCGCGCCCAGCGAGATCTTCGTACGGAACGTTGACAAAGTACTGCTGCAGATACCGTTTGATGTCTGATTTGTTCTTGAGAACGCGTGAAGTAGCGTGCGACGCGAGGATAGCGTCGATGATCTCTAGTCGAGCATCGTAGCTACGTCGGTTCGTTTTTGTTGTCACTGTATATGCCCCGATGGGTGCAGCCAGCCCGAAAACCGGGATTTTAGCCTACAATGCTCAGCCTGATACAACGTTTAGATCGCTTAAAATGAAAAAAAGAGAGCTCGAAAAAACTATTCACTCGGATCTATCTCGTGATAACGATTACACGGGCTATCTGCAGCTGGATCGGCTCTTGTCTGCGCAGGCTCCGCTCAGTGATCCACCACACCATGATGAGATGCTTTTCATCATTCAGCACCAGGTTGCGGAGTTGTGGATCAAGCTCGTCATTCACGAAGTAAGCGGCGCTATTCGGCACCTGAGGGCTGACAAACTTCAGCAGGCCGTCAAGAACCTGGCCCGTGTTCGCCATGTCCAGAATCAGCTGTACAGCCAGTGGAAGGTGCTCGATACGTTGACGCCCAGTGAATACGCGGAATTTCGCCACGTGTTCGGCAAAGCCTCAGGATTCCAGTCAGCTCAGTATCGTATCCTCGAGTTCACACTCGGCAACAAAAGCCGCCGAATGATGCCGTACTACGAGCATCAACCTGAGTGGCATGCGCGGCTTACCGAAGCGCTGGAAGCGCCGAGCCTTTACGAGGAGTTCCTGATGCACCTGGCACGCCGGGACATGCCGATTCCGAAGCACGTGATGGACAGGGACTTCAGCACATTGCGCGAAGATGACGACGAAGTCGTCGAGGTATTGCGCTCAATATACGAAGACAGAACCCGTCACTGGGCTCGATACGAGACCTGCGAAGCGCTCATGGATATAGCGAATAACTTCCAGTTCTGGCGTTTCCATCACATGAAAACGGTGGAACGGATCATCGGTCATAAGACGGGAACCGGTGGTTCGTCGGGCGTAGCATTTCTGAAGAAAGCGCTGGATATCGAGTTCTTTCCGGAACTCCTGCGTGTACGGACCGAAGTCTAGGGGTTGCCAATCAGTCGCGCGCGCGCCATCAGGCGTTCCATGATGGTGTTGAGCTGCTCGAGTTCCTCGGATGACAATCCCTCAAGCAGATCACGCTCGAATCCCAGCGCGAGCTCGGCGATTTCGTCGTGGAGCTTCTTGCCGTCTTCAGACAGATTAAGAATCGAACGGCGTTTGTCTGCGTCTGCAAACTCGCGATCAATACGGCCACCCTTGATGAGCTTGGTCACCGCACGGCTGACGGCCACCTTATCCATCATCGTTCGCTCCGCAACCTCGACAGCCGATAATCCCGGGAAGCGTCCCAGCACGGCGATCACTCGCCACTCGGGTATCGAAACACTAAAGCGTTTGTCATAGGCGCGCGCCACCGTTGTGCTGACCGTGTTGGACAAAACGGCGAGGCGGTAGGGCATGAAGTCTTCGAGTTTCAGATGGTCGGCCATAGCCACAATTTATCATGCGAGGTGTGGCAGAGCGAGATACTCGGTTGATTGCATTTCGATCAGGCGACTGACCGTTCGCTCAAACTCGAAGGACAAACGCGCGCCCTGGTAGAGATCCTGGACATTCACATCGGCGGACAGAATCAGCTTGACGCGTCGATCGTAGAATTCGTCGACCAGTGCGATGAAGCGCCTTGCCTGATCATCCAGAGTCGCGTCGAACTGCGGCACGCCGGAGATGATTACGGACGGGTACCAGCGCGCGATTTCAATGTAATCGGCCT
>Ga0224513_10001106_pt1 | contig 10793 bp, 10 predicted proteins | sample SF_May12_sed_USG_5_FD_169109 | JGI IMG/M metagenome (GOLD analysis project Ga0224513, IMG submission 169109) | Sediment microbial communities from San Francisco Bay, California, United States - SF_May12_sed_USGS_21 | ecosystem: Environmental > Aquatic > Marine > Sediment | place: USA... | reverse complement strand
GCCAAGGGCTGTATCTTTGCCTACCTCAGAAACACCATGGACACCCGACTGGATACAAGCCATAAGGTAATTCTTGGTAAAATTTTAGTTTTTTTGCTTCTCGACAAACAGCCGCCCGTCATTTCTGTGTTATCGAATGCAGAGTCTATCTCACCATTTTCAAGAGCAGCTACCACATCAGAGACGAGAGAACTCAAAATGGCCAGCGTCCAGTTTTCTGGTTTCACTTTGTTCATCACCGAATATTAACGGAGACTTTTTATAAGAGCAACAGAATCAGAAGTAAACCTTCGATAAGTATTTACTTTCAAAACAACAAGCGAGGCAACTTACCCGAAACGGTTAAGCCGTCTCGCTTACAACAAATTCTGGTGGCATACTTGCAGATGCTGGATGTTGTTTATCTCAGACATAACCTCTAGCGATTATTTATATGCGCCACTTGCGTAATGGAGTTCATAGCTGTGGCTGTATATTTCAATAATATTACCGAACGGGTCTTCCATGTAAATCATGCGATAAGGCTTTTCACCTGGATAATAATAGCGCGGTGCTTTCATACGCTTCTTCCCGCCTGCCGCGACAATCTTTTCAGCCAACTCTTCCACATCAGGGTCTTGTACACAAAAGTGGAAAATTCCTGTTTTCCAGTATACAAAATTGTCCTCAGGGTTTGTTTGATTTTTAAACTCGAACAGTTCGACCCCGATGCGATCTCCGGTTGACAGATGGGCAATACGAAAGCGCTCCCAGTTAGCACCAAAAACATCGGTGCACATTTCGCCAATAGCACTTTCGTCTTCGACGACATCGGTCGGTTCCATAATCAGATACCAACCCATCACCTCGGTATAGAACTTTACGGCGGCATCTAAGTCTGGTACCGAAATGCCAATATGCGAAAATGTGCGTGGATATGGATTAGTCATGCTCAACTCCTTAAGTTATGTAGTTTGTTCCTTTTCACTATGAACACTATAACTCAGCACGACCACCAATTATGACCAAATTAGTCAGAATACTTTTGTTTCTCCGGAATATTGTTTTGCTGCCCTGAGCAATGGTTAAAAATTAGTCTATAATTTTATAAACTTATAAAAATCAAGGCAAGGGTTTGTCCGTATAAGCGACACCAGCTTCTTCAGATTTATGAAGAGGAAGTTCTTTGCCATCACGCACGTCAGAGACCCAATTGGGGTTAAGCAGTATTGATTTACTGCTCAAGGCGATATCAGCAAACTCAAGGGCCTCTTCAGCGCTTTTTCGATCGTAAATCTGCCCGCAAATCATGAGTGGTAAGGGAGTCACTTCTCGGGTCAATTGCGACATGGTCTGATCCGTCCCAAAGGCCTTGTCTTTGAAGTTGTAAGTGGACAAAGAGATAGCGTCGATGGGAGTTCTGACCAACAGACCGATCATCTGCTGCCAGTCCTCAGCGCTGTCGAAGAGTGAAACCTCCATATCAGCGATCCCCCAGTTTGAGACACGGAAAGTCAGAAGGCGATCTTCCGGCATCACCAGAGCGACAGCGTCAATCACTTCACGAGCAAAACGGAAACGGTTCTCCACAGAGCCCCCATAGCTGTCATCACGTTGATTTGAATAGCTTGAGAGAAACTGGTTGATCAGGTAACCATGCGCACCATGAATCTCAACTCCATCGAAGCCCGCCAGAACAGCGCCTTTGGCCGTTTCAACAAAGCCGTTAATGACATGATCGATATCAAATTGACTCATCTCTTCAGGCAATGGGTAGGCTTCCCCGGTCATCGGATTAAGCTGTTTGGGAGCAATACGGCTCGGAGCGATCGAGCGTTCGGCAGGATTGACCTCAGGCCAAGCCATGCGGCCACAGTGGAACATCTGCATAATAGAGATGCCGCCATGGTCACGAATGTCCTCGACAACAGAACTCCAGGCGTCGATCTGTTTCTGGGTGACCATCCTTGATTGTCGGGGGTATCCCTGACTACTCTCGTAATCGGTGACGATTGCCTCTGTATAGACAATCGAAGCGCCATTTTCCGCCCGACGAACCAGAAAATCAAAGACATCCTGGCGTGGGATGCTGTCTCCCGGCGAAGACATGCGTGTCATGGGTGCGACACCGAGGCGGTTGCGCAGGGTAAAGCTTTTCAACTGGAATGGAGAAAAAAGCAGATCGCTAGACATAGAGTTTCCCTTCGTTGGAAAGTTTAATCATTTACATTGGCCGATTAAACTATAGCGGATAGTCTGGCATATAAAAGCTCTGGCAGGGAAAATCATGAAATAGAAAGGACATACAACCTGATTCACGCGGAGGCGCAGAGACCGCAGAGAAAGTCATGGATTCATGAAAACCCTAACTCTGCGGTCTCTGCGTCTCAAGTGAGTACAGCGAACGGGCGTGAGGCAGTTTTTTTTGGCGAGCGGTTATTCTTGGTTCTCTACCATAACCAGAGCTTATGCAACCCAACAAAGCGAAACTTAAGAGCCACAACAATTTCGTTTTGTGGCAAAATAGCCTACATGCACAAACCTTCCACACAACTCCCCGTCGAAACCATACTGGACGCGCTTAATGATGTCTTGAGCACAAGTGGAACAGCCGTCCTTCAAGCCCCCCCAGGGTCAGGGAAAACCACCCGTGTGCCGCTAGCGTTGCTCGATAAGGACTGGCTGAAGGGTCAAGCAATCTTAATGCTTGAACCACGCCGGTTGGCCGCAACCAATGCGGCTCGTTACATGGCGTCCCTACGCAATGAACCGGTCGGTGACAAGGTCGGCTACGCGATTCGTTACGAACGCAAAGTCAGCGCTCAGACCCGCCTGGAAGTGATCACCGAAGGACTCTTGATTCGACGTCTGCAGAGCGATCCAGAGTTAAAGGGTATCGGACTGGTAATCTTTGATGAGTTCCATGAACGTAGCATGCAAGCGGACACGGCCCTGGCCTTCTGCCGCGAAGCACAGCAATGCTTGCGGGAAGATTTACGCATACTGGTCATGTCTGCAACACTCGATGCTGAGCCCCTGTCACAAATGCTGGGCGATTGCCCGATCATCACAGCCAAAGGCAGGTCCTTTCCGGTTGCAGTCGATCATCTCAGTGATATGGAACGTCACAGGGTTGCCGAAGGCACTTGCCTTGGCGTTCGTCATGCGCTGCAAGAGACGACCGGTGATATCCTTGCTTTCCTCCCCGGAACCGGCGAAATCAGACGCTGTCACGAACAGCTCAGAGAGCTATCCACGACGATAGATTTGCGCCCACTCTATGGAGGGCTCCCCTTCGTTGACCAGGAAGCAGCCATTCTCCCCGGCAAACGGCGTCGCGTCGTGTTGGCCACCAATATTGCCGAGACCAGTTTGACGATCGAAGGAATCGAAAGCATCGTCGACAGCGGTTGGGAGCGTCGACCTCGCTTCGACGCAGCACGTGGCATGACCCGACTGGAAACAGTGCGTATTTCCCGTGCCAGCGCTGAACAACGCGCCGGTCGCGCTGGCCGGCTGAAACCAGGCAGATGTTTCCGGCTCTGGTCAGAGGGCACCCACGGGACCCTGCTCCCCTTCGCTCCTCCTGAAATTCGCCAGGCGGACCTGGCTTCGCTGGCCATGGAGCTCGCCCAGTGGGGGGTTCACGAAGTCGCAGAACTGAAATGGCTGGATCAACCCCCGACCGGGCACCTGGCTGCAGCCCGAAAACTGCTGTTAACCCTTGGGGCGGTGGATAACGACTTCAGATTAACGCCCCTGGGGCAAAAGATGTCACGGTACCCGACACACCCCCGCCTGGCTCGACTGCTGGTCACTGGTGTTGACATGAAATGTCTGGGCCTTGCCAGTGACCTGGTCGCCATTCTTTCAGAGCGTGATCTCATGCACAGTTCACGGCACGCAGCCACCACAACCGGCGCAAGTGACCTGATTGAACGCCTCGAAATTCTGCGACGTGACCGTTCCCCGAAAACAGCCACTGTTCGAAGAGCAGCAACCTACTGGAAGACGTTGACCAAAGCAGGGAACGATCGAAGTTATGACACAGAGGAGATCGGCAGGCTTCTGGCTTGTGCCTTTCCTGACAGGATAGCGCTAAGACGTAAAGCTGGCAGCGACCGTTTCCTGTTACGTAATGGCCAGGGCGTCACACTGGCAAACGCGTCTGTGGTGCGTGACTCTGAATGGCTGGTCGCAGCGGAAATAGTGAGTCGAAATAACGGTGATGAAGAGATCAGCCTGGCCAGTGCCCTGGGCCACAACACGATTGAAGAGTTGTTCGGAGATCAGCTTGAATGGCAACGCGAGGCCGGCTGGAATGACCAGGCTAATCGCGTACTCGTACGTGAGGTCCGCAGGTTGGGAGCAATCCTTCTGCAAGAACGCCCTGCAACAGCAACCACGGACGACACCATCCCCGCCATATGTGACTTGATACGGCGTCAGGGGCTCGAAATCCTCCCCTGGACACGTGCCACGCGACAACTGCAGGCACGAGCCACTTTCTTGCACCAACAGCTTCCCGGGGGAGATTGGGACGATTGGTCAGATCAAGCGTTAAGTCAAACTCTTGAGGCTTGGCTCACACCCTTCCTTACGGGGGTGAGCAATCGAAACAGCCTGAAACGCATCGATCTTGCAGCAGCCTTGAAAGCCAGGATCGGTTGGAAGAAATTGCAGAAGCTCGACCGAATGGCTCCAGAGAAACTTGCGGTTCCGAGCGGATCAAAAATCAGGATTGAATACAAGACAGGCGAGTTGCCGGTTCTGGCCGTCAAACTTCAGGAACTGTTCGGGCTCGCGGCAACTCCCAAGCTTGCAGAAGAACGTATCCCGGTCGTCATCCACCTGCTCTCTCCGGCGGGTCGACCATTGGCAGTGACACAAGACCTGAAAAGTTTCTGGGATACCGTTTACCCCGAGGTCAAAAAAGAAATGAAGGGTCGTTACCCCAAGCACCCATGGCCGGACAACCCCTGGGAGGCGGTGGCGACAAAGAGAACCAGCGGGCGGTGATTTGGGGCTGGGGCTGGAGACTGGAGGATGGCGCCCCCTCACTCCTCACCCCTCACCCCCGAACCTCTTTTCATCATTAAGTTCTGATTCTATAACAGAAAAGTCTGAAAAGCATTGCCTGTCCACAGGAAGAGTGATATAGATTTGCAGCGCTAAGCCACGGGGTTGCGCCCCCGTGGTTTTTTATTTTTTCTACTCCGCTTATTTCGAGGAACAATAGACCCCATGATCAGTGCTTCAAATATCTGCTTGGCCTACGGCAAGCGGACCATTTTCAAAAACGTTAATATCAAATTTACTCCCGGCAACTGTTACGGCTTGATCGGTGCCAACGGCGCCGGCAAATCGACCTTCCTCAAGATCCTTGCAGGAGATATAGACGCCGACAAAGGCGAAGTCAACATCGGCAAAGGTTTACGTTTGGCTGTTTTGCGCCAGGATCAATTCGCCTTTGACGAAGAGAACGTCTTTAACACGGTGGTCATGGGCCACGAACGACTTTACTCCGTTATGACCGAGCGTGAAGCGATCTACTCCAAAGGCGAGTTCACCGAGGAGGACGGCGTTCGTTCAGGTGAACTGGAAGCTGAGTTTTCAGACATGAACGGCTACGAGGTAGAATCTGAGGCCGCCGTGTTGCTCAACGGCCTAGGCATCCCTGAGGAACTGCGTCACAAGAAGATGAAAGAACTCGAAGGCGGTGAAAAGGTTCGCGTCCTTCTGGCCCAGGCACTGTTTGGCAATCCCGATGTTCTGTTGCTCGATGAGCCGACCAACAACCTTGACCTCAAATCGATCAAATGGTTGGAAGAGTTTCTCGGCCGCTTTCAGAATACTGTCATCGTCGTTTCCCACGACCGGCATTTCCTGAACCAGGCATGTACCCATATCTCTGACATTGACTTCGGTACGATTCGCACCTATGTCGGCAACTACGACTTCTGGTACGAAGCGAGCCAGTTGGTTCTCAAACAAAAGCAGGACGCGAACAAAAAAGCCAGCGACAAGGCCACCGAGCTTAAAGACTTTATCGCCCGCTTCAGCTCCAACGCCTCCAAGGCCAAGCAGGCCACTTCGCGGAAAAAGCTGCTTGACAAGATTGACATCGAAGCGCTGCCCACCTCCTCACGTAAGTACCCCTTTATTGTATTTAAACCCGAACGGCCCTGTGGTGACATCATCCTGGAGATCAAAGGGCTGAGTAAAAGTGTTGATGGCGTCAAGGTTCTCGACAACCTGGACCTGATCGTCAACAAAAATGACAAGATTGCTTTCGTCGGCGTCAACAGCGTCGCAAAAACCACGCTTTTGCAAATTCTTGCCGAGGAGATCAAACCCGACAGCGGCAGCTTCCGCTGGGGCGTAACGATTACCAACTCTTATTTTCCTAAAGAGAACAGTTCTTACTTTAAAAACGACTTGAACCTGATTGAGTGGCTTTGCCAGTACCCTCCACACGAGGGAGAGAGCTTCGCACGGGGATTTCTAGGCCGCATGCTCTTCTCCGGCGACGAAGCGACCAAAAAGACCAGCGTTCTCAGCGGTGGCGAAAAGGTGCGTTGTATGCTCTCCAGGATGATGCTGAGCAATGCCAACGTGCTCTTGTTCGACGAGCCGACCAACCACCTCGATCTGGAATCAATTACCGCTCTTAACAACAGCCTGATCAACTTCTCCGAAGTGATCCTTTTCACATCCCATGACCATAAGTTCGTCTCAACAATTGCCAACCGGATCGTTGAATTTACCCCGGGCGGCGTTATCGATCGTGTTATGGGCTTTGAAGAATATCTCGAAAATGCCGACATCAAAGCTCTACGCGAGCAGATGTGCAATGGTGAAACGGACCTGAAGCTTTAAAATGATTTTCTTAAAAACAGAACCGAGAAGATCATTATTGAACGCAGCCAGAAGTCGGTGCTTGAGACCATGGTGAGGGCCATTCAAAAAAACATTCACCACAGAGACACAGAGGGCACAGAGAAGTTTATAAAACAATCAGGTGTGCTCTGTGCCCTCTGTGTCTCTAGTGAGAGAAACGAACAGGTGGTAAAAAGAATTATTAATCCTGACAATAGCGACTGGAGTGAAAAAGATAACCAGATAGATTATTTGTCTGCAGCCATAGGCTCTTAGCTGGCCTTTGTTAAAGTTTTTAGTTACTCTTTGTTCTCGCTTGAAAAGGTTCTCTCAAGTTCACCCCCAAAAGGATTCTTAATGGCTCTCAGCGCCACCATCTTCAAAGCCAACCTCCAGGTTTCAGACATGAACCGGCACTATTATGCCGACCATCAGCTGACTCTTGCCAGGCACCCATCTGAAACCGACGAGCGCATGATGGTGCGATTGCTGGCCTTTGCCCTGCATGCTGGTGAACACCTGAGCTTTACCAAGGGCTTGTGTGTCGATGACGAGCCGGCCCTCTGGCAGAAAAGCCTGAGTGATGAGATTGAATTATGGATAGATGTCGGCCTGCCCGATGAAAAACGCGTGCGCAAAGCCTGCAGTCGTGCCATGCATGTTTGCCTGTACATCTATGGCGGCCGCAACGCAGAACTGTGGTGGCAGAACAACGCGCCCAAGCTACAACGTTTTAACAATTTGACTGTTATGGAAATTCCTGAAGCAAACAGCAGTGAGTTGGCAAGGCTGGCGACGCGAACCATGCAACTGCAATGCACGCTACAGGATGGCGAAATCTGGTTGAGTTGTGAGGATCAAAGCCTTACCGTGACCCCCCTGGCACGTAAAACTCAAGGGTGAGAAAAAGCCCACAGCTTTATTTTTGCATTACAAGGCTGTGGTTCTATACTGATAAAGTACACCTCTCATGCACAGGAAAGCTATGGACCCAACCTTCAACTGCCGCTGCTGCGGTCAATGCTGCCTCACTCTCATCGACGCATACAATGGTTGCGTCAGTAATGAAGATCTGGAGCGTTGGCGCCAGTCTGGTCGCGATGACATCCTGGCCTGGGTCAAGACACTTGATTTGGGACCAACCAATAAACTTCACACGGCCTGGGTGGACCCTGAATCAGGAGACGATGTCGAACGTTGCCCCTGGCTTATCGACCGACTCAATCAAAAAGGCCATCTGTGTGGTATAGAAGAGATAAAACCCGATCATTGCCGGGCCTACCCAGAGCATCAGAGCCATGCCGAGTCAACAGGGTGCAAAGCGTATAATGGCGATGACTCATAACCTGTTCCCCAATAACTGACAAATGCCCCACTGGAGCTATAAACGCATGAAAAAGCCTTTGACCAGCAAAGACCTCTACGTAGCAGACATCCCCTTCGAAGCAGAGGAAGAGGACTTACAAAAACTCTTTGCCCTCTGCGGCAAGGTCCGTTCCATTCATATGGTCACCGATGAGAAGTCAGGGCTATTCAAAGGCTGTGCCTTTGTCCACATGACAACAGCGGCAGAAGCAAAAGACGCCATCAATACAATCGACGGCGTCTCCCTGCATAAACGCATCATCAGTGTCACCGAAGCATTGCCAAGAAAAACTGTGACCCCGGCGGCAAAATCGGCGGCCGAAAAGCCTCAAAAATCACGTCGTCCACCCAAACGTCGCCAATAGATTGCAAGCGGCGAAAAAAGGGGCGCTTCTTAATGGGAAGCGCCCTTTTCATTTGGTTCTGTTCGGGTTCTGAATTGATTTACTTGATTATGGGAATTTCGACGCCTCGGAGGTCCAGTTCTAATATTTCTCTTTGCAACATCTAATAGATTATGAAAGACCTCCACCATCGGAACGCTAGCTTTTCTAGTATTGCATGGGTAGCAAGAATTTCACTTTTCAGCCAACTCCACTTCCACAGATACTGCACGTGGATAAACAAGAACTCATTATTTTGACATCGGCTCCTGGCAAGTTAAAAGTCTTCACAATGGTTTCTATAACGTATAGTCATTTTCGCGGTTCTAATGGCTGTATTTGGATTGTTCTTCATCACAGGAGTCGATCTGAGTTCCCTGGACGGAGGCTACCGTCTTGGCATTCTCTTTGGCGTCGGGACTGCTGTCTTCTACTCCGCTTACATTCTTTTCCTCAAGAGCACAATGAACCATCAAGAGGTAAGTGGTGTTTCAGCAATGTTTGTCGTTGCTATCACTTTCGCTAGTATCTTCAGCATAATTACGCCCGTCACTGGCTCTTCCTTTATTATCCTCGACGCTACATCATTCTGGGCTTTGGCTGGTGCAGGAGTCGTCTGTACCACGATCAGTTAGTCTTTAATTTCCTCAGCGATCAAACACACCAGCGCTACTATCACTAGCCTCTTCCTTCTGTTGCAACCAGCTCTCGCTTTCGTGTGGGATGTACTTTTTTTCTAATGACCAACCGAAGGTAGGGAAGTCGTCAGCGTATTACTCATTCTCTCTGCAAATGAAAAATGATGTTTTCATCTATACGCGGTTCTGGTAACTTGAATAGTGTAAATTTATTTTAGATACAATCCCCTTCAAGTTTTTCCCTTGTTTCGGATAGAAGTCTGCAATGACCTTTTTTCAAGGAGGCGTATATGCCTGAGCGAAGAGGCCTAAGAAAAGCGGGACAGAATCCTATCGAAGTCATTATGAGCGATGGCACTTATCACCATTTAACTCCACAAGTTCTCGACGTCCTGCTCGAGAACAATCGCGTGATAAAATTCAGAAGAGAATCAGGTTGGGTCGCGGTTGGAGTAGATCCGATTCGACTCAAGTCAAGAAGTGAGGCCTCACACATTTTCAACGGTCATGAACGGCGGGCGATCAACTGAGCCACTGACACATCAAGCACAAAATCATTCATCATGAACGGCTGATGGCTTGTTCCAGAGGCACTTGTGATTCGTGACTTCTGTGTTGAAGAAATCAATGGTTAGCAATATGACTCTTGGGCAACTGGGAGTCTTTCTTATTTATCCTTTCTTGTAAGAGGCAAAAAAATGGGGAACAGGAGGCTCTTGGGTATCATCATAAGCTTCAAAACTCTCTTCACTTAGACCACATCGCACAAAGCCATCTATCTCGTCTTTATCAAGAGGAAGGGGGATGTCATCTTCCTGTTCTCCCTTTAAACGACTCCTGCATGAGACCAGAATATATCCCTGCGGTGCCAGTAGTGAGACCATAGCATCACGTGCTTGCAACCTGTAATTACCGGGTAAAACTTGGATTGTGTTACATTCATAAACCAGTTCAAAAGCTTCAACCCATTGTGGTGGGTAATCAAAAAGATCTGCGACAAGGTAGTTGACTGCGGTGTCTGGATAACGCTTCTTACAAAGACGTATCGCTTCAGGGGAAATATCGAAAGCGATGACCTCATATCCTGTTTCACTCAAAGCCTCAGCATCATCTCCAACCCCACATCCAATAACGATAGCCTTGCGACCTTGATTTTTATAAGAACAGTTTTTCAACCACTTTAAAAGGTAAGGGCTTGGTTCAAGGTCCGCCCAGAAAACAGCTTTATGATCTCCTTGGGCGTCAGTATAGATACTATCAAACCAGCCGGTAGGATCGTCTCTATCTTGGTAGGATTGGACCTTTTTTTTATATGCAATAGGGTCAAACTCTTTCATGCTATTTCACCTCTGGATTCTAACCTATTATTCTATTCAGTATCCTAGACGTTCAAGACTTTGTCAAAACTCACGATTTCTGAGACGATAACAGGCTTCTTATTGATAGAGGCCTTTAAGACAACAAAATGATGGCCACCTGGATCTTTCAGGGTGGCCATTATTGTTTGTCTGCAAACTGAGGATACAGGCCAATTCGAACCCTTCTTGAG
>Ga0224513_10001105_pt1 | contig 10795 bp, 10 predicted proteins | sample SF_May12_sed_USG_5_FD_169109 | JGI IMG/M metagenome (GOLD analysis project Ga0224513, IMG submission 169109) | Sediment microbial communities from San Francisco Bay, California, United States - SF_May12_sed_USGS_21 | ecosystem: Environmental > Aquatic > Marine > Sediment | place: USA... | reverse complement strand
TTCCATTGGTAAGGGTTATGTCGAGTATCTAATTTACCTATTAGTAACTTTGAAAAACCGGAGATGAATCAGGTGTATTTTGGGGATACAATTATGATACTCAGCCATAAAGGCCGCAAACCGATCATCGGAAACAATGTCTTTATCGCGCCGACGGCCGTGGTCATTGGAGATGTTAACATAAACGACAATTCCAGCATCTGGTACGGCACGGTATTAAGAGGAGATTTGGCCCCGATAACCATCGGCGAAAGCACCAATATCCAGGACAACTGCACCATACATACAGATCATGATAAACCCGCAGTTATCGGAAACCGTGTCACGGTGGGGCATAATGCGGTGGTTCACGGTTGTATTGTGGAAGACAACTGTCTTGTCGGCATTAATTCAGTTGTCCTCAGCGGCGCATGGATCAAAACCGGCGCTGTTGTGGCTGCCGGCTCGGTGGTGAAACACGGACAGGTGGTCGAACCATATCATCTTGTGGCCGGCATCCCCGCTGAATTCAAAAAGGCGCTTTCGAAAACAACCGTCGAAAAACGCAAACAAACCGCCGAACACTATGTTGAGCTTGCACAGGAGCACATGGCCATAAAAAAAGCCGGAGATTAGTCCGGCTTCTTTATCGACTTTCAAAATTGACAACGATCTATTTTTCAATCAGAGTTCATACTTTCCTTCCATTTCGAGAACGAACTCCCCGGGTTGATCTCCGGAGGTCACTTTAAACGTGCCCTTTCCTTTGATGTTGTCCAGCTTTCCCGTTCCTTTGTAGGTCTCCCACGTACCGGAGGTGAGCTTGCTTTTCCCGTCACGATGACCTTCAAACTTGCTGTAGACCGAGCCATACTGAAAATTAGTGACGGCATACCCCTGCATATGGCCGCTGCCGGTAATGCGGTCATGAAAGTTAACACTTCGTCGGGAAACAAATTCACCGGCAACACCAACTTCATAGTGAAGCGGTGTACCTTCCAATTCAACAAGCATAAGCTGGTGGTCGAACTCATCATGAACATGAAGGGATTCCCTCCGGGTAACTCGCAGTTTATATGTCGCTTTTCGTAACATGCCTATCTCCTTTCGTCGATGATTTATGAAAAAAGTTAATTATCAAAAAGTTAATTAAAATTTTAACCATCGGTCTTTTAATTGTCAACATCGTATTCAAAAAATATATTCCCTATTTTTTTACAATCACTCAGGGTTTCAAGGTTCTTCTCTAATTTAGTTGGCGATGAGGGCCCGAGGCAGGCAAGCCTTGACCCCTTGCCTGTCGGAGTGAAACGTAGATCCCGCTATCGGGGCCCTGTTAAATTCGTAGACCATTTAACCGGGGTACCCTTTGGGTTCACACCCACTCAATTGGAGATGATCCTGTTTTAATAACTTCCCAGAATTTTAAAATAATCGGTTTTTTCATTCAACAGATCGAGCACCGGTTTAAAGGTTTCCGACTCGGAATCCGTCTCGATATCGACATAAAACATGTACTCCCAGGGTTTTCCATGAATGGGCCGCGACTCCAGTTTCACCATGTTGATACTGTTTTCGGCAAATATTTTCAAAACCTCGTAAAGCGCACCCGGTTGATTCCCGGTAGAAAAGATAAGAGACGTTTTGCGACGCGGTCCTTTATCCAATGGATGGGCTCCGATAATGACAAACCGTGTGAAGTTTCGAGGGTTGGTCTCAACACCTTCCTCAATAACCGTCATCCCGTGAATATCCGCAGCCTCTTTGCTTGCAATAGCGACATCACCCGGTTTCTTGGTTGTACTGATTTCTTTTACCGCAGCGGCGGTGTCTTTCGCCGGCACCAGTTCCCAGTCAGGATGCTGCTCGAGAAACTGGCGGCACTGTTGAAAAATCAGGGGGGGAGAAAGGACCCGTTTGATGCCGTCGAGCTTGGCACCGGGATTACCAATCAGATGGTGGATGATGCGAAGCTTAATTTCACCGATAATTTTCAAATCGTATTCCAGTAAAAAATCGAAGTTCTCATGAATGCTCCCTGAGAGGGAATTCTCCACCGGTACCACACCAAAATCGACCTCTCCGGTCTTTACCGCCTCAAAAATCGCCTTAAATGACGGTGCCGGCACACCAGCCACTTGAGTCCCAAAATACTGCGTACAGGCCTTATGACTGAATGTTCCCATTTCTCCTAAAAAGGCAGCCCTTTGAATTCCCGCACCGTTGGTTCGACTTAAATAATCGACGGCTTTGGCTTTATCCAGATAGTCAAAATCGATTTGTTTTCCAACAACCGGTGCAATCACATAAAGGTCGCGCGTCAGTTGGCCGAACTGTTTTGGATAAAGGCTCTGGGCACCGTCGGAAAGTGCATGGTCAGGATCGTGATGCACCTCTATCATCAATCCGTCAGCACCTGCAGCGATGGCAGCCCGTGCCATGGGGCTGACTTTCTCCCGTATGCCGGTGGCATGGCTGGGATCGATGATTACGGGCAGATGGGTGAGTGTCTTGAGAACGGGAATAGCCGAAAGATCGAGGGTATTACGTGTATACGGTTCAAAGGTTCGTATTCCCCGTTCACACAGGATGACATTGTCGTTCCCCTCGGAAAGAATATACTCCGCCGACATCAGCCATTCCTCAATGGTAGAAGACAGTCCCCTTTTAAGAACCACCGGTTTTCCGATGCGGCCGACACATTTTAACAATTCGAAGTTCTGCATGTTCCGTGCCCCGACCTGGACGACATCGACATACTTCATCATCATGTCCGCCTGGGCCGGCGAGGTAATTTCCGTCACAACACCAAGACCTGTAACCTTTCGGACTTCGGCTAGAATTTTTAGCCCCTCTTCCTCAAGGCCCTGAAACGAATATGGAGAAGTTCTGGGTTTAAACGCCCCGCCGCGAAACAGAACGGCTCCGTATCTTTTGACCTCCCTGGCAATGGTCATAGCCTGGTCCCTGCTCTCGATAGCGCACGGTCCGGCGACAATGGTGATACGCTCTCCACCCACCACCACATTACCCACCCGGACCCGGGTATCTTCGGTATGCAGTTGCCGGCTGACCAGTTTAAAAGATGTCGAAATCGATACCACCTTGGCGACACCAGGAAGCGCTTCAAAAAAACTGGCCTTTTTATCTCCTTTGCCGACAGCCCCGATGATATTCTGTCCGGCCTCAGACATTTCACGAACAATATACCCTTCACTGAACAGTATACTTCGGATATTGTTCTTCTGGTTTTGGGCGATCTCCTTTTCCAACACGAGAATCATGGTATTCCTCCTTTTAGCAAATTCATAAAAAAAGCCCCGAGAATCAATTCCCGGGGCTTTTTAAAAATATAAACCCCGGACAGACCGGTTCCGGTCCATCCGGGGTGTTTAACCTGAAGCGTTAACGATCCGGATGGACGCTTCTAAAGATAAAAAAGAAGCGCCCAAAGGCATTATTTAATCTGAAAACACAACGTTTGTTCATCAACCAACTTCCTCATCAAATAATTTTAAATTTTTTTACTGTATTGTTTTATATCTGTCAAGAACTGTTTTTTTCAACCGACACAACCTGTAAAATCAATATTCAAGTTTCACAAACAAATTTTTATGTAAACTCATAACATGGTGGTGTTCTCAAACGATGTTAGCAGTGAAAAATCATCGCCATGTGTTTTCAAAAAAGGGGGACCTCGATTTGTTATTGCCCTTTTCATACATTTTGATAATAAAAGAGCATACTATCGACAATACAGGAGCCTTAGATGAAAACCCTCGAAATTCACGGCAGCACCGGTGATTCCTTCATACACGTAGGCGAAACCCTCCGGAACCTGGAAAAATACATTCCATCGGAAAATATGGTCTTAATCACCGACAAAAATGTAAAGCAATTTTATGAGAATGAATTCCCGCCGCATCCGGTCATTACCATTGACACTGGCGAAAAAATAAAAAACCTCGATACGGTCCGAGATATCTATGAAAAATTGGTGACCTTAGGAGCTGACCGCTCAACATTCATTGTCGGCATCGGCGGCGGCATTGTTTGCGATATTGCAGGTTTTGTTGCTTCAACCTATTTGCGGGGCGTAAGGTTCGGCTTTGTCTCTTCAACCCTCCTTTCACAGGTCGATGCCAGTGTTGGCGGCAAAAACGGCGTGAACTTCAAAAACTATAAAAATATGATCGGCGTTTTCAATCAGCCCGAATTTGTGATCTGTGATCTGAACCTTTTGAACACGCTGCCAAAGAAAGAAATCTTGAACGGCATGGCGGAGATCGTCAAGCATGGCGCCATCGAAGATGCGAGCCTTTTTGAGTATCTTGAAAAACATTCTCAGAAAGCTTTGGCCCTCGACATCGACGTCATCGGAAAACTGGTTTATGATTCCATCACCATTAAAGCCGCCATTGTAAATCAGGATGAATTGGAAAAAGGAGAACGCCGAAAACTCAATTTTGGGCATACCTTCGGGCATGCTTTTGAAAAAACAAGCGGTGTTCCTCACGGTGAAGCCGTCAGCGCCGGCATGGTCGCAGCATCACAGCTTTCCGTAAAAAGAGGCCATCTTTTAGCCAAAGACGCCGAAAGGATTGAAACACTGCTTCAGAAGATCGGGCTCCCTGTCAGAATCCAAGCTGAAGGGAAATCAATCCTCGATGCCCTTAAAAAGGATAAAAAACGAAAAGGAGACCGTATATATTTTGTATTGCTCGATGAAATCGGAAATGCCTTTGTGGACCAAATTCCGATAAAAGAGATTGAGGCCGTAATACACTATTTTTCTTAGCTACCCGGGTTGTCAGGTTCACAGTTCAGGGTTAAGGATTGTTTCGCTTTGAGCTGGGTCGCATTTTATAATATCACTTAAAATAATTGATGGGCCCATGAACGACAGCAGTTATCATTAATGTACCACGCCTCAATATCTTAAAACCGTTCAGTTTTTATCAGTGGATCATCTCCAATTGAGTAAGTGTGATCCCAAAGAGAACAAGGGGACAAGGCTTGACCCCCTGAATCCCTGGACCCTCTTCTCCAACTAAATTGGAGAAGAACCTTATCAGTTATCCTTGAACCGTCAACCATGGAACTTTGAACCTGAGTAGCGGCGATACATCTTGACACCAGGCGACTCAACTGTTATCGAGCAAAATTGTAATCTTGATCCATAAAGTAAGCCTGTTTTATCCCGATGAAGCGGTGTTTTTGCGTTTGGTCGGTTATGACAATCTGTATTAAATCAAGGATAAAGCCCATTCGGTTTTCAATTTTAACAAAATAAATTAGGAGGTTGGGAGCATGATGAAAAAATTTTCGTGGCTCATGGCAGTTGTTCTGGCATTTTTTTTGATTTCAAGCGGTAATGTGTTCGCCAAAGAATTTATCAACGGTATCGATGCCAACTTTCCACCCTTTGCCTATGTGGACAAAGCAGGAAAGCCCGGTGGCTTTGATATTGATTCGGTGGACTGGATCGCAAAAAAAATGGGGTTTACGGTCAAACACCAGCCCTTGGACTGGGATGGGATCATTCCCAATCTGGTGGCAAAAAAGATCGACTTTATCGCTTCGGGAATGAGCATCACGCCCGAACGACAGAAAGTGGTCACCTTTAGTATTCCGTATTGGACAATCAAGCAGGTCTTTGTGGCAAAAAAGGATTCCAAACTGACGGTGGACCAGGTGTTAAAAGGCAAAAAGCGTCTGGGAGTTCAGCGCGGAACCAGCGAAGCGGAATGGCTTAAAGACACTGCCGCCAAAAAAGGCTGGGATTTCGAACTGGTTTACTATGACTCCGCACCTCTGGCCGTTGAAGACGTTGTCAACGGTCGTATTGCTGCTGCCGCAATGGACGATGCACCGGCAATGGACGCAGCAAGTAAAAAACCCGTCAAGATTCTCGGCACCTTCGGTATGCATGACGAAGAATTCGGTTATGCGGTTCGCAAGCAGGATACCGAACTGCTGGACACGCTCAACAAAGGGCTGAAAATGCTCATGGCGGATCCTTATTGGGATGAGCTGGTTAAAAAATACCTCAGGAAATAGCCGGTCCAAATCATTGCCCGGAAACAAAGGATAGACTGGGAAGGCGTCAGGTTAACCTGCGCCTTCCTTTTTTTCGTAAGAATTTAGCTTTTTGAAAATTTGTCGCTTCAGATAGGACTAAATTTTTGATGAAAGAACTTGAACCAAATTGAAAATCGTCAATTGTTTCTACCTGAAACTCCTTTAACATCGTTTTGTTCCAAAAATCAAAACAGTTCCCGTTTTTGAAGGTTTCTACCCAACAATGATTGATGCACTTATCGCCATTTTTGAAGCGCTCCCCTACCTGTTGAAAGGTGCTCTGGCCACCTCAGGCATCGTTATCGGCGCCATGGGGCTCGGTCTGGTTATGGGGGTTCACATGGCCGTTGGACAGGTATACGGCAATCGCCCCACCCGTTGGTTCGTGGGTCTTTACGTTTGGTTTTTCAGGGGAGTACCGGTTCTGGTGCTTTTGTTTCTTTTTTACTTTGGATTGTTCGCCCTTATCGGACTGAATCTGAGCGCCTTTGCTGCATCTATCCTTGTTCTGGGCATGACAACGGCAGCGTACCAGTCTCAAATTTTCAGAGGCGCAATTCTCTCGTTGCCCAAAGGGCAGCTTCAAGCTGCCAGGGCATTGGGAATGAGCGATATCAAAGCCATTATCAGCATTATTTTGCCCCAGGCTTTGAGGTTTTCCATACCCGCCTGGTCCAACGAGTATTCCATTATCCTCAAGGATTCCGCCCTTGCATTTGTTCTCGGAACTTCTGAAATCATGGCGCGTAGCCATTTTGTTGCCTCACGGACGTATCACCACCTGCCCCTTTACATAACGGCAGGATGCATTTATTTTCTTCTGACCTGGCTTGGGGTTCGGGCGTTATTGAAACTGGAAGCAAAGGTACGTATACCTGGGTATTCTCAGTAAAGGAAAAATATGACAAAGCCCAAAAAACCGATTCTGCGTGTCGAAAATATCTGTAAGATTCTCGGGGGAAAAGAAATCCTCAAATCCGTATCTTTGAGTCTTTACAAGGGGGAATTAAAGGTGCTCATTGGACCCTCGGGCGCCGGCAAAAGCACCCTTTTGCAATGCATCAATTTCCTTATACCCCCGGATAAAGGGCGTGTGTGGCTGGAAGAGACTGAAATCCAAAGCCACAAAAAACGTGAACTTTATACATTTCGGCAGCAGGTCGGCATGATCTTTCAGGACTTCAACCTTTTCGATCATTTGAATGCACTGGAAAATGTCGCCATTGCACTTCGAAAAGTTAAAAAGATGAGCCGGCAGGCGGCCCGGGATTGCGCTGTTGCCGAACTTGAACGAGTGGGACTGGGGGATAAAACCACGCTGTATCCGGCTGAGCTGTCCGGCGGTCAGAAGCAACGGGTTTCCATTGCCAGAGCCCTTGCCATGGAACCCAAAATCATGCTTCTGGACGAACCCACATCCGCCCTCGATCCGGAACTAATCGGCGAAGTGTTGTCGGTTATCCGGAATCTGGCCCAAGGGGGAATGACCATGATTCTGGCCACCCATCAGATCGGTTTTACCCGATCTTTGGCCGATGAAGTGCTTTTCATGGAAAACGGCAGTATTATTGAACAGGGAACACCCGAAGATCTCCTTTCTCCGGACGCATGTACCCGTTCCAGAGATTTCTGCAGCCGGCTCAATGAACTCTATGAAGAGGGTGTATAAATGGACACCATCTTTTTTACAGATCAGTTGATCCCGGCCCTGAACCGGGGATTAATCATGTCCATAAAGCTCATCATCCCATCGGCATTGATCGGTCTGATGCTCGGAATTGTCATCGGAACACTGCGAACATTCGGCCACTCTGCCGTTCGAAAAGCAGCCAACGGATATGCCATCATTTTCAGGGGAACCCCCTTGGTGGTACAACTCTTTTTACTCTATTTCGGACTCCCCAACCTTGGCATTTATTTAGACGCTTATACAGCAGCCGTCATCGGCTTTATTTTGTGCAGCGGCGCTTACCATTCCGAATATATTCGGGGCAGCCTTTTGTCCATCAAAAAAGGACAATTTTTGGCAGCACAATCCATGGGATTTTCCACCTTTAAAACCATGTTCAATATCATCGTTCCACAGGCGGTTCGACGGGCCTTGCCCGGCTGCGGAAACGAGATCATATATTTGATCAAATATTCATCTCTGGCCTATATCATTACCTGTATCGAGCTGACCGGTGAAGGCAAGATCATTGCCACCCGCACCTTTCGGTATACAGAGGTTTTTCTGGTCATCGGGTTTTATTATCTGGTTCTGGTGACCATGGCCTCGTTCGTTCTGCAAAAACTTGAAGAAAGGTTCAAGGTTCCTGGATTTGGGAAAGCTTAGTACATGTATTCTTAAATACGATATCGTATTTATAACTTGCTTTATTCATTCTATATACGTAAAAGTTCAAAGTGCCTAAAGTTAAGGTATTCTAACAATTTTAATTATAATTGATCGCGCTGAAAGCGCGCTCCTCAACCCTGGCCCAGACCGGTCACCAATACAATATACTCAAAAAGTTATGTTTGTAATGGTCCATAAGCCAGATCAATATATGAACGATTCTCACCAGGGCGGGCTTTAGCTCATTTTAGGCACTTCAAACTTCAAACTTTTGGACTTCAGCTTATACGGAATAGTGTCCAGATAAAAACACATCATCGTGTTTATGAATTAGAGCACTAAGATTACCAAATATGAAAACATATACCCCCATAACCAAAGACATCCGAAGACGCATCTCCGATGCGCTGGGAGATGAGTGCATTGTTACAAATCAGGATGAAGTCGGAACATATTCCAAGGATGCTTCCGGTCTGAGTTATCCCCCTGAACTGGTCATCCGGGTTCAGGAAACAGCACAGATTCAAAGGCTCATGAGACTGGCCAATGAATATAAGTTTCCGATAATTCCTCGGGGCGGCGGATCGGGATTGGCAGGGGGTTGCCTGCCGGTTTTGGGCGGTGTGGTGCTGTCGCTGGAAAAGTTGAACCGTATTATTTCAGTAGATACGCAAAACCTTATTGCACAAGTTCAACCCGGAACCATTACTAAAGATTTACGGGATGCGGTCCAACAAAAAAAACTCTTTTTCCCGCCGGATCCGGCCGGGATGGATCAAAGCACCATCGGCGGCAACGCGGCCACAAATGCCGGCGGCCCATCATGTGTCAAGTACGGAACCACAAAGGATTACATCCTTGGCCTTGAAGCGGTGCTTCCCTCCGGACGGATGATAAATACCGGGACCCGGACCCGTAAAGGTGTGGTCGGGTACGACCTAACCCAACTTCTCGTCGGTTCTGAAGGAACGCTGGGAATCATCACCGGCTTGATTTTAAAACTGATCCCCTACCCGCCCGCCGTCAGCGCCATGACCGCCGTATTTTCAGACCTGCCATCGGCCATGCAGGCGGTAACTCAAATTCTGAACAGAGGACATCTGCCATCGGCCATTGAGTTTTTGGACGCCAAATGCCTCTTGCTGGTGAAAGATATTTTGTCGTTTCATGTTCCCGGCGAAAAATCCACACTGTTGATTATCGAGGTTGACGGTAACCCTGAGCAGACAAAACGCGACATCAAAACCATCGGAAAAATATTAAAGGAGGTTGGCGCAACGCATCTTCTTCCCGCTTTTAATGAAAAGGAACGCGGAGATATCTGGAATGTCCGGCGGCAGGTTTCTTTAAGGATTCACGACAATTATGCCCTTTACATTCCCGAAGACGTAGTGGTTCCCATCGGGAAAATCCCGGCCCTTGTGGCCGAACTTCCGAAATTCGAAGCTGAATATGGTCTTAAAATCTACGCTTTCGGCCATGCAGGAGACGGCAATATTCATCTCAACATCACGGCGCAAAATCGGGACAACATGAATCGGGTGGAAATGGGCGTGAAGGCCATACTGGCCCGGGTGATTCAGATGGGCGGTACAATTTCCGGCGAACACGGCATCGGCCAGGCAAAAAAACGATATTTGTCCATGGAGCTTTCAGCGGAAAGCATCCGGCTCCAGACCGAAATTAAAAAGGTCTTCGATCCAAATATGATTCTCAACCCGGGCAAGATTTTTCCGAAAGAAGATTTCAACAACCGTCTACTCTGAAAATCCGTAGTGAAACATTTCGTACTCGGTTTCTCCTCCCAGCAAAGCATCGATCTTGTCTTGATTTTTTTTTCTATCCTCGCTGGCCATCCATTTTTTCCAGTCTTCTGAAGAATGCCACGTACTGATCACCAGAAACAGATCGGGCCGGTCCATGCTTCTTAAGGTTTCACCGGAAATATAACCGGAATGATTTGTGGCAAGGGATCTGATTTCCCTGAAAAGGGGTATGATTTCTCTGGCCCTGTCTTCCGGCACGATTCGCTTAATGAAAATTTTAACAGCCATTTTGTCCTCCTTTGAGGTGAGTTATCATTTATGGATTAAATGAAACTGTTATCTTACAAAATTTATGTCTAAACAGAGCGGTTCCGGGTTCCCCGTTCAGCGTTCAAGGTTGTAAAAAACATTCAATTACAGCTCATTACGGTCTGTTTATAGCCAGTTGCAATACCCATTGGGCAAAAAAGTTAAGTGTCGCTGAATCCTTTATCACTCCTTTTAAGTTGGGGTGTTGGCGTTTTTAAACCGTGAACCTTGAACCCTGAACCCAGGTTATTAATAAATACCAGAAAAATAAAATGTCGTCAAATTTGGCAGACCATTAAAAAAAAATAATAACGGGTTAACA
>Ga0224513_10001101_pt1 | contig 10814 bp, 9 predicted proteins | sample SF_May12_sed_USG_5_FD_169109 | JGI IMG/M metagenome (GOLD analysis project Ga0224513, IMG submission 169109) | Sediment microbial communities from San Francisco Bay, California, United States - SF_May12_sed_USGS_21 | ecosystem: Environmental > Aquatic > Marine > Sediment | place: USA: California... | reverse complement strand
ACCACCGCCACATCGCTCACGACCACCGACGGTTCCAAGCTCGACATCGGCGACGCCGTCAAGATCGACAGCGAGTATCTGATCATCACCGGGACCGCCTGGTCGGACACCACCGAGGACCTGCTCGCCAACCTCACAGTCGACTCTGACGACAACACCGTGGCAGTCGCTGACGGCACCGCCTACGTCAAGGGCGAGCGGCTCCTCGTCGGCACTGAGCGGATGCGGATCGATGACATCGCCGCCAACAACCTGATCGTCTCCCGGGCGGTAGAGGGCAGCACGCTCGCGGCCCACACCCTCGGCGATGACATCTACGCTGTGCGCACCTACACCGTGGATCGTGGCCAGCTCGGCACCACCGCCGCCACCCACGCCGACGCTGCTGTCGTGCAGCGCCACGTCCCACCGGCCGGAGTCACGTCGTTGTGTCTCGCGGAGGCGATCGTGCAGCTCGCCCAGGAGAACGCCGGATACGCCCGCACCATCGGGTCGGGGGACAACGAGCGCGAGGCACGCGGCGCCGGCCTCAAGTCGAAACGAGACGACGTCAAGCGGCGGTACAAGCCGAAGGGTCGGCACTACGCCACCGGAGGCAAGCAATGACGGAGGTGATCTTCCGCGGCCCGCTGTTCGACGGCAACGCCGAGTGGATGCTCACCCACGGCGTCGAGCAGGCCCGTCTCGAACTCGCTGAGCAGGTTCTGGAGGCTCTGCACGTGGAAACGCTCGTCTTCCGAGCTCCCACCGGGCGGTACACGTCGCTGCTCCACATCGTGAACTCAGCGTTCCAGTCGCGGGTACTGCCTGGTGTCCTGCCGTACGTGCGGTGGCTTGAGGGCACCAGCCGACGGAACTTCACCACCCGGTTCCGGGGCTATCACCTGTTCCGCAACGCTCATCAGCGCATCGAGGCGCGAGCGGTTGACCTGTTCGAGTTCCACCTGCAGCCCGTCATCGCCAGGATCAACGGCTGATGACGCTCATGGTGCAGCACGCCCGGGTGATCCGACGGAAGCTGATCGATCGCGTCCGCTCAGCCGGTGTCGCCACCGTCACCGGATACGAACCGGACTCGGCGCCGGACGCCGACGACCGGGTGCACTGCGCTGTCGTCAACGGGCCCGGCCGCACCGTCCCGCAGGCGTCGACACTGTCCGGCACGTCCGTCTGGCAGTCCTACATCCTCTACCTGTATCTGACGATGCCGCTCGGTCGAGACAAGGAACAGACCCAGGTCGATCCGAAGGTGTCCGACGCTCGCGACACGATCCTCGATGTGATTCACACTCCGATCGAGTACGGAGACGCGGTCGAGCTGGATCCGGCCGGCGCCTACGGTGACCCGCTGCGCTGGGCTGCCGGCTATCTCGACCAAGAGAACACCAAGTACCGAGCTGAGACGATCACCGCCGGGTTCGTCGCTTTCAACGTGTGGGAGCCGACTAGGACATGACTATCACCAGTGGAGTAGGCGGACGCCTGTTCGTCGATGAGCACAACATCAGCGGGTCGACCGCCACCATGCGGCGGCTCATGATGGATCTCGGTGTGCAGAATACGACCACGATCCAGGACGAGGCGACGCGGCGCACGCCGACGATCCGGCACGGCGCGATCGATGTGACCGCACTGTGGGACACCGACGCCGGGCAGGCAGAGCCGGTGCTGCGGACCCTGCCGAACGCTGACCGGGCTCTGTCCTACCATCACCGCGCTACCCGTGGCGCCCCCGCCTGGTTCATGATCGGCAAGCAGATCACGTACTCACCGAATGTGGCGAACACGAAGGATCTCACGATCGATGTGCAGGCCGTCGCCAACAACTACGGTCTCGAACTCGGTCGTTCTCTCACGGCCGGCGAGGAGACCATCGGCGCCGCAGGAGGGCTGACCGGCGTCGATGATCTCCAAGCAGTCGGGTCGACCGATTTCGGGCTACAAGCCATCCTCCACGTGACCGCGTTCACCGGGACCAGCGTCGACATCGCTATCCAGGACTCCGACGATGACGGATCCGGCGACCCGTACGCCGATGTCACCGGCGCCACCTTCACCACGGTCTCAGCCGTCGGCTCGGAGCGGATCGCCACCGGTGCCACCGAGAACGTGAAGCGCTGGCTCCGAGCCGAGCTGTCAGGCACGTTCACGTCGGTGACCTTCGCCGTAGCCGTGAACCGCAACCCGGTGGCAGTGGTGTTCTGATGGTGATGACCGCCAGCTCTGCAGTCGCCCGAGTCCGAGACGGCGGATGGAAGACGTACTCGGCGATCTCTCCCCCGCAGCTTCACTGGCGGTATGTGACCTGCGCCGCGTTCGACTGCCCGAAACTTCGCGCAGGGTGGGATGTCCGCATCGATGAGAGCATGAAACTCGGTGAGATCTGCGCCGACTACATCCGGCACGTCACGAACCGCCGAGGCTGGACCGAAACGAAAGACCCGTCGGGGGTGACCGTCTTCACGTTCCCTGCTGGGACTCCATGCTTCCAGGACGCTCGCGACAGACGAGCACAACAGACGTTCTCGGTGCCATCGCATCGCAAGCGAGTCGTCGGGGCTCCGACGCTCTACGTCGTCGGCGACGGCCCAGCGGCACGAGTCCAAGAGCAGCTCAACACGACCGGCCGGCCGGCCTCGATTCTCCGTGCTCACAGTCGCGGTGCGGACTGGATCGAGGACCTGGCGGAGTCGTGGAACAAGATGGCCGACGCGGTGAACAACTGATGACTTACACCGTCCTACTGCCACGGCCGTGTGCCTGCGGATGCGGGGAACCAGCAGCGACCGACCAGCGCCGCAACCGAGTCAGCAAATACCGCAGCGGCCACAACAGCCATGCTGGACACCCTGGCTCGAATGCCGGCAAACCGATGCCTGATGAGCAGCGAGCCAAGATCAGCGAGGCCGCCAAACGCCAGACCAACCGCGCTGGTGGTGGGCCCGAGGTTCGGTCGACGGAGGAGCGGTTCTGGCAGTATGTCGAGCGCGACCCACGAGGTGGATGCTGGCTATGGACCGGAGCCACGAATCCGAAGGGTTATAGCCAGCTCGGTGTCGGAAGCACGAAAGACGGATCGAGCGGGTTCGTTCGTGGTCATCGCCTGTCATATGAGATGTTGGTCGCCCCGATCCCTGAGGGGTTGGAGATCGACCACCTATGCAATGTGCGTGAATGCGTCAACCCAGAGCATCTGGAGCCAGTCACGCACGCAGAGAACATGCGTCGGGCGAAGGTCCGGCGCCTACGTAGAGGAGCGCAGTAGTCATTGCAATCGAATCAGGTGCAGGCTGGACATCGTTCGCGGTCGACGACTCGGGTGGTACCGCCCGAGAACTCGATGCGCACATCAGCCAGGCGAACATGTCGACAACCAAGGGTGTGCAGGACATCACCACGATCTCGCAGTCCGCACGGGCGACGCTGGAGCTGATCGCCGATCATCAGGACACGTTCACGTGCCTGTTCGACGACGCCGTGAACACGTCGTTCGATGTGCTCAAGACAGTCGGTACCGTCACCGGCGCCCGCACCATCACTCGCACTCATTCCGGGCAGACGCTCGCGACGGAGTCTCTGCTCACGTCGGTGGCGTGGGGCCGCACTCAGTCCGCTGAGCTGACCGCTCAGTGCACGGCCGTCCTGGCCGACGGCACCGTGCCGACCTGGGCCTGATATGGGCTACGAAGTAGGAACTCGACTCATCCGAGTGTCGCTGGTCGGCACCGATTTCGACGGTGCCACGTGCGCCGCCGAGGCGGTGTCGGTCGAAGAGTACGTCCGGATCCGCAAGGGGTTCGCGACACCAGAACCAGGCGAGGTCGGAGACGAGAATCTCCTCAACGCCTTCGCTGAGCATCTCGTCTCGTGGAATCTCGAACACGATGGCGTACCGATCCCGCTCACTCCCAGCAGCGAGGCGATCCGGTCGGTTGACTCGTCGTTGGCGATCTCGATGGCGGTCGGCTGGTTGAACAAGATCACGGAGGTACAGCGGCCTCGCCCTTTGGGGCTCAGTCAGACGCTCGCGGAGCAGTCGGAGCCGGCGCAGGGGAACGGAGCAGTCGTGCAGGAAGTGCTCTGACCGATCTGCCGCCGTTGGAGTCGTTGTTGATCGATCGGGCGATGCACCGATACGGCTACCGGTTGCCTGACCTGCTGGCAGAGGACGCCATGATCCTCGGCCTTCCCGACGTGACGACCCCGATGAGGAGGTGACGGCGTGGCCAACGAAATCGAAATCGTCGTAACGACCCGCTACGAGCCGGGCCAGGGTCTCGCGTCGGCTGCGCAGGACGCCCGCAGCCAGGCTCAGTCGATCGCCGCTGATGTGGAGCGCATCTTCGATCGTTCCGCTGATTCGGTGGCGCGCTCGTTCTCCGATGTCGGGTCGAGAATCAACCGGGAGCTCGATTCGATCCGCTCGGAAGAGGTCGATGTCAAGGTTCAGGTCGATGACTCTGAGGTGCGCACCGCGGCCGGCGACATCCGAGATCTCGACTCGATCCCACCGCCGACGATCGAGATCGACGCCGACGCCAAGCCAGCGGTCGACAGCATCAAGGACACGCTCGGCAACATCGACGTCGGCAACGCCGGAGACTCGATCGTCAACCAGCTGGGCTCCAAGCTCGGGCCCGGCGGTCCGCTGTCCGCTGTCGCGCTCGGCCTCGGCGCTCTGTTCGCTGACGACATCGCCGAGGGTCTGACCCGTGGATTCACTGCCGCTCAACGCAACATCGATGTCCAGATCCAGACCGGGTTCGGGCCTGGCCGCTCCAGGCTGATCGGCGAGGCTGCCGGTGACGCCTACGGTGCCGGGTTCGGCGAGTCAGCATCGACAGCGCTCGACGCCGCGATCATCCTCGAACGCAAGCTCGGCGACATCGATCCGTCGTTCAACCTGGAAGAGGCATCGCGGTGGGCGTTGACGCTCAGCGAACATCTCGGCGTCGATGTGCCAACCGCGGCCGAGCTGGCTGGCCGCATGATTCAGCAGGGCCTCGCTGACAACACCGAGCACGCGTTCGACATCATGATCGACGCTGCCCAGCGGTACGGGCATCAGACCGACGAGGTGCTCGACGCCACCCGCGAGTTCGGTGGTGTGTTCGAGAAGCTCGGCATCGAAGGCCCAGCCGCTGTGCGCCTCATCGGCGACACCTACGAGCAGGGGCTCACCTCTCAGGTCGAACGAGCCGCCGAGGCCATGGAGGAGCTGAACACTCGGATCACCGACGGGGACTCCCGGGAGGCGATCGAGTCGCTCGGTCTGAGTTTCGAGAATCTGCAGCAACGGATCTCTCAGGGCGGCCCGGAGGCTGCATCAGCGGTGCGGGACATCGCGACCGCTTTGCTGGAGGAAGAGGACGCGGCGATCAAGGCGGAGGCCGCCAACCGGATATTCGGCACCGCGTTCGAGACCACCGGCCAGATCGATGCGTTCACCGCGGCGGTGCTGGCCGCTGCTGATGCTCAGGTCGAAGTCGGCGGCACCGCCGATAAGGTCGCCGATCAGGTCGAAGCGATGACCACGCAATGGGAGATCGCCCAGCGGCGGGTCTCTGAGGTGGCCACCGTCGTCGGGCAGGGCGCAGCCCGTGAGTTCAACCGGTACACCGATGCCCTGATCGCCACCGTCGACGCTGGCAAGTCGGTGGTGTCCTGGCTCGGTGATCTGACAGATGGCCAGGACGACGCCACCGCTGCTACCCGGGTGCTCGATGGCGCGTTCGACGGGTTCGTCGACACGTTCGATGCGGTGCCGTCGGTGCTGCAGGACGGAGCGCGAGCCACCGATGACATTGCGGACGCGGCAGATGAGGCAACTCGGGCGTGGGATGATCTGGCAGCGGCGTCAGCGAACGCTCTGGCCGAGGTCAACAAGTGGGCTGACAATAGCGGTACCAATGCTCTGATCGGGCTGTTCGATGCGACCACCGACCTGGAGCGAAGCTTCGGGGAGACAGACGCGGCAGCGTTCGATCTCGCCAAGGGATTCGATCTGACCACCGAGGCCGGCGTCCGGGGTCAGGCCATGGTCAACGCCTACGAGCAGGATCTACAGACTCTGATCTCGGCGTACGCGTCGGGGGATGTGTCAGCCAAGCAGCTCTCCGACTCGCTCGCGGTGAACGAGCAACGCTTCCGGGAGGCGGCGGCTGCTGCCGGGTTCGAGAAGGAACAAGTCGACGCGCTCGCTACTTCGCTGTTCGGGGTGACGCGGGAGTGGGTGGCGGAGGTCAACGCCGAGGGCAACGTGTGGGCTCAGGTGGACGCTGCGAGCTTGGCGCTCGACCGGATCAACGGCAAGACATCCGTCACGTACGTCAACCTCGTCGAGACCGTCACCCGCTACGTGAACAACATCGCCAACTGGTTCGGCCGGTCAAGCGGTGGCAGCACCGGCGGTAGCTCCGGATCGTCCAGAGTGGCTGCGGCGCCGTCAGCGTTCTACGCGGCCGGCACGTCCGGGATTGTGGCCGCTCAGACCGGCGGCGGCGGCCAGTTCTTCCCGACGTTGGTCAACGAGGCCGGCCCGGAAGCGGCTCGACTCCCATCCGGAGACATCGTCGGGCTGCCAACCGGGTCGTCGGTTCTCACCGCTCCCGACACCGAGCGCCTGTTCGGGCAAGCCCCGTCAGCACCGGCGATAGAGGTCAACATCACCGTTCTCGGCAGTATGGTCGCGCTCGACGATGTCCGTGAGTTCATGCGGGATGAGGTGTTCACCGGCGGTCTCGACGGGCTCGGAGGCATTCGCTAGCGATGACGTCACCGAGCTGGCAGGCCATCACCGAAACGATCGAGACGTCGTGGACGAAGACTCACACGATCAACCTCCCAGCCGCCCAGCCCGGCGATCACGTGCTGGTCTCCTGGGGCATGGCCGGCTCAGGGATCACCGTCACCCCACCGGCTGGCTGGACCGAGATCGTCGGGATCAACCTGTTCCCACAGACCGACACTCTGCAGTGGTACGTGTGGATCAAGGAAATCGACGGGTCGGAAGCGTCGACAATCACGGTGACCACCAGCCGGAACAACCAGTCGGCAGCGCACGCCATCCGAGTCAAGGGCGCTCGCGCCGGCGTTGTTGAGGGCACCACCTGGGACGTAGCGACTACCAGCTCCGGGTACGGGACCGTGCTCGACCCGCCGTCGGTGACCGCAACATGGGGATCAGCGGATCAGCTGTTCGTCGCTCTCGGCTACGCCGGTGGGTACAGCTCCACCGTGACCGCCTTTCCGTCCGGGTTCTCGAACACGAACGACGCCACCGCCGGGGCGATGGTCTGCTCAGCCACGAAGGAAGCAACCGCCACCTCCGACGATCCGAGCTCGTTCACCATCTCGAACAGCAACAACCATCGGGCGGCGACGATCGTGCTCAGACCAGCGTTGTCGGTCATCGCCGGGGCTGAAGCCGCGACCGGCACCGGCACCGCGTCGGATGCGACGTGTGACCCGCCGACGGTGGTGGCCAGCGCTGAGGTCGCGACCGGGGTCGGTGAGGCGTTCTGGGCGACCACACCCGAGATCCCGGTGTCATCAGATCTGACGATGGAGTGGGACCTCGACGGCGACGGCGACTTCGATCAGGCAATCGAGGACAGAACCGACGATGTGATCGCGGGGGAGCTGATGTACGGCCGGTCGTACGCTTCGCAGATCACCGGCCGCTCGATCCCGGGGACGATGTCGGTTGTCGTGAAGAACGACGACAACCAATACAACTTCTTTAATCAGGACTCTCCGCTCAACACCGCCCCGTACTCGCTGAAGGGCGGCCGGTACATCCGACTGCGGGACTCATCAGCGACACCAGCCGACCCGGTGGAGATCGCTCACGATCTGTTCGCTGGCGACGGCGGCCCGCTCACCACCACCGACACCGGCGACACGTGGACTACTCGCCTCGCTGCCGGGTTCTCTCAGTTCTCCGATCAGGCGCTCGCGGACGGGCCCCCAGCGGCTGGGCTGTCCGAGGTCGACCCCGGGGCGTACACCTGGGCGTCGTTGGAGAACAACGCCACCGTCACCGACTGCCTGCGCCCTGCGTCCGGTGAGGCGATCTCGCTGCGTTCGAGCTCGGAGACAACCGTCACCGGCACCGCGTCGTCCCACACGATCACCCTGCCCGCCACGATCGAGAACAACGACCTGATCTGGATTGTCTGCTCGACCCAGGACTCCACCGACGCCGGAGCCCCAGCCACACCGTCGGGGTACACGCAGCGCTGGTCATTGGGGCACGCCGCAGCGTTCCGACCTCGGATCACCTGCGTCTACAAGATCGCCGACGGCACCGAAGACTCCGATGTGATCACCTTCGATTGGTCACCGACGACCACTGAGACGCACATCGTCGCTCTCGTCTTCGATGGGGTCGACACGACCACCCCGTTCGATGTGACCCAGACCGGCCCGACCGATGGGACAACCGACCCGGATCCCGCCGCGATCACACCAGCCTCGGGCGGGTCGTGGGTGCTGGTCACCGTCGTCGGTCAGGACACTCCAACGACCGCGACCCCGACGATCAGCTCCGGGTTCACCAGCCTGTTCGACCAGTCTCCCGATCTGGCAGCGTTCTCGATCATCTACCAAGCTCAACCACAGGTCGGCACCGAACACATAGAAACAATAGACGCCGGTGATACCACCTATTACGCCCAAATAGACGTACCGTTCCGTGATTCCGACAACGAAATAGGTATCTGCTACCACTACACCGACACCGATAACTACGGGCTGCTCGTGTTCGCTGACAAGGAACTCTGCCTGAAAGAGAACGTTGCCGGGTCGTTGTCGACGCTGGCGACGACCCCGATGGAGAATCGAGACGACATCGCGATCGGGATCAACGTGGCCGGCACCGCCATCAAGGCGTATCTCGACGGGGTAGAGGAGCTGTCCGCCACCTCGGCGCTGTCAGCCACGAACCACGTCGGCCTCTACGGCAAGTGGTTCTCGCAGCGCCCGCCGACCGTCGGATCGTTCCGAGTGTGGGACGGAACCAGGATCGGGTTCGACGACACCGGCATTCTCGGCACGCTGCGAGTGTCGAAGGTCGAGCCGTTCACCACCAGAGACAACCGGAAGCTCGCTCAGATCACCGCCCGAGGTGAGCTGCGGGCTCTGGAGCGAGAGATCGCCTGCCCTTGCTCCGTTGGCGCCGATGATCTCCTGTCGGAAGGGATCCGCTCCGGGCATCTGATCGGCAACATCCTCAACCAGGTCGGGCAGCTCCACCCACCGGCCGCCATCGCCGAGGGCGAAGTCCAGCTCGGGTCCGTCGGATTCAGCCGGCAACGGGCCTTGAACCTCGCTCGCGGTGCGGAAGAGACCGAGATCGGGTTTCTGCGGGAGACCCCGGCTGGCGACATCGAGTTCGACGATCGGAGCGCTCGCGACGGGACCTCAGTGGTTGCCACGTTCACCGACGACCCGGAGGTCCCAGGATTCGCGTTCGAAGTGCCACGCCAGCGGGCGTGGGAGGCCGACATCATCAACCAGGTCCGCTCCGAGGTGTCACCGTCGATGCCGAGACTGATCACCTCTACCGACTCGAACGTGACCGCGCTCGGTGTCGCCAACGACGTCGACATCGTGGTTCCATCCGAGGGCACCGGCGACACCGACGCCGCTGTCGGTGACCTGATGCTCGTTGTCATCGCCTCGTCGGTGCAGGCCGACGACGTGTTCTGGCTCAACCCGGCCGGATGGACGAACCTTCGTGCTCTCGTCGACGAGATCGGGACACGGGTCTACGCCAAACGGCTCTCGGCCGGCGACTTCGGCGACACCGTCCAGTTCTACGATGACGGCTCCGCCGGTGGGGCGTGGGCCGCCGCTCAGTTCCTCGTGAAGAACTGGTACGGGGTCATCGAGTCCGGCCTGTCGATCACCGAGTTCAACGGCCACGGCAGCGGCTCGACGCAGGCGCTCGCGGGGGACAACGACCCGCCGGTGGCGTTCACTCCGTGGCCGTCTCAACCGTCGTTGTTCATCGCGCTTCGCACCGGGCTCGGAGCCACCGGATCCGGGGCGACTCAGCAGTCAGCATCTGACGACATCGCACCGAACGGGTACGAGTCGCTCGGGTCGCTCGCGGTGGCCGGCTCAGCGAACGCTCAGGACGTCGGGGTGCAATGGGCGGAACGGACCCGCACCGAGCAGGTCAGCAACCCGTCTCCGTTCGGTGGGGAGTTCACTGGCTACAACCTCGTTGAGACAGCGGTGATCACCATCCGCGGATTCGCTGGTGATCCGCCGCCCGACACCGGCGGATTCGGGGTCACCGACAACAACACCGCCTCTCAGCTCGACCGGGAGGCGATCCTCTCCCACCCGCACCCCGGGCAGTTGTTCGCAACGATTGCCGACGCTGAGACGTACAACAACCTGATCCTTGAGCGGTTCGATCAGGACCGCCCGATCTTCGATGTCGGATTCAGCGCCACTCGCGACGTCAAGGTCCGAGACATGATCCTCGCTCGTCGATTGTCGGACCGGGTCCGCATCGACGCCGACGGGAACTCCGGCTACGGGTTCGACCAGGAGTTTTTCATTGAGCAGATCCGCTACACCTGGGGCGCCGGAGCTCGGAATCTGTCGGCGACGTTCTCGTGCTCCCCGGCCACCGATTCAGGAGGTGGAGCGGACTGATGTCGTATGCTGACGGCGTGGATCAGATCGATCGCCCCACAGTCAGATTCTGGGAGTGCCCAGACGGGTGCGGTGAGCGTCGACGCACCATTCGAGGCGGGGTCATCACCCCGATGCATCGCTGCCCGGAGCACAACGGATTC
>Ga0224513_10001099_pt1 | contig 10821 bp, 13 predicted proteins | sample SF_May12_sed_USG_5_FD_169109 | JGI IMG/M metagenome (GOLD analysis project Ga0224513, IMG submission 169109) | Sediment microbial communities from San Francisco Bay, California, United States - SF_May12_sed_USGS_21 | ecosystem: Environmental > Aquatic > Marine > Sediment | place: USA... | reverse complement strand
GGATCGATGGCGCAAACCTTTGGATCGACCTGTCATGGTGCCGGGCGGACAATGAGCCGCAAAAAGGCCAAAAAAACCATCCATGGGGCAACATTGCGTGAGGAACTCGAGGATCGCGGCATCCACGTGCGTGCCGGCAGCATGTCCGGTCTGGCCGAAGAAGCACCCAAAGCCTATAAGGATGTAGACCGGGTTGTCGAGGTCGTGCACAGTGCGGGGATTGCGAAAAGGGTGGCACAACTTAAACCGGTTGCCGTTATCAAGGGTTGAAATCCGTTAAGTTTAAAAGAAAGGAGAATGTGTCATGAGAGTACAAATGAAAAATATTCTTTGTGCCACAGACTTTTCCGATTTTTCCAATCATACCATACCCTATGGTGTCGCGCTGGCCAAAGAATTCGATGCCAAATTGTACATCTGTCATGTTATCGATTTATCCTCAATTGCAATCTATGGCGAATTCCAGCTGAATCCTGTTGATCAGCAAAACCGCATTCGAAATCAGGCCGCCGAGCAATTGGATCAAATCATCGGTGAACAGCCTGTCAGGTGGGAGCCCTTGATTACCGTCGGCCACACAGCCGATGAAGTATCCCGCCTGGTTGAAGAAAAAGGAATTGATCTGGTCATTGCCGCCACCCGAGGCCGCTCGGGCCTTAAGCGTTTGATTCTGGGGTCGGTTACCGAACGCCTGATGCGCGTGCTGCCATGCCCTTTGCTGGTTGTCCACAGCCCGGAGCACGAATTTGTCAATCCGATCAGTCAGGAGATCCGCCTTAAAAAAATCCTGGTTGGATGCGATTTCTCACCTGATTCCGATCTGGCGTTTCAACATGCATTAAGCCTGGCCCAGGAATTTGAGGCGGACCTGCATCTGGCCCATGTTATCGAGCCTTCGGTATCCAGTGAACTGCTTAAGCCGGATAAAGCGCTGAGCGCCGAAATTCAGCGGGGTCTGCATCAACGTTTTACCGAAAAACTCATTACCATGGTTCCCGAAGACGCCCGCAATTGGTGCACTCCGGAAACCCGTATCCTGGAGGGTCAGCCCTATGAAGCGCTGACAAAGTACGCTGAAGCCAATGCAATGGACATGATTGTTTTGGGGGTTCGGGGACACGGGCTGGTTAAAACGCTGTTTTTGGGCTCGACCACAGATCGGGTGGTGCGTCAGTCGGCCTGCCCCGTTCTTTCAGTGAGCACCAGAGCGCAGAATGAGTAAATATTCAAACAGGGCAATTGACGCCCGGCTGTTCCACTCCCTCGGTCCAATGGCGGCGCCGACAATCCTTCCTTGTTTATCAAGCACAAAGCTGGTCGGAAGCGCATTGACGGCAAATCCGGTGGCGACTTCGCCATTCGAATCCAGCAGCGCGGTAAACGACAGCTTCATTTTTTCGAAAAACGCTTTTACCTGAGCATCGGATTCCTGCAAATTAATCGCAACCATCACAAAATCCTTATCTTTGAGCCGGCGATGCAATTTTTCCATAGACGGCATCTCAACCACACAGGCTGCGCACCAGGTGGCCCAAAAATTCAGAAACACAACCTTACCGCGGAAATCAGACAGTCTGACCGTGTTGCCGTAAACATCTTTTAGCTGAATTTCAGCCGGCCGGGTAACATGCGGAATTTTAAGGATCCCGATATTACCAAATAAGCGGTCCAATTTCTGTTGTTGAGAATCGGCTGCGGCTACATATCCGTTATAAAACAGGTGAAACGCAACACCGGCAGCCGCAACCAGGATAATAAACAGCAAAACTGCTTTAAATGATACCTTTTTCATCATCCTCCACCAGCCTGCCGTCGGACACCTGCATGATTCTGCGGGCATAGCGCGCACAGTCCGGACTGTGGGTAACCATGATAATTGTCATGCCTTCTGTATTCAGGCGTTGGAGCAATTTCATGATTTCAGCCGAAGTTTTGCTATCCAGGTTGCCGGTGGGTTCGTCTGCCAGCAAAACCGGCGGTTCGTTGACAACCGCCCGGGCAATTGCCACGCGTTCTTTTTCACCCCCTGAAATTTGGTTCGGCAAACGATCCGCTTTATCCAGCAGCCCAACCTGGGATAAGGCATTTTCAACCAGGTCTCGTTTGTGTTTACGACTGGCCTTTATGATCGTCAGCGGCAACATGACATTTTCATAAACCGTGAGATAGGGCACCAGATGAAAACTCTGGAAGATGAAACCCAGAAATTCCCTGCGGAAATCCGCCTGTTTCTCCTGTGGCAAGCTGTAAACGTCGATATCATCAACCACAAACTGGCCGGATGTCGGGGCGTTCATGGCTCCCATTATGGAAAGCAGGGTGGATTTACCGGCGCCGGATTCACCCATGACGCCGATAAATTCACCGGACTCAATTTGAAAACTGATCTCGGAGACAGCCGTAACAGTTGCCTCTCCCTTGCCGTATTTCTTGACTAATTCTTCTGCAACGATGTAACTCATAGATCACCTCAAACTTCAATTTCGAAGTACGAATATCGAAAATCGAAACAAATCCGAATATCAAATGATCGAATTTTTAAACCTCGTTTCTCGCCGATGGTGCTGAACACTGAATTTCATTGGCTGAATATCCTTTTGTTTACGGTTTTGAATTTTTGTCATTCGATATTGTTTCAAATTCCGGATTTCGGATTTCGGATTTTTATTTAAAAGGTAAATAAGATTGACTGTTTCATAATAAATAAAAGTAAGTTTAGATTACCGACGACAACGTCTATAAGGCCCTGAGGGCGTCATTGGGATCAAGCCGCGAAGCAATGACGGCCGGATAGGCACTTGAAACCAGACCGATTAACAGCGCCAGTATAAAGGCCCCGGTTGCTAACTCAAGGTTAAAGGGCACAATTCCGGAGTGGCCTTCAATAAAAAAGCGCACGGCCGCTTTGGTGACTCCCCATCCCATCAAATATCCAAGGATGCCGGCCAGCCCGGAAACAATGGCGGCTTCCAGGAACACGATTATCATGACATGGCGTTTGCGAAAACCGATGGCACGAAAAATCCCGATTTCATCGGTGCGCTCTCTGACGCTGCCCATCATGGTCACCAGAACAACGAGGCTGCCGATCAGCAGGATCACGCCGGAAATCCCATAGGAAAATTTCTTAAAATGACCCAGGGTCTCCATGCGGCCTTTGACCACCTGTTGGATGGCCATCACCTTGGCACCCGGAAGCGCATCGGAGATCTGCTTCACCATCTCCTCAATCGGGCAGTCCTGACACAGCGCAGCCACCTCGGCCATTGAAACCCGTCCGCCTTTGTCAAAGAGCGACTGGGCGGTGGCCAACCGGGCAAATACCAGTTGATCGTCCTGAGACCCCGTTGGCTTCAAAATACCCGAAACGCTAAACCGCCGAGCTTTGATCTTAAGGTGGCCTCCCACATTCAGATTCAGAATGCGAGCCGCCTCAGCTCCCAAAATGACACCATTATCATCGGGCTCGTTACCCTGCAACTGCCACCAGGGCTTTAAAATAGCGGATGCTTTGAAATCAACCCCTGCCAGCAGCACTTTATGCGAATCGACATTGACGACTCCCAAGACCAACGGCCCCAGGGCTGCGATATTGCGGGCGTTTTTAATAGCACTCACCTGCGCCAGCTCTTCCTGGCGGATTTCTTCCATCTCAAAGGACACACCGCCCAGTGAAAGCCCTCCGTAAGTAAGTGTCAGATTCTCGGTGCGGGGAACAATCAGAATATTGGCACCGAATTTTTCAAGTTTATGATTGATATCACTTGTCATGGCCTCAACAAAGCTGATGATTCCAACAACTGTGGAGACCCCGATCACCAGTCCGGCCAGAACAAAAGATGCCTTGCCTTTCCGACGGATCAGGTTTTTAAATGAGATATTTTTAAGCGTCATGGTTTTTCCTCAATAAAATTTTATCTGATACTTTAACTTAAATGGGTTTTTATTCTCAGGCCAAACCGCTACCCTCGCTTAGAGCAGATGGGTGGAACATCACCTTAACCTTCCTTAGCGGCTTTGCGTGAGACACTTCTTTTTCAAATATCCACGTTAGGCCTTCCCAGAAAAGTTGAAATACTGCCGGCCGTCCAGAATATCATTAACTTCAATGACGACTTTTCCATTTTCGACTCTGCGGTTCAACGGTGCCGGGTTGCAGCCGCCTTTGACTTCATTGACCAGAACGGAAGCGAATTTACGGCCGCAATTGCGACAGACCATATAATCACCTTCCTGAAAATAGCCTTTGCCCGCCGGCCAGCAGACATCACAGGCATCAAAGGCAGCCCGAATGATGCCGTCTGAGCTTTTGAGGACAAAGTATTTGATATTGAATTCGCCGGCCGCGTGTTGAAAATGCCGGGCCTTGCCGTCTTCAAAAAGACTTGCCGGAAGACTGACCTGAGAGGCATTATTTTCAGACGTAAGTGACCCGGTCACAGGTGCGGTCTCCGACCGATTATAGCCGGCATAGTATATTCCGCCACCCACGATGAGCACAGAGCATACGATTGCAACGATAAGCGGCAGACGCCCTTTCTTTTCAGTACCCAGAACCACATCCTTTTTGGCCTGCCGTTTTTCGAGCGTCACCTTTTTATTTTGCGCATTCGACGATGGATTTCTTTTTTTTGATTTAATGTTTTTTTTCTTACCTTTTGACATGATAGACTTCTCCTTGAGTAATTTTTATTTAAAATTTTGCTTTTGCGAGAAAAACCGGATAACGCGGCACATTTCACCTAATCCTTCCGCAATTTACGGATAGGAACAATTCAACAAAATGAAAGCGGTGAAAGCAGCGCTAGGTCAGCAGATTGGACGAACCCTGCACGGAAAGGGTTCAACACAAAAGGGAGAGCGTTTTTAGATATATCGGTAGTTTTGAGTTGATTTCACCGGTGATGAATCGCCGATGAAATGGAGTTGGACGGGAAATATCTGTTTCGGTGTCGTTCGGGAGAAATCCAATACTGATCGGATCAGGGGACACCGTCTGGTGGCTCGTCATGGAGCATTCGGGGATCTTGATCTCAACAGTTCCTGCCATTTCACAGGAGCTTTTCATGGCCCCGGAACAACAATTCGGTGCTGCCAGGGTTGCAGATCCCATCGAGGCATGCGGATGGGCTTTCGCCATCTCATAGGCGCATTTCGCTGCGCAGTCGGAATAGCCGAAAGCCCCTGATAATAACACCGTAACGCTGAATAGAAATGCTATTGTTATGGCAACTGTTTTTTTCATATCAAGATTAATGTTTCCTACTAATTTAGTATAGTATAAACCTTTCGTTATTCTGTCAAGATAATTTTCGCCTGAGGAATTGATCCGGCATGCTGCGGATGCCCATCAATATTTATACCGCTCGCTATAATAATGTTCTGTCAAACGGAGGTGCGGCATAAATGGTTGTGGTAATAAACGTTTGAATATCGCAACGTTTTTTTGACAACCACTACAAAAACAGAATCAAAGTACCAAAAATGAATTCATTTTTTTGATAAAACGATTTAGCCTTCTCAGTTAAGGATCTTTACAAGGTGGATGATCATATATATATTTACCAAAACATTAAATTCGAATAAAAATGAAATTTATGGCCCTATAGGAAAGTTGCGGTTAAAACCGAGAACCGAATATCATTAGAAAGGAAAAAAAATGAGTTACGATTTTAATGCAGACGAGGTTTTTGAAATGGCCGAACAGATGGAGCGAAACGGCGCCAAGTTTTACCACGATGCCGCTGAAAACGCCGCGGATTCTTCAAACAAAGAACTGTTAATGGGTCTTTCGAAAATGGAAGAAGCCCATGAGAAAATGTTTGAATCCATGCGGGCCGAGCTGACGGCAGCAGATAAGGCGTCAACCGTTTTTGATCCGTCCGGTGAGGCAGCGCTTTATCTTCGGGCGCTGGTGGACAGCCGCGTCTTTTTTAAAAAGGAAATCGATGTGACATCCATGGTGGAAATTCTTAAATCGGCGATCGAAGCTGAAAAAGACTCCATTGTTTTTTATCTGGGCATGAAAGAGGGCGTCCCGGAAAAATTAGGCAAAGACCGCCTCGAGGCCATTATCAAAGAAGAGATGGGACATATTCGGGTGTTGAGTAAGGAACTGGTCGCCCAAGCCAGTTAGAAATGGGTTTCGAAACCATTGTTTTGCCCCGATGGTTCAAAAAACAATTGCCGGTCTGGCGGCTAAAATAAAAAGCACCTGAAACAGGTGCTTTTTTTAATCGATATCTTTGCCAAGTTCGGCCAGATCTTCTATCCCCTGACGATCCAGCAGCGTAATCTTGGGACCCTCAACGCGAATTAAATTCTGCGCGGACAGCTTGGCAAAAATTCGGGACAATGTTTCCGGAATCGTGCCCAGCAGGCTGGCAAGCTGGCCCTTTGATACATTCAACGTGACCGCATCCCCGGCATCTTGCTCTTCAGCGAGATAAACCAGATAAGAGGCCAGACGCGCCGGGATTTCTTTGAGTGACAAATTTTCAATTTGAGCCGCAAACTGGCGCAGCTTTTTTGACATAATCGCCAACAGATTCAGGGCCAGGGACGGATTGGCCGTCACCAGACCCACAAAGGCGCTTCCGGGGAAAAGAAGAAGGCGGCTTTTCGCCAGGGTTTGCGCATTGGCCGGCATTTGCTGTCCGGTAAAAACCGTTACCTCTCCAAAAGACTGCCCGGCTTCGATAATGTGCAGGATCTGCTCTTTGCCCTCCGACGAAACTTTATAAATTTTGACCCGGCCATCAACAACAACAAACAAGCCTTTGGCTTCATCTTCTTCTGAAAATATAGTCTGCCCTTTGTTGTACTGCTTTTCAACCGCAATCTGCCGGATGGCGCTTAACTGATCATCGGGCAGACCATTGAAAAGCGGAATCGCCGATATTATGTTTAGAATGTTTTCCATAACTTATTTTTTGCATCCATTTTTGATTTATGTCAAGGCTCAAGAGAGATAAACCATCTATACGCTATCTCAAAATAGCAATTTATCTTCGAAGACAGAGAAATAGTGTTGCGAAGATGCTCTTAAGTTATGAGTGCCTAAAATGACTAAAGTTGAGGTTTCGCTCGCGCAGCGCAGGCGCTTGCGCCGCGTGGCGCTCCATCTTTGTATATTGAATTTGATAGAATTTCTCAATATTAGGCATTTTAGATCATTTTGAATTTTAGCTCATTTTTTTAAAATTTTGATATAAGTCAATGTGAAGCGCACATTTATCCGTTAGATTAGGGTCATAATCGGCCATAGAAAACGATGGATAGCCAATGGCCGCTGAGTGAACTCATCAAAAGGAAAAAAATCATGAAATGTCCTGGACAAGATACGCTATACTGGAAACCTGGGGCAATTTTTGAAGCCAAGTGCCCGAAGTGCGGCAATGAAGTTGAGTTTTTTAAGGACGACACCAGCCGCAAATGCGATAAATGCGGTCACCGCTTTGTGAATCCGGATATGGATTTTGGCTGTGCGGCTTACTGTCCGTATGCCGAGCAGTGCATCGGAGACCTGCCGCCGGAGCTGCTCGCGCAAAAAGACGATCTGCTCAAGGATCGTGTGGCCATAGAAATGAAGCGCTATTTTAAAAATGATTTTAAACGTATCGGTCATGCCACCCGGGTCGCCCGCTACGCCGAGCGCATCGGCAAAAAAGAAAAAGGCATGCTGGCGGTCATATTAACGGCAGCATATTTACACGACATTGGCATTCACGCGGCCGAAAAAAAGCATGGCAGCACGGCCGCCGAATTTCAGGAAGCAGAAGGGCCGCCCATCGCCAGGTCCATATTGGAAAAACTCGGCGCCAAAGAAGAATTAATCAATGAGGTTTGTGATATCGTCGGGCACCATCATCACCCGCGTTCCGACGACAGCCTGAATTTCAAAGTCGTCTACGATTCAGATCTGCTGGAAAATATAGATGAAAAACAAAAAAAAGCACCCAGGCGCAAAGAAGAAATTGAGAACCTGATCGAAAAATCTTTTCTGACCGACAGTGGACGTGAAGCGGCCAGAGAGGTTTTGCTTGGCAAATAATTTAATGCCTGAATTTTGCAGATGAAAGCCTCTGACAATTGCAAAAATCAGGAAACAACAAATTTTCTAAATTTAAAAAAACAAAAAGGGGAGAGACACATGAAAACCGTACGAAAAATTATCGAAATTGACGAAGACCTCTGTGATGGATGCGGCAACTGTGTGCCGTCCTGTGCCGAGGGCGCGCTGGAAATCATAGACGGCAAAGCCCGCGTAATTGCCGAAATTTATTGTGACGGATTGGGTGCCTGCCTTGGAGAATGCCCAATGGGCGCTCTTAAAATTATAGAGCGCGAGGCCGACGAATTCGATGAAGAAGCCGTTGAAGAACTTCTGGCCCAAAAAAAGCGGGAAGAGCCCGCTCAGGAAGCGCCGGCTTTTTCCGGTGGCTGCCCGTCCGCCAGGCTCCAGAGTTTTGCTGCGCCGGAATCTGCCTCGGCGCCTTCACCCTGTCAGGAAGCCAATAAACCGGCCGCCTTCGCGGAAGCAGAATCCGCCCTTTCCCATTGGCCGGTTCAAATTATGCTGGTTCCGCCGACGGCGCCGTTTTTAAAAGACGCCGATTTGCTGGTTCTGGCAGATTGCGTCCCGGTGGCGTTCCCCTCGGTGCATCGCGACTTTATCAAAGGCAAAGCCGTGATGATGGGATGCCCCAAGCTTGATAATGCACAGTTTTATATTGAAAAATTCGCCCAGATCTGCAAGGAATCCGGTATCAAAAGCATCACCGCGGTGATTATGGAGGTGCCCTGCTGTGGCGGCCTTCCAATGATTGTGAAAAAGGGCATGGAAATGTCCGGTGTCGATATACCGATGGAAGAAGTCGTGATTAGTACCAGAGGCAAAATCGTACAGCGGACTCAGGTAAAAGCCGCTTAAATCAAAAATAGGCTTAAGGCGCAGGGCTTAAGGCTCAAGGCAAAAAAGGATAAAATCATTTTTTAACCTTGGACCATGGGCCTTGCGCTTTATATCATATTCCACCTGCTGCATTCCGAAATCTACATTCAAAAACTCCTGACTTCTGCTCCCCGGTCTTTAACATCGGTTATCTGTCTTCTGACCGCTGTGATCTGTCCTCTTTTTGTCTTATGAGACAATTGTGTTTCAAAAATTATTCTGAGACCATATTGCATTGTCATTTTTATTATGATATCCAGACATTATCTTTGCAACGCACTGATATTCCGTTAAATCATGGTCGTTTGATGTATCGCAAAGATATGGCGTACCGGGCGGATCAACAGATGCAAAATCGCCGGGCTTTCCCGCTCAACCGCTGATATTCGCCCATCCAGCCGGCATGGCCGCCAAAGGGGATTTTTGTTTTTTCCCTGGCACAGAATTTGAAGACTCTAGGGCGGTGTTTCAAAAGCGCTGTTCTTTTTCCCTTCCGAGGGAAGATGAGGCATCAAATTCAGCCGGAGGGATAATTCTGTGAAACCCTGCAATTTGCATATTATCAAGACGTTAAGGCTGGTCGAGGAAATGATGGAGCTGGCTGACCGGGGGGATGCCGATCGTGAAGATAATGGTTGCGGCATTCTGTACGGTGTTTTAAGAGATTCTGCCTACAAATTAAAAAAACTAGCCGAAGATGAAAAACATAATCATATTACCAAAGGCTGGTGGCAGGAACGGCAGTAATCCATCCAGCTGATTTAATCGCTATTTTAAAAAGTAAAGGAGGACAATAATGGGAAATTTAAAGGGAACCCAGACTGAAAAGAATATCCTGACGGCTTTTGCCGGCGAGTCTCAGGCACGCAACCGTTATACTTATTTTGCCAGCCAGGCAAAAAAGGATGGTTATGTGCAAATTCAGGAAATATTCACGGAAACTGCCAACCAGGAAAAAGAACACGCCAAAAGATTATTTAAATTGTTGGAGGGCGGTGAAGTCGAAGTTGCCGCGGCATTTCCGGCCGGCGTTATCGGCACCACCCTGGACAATCTGAAGGAATCCGCCGGCGGCGAAAATTATGAATACACCGATATGTATCCCGGATTTGCCAAAATCGCTATAGAAGAAGGTTTCGAAGAAATCGCTGAAATATTTAAAGCGATCGCCGTGGCCGAAAAACAGCATGAAAAGCGGTATCTGGCGCTTGCGGCCAATATCGCCAACAATACGGTTTTTAAAAAAGACCAATCGGTCGTCTGGCAATGCCGAAACTGCGGTTATCTGCATGAAGGCGACAGCGCGCCGGAAGAATGCCCGGCATGCGCCCATGCGCAGGCGCATTTTGAGTTGCTCGGTGAAAACTGGTAGTTCGGTTAAATAGTCAATTTGTCAAATCGTTAATTAGTTAATACACAGACACCAGGAGAATCATTGACTATTTAACGATTCAACGATTTAACGAGATACTAAAGCAAAAGGAGGACACAATGGCAGAAAGATTGGAAGTTTATAAGTGCGAGGCGTGTGGGAATATTGTCGAGGTGCTGCATGGCGGCGGCGGGGAACTGGTATGCTGCGGGGAGCCCATGGTGCAAATGGTTGAAAATACCGTTGACGCGGCCAAAGAAAAACATGTTCCGGTAATTGAAAAAGTGGACGGCGGTGTTAAAGTAAAAGTGGGCGAGGTGCCCCATCCCATGGAGGAAAAACATTTCATTGAATGGATTGAAATTATCGTAGACGGCAAAGCCGACCGTCAGTTTCTCAATCCCGGTGAAACGCCTGAAGCCGTGTTTAAGGTTGAATCAGAAAATGTCACCGCCCGCGAATATTGCAATCTTCACGGTTTGTGGAAAGGATAACG
>Ga0224513_10001094_pt1 | contig 10841 bp, 10 predicted proteins | sample SF_May12_sed_USG_5_FD_169109 | JGI IMG/M metagenome (GOLD analysis project Ga0224513, IMG submission 169109) | Sediment microbial communities from San Francisco Bay, California, United States - SF_May12_sed_USGS_21 | ecosystem: Environmental > Aquatic > Marine > Sediment | place: USA... | reverse complement strand
ACGCCATTCGCCGCTCTCTTTGATACGCGGCTGCCCCAGGCGATCGGGCGAGTAGATAGCTTCGTAGCTGAAACGATCGCGATCCGATACCCAGCTTTCGTTGATCGCTTCATTGGTCCTCGGCACGACGCGTTTGACCGTCCCGCGCAGTAGGTGCACGAAGATATTGGAGCCAACGCAATCATGCGGAGCCACCGTAGCGCGTTGCACCATTTCCCAGGCGCGGGCACTGTAACGGTATGGCTTGTTATTCAGCGCACCGACCGGGCAGAGATCAATGATATTCGCCGATAATTCGTGGTCGATATTCTGTTCAACATAGGTCGAGATCTCGACCTGTTCACCACGTAGAGTCGTACCCAGTTGCGGCTTACCCTGGATCTCTTCACCAAAACGGACGCAGCGCGTGCAATGAATACAACGGGTCATGTCCGTCGAAACGAGCGGACCCAGGTCCTTATCCTTGACGACCCGTTTGCCATCGTTGTACCGCGAAACATCGCGGCCATAACCAATCGCAAGGTCCTGAAGTTCGCACTCGCCACCCTGGTCGCAGATCGGACAATCCAGCGGGTGGTTAATGAGAAGGAATTCCATCGTCGCTTTCTGAGCAGCGATTGCCCGCGGCGACTTGGTGAACACCTTCATGCCTTCGTTCACCGGCTGCGCGCAGGCAGGAATCGGCTTGGGCGCACCCTCCACGTCGACGAGGCACATGCGGCAGTTGGCCGCGACGCTGAGTTTGTCGTGATAGCAGAACCGCGGCACGTACGAACCGATCTTGTCGGTCACCTCGATGATCATCTGTCCCGGGCGGGCTTCGACTGGCTTGCCATCGACTTCAATGTTTACGATGTCGTCACTCATAGCCGTTACGCCGCCGCATCCGGAGCATCGTCGATGATGCTGCGCCCGTTATTGCGAATCATGTATTCGAATTCGTGATGATAGTGTTTCAGGAAACTCTGCACAGGCCATGCTGCGGCGTCCCCGAGCGCGCAGATAGTGTGCCCTTCTATCTTGTTGGCAACATCGACGAGCTTTTCTAGATCTGCTTCCTCACCCCTGCCATCAATGATGCGCGTCAACATCCGGTACAGCCAGCCGGTGCCTTCACGGCAAGGCGTGCACTGCCCGCAGGATTCGGCCATGTAAAAGCGCGAGATACGGCGCAGCACTTTGACCATGCAAGTCGTTTCGTCCATGACCATGACCGCACCCGTGCCAAACGATGACCCCGCCTGCTGGAGCGAGTTGTAGTCCATCGTGCATTCCATGATCACGTCGGCCGGAAGAACCTTGCACGATGATCCGCCAGGAATAACCGCCTTAAGTTTGCGGCCTTTCCAGACGCCACCACAAATGTCCTCGAGCAACACCTTGAACGGTATACCCATCGGCAACTCGTAGTTCCCTGGTTTTTCCACGTGCCCGGAAACCGAGAACTGGGCGGTACCGCCCGAGCCTTCGGGACCCAGCCCTGCAAACCAGGCCGCACCATTTCGAATAATCGACGGTACGCTGGCAATACTCTGCGTATTGTTAATCGTTGTTGGCTTGCCGTACAAACCGAAGTTTGCCGGGAACGGCGGCTTGAACCGAGGTCGGCCCTGCTTGCCTTCCAGCGATTCAATCAGAGCTGTTTCCTCGCCGCAGATATAGGCGCCTGCTCCGATAAATCCATGGATATCGACATCGATGCCGCTACCCTTGATGTTTTTTCCGAGCAAACCTGCCTCGTAAGCCTCCTTCACCGCAGCTTCGAAGCGAGGAAACGGCTCATCCATGAATTCGCCACGCATGTAGTTGTACGCAACTGTTGCACCCATCGCGTAGGCGGCGATGGCCATGCCTTCGACCAGGCAATGCGGGTTGTACCTCAGTATTTCGCGATCGTGGCAGGTACCCGGCTCGGATTCATCCGAGTTGACCACGAGATATTTCTGGCCGTCATAATTCTTGGGCATGAAGCTCCACTTGAGCCCTGTCGGGAACCCGGCGCCACCGCGCCCCCGTAGGCCGGACGCTTTGACCTCGTCAATGACCTCGGCCGGCGTCATGTCACCGTTGAGGATCTTGCGCCATGCCTTGTAACCGTCGTGCTTTTCGTAGGTCGCAAGCGTCCAGGACTCATCGGAGCCGAAGGTGTTGAAGCAGACAAGATTCTGTTCGTACGCCATCAACCCAGCCCATCCAGAATTTCATCAACCATCTCAACCGTCAGGTTTTCGTAGTACTTGTGATTCACCATCATCGCCGGCGCGCCACAACATGCAGCAATGCACTCTTCTTCCCTCTTCAGGAAGAACTTGCCGTCCTCCGAACTCTCGCCAAGCTTCAAGCCGAGTTTAGTTTCAACGTGTTCAACAAGATCGTCCGCGCCGCGCAACATGCAAGCCACATTGGTGCAGATTGCCACTTCGTTGCGCCCAACCTCTTTGGTCTGGAACATCGAGTAGAACGTGGCTACTTCGTAGACCTGGATCGACGGCAGCTCGAGGTAGTCGGCAATGGCGTTCATCTGCTCGGCCGTGACAAAACCTCGATTCTCATGCTGCACGGCGTGCAAAGCGCTGATGACCGCTGATCGCTGCCGATCTTCAGGGAACCGCGCCTTCCAGCTCTCGATTTCTTCCTTTATATGTGTGGAGAGTTCGTAGCTCATCGGTCAACCTCACCAAACACGATGTCCTGCGTGCCGATGACAGCGACCACGTCGGCAAGCATGTGACCCTCCACCATTTCTGACATGGCTGACAGATGCGCAAAGCCCGGCGCACGAATCTTCACGCGGTACGGTTTATTGGCACCGTCCGAAATGATGTAGATACCGAATTCGCCTTTCGGATGTTCGACGGCGGCGTATGCCTCGCCTTCAGGAACGCAGTAACCTTCCGTAAACAACTTGAAGTGATGAATCAGCGACTCCATGTCATCTTTCATTTCAATCCGTTTCGGCGGCGTCACTTTATGATCATCTGCGATGACAGGGCCCGGGTTGTCTCGAAGCCAGTTGATGCACTGTTTGATGATGCGATTTGACTGACGCAGTTCTTCGATGCGCACGAGGTAACGGTCATAGCAGTCGCCATTGACACCAACCGGGATGTCGAAATCGACTTTGTCGTACACCTCGTAGGGTTGTTTCTTGCGCAGATCCCACTCGACGCCCGAGCCACGCAACATCGGACCTGAGAAGCCGAGCTGCATCGCACGGTCCGGAGTTACGACGCCAATATTCACTGTTCGTTGCTTCCAGATTCGGTTATCGGTGAGCAGCGTCTCATACTCGTCAACACAGCCAGGGAATCTTTCGGTGAAAGCCTCGATGAAATCGAGCAGCGAGCCTTCGCGAATCGAATTCCAGCGATCGAGCTCTTTCTTGCTACGGAACTTCGACTCCTGGTATTTCGGCATGGAATCGGGCAAGTCACGATACACACCACCCGGCCGGTAATACGTCGCGTGCATGCGTGTACCCGAGACTGCCTCGTAGCAATCCATAAGGTCTTCACGCTCGCGGAAGCAGTAAAGGAACATGGTCATTGCACCGATGTCGAGACCATGCGCCCCAAGCCACATCAGATGGTTCAAAATTCTCGTAATCTCGTCGAACATGACCCTGATGTACTGAGCACGCTCGGGAACCTCGACGCCGAGCAGCTTCTCTATTGCCATCACGTAGGCGTGCTCATTGCACATCATCGACACGTAGTCGAGACGATCCATGTAACCAATACTTTGATTGAAAGGCTTGGTTTCGGCGAGCTTCTCGGTAGCGCGATGCAGCAGGCCGACGTGCGGGTCCGCTTTCTGAATCACCTCACCCTCGATCTCGAGGACGAGACGCAAAACGCCGTGCGCCGCAGGGTGCTGCGGGCCAAAGTTCATCGTGTAACTTTGAATCTCAGCCATCGTCCGCATCCTTGAGATCGGCGGCATAGCGATTATCGTCACGAATGACTCGTGGCACCAGCGTGCGTGGCTCGATACTCACCGGTCTGTAGACAACCCGGCCTTCATTATCGTCGTAGTGGACCTCGACGTTTCCTGACAGCGGAAAGTCCTTACGAAACGGATGGCCGATAAAGCCGTAGTCAGTCAGGATACGACGCAAGTCGGGGTGCCCTTCGAACAGAATGCCATACAGGTCGAACACCTCGCGCTCAAACCAGTTCGCACCATTCCAGATATCGACAACGGATTTCACAACCGGGGGATTAGCCGTGCCCGTATAGACGCGAAGTCGCAGGCGAATATTGTGTTGCAGTGACAGCAGGTGATAAACGACAGCGAAACGCCTCGGATCGAACTCGTCAGCTTCGTCGAGTATGACTGGCTCGCGCTCGACGCCACGACTGAAACCCGTTCCCGTCGCGTCGTTCGTTGCCCACTCATCATCGCCATAATTCAGGTAATCGACACCACAGACGTCCATGAGCATTTCGAAGCCGAAATCAGCCTCGTTTCGCAGGGCCGTTGCGATCTCAATCAAGTCATCCTTGTCGAGTGTGTAACTCAGCTCGCCGCAGATCGACGGCAAGCGAAGCATTTGCTCGCCGAAGCGCTCGTCAATGCGAGCGGCCAATGTCTCGAAGCGTTCACTCATCGTTATTACTTATCTGGCAATCGTGCTCGTACGTTTGATCTTGTTCTGCAACTGGATAAGTCCATAAATCAGGGCCTCAGCCGTGGGTGGACAACCCGGTACATATACGTCGACCGGCACAATGCGATCGCAGCCCCGGACAACCGAGTAGGAATAGTGATAGTACCCACCGCCATTTGCGCAGGACCCCATCGAGACAACCCAACGTGGTTCGGGCATCTGGTCATAGACCTTGCGAAGCGGTGCAGCCATTTTGTTCGTCAGCGTTCCCGCAACGATCATGCAATCAGACTGGCGGGGACTCGGGCGAAAAATGATGCCAAAGCGGTCGAGGTCGTAGCGTGCGGCACCAGCCTGCATCATCTCTACCGCGCAACATGCGAGGCCGAAGGTCATCGGCCAAAGTGAGCCCGTGCGCGCCCAATTCATGACGGAATCGACGCTCGTCACGACAAAGCCTTTATTTTGCAGGCTGTCGCCAGCGCCTTCAGCACTGTTGGCCGTATCGGCCGCAACCTGAGTTTCTGCTAATCCCACTCGAGGGCCCCTTTCTTCCACTCATAAATGAACCCGACCACAAGAATCGCGAGGAATATCGCCATCGAGATCAGTCCGAACTTGCCGACAACATCGAGCGACACTGCCCAGGGAAACAGGAAAGCAATTTCGAGATCAAAAATAATAAAGAGAATCGCAACGAGGTAATAGCGCACATCGAACTTCATGCGTGAGTCATCGAAAGCTTCGAAGCCGCACTCGTAGGGAGAGAGTTTTTCCTCGTCTTTCTGGCCCTGCCCGATCAAAAAGCCAAGAATCAGCAGTAGCACACCGATTCCTGTTGCTACGCCTAAAAAAATCAGAATGGGAAAGTATTCTTGTAGCATTTTCGCCCGCTTGTCTGGCGCTCAAGATCGCACCCGAATCAGCGCGCGATTGTACCAGTGACTGAAGCCCGGGATATACCCCAAAATATGGCTTGGTTCGGCAGAGGTGGGCTATGTTTTACCTGCAGGCCATATAAAAACCGGCCCGCAGCCACAAGGCTGGACAGACCGGATCGTATTTGGTGCTCTGGGCGAGACTCGAACTCGCACGGCTTGCGCCACTGCCCCCTCAAGACAGCGTGTCTACCAATTCCACCACCAGAGCGATAATCGGGTAATTCTACTCCGGATCAGCCGCTGGTTCCTGTTCCAGCTCTGGCAAATCGACAGGATCTTCAGCTGGTTCCAACTCAGGTAAATCGGAAACCGGCATTTCCTCGTTGAGCTCGGGCGCCTCGCTCTGTTCGACCTCAACGACCGGCGCGTCTTCCAGGAGACTCGTCGGTGCCGAGGTGACCTGAGTGCTCAAATAGGCCAGCGTAAGACTGCTGACAAAGAACAACGTTGCACAAACTGCCGTCGCTCTCGAGAAAAAGCTGCTCGAGCCACGTGCGCCGAAAACCGTACCCGACGCGCCAGCGCCAAATGCCGCACCGGCATCCGCGCCCTTACCACGCTGCAGCAGCACAAGAACGATGATCAGCAATGCGATCAGCGTATGCGCAATCAGTACAGCTTTTTGAATAGTGTCCATTTGTATACCAACTCTTATTGGATTCCGGCTGCCGCTTGGGCTATCGCCAGGAAATCATCCGCTTTCAACGACGCGCCGCCTATGAGACCACCGTCGATGTCCGGCTGGGCCAACAGGCCAGCCGCATTCTCGCCTTTCATGCTACCGCCGTACAGTATTTGCACGTTCGCGGCTATGCTTCCATCCTGTGCCGCCAGCTGTGCCCGAATGTGCCTGTGCACATCTTGCGCCTGTTCCGGCGTCGCTGTCATCCCGGTTCCGATCGCCCAGACCGGCTCATACGCGATAACCGCCGCCGCAAATGCCCCGACACCCGCCGCGTCCATGACCGCACCAAGCTGCTCGTCGATAACGCTTTCCGTCGTACCAGCCTCGCGCTCTTCAAGGGTCTCGCCAACGCACAATATCGGCGTAATCCCGGCCACCTGGGCGGCCTGAAATTTCGCTGCAACCTGCTCGCTCGTCTCGCCGTAGAGGGCGCGACGCTCGGAGTGACCGACGATTACATAGTCACAACCCACGTCGCTCAACATTCCCGGCGCGACTTCGCCGGTAAAAGCACCTTTTTCATGCTCTGAGACGGTTTGCGCCCCGACCTTTACAGGAGAGCCCTTAGTCTGTTCCACGACCGAAGCCAGGTATGGAAACGGCGGGCAGACCAGCAAGCTGAAACCACTGCCAGTCGGTACACCTGCGACAATTCCGGCCACCAGTTCCACATTGGCGGCGTTACTGCCGTTCATTTTCCAGTTTCCGGCGATCAGAAATTCACGCATGTCGGTGTTTCCGCAGGCTTAAAAGGCGCGCAAGGATACCGGGGCAAGCCCCGCAAATCAACGCATTATTAGGGATCAAGCCGCCGTTTTTTTGACGACCGAGGCAAGCCGCTTCGCCAGCGAAACAACCTGCACCTCATCTTGTCCTTCGACCATGACCCGGATGACCGGTTCAGTGCCAGATGCGCGCAGCACCACACGGCCCTTATCAGCCAGCTCCCCCTCGGCAATTGCCACGGCATTCTGTATTTCCGGCGATTTCCCGGGATCGAGTCGCTGCTCGGTGCGCACGTTAATCATCGTCTGTGGGTACCTGGGCATTCCCGCCACCAGTTCAGAGAGGGGTTTGCCCGTCTCCTTCATCACCGCGAGCACCTGCAAGGCGCTGATCAGGCCGTCACCCGTCGTTGTTTTATCCAGCACCAGCATGTGACCGGAGGTCTCTCCACCGATGACTCCACCCGACTCCCGAAGCATTTCGAGGACATAGCGGTCACCGACAGCGGCGCGCCGAAAATCGATACCGCGGGCCTTGAGAGCATGCTCAAGACCAAGATTACTCATAACCGTACCGACGACAGGCCCTTTGAGGCTACCCTTGTCCTTGCGCGCCGTCGCCAATACGTAAAGCAACTGATCCCCGTCCACCAGCGTGCCACTTTCATCGACCATGACAACGCGGTCACCATCGCCGTCGAGCGCCACACCGACGTCAGCTTTGACTGCCGGAACGGTTACCTGCAGAAGCTCCGGCTCGGTCGAACCGCAACCATCATTGATATTCTTGCCATTTGGCGAGCAGCCTAATGGTATGACGTCGGCGCCCAAGCCCATCAACGTTCGCGGCCCGACCTTGTAGCCGGCGCCATTTGCGCCATCGAATACAACTTTCAAGCCATCGAGATCTACCCCATCCGGCATGCTGCTAATGCAAAAATCCTGGTAACGAATACGTGCGGTGTCGATGCGCTTGGCTTTCCCGAGGGACTGTGACTCCAGTGTTATCGCCCGATTCTTGAGATGTTCCTCGATCTTGTGCTCGATCTCATCCGTCAGTTTCGAGCCAGAGCGATCGAAGAACTTGATGCCATTGTCGAAAAACAGGTTATGAGATGCGCTTATGACCACACCGAGATCGGCATCGAATTCCTGGGTCAGGCGCGCGATAGCCGGCGTAGGCAGCGGTCCCAGCAGGAGGACATCCGCCCCGGCTGCGACGAACCCTGCCTCCAGTGCAGATTCGAACATATAGCCTGACAGCCGAGTGTCCTTGCCAATCACGACCGTCCCGCCCTTAGGAACCAGTACCTGGGCCGCGGCGCTGGCAAGACGCATAGTAAAATCGGCGTTCATCGGGTCGTGGCCAACCCTGCCGCGAACGCCGTCTGTACCAAAGAAATTCTTACCCATAATTTACTCGCTCGCCTCAATAATCGCCCTGGCGACCTTCAACGCATCAACGGTTGCCTGCACATCGTGAGCCCTGATAATGGATGCCCCGTTTACCACGGCCATAACCGCCGCGGCCACACTGGCAGGCATACGCTCATGGACCTCGCGATCGGTCAATTTACCAAGGGTTGATTTTCTCGACACACCGACCAGCACCGGCCGCTCGCGCACGCGTAATTGTCGCAGATTCGCGAGCAGTTCGACATTGTGAACGTGGGTTTTACCGAAACCGAATCCCGGATCCACTATGATCATGTCCTCAGCGACGCCAACCTCAACGCAAGCGCCAATGCGTTCGTCGAGGAATGCGGCAACCTCCGCTACGACGTCATCGTAATGTGGCCGTTCCTGCATCGTGCGCGGTTTGCCCTGCATGTGCATCAAACAAACGGGGGCTCCAAGGTCCGCAGCTGCCTGCATCGCTCCATCGCCTCGTAATGCTGCGACATCATTGATCATGCACGCACCTGCCGCAATCGCCTCGCGCATGACAACGGCCTTGCTGGTATCAACGGAAATCGCTACATCGGTGATGGACCGGACGGCCTCGACCACCGGAATCACACGATCCAGCTCCTCCTGTTCCGGAACACTTGCCGCTCCCGGACGCGTGGACTCGCCACCGATATCGATCAGGAAAGCGCCCTCCTCGGCCATCGTTGCCGCCTGGCGAATGGCTATATTCAGATTATCGAAATGACCGCCATCTGAAAATGAATCGGGCGTAACGTTTAGAATACCCATCACGGCTGGCGCCGCGATTTGCAGGGGACCCAGGGTCAACATGGCTGGCGGAAGTGGGCTAGTGTTCGCTTGCCGGCCCACCGATCGTGCCAGTGGCATCGGACTCAGCAGTGGCTGAACCGTCTTCAGGGTTACCGGAATCGACAGTGTCGTCCCAGTCCGCGGGCGGCCTGGGCTCACGCCCTTCCATGATGTCCTTGATCTGGTCTTCCCCGATAGTCTCGTATTTCACGAGCGCCTTGGCCATCGCGTGCAGCTTGTCAATATTCTCATCAAGCAGCCCCCTGGATCGCTCGTAGTTTGAATCGATGATGCGGCGAACTTCTTCATCGATCGCATGCGCTGTGTCGTCAGAGACCTGCTTATGCTGAGTCACGGAACGTCCCAGGAACACCTCGCCATCATCTTCGCTGTAGGTCAGAGGACCAAGCCGATCTGACAAGCCCCACTTGGTGACCATGTTGCGCGCGATTTCAGTAGCTCGCTCAATATCGTTCGAGGCCCCTGTGGTAACGCCATCGGCACCGTTGATCATTTCTTCAGCAATACGCCCGCCGAACAAACTGGAAATACTGCTCTCAAGACGTTGCCGGGACATGCTGTAGCGGTCTTCCTCGGGCAGGTACATCGTGACGCCAAGTGCCCTGCCTCGAGGAATGATCGTGACTTTGTAAACAGGATCGTGTTCAGGTACGAGGTAACCGACAATCGCATGGCCAGCCTCATGGTAGGCCGTGTTGAGCTTCTCGGTTTCGCTCATGACCATGGAGCGCCTTTCCGTGCCCATCATGATCTTGTCTTTCGCCTGCTCGAACTCGTCCATGCTGACGACGCGCTTATTTGCGCGAGCGGCGAACAAAGCGGCTTCATTCACGAGATTTGCCAGATCAGCACCCGAGAAACCGGGCGTACCGCGGGCTATGACGCCGGGACGAACATCGTCACTCAGCGGCACTTTGCGCATGTGTACTTTGAGGATTTGCTCACGACCGCGCACGTCCGGTAACGGCACGACGACCTGACGGTCGAAGCGGCCCGGCCGCAGGAGCGCCGGGTCAAGCACGTCAGGACGGTTTGTGGCGGCAATGACAATGATGCCCTCGTTACCTTCAAAACCATCCATCTCGACCAGCATCTGATTGAGTGTCTGTTCACGCTCGTCATGACCACCGCCCAGGCCCGCGCCACGATGACGGCCAACCGCATCAAGTTCATCGATGAAGATAATACAGGGCGCCTGTTTCTTGGCCTGATCGAACATATCGCGCACGCGCGACGCACCCACGCCTACAAACATTTCAACGAAGTCGGAACCGGAAATCGTAAAGAACGGCACCTTCGCCTCACCGGCAATCGCCTTGGCCAGCAGCGTCTTGCCGGTGCCCGGAGGCCCAACCATGAGAACGCCTTTGGGGATTTTGCCACCAAGACGCTGGAATTTGCTCGGATCCTTCAGGAAGTCGACAACCTCAGAAACCTCAGCCTTGGCTTCCTCGACGCCCGCAACATCCGCAAACGTCACTCCCACCTGATCCTCGCCGAGAAGGCGCGCCTTGCTCTTGCCAAACGACATGGCGCCGCGGCCGCCACCACCACCCTGCATCTGGCGCATAAAGTAAATCCAGACGCCAATAAGCAGGAGAATTGGGAATGAACTGATCAAGAGTTGACCAATCAGGCTT
>Ga0224513_10001093_pt1 | contig 10842 bp, 9 predicted proteins | sample SF_May12_sed_USG_5_FD_169109 | JGI IMG/M metagenome (GOLD analysis project Ga0224513, IMG submission 169109) | Sediment microbial communities from San Francisco Bay, California, United States - SF_May12_sed_USGS_21 | ecosystem: Environmental > Aquatic > Marine > Sediment | place: USA: California... | reverse complement strand
GGCGTCAACGGCCTTGCAGTCACAGTGGTTGCAGCACTGGTGATTCTGCCAACCGTTCGTCTGGCCCGCCCGGAATCGCCGCAGGGGAGCCTCGCCGGGGTTGCTGCCGAGTGTTTTGCGGTCCTTTATCTGGGAACAACGGCCGCCTGTCTCGGTTGGTTGCGGCTTTGGCCGGAGGAGCCTGACGGCATCAAGATTCTATTCTTCTTCCTAGCCTGCATCTGGGTTGGTGATTCCGGAGCTTACTATGTCGGGAAGAATTTCGGCCGCCGCAAGATGTCACCGAAAATAAGCCCCAACAAAACTTACGAGGGACTGGTGGGTGGCATTGCCACCACCTATGCGGCCGCAGCCGCTGCGACCTTCATCCTCGGCCTCGAGCTCCGTTTCCTGCACATCTTCGCTCTCGCGACCATCCTTGCCGCTGCCGCCCCGGTGGGGGATCTCATCGAATCGCTCTTCAAACGGGATAGCGGTATCAAGGACTCATCGAATCTGATACCGGGGCACGGTGGATTGCTCGATCGCACCGATAGCCTCTTTTATCCGGCGCCGCTCGTGCTCGGATACCTCCTGCTGACCGGTCTTGTGGGATGAAACGCGTCGCTGTCCTTGGATCCACGGGATCCATTGGGACTTCCACGCTGTCCATAGTGGAGTCGTTTCCCGATCGTTTTCAAATCGTCGCCCTCGCCGCCGGTCGCAACATCGATTTGCTGCGGTCACAAATTGCCCGCCACAAACCTCTGCTGGTCTCCGTGGATCGGGCCGACGACGCCAAGACGCTGGCGAGAGAGTTTGGGCACACACGTTTCGTTGGCGGCCTTGATGGGATCGAAGAGATCGCATGTTTCGAGACCGCCCACATGATCGTATCGGCGCTTGTCGGTTCGATTGGGCTGGCGCCAACTGTAGCCGCAATCCGCGCGGGCAAGGACATCGCCCTCGCAAACAAGGAGACTCTCGTAGTGGCCGGCGGACTCGTCATGGCCGAGGTCGAACGGGCCGGTATCAAATTATTGCCCGTCGATTCCGAACACGCCGCCCTCCACCAGGCTCTCGGCACCGCTCCGATAGACAGCGTAACGCGCCTGATTTTGACCGCATCCGGCGGCCCATTTCGCACCTGGCAACCGAGCAGGATCGCCGCGGCCAATGTGGCTGATGCTCTTGCACACCCGACATGGAAGATGGGGCCGAAAATTACGATCGACTCAGCGACAATGATGAACAAGGGGCTGGAAATCATCGAGGCCCATCACCTCTTCGCCGTTCCGGAGAATCTCATCGAAGTCGTCGTCCATCCCGAAAGCCTCATCCATTCGATCGTCGAGTTCGTCGATGGCGCGCTGCTCGCCCAAATGGCGCCCAATGACATGAGATTCCCGATCCTTCATGCCCTTTCATGGCCTGATCGGCTGCCGAGTCGAATGCCCGGTCTCGACCTCCTCGCAGCCCCCCCGATGACATTCGAATCGCCCGATGAAGAACGATTCCCCTCCCTCCGTTTGGCGAGAGAGGCCCTCCGTGCCGGCGGGGAAATGCCCGCGGTCCTGAACGCCGCCAACGAAGTTGCCGTGGCCTCCTTCCTCGGTGGCATCAGTTCGCTACCATCGATTGCAGCGACGGTAGAGGCGACCCTCGAGCGGTGGAGTGAACACAACAGCCCGCTGGCCAGCATCGAGCAAGCTCTCACCGTCGATCGAGAGGCACGGGATGTCGCCAGCGAAGAACTACGGAAATACCTCGACACTGAGGTTGGTTCGGAGAGTAGATGCTGACACTTGCTGCTTTCGTCTTTGTCATTGGTGTATTGATCACTATCCATGAAGCAGGCCACTTCGCCATGGCTCGGCTCCTCGGGGCACCGGTCGAGGTCTTCTCAATCGGGTTCGGTAAGCGCCTCTGGGGATTCGAGCGCGGCGGGACCGATTATCGAATCTCGCTGGTCCCGCTCGGCGGCTATGTTCGGATTATCGGTCTCGGGCCTGACGAGTCGGACATCGTAGGCGACGGTGCTGACGACATCGAGCTCCTCCCTCGCTGGAAGCGAACACTCATCCTACTGGCCGGACCACTCACCAATATCGTCGCGGCGGTGGGTTTCGTAGCCCTCGCTTTTATTATTGGTGTTGAGGTCCAAGCCTACCTCGACGATCCGCCGGTGGTCGGTTGGGTGGAGCCTGGTTCTGGCGCTGACCTTGCCGGAATTCGAAAGGGAGATCTCGTGCGGGCCGTGCAGGGAGAACCTTCCGACCGCTGGCGTGATCTCGAAATCGCCCTGCTGACCGCTGGTGGCGGAGAGGTCCTACTGGAGGTCGAACGAGACGGCTCCGTTTCCGAGATTCCGGTCACCCTCGGGGTTGACTATCTCTACGGTTTTGGAGTGTCGGGGATCAAACCTTTCCTTGACTCCGTCGTCCAGCCACGGGCAGGTGGACCGGCCGCCGGCGCCGGCATTCGCGCAGGTGACCGAATCGTGGCCGTCAACGGCAAGCCTGTCGCTCAGTATTACGAACTCCCACTCCTTATCGAACCGCATCCAGGAATCGAGATCAGACTCGACGTCATCAGGGATCACGATCGACTGAGCTTCGACCTGACGACAATGAACGAGGCCGGGGCGGGGAAAATCGGCGTGGTTCCGCTTTTTCCAACGGTTGTCGAGAAACTCGGCGTCCTGCCAGCGATCAGAGCCGGATTTATCGAGTGTCAGCGCATGACCATTCAGACCTTCCAGGTCATCGGCCGCCTCCTGACCCGCAAGGCTTCGATCCGCCAGGTTTCGGGGCCGGTAGGCATCGCTCAGATCTCGGGAGAGGCCGCCCGCAGCGGCATCGAGGCCTTGATCATGCTGATGGGCATCATCTCGCTCCAGTTAGGCATTTTCAATCTCCTGCCGATACCGATCCTTGATGGCGGACACCTGACCGTCATCGCTGTCGAGAGCATTATCGGTAGGGACCTGCCGCTCAAGGTCAAGGAGCGCATTCTCGAAGTCGGGTTCTACCTTCTCATCTTGTTGATGGTGGTGGTGCTCTTCAACGACATCGTCCGCTATCTACCCGAAAGCGTCCGCCAATTCATATTCCGTGGCTAACCCGCAGCAGGAGGTTGGTGAGCCATGCAGGCTAAGGGTTGAGCCTCTGTCGTGCTAAGGTTTGCGCCGATGGCGAAACGTATATTGGCTGCCTTGCTCTTTTTATTCTGCGCCGGAGTTGTGTTTTGGTTTGCACTGGTGCACACCGTTCACCGGGGCACGCTTGCCGTACCCTACCTCGTAGAGAAAAACTTGGAAGAGGCGAGACGACGGGTGCATGACCTCGGTCTCGAAATGAAGGTGGAAGAACCCGGCGTGTTTTCGACGGCGGTCGTCCCAGGCGCTATTGCCTTCCAGGAGCCGCCACCCGGATTTCATGTCAAATCGGGCTCGGCGGTGACAGTCCGAGTGAGCCTCGGTGGCAAGACCATAGATGTTCCAGAAGTACGCGAGAACTCTTTCAACACGGCCCAACGCGAAATCGAGCGAGCAGGCCTGGTGCCGGGCTTACACGCCCGGGTCAAGGGGGAAGGTGCCGCCGACAGAATCATCGCGACCGGTCCACCGGTGGGTCAGCAAGTGGCGCCCCTCACCCGGATCGATCTCCTTGTAAATACCGCACCGCACCGACAACTGTGGGTCATGCCCTCGCTCGTATCGCAATCCCTGGGTCGGGTCGAACAATTCTGCAGATTGAATCGCCTGCGTCTGGGTCGGGCTCGTGAGGTGAACTACCCCGGTGTCCCCTCCGGCCTCGTGCTCCGCCAGTATCCACCGGCAGGGTCGCCGGTGGCACCGTCCGAAATCATCACAGTATGGGTGAGCCGATGAGTATTCGATTGGCACCGTCGCTTCTTTCGGCCGACTTTTCGCGCCTCGCAGACGAGGTGGCTGAGGTCGAGTGGGGAGGTGCAGAGCTCCTGCATCTCGACATCATGGACGGGCACTTTGTGCCCAACCTCACTTTTGGCCCCCCGGTGGTTCGCGCGATTGCATCGCATTCGAAGATCGCCCTCGACGCGCACCTGATGGTTACCAATCCCGACGATCTCATCGACGACCTCATTGCGGCTCCGGTGGCCCGAATCGCGGTCCACGTGGAGGTCTGCAATCATCTCCAGCGCACACTGGAGAATATCCGCGCCGGCGGAGTTGAGGCCGGAATCGCCATCAACCCTGCGACCGCCCTTTCACTGCTCGAGGGCGCCCTTCCCTGGACCGACTTTGTCCTCATCATGTCGGTCAACCCAGGGTTCGGTGGCCAGGAATTCATCCCCGAGACGCTCGACAGAATCAGCCGGTTGCGGCAGATGACTGGCGAGAGACCATTGGACATTGCCGTAGACGGCGGCGTCTGTCTCGAAAATGTGGCATCGCTCGCAAATGCCGGTGCGACGACCCTGATCGCGGGTTCAGCCATCTTTGGCGTCGATGACAGGGCCTCCGCGATTACCGATTTACGCCTGTCCGCGACCGTTGGAGGTGTGCGATGACGTCTGCAGGGCGGGTCGCAATCATCATGTTGCCCGTAGTCGTCCTCGCCTTCGGCTGTAAAAGCGGGAGCAGCAAAGAGGATGAGCTGCTGGACCAGTTGGCGAATCTCGACAAAGAAACCATCTTCGAACAGGCCGAAGCCCTGTACTCCGAGAAGGAGTATCAGAGGGCCCGTGAGCTGTTCGCTTTCGTTTATGACAGCTTCCCGAACGACCCAATGGGGCATAAGGCCGCGCTGCGGGTTGCCGATACGTATTCCGCAAAGAACGATGTGACGAATCTCACAGAAGCCCGGCTTCGGTATCGCGATTTCGCGAACCGTTATCCGAACGATCCGGACCGCGATTATGCCCTTCTGATGGTGGGTCACACGTACTCGGCGCGAAAGCTCCGCCCGGATCGAGATTTGAGTGATATCCATGAGGCCTTAAGCGCATATGAACAGCTGATCAACCTCTATCCGAACTCGCAATATTTACCGGAGGCGGACTCCAGGATCAGCGCTCTCAATGAGTTACTTGCGGAGCACGACTGGATTGTCGGCCAATTTTACCAACGAAATAAACGTTACGAGGGCGCGTTGTGGCGGTTCCAATATATCCAGGAAAATTATCCGAATTTCTCAAAGTTCGACGCCGTGAACGCCAAGATTAGCGAATTGGAATCGCTCATTGAAGAGCGCAACGCCGCGTGGAAAAAGCGTCTCGAAGAACTGAGAAAAAAGACCGGGGATAAGACCGAGGATTGACGGATCGGGCGCCCATAGGTTAACCTCAAATAGTGTTATTTTCAGCGGGGAGAGGGCTTATGAGCGCTAAGAATCTGTTCGCCATCATTGCCGTATTCCTTCCCTTGATGGCTGCGGCGCAGTCGGTGGCTCCACCTCCGCAACCGCTGCATTTTGTCAACGATCACTGGACGCCTTACGATCCGCCGGCGGCGTTTCCGGAAGGCGCCATGGTGCACACCATCGTCAAGGGTGACACGTTGTGGGATCTTGCTGCCCACTATCTGGGGGACCCGTTCCTGTGGCCACAGATCTGGGAGCGGAACCCTTACATCAAGGACTCGCACTGGATCTACCCTGGTGACCCGGTGGTGATCGATCTTGCGGTCCAGGAAGCTCCGGTGGCCGAGACCGATGTGCCTTTCGAAGAGGCTGTAACGTCTGAGTACGTCGAGGACTTCGGAGGTGGCGACGAGATCATGCCCCGCCCACTCGGGTCCTCGGCTGATGTCTACTGCTTCGCCGAGCTCGTCCAGGATGAGGCCATCTTCCCGTTTACGGTCGCGTCGTCTGAACAAATCGAATATCAGGACTCGTACTCCGAAGGCGACATCCTCTATATCGATGGTGGAATCAACCAGGGTGTAAAGGCCGGTGACCGGTTCTTCATCCTCCATCGGGTCCGCCCGCTCCATCACCCGGTCTCGAACTCGAAGCTCGGCTTCGTTTTCACCCAGGTCGGCCAGCTCAAGGTGTTGTGCTCGCAGGAGGACACGTCGATCGCCGAAATTACCTACGCCTGCGATCCGGTATACATTGGCGATGTTCTGAAGCCGTTCGCACCGGTTCCCGTACCCTTGGTGATCCCTCCCGATCCAACGGACCGTTGCGACGTCCCTAACGGCAAACCAACCGGATACATCACCTATGACCGCGACGACCAGATCGATATCGGAACCCACTGGTTGGTCTTCCTCGACCTCGGCGCGGCCGAGGGCCTCTACCCTGGCACATTTGCAACGGTATTCCGTGACAACCCGGTCAAAGGTATGCCTCGCCTGGTGATGGGTGAGGTGGGTGTGCTGACGGTCGACGAAACATACTCGACAGCCCTTGTCACCCAATCCTGGTCACCTCTTGCGGTCGGCGATCGGATCGAAGTGAAGTAACCGTCCCAGAGTTGAAACGTCCAAAGGGCTCTGGAAACGGAGCCCTTTTGTTATCCTGGCCCGAGTTACTCATGAAATGTCTACCGCGGCCTCCGTTGCACAGGACACTGCGCCTCGCCGACCTCGCAAAGAAACCTCATGATTGACGCGGGTTGAATCAATGTTGCCAGAATGGGTTTTTGACGCCGACGACCGCTCCTTCATGGCGGCAGCCATCGCGGAGGCCGAGGCGGCTGCGGCGCGCGGAGAAGTCCCAGTCGGCGCTGTCGTCACACTCGGTGGTGAAATAGTCGCGCGCTCCGGAAATCGTCGACAGGAGCAATCAGATCCAGCGGCCCACGCCGAGATCATCGTCCTCCGCGAGGCGGGTCGGGTGGTCGGCGATTGGCGTCTTTCGGATTGCACCCTCTACGTCACCCTTGAACCATGTCCCATGTGCGCCGCAACCTGCCGAGAGGCCCGGCTCCAGCTCGTGATATGGGGAGCAGAGGATGAACGTGCCGGCGCCTTCGGCTCCGTGATCGATCTCGCCGCCGATCCACGACTTGGCCCACCACTGGCACACCGCGGAGGTCTCGAGGAAGACAGGTGCCGAGAGCTGCTCCTCCGCTTCTTTGCCAAACAACGGCAATCGTCGTAGAATACGGGGCCCGATCGCGGAGAGGTGCCGGAGTGGTCGATCGGGGCGGTCTCGAAAACCGTTGACCTTTCACGAGGTCCAAGGGTTCGAATCCCTTCCTCTCCGCCAGTCTCTTTGAAAAATTGAAGTCTGTGGAGAGGTGTCCGAGAGGCCGAAGGAGCACGCTTGGAAAGCGTGTGTGGGGGTAACTCCACCGCGGGTTCGAATCCCGCCCTCTCCGCCATCTGAATTCTGGTGCGAGCTCGGCATGGAGCTCGGGCCCTGTGCATCGTCGTCCTTCGAACCGTGTCAGACCCGGAAGGGAGCAGCACTAAGGGGGAATACGACGAGTGCCGCAGGTCGCCTGGGCTCCATGGCGAGCTCGTTTCTCCCTCGTCCGCGCCCGAACTCAGAATTAACCTATCACCGACCCGAATCTCTCCAAAATAATCTCCGCTGCCCGAACCGCTCCATTCGGCTGATCTGGTTTCCGGCGCGGAATCTCGAGGAGCTCATTCGCCGCAGCAAGCCAGGCACCACCCCGCAGCTCACCCTCTCCAATCTCTCCCGCAACCATGTGTTCCTCAACCCACTGTGCGAGGATCGGTGATTCCGGGAAACGCGGACGCCCCAGATAGGCGAGTGCCGCGCCTGCGCCATGGGCCTCGGCCACCGTGCTGTAACCCAACTTACCGACCACTAGATCCGACGCCGCCACCAGGTCGGGATGATAGTAACCGCTTTGAAAAGGGAGCAAGAGAAACCGACCCCGGTGATGCATCTCTCCCTCAGATCCGCCCGGGACCACGACCCACGCGCCATCGGAATGATCGAAACCCGCGAAGTCTCCATAGTTCCAAGGCACGCCTCCCATGCTCGCCACGATCATCGGCTCGTCCGACGGCACTCCAAGTGAGGCGCGAATTGCTTCTCTTCCCGATCTCGGCGATCTCGCCACCGGTCCCACGTTGACTGCCGGCGGTGACGGCTCACACATCGGGGCTGTTTGAATTCTGAGGTTGGCAGAGGCAAAGATCTCGACCATCCTGCGACCATGCCGGCGTAATCGCGACGTCCCGTCAGGATAGTTGAGATAGATCCAATCCCAGGTGAAGTTTTCAACCAAAACCGACGGTATTCCTGCGGTGGCGGCGGCCACCAATCCGAGAGGCGAGATATCGGCGATGACGACAGAACATCCAAGCATCTGAAGTCTGGCCGCCAGTCGGTCGACGATGTCCGGGTCATCAAAGCGGTTTCGATCGAGAAGATCGCAGGTTGCTTCCAGATCTTCGACCAGCGGAGAGCATTGGGCCATCCCGACATCGCTGGCAAAGCGGTGATAGGAAAAGCAATGAGGAAGGGACTCTGAAAAGAACCACTTCGGGACCTCGGTGAATACCTCGAAGTGGATCGCCGGGCATTGCCGGTGAACTTCCGCCATCACCGCACAGGCCCGTGCAGCGTGTCCAAATCCGTGCGGTGACACGATGTACGCCACCCGTCCCATGGCGGGGGAGTGTACTACGTGCACCCTCCAACACTGGAGTACGTGGTAGGATGCCCCTGTGAAACGCGTCATCATGATCGTTTCGACCTTCGTGTTGGTGGCGACCACGGCCGCGGCTCAAAGCGCCTCGAGCCGCGCCTGGCAACAAAGAATGGACGTCGAAATTCCACTCCCCGTGCCTCTGGTGGAGTTGTTGCCCGTCAACCCCTTCGCGATAATTGTCGATGAAACGCCAAAGGTGCTCCAGGCGAGCGCACCACGAAAAGTCGACATTCGGGGTGCGGCGACCGTGGCCACATTTGTTGATGCCAAGGGAGTCTGTCTCGGCGCGGTTCCCCTCGAGCTCCCGGTTCCCGGTCTGACGGCCTCGCTGGTAGAGGATCTGAACGGTTCCCGATTCGATCCCGCCATCGCCGGCGGCTTACCCCAGCCGTCCTGGGTGGTGCTCGAGATCGGCATGGAGGGCAAGATCAAAGAAAGCGAGATTGTCGATCAATCTCTCGAAATGCCAAATCCGGAGACACCTTCTGTTCCCAACCAACCGGTAGCAATGAAACCGCCCGGAAACCTACGCAACCTCAAGGCAACGCCGCAGACGCAGCTCACCAAGCTGGCCGCGCCACGCCGGATCAAGGTCAGTGCTCCCGGCCGAGACGACGAAGTTCACATCCGTGCCCTCCTCCACGTCACCGAGAATGGGCGCTGTGACCGCTACGTTCCGTTGGAGCTCTACGACGGCCTCAATTCGTGGTTCTCGGGCTATCTTGCGACCTGGAGGATGCAGCCCGCATCTCGGGACGGGGCTCCTGTGGCGGTTTGGGTTGAGTACTCGGCCCGCGTCAGAATGAAGATATCAGGGATATCTTCGACAACCTCGAGAGTTGTTCGCGATCGCGAGTACACACCAGTCGAGTAGCGCGAGCGCTCACAGATGCCTGTGTGCCGACAGGAGACGCTCACCCAATCACGATTCGCGAGTTAAGAGTAAAGGGTAAAGAACACCCGCCCCTCCAACTTCAGCTGAACTCTTGACTCTCAACCCTTGACTGCGTCGCCGCTTTCGGAGGAGCTTCGCACCAGAATTGAATCATCCTTTGCGCCGGATTATCTTTCGGCGATTGCCGTGGCGGACCGTCACCCGCTCCGAGTCCAACCATTCGAGGGCAGGTATGGCGAGCTTGCGAGTGAGATCGAATCGTCCTTTAAAGTCACCGACCGCAAAGTCTTCAACCTCCCATTCACGCACCTGCCGCGCCATTTCATCCATGACGGCGCGATGAACCAGAAACTTGCCATCAAGCCGGACCAGCCGATGGCGTTGGGTCAGGAAACGGCAGATCCCCTCGACCGTCGCCAGTCTCGCCTGAAGGTGATCCGCCGCCTCCCCAGGCGACGGTGCATCGAAACCGGCCTTTCGATACAGTGCCTCGACCTTCCGAGTCAGCGCCTCGCCGGCGGCAGTCATATGACTCTCCTTGCCGGGAGGCACCACTCTTCCTTCTGAAAGTTCGAGGGTTCCGCGGCCGCGCAACTCCTCGAGGTAAAACTCGGCCAGGGGCAAGGCGGACCGAGGAAGCAGCTGGCCCACGAAATCCCGTGCTGGAATCCCGGCCGAGACCTCCTCTCCCGCCAACCGGCGCCGAAGCTCCTGTCCGGCCTCGGTGGCAAGGTCTGTAATCCGCCCCGTCATTACGAAGGTCGGCGGTTGGGTCGACAGGGTTTGAACGGTGCCCTCCTCGAGGAGTCGGCCGAGAGGTGCTTCGATGGCTCCATCGCGGACACCAAGTCGGCCGGCCATTGTCGGCACGGTGAGTCCAGCGAGCCCTTGACGATCAATCCAGCTTGAAAGCAACTCGGGCCACTCGTTTCGTCGGACATCAGGTAGGCGGTCCAGGGCCGCACTGTCGCGTCTTCTCCAACGCCGGAGGTGAGCGTCAAGCACCCTCCCACCGGCAAAGGTATTGACCGGAGACGGGCGCCTCAAGACGAGACGGTCCCCCGGGAAAAGCAGCATCGGCTGGCGAAGCAAAATCTGAGCGGTCGCGCGAGAGCCAGGAGGGAGTGGTCGCACAGAGAGGCGGTCGACACGCGCCGGAACACGCGCCGCGAGTGCGTGGACCTCAATCTCGTCGCCCTCATCCAGCGGGCCAGGAGCAGTCGCTAATAGCTCGAGACCGACGGTGACCAGTTGGGTGACCTCCCACGGTCCCGGAGCAATGATCTGGTCCCCACGGCTGACGGTCTCACGCGAGAGTCCTGCGAGATTGATAGCAACCCTCTCCC
>Ga0224513_10001090_pt1 | contig 10855 bp, 9 predicted proteins | sample SF_May12_sed_USG_5_FD_169109 | JGI IMG/M metagenome (GOLD analysis project Ga0224513, IMG submission 169109) | Sediment microbial communities from San Francisco Bay, California, United States - SF_May12_sed_USGS_21 | ecosystem: Environmental > Aquatic > Marine > Sediment | place: USA: California... | reverse complement strand
CGGCGGTTGACGCGGAGTCGATCACGTCTTAGGGAGTCTCTTCGGCGCTTTCGGGTGTTTCAGGAACCGAGGCAGGATGAATGGACTCCCACCAGCGCGTGGTCGTCACCCTGTCCTGAAGGTCAATCAGCTCGCCGAGCTGAGGGGTGACCACCTCAACACCGAGCTTCGCGGCGGTCGCCACCGCCTGAACGACCGGCTCCTGCCACGGGTGGAGGGCGAGGTCGAAGGTCAGCCAGTGGACCGGCAGCATCCTGCGGCCCTTCAGGAACTGATTTGCCTCGACGGCCTGTCTTCCGTTGATGTGGATGTCGGGCCAGCCATCACCATATGCGCCGCACTTCATGATTGTGAGATCAAAGGGCCCGTACTCATTACCGATTTTCTCGAACTCGTCGTGCCAGCCGGTATCACCGCTATAGAAGACCCGTGATTTCGGGCCGACAAGAGCCCACGATGACCACAGCGTGCGATCCCTGTCGGTCACCTGCCATCCCGAAAAATGCCTGGCTGGGGTCGCAATCAACGCCAGCGATCCGACCGCTGCGTCCTCCCACCAATCGAGCTCAATGATCTGATCGGCGGTAACCCCCCAGGCTTCGAGATCGGCTCCAATTCCGAGCGGCGCCGCGAATCGAATCCCCTGCGGCGCCAACTCCCGAATGACACCTGGATCGAGATGGTCGTAGTGGTCATGCGAAATCACGACCACGTCGATGGGGGGGAGATCGGCAAGCGCGATCGGCACCGGATGGCTTCGTTCGGGACCTGCAATCTTGAACGGAGACGCCCGGTTGGACCAGACGGGGTCGATCAGCACCCGGGTGCCGTCCACCTCGAGGTAGACCGCGGAGTGACCGAGCCAGATGAAACGAATACCTTGGTCACGGATCGAGTAGAGAGCAGCCGGATCCGTCTCAACCATCGGCACCGGCCGTGGCGGCTTGCGCTCCTTTGCGCCGCGAAAATACTCAACGACGAACTCCATCACGTCGCCAGAGCCGACAGAGGTCTCAACGGTGTTCTGAGCAATTCCATCTACAAAATTGGGGCTCGCATTTATCCTCGCAAGCCTCTCGCCTTCGATTTTTCCGCCGAGGGTCGCACCCCAATCGGAGGACCAGTAAAGGACGCCGCAGCCGATTCCAACAATCACCAAAACGAAAAGCAGGAGCTTGAGGACACGCCGAGGCCATCGACGTCGCCGCCGGAAAGCCGTCGTTGTACGCGCAGGTTGCCCAATCTCGCCCAAGGCCGCCCTCCTCCAATAACATCTTCTCCCTTCTTCCACCTCCAGGCAACCTCGGAGCGTCGAACCCGGTTATCATCTGCTTCATGAACTGCTTTCACGACATCCGTTTCAGCCCGCACGCCGGCGCGATCCTCCTGTTTTGCGGCGCCTCGATCATCGGTCCAGTTCACGCCGCCGATTCGATCGAATACGAATTACCCGCCGGGGTCGCAGCGTCGGTTGACGAGTCGACCGGCCGCAACCGTGTTGTCATCCAGGTCGGCGCCGACACGCTCGCGATCAACACTCCCCGAGCTTCGGCGACCGATCGGCAGCCCAGATACCGGCTCGCGACCGATGCGCTCGGTGAGACTCTCACTGACGCCGCGATCGAGCTCTGGCCGGAATCAAGGGCCCGAGATCAGGGGTCCGCCGACCAAACGGCGGTCGTATTCAGCTCCGGGTTCACCCTCGCCGCGTCTGATCGTGAGGTCGTTCTCTTCGACCTCGGACGATGTGCAACTGCCGGCGATGCCGCCGTGTGGCTTCCCAAAGAACGCACCTTGATCACCGGCCGGGTGACGAGCGCCGACCGCGTTGAAGCCACAACGGACACCGATCTCGTCTCGTGGATCAACGCGCTGGAGCGGCTGAGAGGCCTCGGCCCGAGAATCGTGGTACCCGGTCAAGGTGCACCGGGTGGCGCCGAGCTCTTGACCGATCAGATCGATCGGCTGAACGAAATGCGCAATGAGGTCGAAGACGGGCTTCTCGCGGGCCGCGACGCAGCCACAATCGCCGAAGGCTCCGTCCTTCCCTGGTTTGCCGCGTGGCGTATTCAGGACGAACCCGCGGCGGAAGCGGCCATCGAAGCCCTGGTTGCCGAGGTCGGCGGCCTCAGGATGCCTTGGGAGCTCTCGGAGCGCCGTTGGCTCCGCGAGGGCACATCACCGACGAAGGTTGATGCGGATTGGACGCCCCCGCGAAAGGTGTTGTGGCGCGACTACTGGCCGGAGCGCCTGCCCCTCCTCGCCCTGGTGGCTCCAGGTGTCGAAATCGTACCCTTTACTTCCAACGAGCAAGCCGTGACACAGGTTGAGGATGCGGACGCCATCATCGGCACGGCAACACAGGAACTGCTGGCGGCCGGGCCGAAGCTCCGGTGGGTCCAGGTCGGTGGTGCGGGCGTCGAGCGCTACCTGGCGATTCCGAAGCTCAAAAACGGTGACGTTCTCTTGACCAACGGCCAGAAGCTCGCCTCTCCGGAAATCGCCGAACACGTCATGGCACTCACCCGAGCCCTTGCGAGGGGCCTCGGTTTCGCGGTGACTGCGCAGAACCGCGGGACCTGGATTCGGTCCGAAATCGGAGACCTCGCTCCATTGGTGCGGCTGCGGGGTAAAACCATGCTGGTGGTCGGCCTCGGCGGCATCGGCACCGAGGTCGCGCGCCTCGCCTCCGCGGCCGAGATGCGGGTGACCGGGATTCGATCGAGCCGCCGCAGCGGACCGCCGTTTGTGGACCGTGTCGGGCTCACAGAAGACCTCGCGACGTTTGCGGCAGAAGCCGACGTGGTGGTCAACTGCCTACCAATGACACCTGACACAGTCGACATCTTTGATGAAGCGCTCTTCCAGGTCATGAAATCAACCGCATTCTTCATCAACGTCGGCCGCGGAGGCACCGTCGATACCGATGCGTTGATCGCCGCCCTTACCAACGGCGAAATCGCGGGTGCCGGCCTCGACGTCACCGATCCCGAGCCGCTGCCCGAGGGCCACCCCTTGTGGAAGGCCCCAAACCTCATCATCACGCCTCACTATGCGGCATGGTCGGACATTGGCCGCGAACGGCGTTGGCTGCTCTATCGCGAAAATCTCAGACGCTTTGTCGCCGGTGAGGCGCTGCTGTCGGTCGTTGATCCCGTTCGTGGATACTAGCCCGCATATCTCACCAAATTGCGGTCGTGGAGGAACCAGAAACGTTTCTGAATTCCACCTGCTACACTGCGAGATCTCGAGACGAAAACGGAGAACGGGTTTAAATGTCCGACCAAATTTGGATGATCGAAGAGGGTGCAGGACCGCTCGTGGCGACTGCGATCCACGACGGGCACGAGGTGCGCGCCGACGCGTTGCGTCTCATGGCGCTCGACGAGGCGTCACGGTTGCGCGAGGAAGATCCCTGGACCGCGAGCTGGACCACCACCGCTCCGAACCGCGTGGTTGGGCTTCGCTCACGCTTCGAGGTCGATCTCAACCGGCGGCGCGAGAAAGCGGTCTACCTGACCTCGGACGACGCGTGGGGGCTGGAGGTTTGGCGGGGAAAGCTGCCCTCGAAAATCGTCGACGCTTGCCTGGCCGAGTATGACGCCTTCTACGAAGCTCTCAAAGAGCTCTACGCGGGGCTCGAATCACGCCATGGCCGTTTCGTGGTCTTCGACCTTCACACCTACAACCATCGACGAGACGGGCCCGACGGACCCGAGGCCGACCCGCAGGCCAACCCGCAGGTCAACGTCGGCACCGGGACGATGACCGATCGCAAGCTGTGGGCGCCGGTGATCGATCGCTTCATGGCCGATCTTTCGTCCTTCGACTACCCCGGCGGGGCGCTCGACGTTCGTGAAAACGTCCGTTTTCGAGGCGGTCACCATGGCCGCTGGGCGCATGAGACCTTTCCGCGCTCGGCCTGCGTCCTGTCCATCGAGGTCAAGAAGATCTTTATGGACGAGTGGACCGGAGAGGCCGACGCGACCTCGGTCGACGCGGTCGGCCGGGCAATCGAATCAACCGTTCCGGGCGTCCTCGAAGAGCTGAACAGGCTGTGAACGACGGTCCAGCTGTCACGCCGCGAAGACCGAAAACTATCTCCAAGCGGTTGCTTGCGACGGTCGGCGCGCGGTTACGCGAAAACCAACGCATTCGTCGTACGCTGCCGGTGTGGGGCAGGATCGCTATCGATCGTCAGTTGCCCTTCCTCTGCGTCTACCGGCACCCGGTCAAGGGAGCCGATCCGGGGACCTACAGCTTTGCTACAAGCGAAGCATCGTACCTGCTCTGCTCCGCCCAGAAGAAGCTGCAACCGGAGATCACCGATCTCGTCCGGACTGTGGCCGAGGTCATGATCGAAAAGTTCGGAGCCTTCCTCATCCTCGAGCTGTGGGCGGGACCGGGAAACTCAACGGCGGGACCGGTTTCGACTGCCGAAATGATCCCGAGATTTGAGGTCCTGGCACAGCGCCGGACCGCGGAGGGTTCGATCACTGACGCCTTCGGCTCCGCGCTGAGCGGTATAAAGCTCGACGGTCGAAAAGCGACGGTCGCAACTCGAGCCACGAATCGCTGTTGTCCCAAAGGAATGCGGCCGGTCCTCCCGCCCGAGATCGCCGATCAGATGGGCTGTCATCTTTACGGCCTCGAGATCGCCCCGATCTACCAGGACCCGGAATCTGGCGAGGTCTTCCCCCGCGTGCTCAGGGTTCTTAGTCGCCGGGTCACCGTCGCCTTGAGGCGAGCCTTCTTCGATTTCACCGTCGGCAACACCACTCACCGGCCGCCCCATTTTCACGCCCTCGGCCGGCGCGCTGTGATCAAGGCGCTCTGGGACGTCGACCGGATGCTTGCCGAGTCCTCCGAAGCATTCGATTTTCTCCTCCAGGTGACGCCGGTCAACGGCGAGCAGGCGTGGCACGAGTTCGAGCGCAAGAGGTTCGAGAAGGTCCCCTCATTTCACTACCGGCCACTGCCCGCCGAGCCGTTGGTGCTGAAACGGGATCTTTTCCGGGCACCTGTCGAGCGCATCGAGGATCCCGCGCTGGCGATGATCTTCCGCGAAAAGCTCGACAGTATCGAGCGCCAGATCACCATGCTGCAGGACCGCAATACGCCGCGGTTCCTTCACGAAAGCATCCAGCAGTACGGCGGTGTGGAGGACGAGCTCTTCGAGGAGGCTGTCGAGATCTTGCGTGCGATACCCCCAAAGAGCCGCGACGGCGCCGCGAGCGGCACCGTCACGGCCGAAAAATTTGCCGAGCGTGCGCGCGAGGAAATCGAGTACCTTCGCCAACAGCTGCCCGAGCTTGAAGCCACGGTCGAGCTCCGGCCGGATGTCACCGGCCTCATGGTTTCGCGTGGCAACCTCCTTGTCAGCGCCCGGTCGCGGATCCCGATATCCCGCGTCGAGGCGCTGATCCAGCACGAGGTCGGCACCCATGTTCTCACCTATCACAACGGAAAGGCGCAGAGGTTGCGCCACCTCTACACAGGGCTCGCGGGGTACGACGCGCTGCAGGAAGGTCTCGCGGTCCTCTCCGAGTACCTGGTCGGAGGACTCAGCAAACCACGGCTGCGTCTCCTCGCCGCGCGTGTCGTGGCCGCCCGCTCGATGATCGCCGGTGCTACCTTTGTCGAGTGTTTCCGAGAGCTCGGCGATCACTACGGATTCAATCGACGGACCGCATTCGTTATCACCATGCGGACCTACCGCGGCGGCGGTCTGACCAAGGACGCCGTCTACCTCCGCGGTCTCGGGCAGATCCTGAAATATCTTGCAACCGGTGGCGAGCTGAAACCGCTCTTCATCGGCAAGATCGCAGTCAACCATATTCCCATCGTGCGCGAATTGCGGTGGCGGGGGGTCCTTCGCGAGCCTCCGCTTGCGCCGCGCTATATGAACGATCCCGAAGCGCTCGAGCGGCTACTGCACCTGCAGGGCGGAGTCTCGGTGATCGATCTACTGAAAAGGAGCAAAAGAAAATGAAGATTGGATTCCTGGTCAACAGCCTCGAAGCCGAGAAGGCGGGATTCACGACCACCCGACTCGCCTGTGAGGCCATCAACAAGGGCCATGAGGCCTACATTTTCGGTGTCGGCGACCTTGCCTACGACTCCGATGAGTACATCCGCGCTCGCGCACGGACTGTTTCGAAGACGTCCTACGGCTCCCACGAAACCTTTTTCAAAGAGATCCAGGGGTCGAAGGCCGTGAGCAAGCGAATCACCGTAGATGATCTCGACGTGCTGATGCTGCGCAACGTGCCGTCGGATGACTTCATCACTCGTCCCTGGGCCTCGACCATCGCCACCGAATTCGGCCGGATTGCCATGCGCCACGGCGTGATCGTGCTCAACGACCCCAACGGTCTCGCCAAAGCGTCGTCCAAGATCTACCTCCAGCTCTTCCCGGAGGAGGTGCGGCCTCACACGCTGATCACCCGCGACAACAAGGAAATCAAGGCGTTCGCCAAGGAGATGGGCACCATCGTGCTCAAACCGCTGCAGGGATCGGGCGGCGCAAGTGTTTTTCTGGTCCGGCCCGACGACATGCCGAATATCAACCAGATGATCGACGCCGTGTCCCGCGACGGCTATGTCATCGCCCAGGCCTACCTGCCGGCGGCCGCCGACGGCGACACGCGCCTCTTCATGATGAACGGCCGGCCGCTGCAGGTGAAGGGGAAGTACGCCGCCTTCCGTCGCGTCCGCCACGGCGACGACATGCGGAGCAACATCCACGCGGGCGGCAAATTGGCCCCGGCGGAGGTTACCGCGGAGGCTCTTCGAATCGCCGAAATCGTCCGTCCAAAACTGGTCCAGGACGGTATGTTCCTGATCGGCCTCGACGTGGTCGGCGACAAGCTGATGGAGATCAATGTCTTCAGCCCCGGCGGATTGGGGAGCATCCAGAAGATGACCAAGATCAACTTCTGCCGGGTCGTCATCGACGCCCTGCAGCGCAAGGTCGACTACATGGAGTTCTACGGCCGCAACTTCGGCAACGCGGAGATGAACACCCTGTAGCCAGCGAAGATCAGGCTGCCGCCCCGACCAACATGCTCGCCAGACGGGCCGAAGCTCGCCTGACGACCGGGCTCAACCCGGGCGTCGGGCGAAGCGCGCCGATCTCGATGCCGTAGAGCGTGAAACCGACCGCCGCCATCTCCGGTGTCCCGTGCAGCAACCAACGGAGGCTTTCGCCCATACTCAGATGATGGGCCGAGAGGCCCTCTGCCGGGAGGGCCAAAAGGACCTGGTGTTCAAATACCCGGATGGACCCGGGCGGGGAGCTTCCGCTGACGGCGTCCACGAGCCAAATTTTCGGCTCCCCCGCCCACAGGTCGGCGAGACCGAGGACATCGCCGGCCAGCGTCTCGAGCCGAGCCCCGGCTGGGGCGCCGTTTCGTTTCAGGTCTTCGACAACGGCATGCCCGATCCCGTCGTCAGCCATCAGAGGATTGCCGAGGCCCACGATCAGAAGCCGCGCGGGTTCAGAGGTGCCCGAGCTCGGCCTGGACTGCCGTCGCGCCACGATGCTATTTCCCGACCCGCACCACGTGAACCGAGCACGAGATGCATGGGTCGTAGGCGCGCGCAATCATCTCGAATCCCCGTTTCAGATTCGCATCGGAAACTGCGCCATTTCTGCACAACTGATCGCCCGAGCTCCGGAGATCGCGCTCGAGATTGGCGAGGTTCTGCGCCGTCGGCGTAACGATGTTTGCCGCCTCGACCCGGCCCTCGTCGTCGAGCTCGTATTCGTGGATGAGAGTGCCTCGCGGCGCCTCGATCGCCGCCACTCCCCTGCCGGCCCGGGCCTCGACTTCGTGCAGCTCAGCCTCGGCCTCATCGAAACCGAGAAGGACCTCGCAGGAAGCTATCGCCGCCTCGACGCTGTAGACGGTTTCGACAAGCTGGGCGCGCGTGTTGAGCAGAACGTTGTCGAACGCTGCGTCCGGGAAGAGGTCGGTGAATGTCTCTTCTGCCCGACCATTGAGGCGGGGGCCCCAGAGCGCGAGCCGGGCCAGCGAACCCACCATGTAAGTCTCGCCGGACTCAAGGGCGGCGTGGCGCGCATGGGAATGCTCGACCGAGAACTCGCGAATAGCCTCGCGGTAACTCTCGACCCGGTACTCCGCGCCATCGGAGGTACAAATGTTTTGGCCCCGGAGGCCGAAATCGTCTCCAGGAGGGCGGAGCGCGACGAAAACGTTTGGGCGGTCTGCCCACTCGGGGACCTCGATCGATGACACGAGCCCAACGGCGCCTATCAGGGGTTCGATGACGTTCAGGAGGTCTTTCCGCAGGGACTCGATCGTTTGATGACCCGGAATCTTGCCGAATCCACCGATCAAGGTGTTGACAGGATGTACGGCGCGCCCGCCGACGACCGTTTGGATCTGGTTGCCGAGCTGCTTGAGCCGCAGGGCGAAGGCGACTTCGTCGGGGTACTGATCCGCCATCGCCATGACCGAATCGAAACCGAGAAAATCCGGCAGGGCGAGGGCGAAGACGTGAAGGGAGTGGCTTTCGATAGCCGCCCCGTGCAGAAGAAGTTCCCGCAACACCGAAGTGCGCTCACCCTCGCCGAGGTCGAGCGCATTTTCGAGCGCCGAGAGGGCCACCACCGTGTGGTCGGCCGAGCAGATGGCGCAGACCCGCGTAATGATGCCCTGGACGTCGCGGAAATCTTTGCCCACGAGGAGCTTCTCGTAGTAGCGACTGCCTTCGTGGATGTCCATGTTGACATCGGTTACGCCCGATTCCGTGAGCGCGACACGGATCCCACCGTGACCTTCGACTCTGCCGAGATGGGGAATGGTCACCGTCCTACTCGTCACGAACCCTCCTCGCCTCCTGTTCGAGACCCAGGCGCATCCACACCGGAGCGGAGAAGATGCGCATCCTTGCGGCGATGTCTTGCCACGACAGGCCCCGGTCTGCGAACATGACGACGTTGGCGTCGTAGTTGGGCTCCTCAACCGGGCCTCGGCAGCCCGCACAGGCGACACCGTGTCCCGGGCAGCGCGCGCCGCACCCACCGCGGGTCATGGCGCCGCAGCACACTTCGTCGTACAAGATCACCCGACACGACAGCTCGCGCGTCTTGCAATCCCAGCACACCGGAACAGCGGGAAGCTCGGGCGTCGTTCCCGCGAGTACTGCGCGCACCAGGGCCAGGAACTCACCGCGCTCGATGGGGCATCCGGGAAGCAGGAAATCGAAAGGCACGAAATCGGCGGCCGGGCGCGCCTCATCAACGTCGGGAAACTCCGCGCCGCCGTCGCCCGCCTCCCGTCCGAGGACCTCTTGAGGAAGATTGTTCCGCATCGCCGGCAGACCGCCCCACACGGCGCAGGTCCCGAGCGCCACCAGAAAACCGGCACGCTTGCGTACAACCTTCAGGGCATCGAGATCGCGGTCTGTCGCCACCACGCCCTCGACAAAGGCAATGTCGAGCGCGCATTCGTGATCATTGTCCGTTTTGGCCATGACCCAGTCGACGATGTCGAGATCGCGGAAAAGCTCGAGGAGTCGTTCCTCGCAGTTGAGAATCTGAAGCTGGTCCCCGGCGCAGCCTGTGAGACCGAAGATCCCGACCCGCGGCTTCGAACCCCAGTTTTTCATCCGTAGATCAATTCCGGCAGGTTGATGGCATCCCAATAGCTGAAAACCGGCCCGTGCAGACAGGTGAAGGTGTAGCCGACGGCGCAGTGCCCGCACTTGCCGACACCGCACTCCATCCGGCGCTCGAGGCTCAAAAATATGCGGTCCTTACCGAATCCCGAGGCGACCAGTTTATCGAGAACGAATTTGTAGAACACTGGTGGTCCGCAAGCGACGGCGAAGGTGCGGCTGGGATCGAGGTTGACCTCGTCGAGGAGTTCGGTCACGACACCGCACCGGCCGGGCCAGGTCTCGTCATCAGCGTTGTCAACCGTCAGCACGATCTCGGCATCTCCCCGTTGTACCGCCAGTTCGAGTTCGTCGCGAAACAGCACGCGACCCGGGTCGCGACTGCCGTAGACCAGGACTACGCGGCCGAAGTTGTCGCGGGTGTCGACGAGATACCGGAGGAGGCCCCTGAGCGGGACCATGCCCAAGCCACCCGCAACCAACAACAGGTCCTGGCCCCCAAATCGCTCCACCGGAAAACCGTTGCCGAGGGGTCCGCGGATTCCCACGGAATCACCCTCACCGACGCGATCGAAAAGAAAATCCGTGAGGACGCCGGCCCGCCGGATGCCGAGCTCGAAGCTCCCCCGCCGGGTTGGCGACGACGGCAGCGAGAACGGAGCCTCCCCCACCCCGAGCACCGACAGCTCGATGAACTGGCCAGGGCGAAAGGTGAACCGTGCAGCCAGATCGGTGTCCTCGAAGCGCAGCTCGAAGAGACGGGTGTCAGAGACCAGCTCGGTGATCCGCAGAATGCGCGCCGGGGCCGGAACGTAGGGGTTCGACCCGGTGGCGAGTTCGCGCGAACGGACGCCGCCGCCCCTCACGTCGGGATGGGAAACGACGGTCACAGATCACCCCGAACGTGCTGGAAGACCTCGACCACGTGGATTCCGGTCGGGCAGTTTTCGATACAGCGCCCGCAACCGACGCACGACGGCATGCCGAACTCACGCACGAAGGCCTCCTGCTTGTGATAGTAACGGGTGCGCACCCTGTCTCCTCGATCGGCACGGAAATTGTGGCCACCGGCCACTACCGCATAGTCGCGGTAGAGACAGGAGTCCCAGGTGCGGACACGTGAGGCCGTGCCGTCTTCTTCGATCCTGTCGGCGACGTTGAAGCACGAGCAGGTCGGACAGACCATCGAGCATGATCCGCAGCACAGGCA
>Ga0224513_10001088_pt1 | contig 10860 bp, 11 predicted proteins | sample SF_May12_sed_USG_5_FD_169109 | JGI IMG/M metagenome (GOLD analysis project Ga0224513, IMG submission 169109) | Sediment microbial communities from San Francisco Bay, California, United States - SF_May12_sed_USGS_21 | ecosystem: Environmental > Aquatic > Marine > Sediment | place: USA... | reverse complement strand
GATCATTGTACCGAGGTGGAGTGGATCCGGCTGGGCAGAGGCGATGTTTCCAAGCAGGAGATTGCAGTAGTGAGGCGCCTCGATCAGGCCCTTGCGCTCGAGGTAGCTGGCGTAGTTAACCATCCCTAGGTCGAAAGCCTCGAGCTCTGCGACGATCCCCCTGCGCCTCATCTCCCGGGCGAGCGCCGTTACCATCTCCGGGTCGTTCAAGCTCGCGTGTTGGACGAAGTTGAGAGAGGACAGCGTCAAGCTTCCCATGTCGGGTTTGAGATCCCCGGTGAGCTGCAGTGGTTCCGCCCGTTTTTCGAATTCCTTGAAGTTCCGCCCGCTGAGCGAGACGCAAAGGACGAGGTCCTTGGAAAACGAGCGGATGCCCTCGATGATCGATGCGTAGACCTCGGCTCGATAGGTTGGGACTCCAGTTTGCCCATCGCGGGCATGGAGATGGACCATGGTGATGCCGATCTCGAACGCCCTGTGCACTTCTTCCACGATTTCGCTGACGCCGACCGGGACGTGGGGAGTCATTTCCTTTGTTGGGATCATCCCGGTGGGCGTGAAGTTGGCGATGAGGTCCATATTCATCCTCTCGGCTTTATCGCGGCGGACAGTGTACTCTCCCCCCCCACGGAGGTGGTAATCTCTAGCGATCGAAAGAAACGACCTCAACCCGTGCATCGTGCGGTACCAGATCCTTGGGCAGAGCAACCACGCCGTCGCCATCCTGCTCGATCTCCTCAAGCAGATACACCGCTGCTCAATTGCCGTGGACATCGTCAGCAACATCCGGCCCGAAGAGAACGACTCTCTGGTCTATGGTTACGAGACGGAAGGCGTCAGGACCCGAGAAATTCGGCATGAAGATTGGCAGCAGGATCCCGAGGCCCGGCTCCTGATCGGATCGATCGGCCGCTCCAGGGAACTCATATTCCGGTTTTTTCGAGGGCGATCCGGAGTCGAGGCGGAGAGCTACGACAACGCCATCCACCCCCGGGCGTGCATGCCGCTCGAGGTGGATCTCGGGCACGGTGTCCACATAGGACCCGGTGCAACCATCGCCCCTCACGCCCGGATAGGTGACTTTGTGGTGGTCAATCGCAACGCGAGCGTTGGGCATCACACGGTACTCGAGGATTTCGTGACCCTGAACCCGGGCTCGCACGTGGCGGGTATCTGCCGGCTCGAACACGGAGTGACGATCGGCGCCGGAGCCACGGTTGTCGACAGCGTCACCATCGGCCGCAACAGCGTGATCGGGGCTGGCTCGGTGGTGACCAGGGACATTCCATCGGATGTGGTGGCCTACGGGGTGCCCGCCAAGGTGGTCAGGGAGAGGTGACCGCCGTGAATTTTGCGAGACCCCAAGTGATCGAGTTCACACCCATCGGAGACGCCTCCACCGGGATCCTCACGTTGGCGGTGCTGCAGAGAGACATACCGTTCGTGGTCAAGCGAGTGTTCTGGACCTGCGGTACGCCACCCGACGTGACCAGGGGCCGCCACGCCCACTATCGGACCGAAACGGTCCTGGTGGCTGTCAGCGGGAGGATCACCGTCTCGACCGAGCTCCCGGGTGGCGAGCTCGAGGAGTTCACGCTTGGCAGCCCGGATCGAGGCCTCTATCTGCCGCCATTGTGCTGGCGCACCATGAGGTACATGGACTCGGCGGTGCAGGTTGCGTTCGAGTCGAACGACTACTCCGACGAGGACTACATTTGCAGCCTCGACCAATTCCGTGCGATGGGGGACCGGTCGGCCAGGGAGGGGGATTGAATAGCCAGGCCGATTCCTCGATCCGGGCACGGCTGAAGCGGCTGCCACACTTCTCGGCGGTCGGTGCGATCGTGACATTTGTTGCCACCGGAACCAATATCGTCCTGCTGAAGTACGTCCACACCCCCCTCATTCTGACCTGGGTCTGCGTCTACGCCATCGCAATCAACCTGTCGTATTTTTTGAACAGCATCTTCACTTTCCAGAGTGCACTGTCGTTCGGGAGAATGGTCCTTTACTACGGTATCTATCTCTCTTCGATGAGCATCGGGATCGTGCTGCTCAAGTTCTACCGTTCGGCGTTGACCTGGGAGAACTGGATTCTGCCGCTGCTGGTCCTCCCGGTGACCGCGGCTTGGAACTTCTGCCTGTCCTCAGTCTTTTTGAAACGGAGAGAGAGCTGATGCCCGACCTCGCACCTCAACCAACTCAGAAGGTCTCCGGACTCCTGTCGATCGTCCTCCTCTCTTATCAGAGCGAGGACCGGTTGCGCCCCGCCGTCAACGAGGTTGTGCATTCGATGGAGGCCGAGCGGATACCGTTCGAGCTCATCATCATGGACGATGGGTCCACCGACCGGTCTTTCGAGCTGGCGAGGCGGCTCGCGCGTAATGACGACCGAATCCGCGCCTTCCAGCTGAGCAGAAATTTCAGCAGCCCGTACTCACTCTTTGCCGGCCTGTCGGTAGTTCGGGGGGCCTGCGTCGCGTCGGTGCCTGACGACCAGCAGTGCCCGATGAGCGTCATCGTCGAGATGTACCGTTTGTGGGAGCGAGGGAACAAGCTCGTTGTCGCCCATCGCCGGACCAGAGATGACGGTCGATTCAGCGACTTTTTCTCGAATCTCTACTGGGGAATCATGAACCAGTTTGCTGATGTGGATTTTCCGCCCGGTGGGTCCGATCGTTTCCTCGCCGATCGCGAGGTCGTCGATATCCTCAACTCGAAAATTCACCCGATCAACACGACCCCGGTGCTCGAAGTCCTGCGGCTGGGATTCTCGGCGGTCTTCGTTCCCTACGATCGGCCCGGCAGGCCCGGCCCCTCGCGGTGGACCCTGCGCAAAAAGGTCCGGATGGCAGCCGCCACATTCTTCGGGTCATCCTCCTATCCGCTGCGGTTGATCACCGTGCTCGGGCTGGGGGTTTTTGTCGCCTGCCTCTTCCTGATTCTCCTCATCATCTGGGCAAGGATTTACGCAGACTCCCGACTCTTCGGTCTGTCAGTTCACGGGTGGGCCACCAGCATGGTGGTGATGACAATGTTCAACGGGCTGATCCTCCTGAGCATAGGGATCGTCGCGGAGTACATCTGGCGCATCCACGAGGAGGTCAAGGGACGGCCGGGGTTCGTCATACGTGAAGCCGAGAATGACGACCCTCCGAATGGCGATCCGGAGACTGGCACCTCATGACACGGGTGCCATTCCTTTCGTTGGATGAAGTTCACGAGCGGTTGAGGGATGAGATCCTCAGCCACTTCGAGGTCTTCTACGACTCGAGGAGTTTCATCCTCGGGAAGGAAGTCGGGAGATTCGAGGAGGCCTACGCTCGCTTCAGTGGCACCCGTCACTGCATTGGTGTGGCGAACGGTTTCGACGCCGTCTACTTGGCCCTGGAGGCCCTGGACATCGGCGAGGGCGACGAGGTCATCGTACCTTCGAATACTTACGTCGCAACCTGGCTCGCGGTCTCCCGCACTGAGGCCACAGTAGTTCCGGTCGATCCAGACCCACAGACCTTCAATATCGATCCCGCAGCCATCGAAGAGGCCGTCACCCCTCGCACCAGGGCAGTCCTGCCTGTGCACATGTTTGGACAGGCCTGCGATATGGAGGCGATCGCGGAGGTCGCCGATCGCCACGGCCTCTTCATTGTCGAGGACAACGCACAGGCGCAAGGGGCCGAGTGCCGGGGCAGGCCGACGGGCAGCTTCGGCAGCATCAACGCTACCAGCTTCTACCCCTCGAAGATCCTCGGGGCCCTGGGCGATGCCGGCGCCGTGACTACCGACGATGGCGCGCTTGCAGATCACGTGCGAACGATGCGCAATTATGGTTCCGGTCGCAAGAATTTCCACGAGGTGATTGGCGTCAACTCGCGCATGGACGAGATCCAGGCAGGTGTTCTCGCCATCAAGCTGGAGCACCTCAGCGGGTGGATCAAAGAAAGGCGCCGGACGGCGGAGTGGTATCGGGAAGAGCTGGAGGGTGTGGAAGGATTGATCCTGCCCTACACCGCTCCGGAGGTCAGCCACGTCTATCACCTCTACGTAGTGCGCAGTCGGTACCGCGATGAGCTGCGACAGTACCTCGCGGACCACGGCGTCGAGACGATGGTCCACTACCCGGTGCCCCCGCATCTTCAGCGGGCGTACCGGGGACTCGGTTTCGGCACGGGTTCGCTTCCAATCGCAGAGGAGCTGGCGGAGACATCGCTCTCCCTGCCGTTCTTCGTCGGCATGACGCGGGACCAGGTGCGGATCGTGGCGGGGTGGATCTGCGAGTTTTTCGAACGGGGAAAAGCGGGAAACGGGGAGGGATGAGGATCTCGCGATGACCGTGCCGCTGCCAGCTGCCGTCGAGGGTCGCACGCTCCGCTGGGTGCGCGTCTGCGTGATCGCGCTGGTCGCGCTCGGCTTCTTCTTTCGCTTCGCTGGCCTGGGTTCGAAGGTGTTCTGGTGGGACGAGACCCACACCGGTCGCGCCATTGCCGGCAGCTTCTGGCCGGAGATTCTCGAGGACATATACGACGGCCAGGTGCTCACCAGGGACGAGATCCTAGTTCATCAGCTCCCCCGCGAGGGGAGGACGACGGTGACCACGATGCAGGTGCTGGTATGGGAGGATCCGCGCCAGGTGCCCCTGTACTTCGTCCTCGCACGGCTCTGGGTGCTGGTCTTCGGTGCCTCGACCACGATTCTCAGGGCATTTTCTGCCGTGTTGAGCATGATCTGCCTGCCACTCACATTTCTTCTCGCTCGTGAGCTCTTCGGGCGGTCGCTGGAGGCCTGGGTTGCGGTTGGTTTGGTCGCGGTTTCACCGGTCCATCTCGTCTATGCCCAGGAAGCGCGGCAATACGTGCTGTGGGTCGATCTCGTTCTTCTGTCGAGCTGGTTGCTTTTACTCGCAGTGAAACGCACGTCGGAACGGGGTCGGCCGGCGTGGTTGTGGTTCGTTCTCTACACCGGGGCCATCGGTCTCACGCTCATCACGCATCTTCTGACGGTGTTGGTCATGGCGGCTCACCTGCTTTTCGTTGTCGCCAGTGAACGATTCAGGTTGACGGTCGCGGTGTGGCTGACCGCGGCAGCCGAGCTCGTGGTCACGCTGCTGTTCTCGCCGTGGGCGCTGTCGATTCTTGCCGAGGCGGAGCATCGCGCCTGGATCCCGTGGGCCGCGACCGACGTGGGCTTCACGAAGTGGCTGCGGATGGTGATCGGATCATATGCCCGACCCTTTTTCGATATCGATGTCGGTATCGTGGGTCTGAAATTCATCGACCAGGCGCCTGGGATTTTTGTCCTGGCGCTTGTCCTGGCTGGGGTTGCTCTACTCATCCGGTGGGCACCGCGGCAGTCGCGCATGTTCCTTCTCATTCTTGGTCTGACGTGTTCGATGCCGATGATCGCGGTCGATTTGTTTTCCGGAGGCTTGCGGACTGTCGTCATCCGTTACCAATTCCCGGTGGTGATCGCAATGCAGCTGTGCGTCGCATATGTCATTGCACGCCTTCTCACGAGTAGCGAGCAAAGATGGCGTCGAGGCGGTGCATGGACGGCCGCTGTGTTGGTGGTGTGCGGAATTTTCTCGTGCGTTTTTTATTGGCGTGCTGACGTGTGGTGGAACAAGGCATCGGCGAGGGGATTGTTGGCCGCCACCGGATTCATCGAGCGGTCTTCAGCGCCTCTCGTCGTATCGAGCAATTCTGACGGGCACAGCATGGGCACGGTGATGTCCCTCGCTCACGCGTCGAGTGACCGTTCTCGATTCCTACTCGTCGTGGAACCTGAGATGCCCGTCATCCCTGACGAGTTCGAGGACGTGTTCCTTTGGAGCGTGTCAGAGGCAATGCTGGATCGACTCACCGATTCGGGATGGCGGCTGGAAATGGTCGGGGTCCCCGACCTCCACCGTCTGTCTCGGCCAAGCCTAGATGTTGCCGCCGGATCTCCACCGCCCTCGTGATTCCGGTGTGGGCGGTCACCCGCTGAAGAAGAACTCCACAACGTCTCCGTCGCAAATTTCGTGGTCGCGGCCGACAGTGCGTACGTGGCCGCGGGTCTGGATCTCGTGCAGGTCGCCGGCCTCGATCAGCTCATCCGCTGATGCCACCTTGGCGCGAATGAATCCCTTCTCCATGTCCGTGTGGATCTTGCCGGCGGCGATCGCGGCGGGTGTGCCGCTCGGAATCTCCCAGGCCTGCAGCTTGCCCTTGGCGATTGTGTAGAAGGCGACAAGGCCGAGGAGGCTGAAGGCCGAACGCACTATGCGTGCGAGTCCGGTCTCGGTGAGCCCGAGCGCAGTCATGAACTCCGCCCGTTCCTCGGGCTCGAGCTCGGCAAGCTCGAGCTCGAGCTCGACGTCGATCCCCAGGAGGAGGGTGTCGGGTTCTCTTCCAGCGAGCGCTGTGACACTTTGTTCGTCGCCTTCGCCGGCAATGTTGGCGACATAGAGAACCGGTTTGCCGGACAGCAGGCCGGCCAATTTGAGCTCTCGCAGGTCATGGTCGTCGAGTCCGCATTGGCGAAGTGGCCGACCGCGTTCGAGGGCATCCCGCCACGCCGTCATCCGCCGAATTTCGTTGTCATGTTTGGCTGGATGCGTCTGCCAGTCTCGCTTCCGCTTTTCCATCGCGCGGCCGAGGACTTCGAGGTCGGCGAGCATGAGCTCTGTGTCGATTATCTCAGCATCGCGCACCGGGTCGACGTCCGAGAAGACGTGAGCTACATCCGCCTTGGTGAAGCAGCGGATGACATGGACGATGGCGTCCACCTGTCGGATTTCGCCCAGGAACTGATTGCCGAGGCCCTCGCCCTTGCTGGCGCCTTTGACCAGACCTGCGATGTCAATGAAGCGGATCGTGGCCGGGGTGGACTTCTCCGGCGACAGCACCTGCCCGAGGGCGTCGAGTCGGAGGTCCGGAACCGGCACTACGCCGACGTTCGGATTGATCGTCGTAAACGGGTAGTTCGAGACCTCGGCGCCACCCGTGGTGAGGGCGTTAAAGAGCGTCGACTTGCCGACGTTGGGCAGCCCGACGATTCCTACTGAGAGCATTACCGGATTGTACTCCGAAATGGGTTGGAATGAACGGTGGCGGATCCGCTCCCGTAGACGTTGAACCAAGGGGGGGGGGTCTGTTCAAAAGGCTACCGCAATTTGCGACAGGGGCGACGGTCTCCCTATTTGCTGATTGAGCATCACCTCAATTGACCAATTGCCGAAAAATGGTATTCTCATTTCCAGATCGGAAAAATTTCACTATGTTGTCTCGTTGGACGACCACAGTTCATGATACTGGGCATCCGCTCTACGGCGTGGATCGACTGCCAGATCGGAGGACACCTGTCTGATGAAGGGATTCACTCGTTCCGGGGGGAAACGGCAAGATCTCCAGCTGGTTGATGGATCGAAGGTCGCTGTCATCGGCGGTGGGCCGGCCGGGTCCTTTGTCAGTTATTTTCTCCTCGAAATGGCCGAGAGGAGCGGTCTCGAGCTCGATGTCGAGATCTTCGAGCCGCGAGACTTCTCGTGTGTGGCTCCAAAGGGCTGCAACATGTGTGGTGGGATCATTTCCGAGACGCTGGTCCAAAACCTGGCTGCCGAGGGCATCAATCTTCCCTCGACGATCGTCCAGAGGGGGATCGAATCCTACATTCTGCATATGGACGTCGGGAGTGTGCGCATCGAGACCCCCGTTCAAGAAAAGAGGATTGGATCGGTTTACCGGGGGGCGGGTCCTCGCGATTTGAATAACAGCAAGTGGGGGAGCTTCGACAACCACATCGAAGAGCTGACGGTGGCCAAAGGCGCTCGCGTGACCCGGGAGCGGGTGGTCGACGTGTCTCTCAACGGTGGTCGGCCGAAGATTGCCATCAAGGGTGGGCAACCAGAACCGTACGACCTGTTGGTGGTGGCTGTTGGTGTCAACTCGGCAGTGCTCAAGCTTTTTTCCGAAAATGGGCAGGGCTACAAACGCCCCGAAACAACCAAGACCTACATTACTGAGTACTACCTCGGGGCAGAGACCATCGAAAAGACTTTGGGCGATTCGATGCACGTCTTCCTCCTCAATATCCCGAGGCTGGAGTTTGCAGCGATCATCCCAAAGGGTGACTACGCGAGTGTTTGCCTTCTCGGCGAGTCGATCGACAAGGAGCTCGTTCAATCTTTCCTTGACTCCCCGCAGGTCAAGGCCTGTATGCCGGACGACTGGTCTTCAGATCCTCGATCCTGTCAGTGCTCGCCCAAGATCAGCCTCGGCGCGGCGAACCGCCCGTTCGCAGACCGACTTGTCTTTGTCGGCGATTGCGGGGTGACCCGGCTCTACAAGGACGGCATCGGTGCGGCATACCGAACTGCCAAGGCGTGCGCCACTACGGCTGTGTTCGAAGGGATTTCTGAGGCGGACTTTCGTCGACACTACTGGCCAATCTGCAGGTCGATCAGCACGGATAACTCGATCGGCAAGTTGAGCTTTGCCGTGACACGGCAGATACAGAAGTGGCGATTTGCTCGACGGGCCCTCCTTCGTATGACGGAGAAAGAACAGGAAAAAGCAGGATGCCGGCGAGATATGAGTCAGGTTCTGTGGGACATGTTCACGGGAAGCGCTCCCTATCGGGATATCGTCACCCTTGCCATGCATCCTCGGTTCCTGGCGCGGCTGACGTGGGAAATGGCGATTTCTGCGTTACCGTTCACACGGGCGGAGAATTGAAGGGAAGGTCGATGGGGAAGGGAGAACTCGGAAAGAGATACGGCGACGGCGAGGTCATCACTCGACAGGGGGATGTCGGCGATTGCATGTTTGTCATCCAGCAGGGCAAGGTCCAGGTCCTGGTCGAACGGGACGGTGTTGAAACCCCGTTGCGGGTGGCCGGTGAGGGCGAGTTCATGGGAGAGATGGCGATCTTCGATCGCGAAGAGCGCTCGGCCACCCTTCGGGCCCTGGGTGAAGCGCGGCTACTCACCATCGACAAGAAGAACTTTCTCAAGAGAGTGCACAAGGACCCTTCGCTCGCCTTTGGCCTCGTCAAGACGATGTCGAAGAGGGTGCGAGATCTCAGCGACGAGGTGGCGCGGCTGAAGGGCAACGTCAAACGAGAGTGAGCAGAAACCGATGAGCGAGGGAACAAGGAAGACCAGCTATTGTGCGCCGCCGGCAACGAGCCACCCCAGCAAAAGGCTGGTGGCGGACGACGGACTCGGCGAGGGTGTCAGTTTCACGTTCTTCGATCACATCGAGATCGGCCGCTACAAGGAGGGCAGAGACACTCCGGGTTTGCTCCTTGTCAGCGACCCCACGGTATCCTCCCGCCATTGCGTCATCACGCAGAATCCGGATGGGCGCTGTTTTGTCCGTGACACCAGTCGCAACGGAACTCGACTCAATGGACGCCGCCTGTCACCGAATCTCAAGACTGAATTAAGAATCGGCCAGATACTGTCGATTGGAAAGGGGTTCGAGCTCCGCCTCGACGGCGAAGCGCCGGATCAATTCTCGATTGAGCAGGAGCCCACGGATGGCACGGTTGGTGTCTCGAATCCTGTTCCGGTCACGGTGCTCGTAGGAGATATCCGGAACTACACCGGCCTCGTACAACACGCGGCCTCATCCGAGGTCCAGGAATCCGTGGGGCGGGTATTCGAACAGCTCGAACGTGCGGTGGCTCAGCTTGGGGGCACGCTCAAGGAATTCCAGGGCGATGCGATCTTTGCATTTTGGGAAGCTGGCTCGACTGAGAACCATGCCGTCGATGCGTGCAGGGCCGCGTTGGCTCTCGACCGCCTGGTCGAGAAAATGGCGGACGATCGTTCGATCTGGCAGGTCGAGGGTTTTCCCTTGCACATGGATTGGGCGCTTGCCAGCGGGCTGGTCATGATTTCCGGGTATGGGAGCGAAGGTGCGTTGGGGTTGTCGATGGTCGGCGAGACCGTTGTTTTGGCATTCCGGATCGAGAAGTTCGCGGATAAGTCCACCGGCCCCATCATTACTTGCCCGATCACAAAGAAGATGGCATCCGAGTCTTTCGAATTCAAGGACGTTGGTTCAAAGAAATCGAAAGGATTCGAAACCTCTCACAAGCTCTTCTCGCTGGTGAAAGAGAAGCCGTAAAGTCAGTCTTCGTGGCTGGTGCCTCCGGCTACATCGATGGCCGCCTGGTGCCATGTCTTTTGGAGAGAGGCTACCGGGTACGGAGTTTAGCTCGCAGTCCAAAGAAGTTGGAGGCCAGAGGTTGGGCCTCCGAGCCGAGGATCGAGATCGTCGTCGGCGATCTGGCCGATACAGACGGACTTGCTGAACAGCTGGCCGGATGCGAGGCGGCGTATTACCTGGCGCACTCGATGCTGGCTCGGGATTCGGATTCGCCGGGCCGCGACCCGGAGCTTGCGGGCTCGTTTGCCAATGCCGTCGTTTGCGCCGGGTGCGAACGGATCCTCTATCTTGGCGGGCCCGGTTCGGATCGTGGCCGCAGGAACGTCGAGCAGATTCGGCACGGAGACGCGCTGGACTTCTGGCGCGTCACGGGTGTCGAGCACCATCGCTCGCTCACACTGCGGGCCGAGATAAGAGTGCCCGGCGAAGCCGTTCTCGAATTTCGGGTTCGACCGCTTGAAAACATTCCAGGGATGACTTGGCTCACCCGGATTGCCCGATTCAAACCCAAAGGCCTTGGTGGAATTCTCTATTGGTATTCAGTCTTGCCCTTCCCTGGGATTGTCTTTCGCGGGATGGTCAGAGGCATCCGTCACGCCGCGGAGACACACGCAGCGGCGGCACGGCCCGACCGCCGAGATTCGAGTTGAACCGAACGAAGTTCTGATTGATTCGCTTCCTTTTTGGGTTCCGTTTACCGAACGCC
>Ga0224513_10001083_pt1 | contig 10866 bp, 10 predicted proteins | sample SF_May12_sed_USG_5_FD_169109 | JGI IMG/M metagenome (GOLD analysis project Ga0224513, IMG submission 169109) | Sediment microbial communities from San Francisco Bay, California, United States - SF_May12_sed_USGS_21 | ecosystem: Environmental > Aquatic > Marine > Sediment | place: USA... | reverse complement strand
CCATGAGGAGGGCGAAGCCGCTTCAGCGACACAGGAGCCACCTTAAGCATTGTTCGCCCGGAGCGCGTCGCCAGATTGCAAAGCGATCAATTCGAACAATGCAAAAGATGGCACCTCGCTGCCCCCAATGAGGCGCGCTCTGGGGCTTCGGACACCCCCATGAGGAGGGCGAAGCCGCTTCAGCGACACAGGAGCCACCTTTAGCATTGTTCGCCCGGAGCGCGTCGCCAGATTGCACAGCGATCAATTCGAACAATGCAAAAGATGGCACCTCGCTGCCCCCAATGAGGCGCGCTTTGGGGCTTCGGACACCCCCATGAGGAGGGCGAAGCCGCTTCGGCGACACAGGTACCACTTTCACAATTGTCACCTAGGCGACGCTGTTGGGTCTGCGCTCCCGACAATTGTGAAGGTGGTACCTTGCGCGTCGCGGCGGGAAGCGCTCCTCACTGAGAGTTGCTGAAGCGGGTAGCGCTTCAGCCGAAGCGAGAAGCGCTTACTGGCTTCGCAGCTGCTTCAGGAGCGCATTCACGGCCGGCACCATCTCCGCGATCGGCGTCGCCCGCTTCTCTCCGTCGCTGCGCAGACTGACCTCCACCTCACCGGCCTCGAGGCCGCGTCCGCCGAGCACCACCCGGACCGGGAATCCGATCAGATCCATGTCGTTGAATTTCACGCCCGGCCGCTCGGGGCGGTCATCGTAAAGTACGTCGATTCCGGCCTCGATGAGCTGAACATAAAGGCTGTCCGCAGCCTCCACAACCGCCGGCTTGTCAGCATTGAGGACAACCAACACCACCTCGAACGGCGCCAGTGGCAGCGGCCAGATGATGCCCTTGTCGTCGTGGTTCTGCTCGACCGCGGCGGCCACGGTGCGTCCCACGCCAAGACCGTAGCAACCCATTATCATTGGTTGGTCATTGCCATCCGCGTCCTGGAAGCGGCAGTCCATTTTTTCGGAGTACTTGGTGCCGAGCTTAAAGATGTGGCCGACCTCGATGCCTCGCTTTTCGACCAAATCCTTTCCGCATAACGGACATGGGTCTCCGGCCGTTGCGAGTCGAATCTCCACCACCATCGAAGGCTCGAAGTCGCGACCCTGTTCCACCCCGATCAGATGGGCATCGGCCGCGTTCGCGCCGGTGGCCGCGACCTCGAGGGCCATGACAGACGGATCCGAAACAATCCGCACGCCCTCGAGGCCCACCGGCCCCGAGAAGCCCTGTGAGCCACCTGTAATCTCCTCGATCTTGGCCTCGGAGGCTAGTTGGAGATGAGTGCAACCGAGCTCGTTCTTGAGCTTGACCTCGTTGACCTCGAGATCGCCGCGGATCAGGACGGCAACAAAATCCTCGTCGGTTTCGAAGATCAGGGTCTTGATCAGGTGCGCCGGCAATATGCCCAGGAACGTGGCTACTTCTTCGACCGTGCGCATCTCCGGGGTATGGACGGACTTCGGTTGGTCGCTGCGATCGAGCGGCCAATCAGGCGCCGACGGTACCGGGCCCGCCTCCGCTTTCTCCACGTTCGCACCGTAGTGGCAGTCTGGGCATGAGAGGATTGCATCTTCCCCGGTGTCGGCGAGGACCATGAATTCGTGCGACTCGGAACCGCCGATATTACCGGTGTCGGCCTCGACTTGGGTATAGCCGAGACCGCAACGTTCAAATATCCGGCAGTAAGCCTGCTCCATCGCGCGGTAGGCTTTGTCGAGGTCTTCGGCGTCGGCGTGGAATGTGTAGGCGTCCTTCATGACGAATTCTCGACCACGCATGAGACCAAACCTGGGCCTTATTTCGTCGCGAAATTTGGTTTGGATTTGGAAGAGGTTGACCGGCAGCTGGCGATACGACGTAACGGTTCGTCGCACCATGTCGGTAATCACTTCCTCGTGTGTCGGACCGAAGCAGAAATCTCGTTCGTGGCGGTCGTTCATCCGCAGCAACTCAGGCCCGTACTCAAACCACCGTCCTGACTCCTGCCAAAGTTCCGCCGGTTGGATCGCGGGCATGGCTAACTCGGCTGATCCGGCCCGTTCCATTTCCTCGCGGATAATGGCCTGAAGCTTTGACAACGACCTCAAGCCCAGAGGTAGGTAATTGTAGATGCCGGCCGCGACTTTCGAAATCAGCGCGGCACGGGTCATCAATCGGTGGGATACGACCTCGGCGTCCGAGGGATCCTGACGCAGCGTATGAATGAATGTCTGTGTCCAACGCATGTTCAGCTCCGTTTCCCAACCCGGTTATTCCGGGCCGGGCGATGATTGCGGGTAAGATCGCCGATCAACCCGCCGAGACGGCGCACGTGATCGAGCAACTCCTGATCGATACCGCCATCCGGGCCGCCGTTGGCTTCACGTAGGGCCTCTTCGGCGCCAGGTGCATCTCCAGTCCCGAGACGGGCGAGGGCAAGCTGGCGCAGAAGTGGCGGCTCTGCTCCGCCTGCTCGCGACGCCTGCTCGAGGTATTGCATCGCTTCCCTGTACCGTCCTCTTTTGAGGGCGATTGAGCCGAGCACCGCGAGCGGGTAGTGGCGAAGTTCTCGGGGGGCGATCTCCAACGCATCGCGGGCGAGATCGCGGGCAGCGGCCAGGTCATCGCCAAGCTCCGACTCCGTCACGGCGAGCTCGTACGTCGCCATAACACGGGCCAGCTCATCAATATCTTCATCCTGGTACAGACGGGTCGCAATTCGGCGTGCTGCGCGGAGTCTGCCGGCGTGTCGCAGCGACTCCAGCAGGGCCACGACAGCGGCCGCCTGGTACGGCGAATCTTGCGGCCTTTCCTGCAGGATCCTGTGAGCGTAGACGATCGCTTCACGAATCCGGCCGAGGGCCGAGGCGAGAAGGGCCGCCGTGGCCTGAAGCTCGGGCTGGCCTGGCGCCGACTCTAGAGCTTTCGCGTAGAGATCAAAAGCGTCTTCGGGGTTGCCCTCCTCGAGGGCTGTCTCTGCTTGCCGGACCAGGTCCGCACTGTCGTTCGGGAGGTCATTTGGCGGAGTGCCGCTCAGAAGGCGCACGGTTTCCTGGTATTGCAGGCGTTGTGGGTCCAGACGAAGGACACGCTGAAAGGCATCCAGGGCCTTATTGGTCCAACCGCGTCTCAGGTATGCGATACCGAGGTGATAGAGAGCATCCTCGAACTCGGGCGCCAGCTCGGTTGCGCGTCGGAGAGCTTTGACGGCGCGCCCGCTTTGACCGAGCTCGAGCCGGCTGAGACCCAACAGATACAAGCTTTGTGGGGCCTCCTCGAGGCTCAGGCTGCGTTCCAGATGGGTGACCGCGTCGCGGTGCTCACCGCACACGACCTTGAGGGCGCCGAGCGTAAAATGTGGGAGAAATGCGTCCGGAGCCATTTCACGAGCACGGGTAAGGGCGTCTTCGGCCTCGTCCCATTGGCCAAGGTCCGAAGCCACCGCACCGAGATACACAAGCGCTTCAAACTGGGGGCCGCGGAGTTCGACGACCTTTCTGAAAGCTATCCGGGCGGTTTCGAGCTCGTTCGAGTGGAATGACGCTTCGCCGATAAACGACCACAGCTCGTCGCTGTCTGGTGCCAACGCAGCAAGATCGGTGAGCATCTCACGGACGATTTCGGTATCTGAGCCGACGAGGGCGAACTCGAGGGCGCGGAGCTTGTCACGAAACTCGTCTGTGGCCTGGCCTGAGTGGGACGCCTGAGAGAGAATGCGTTCGACATGGGCCTTGAAACGCCTGGAAAGATCGCGAGACATCAGCTCTCGATCAGCAACACTCTCCCAGCCATCGACAACTTCGGCGCGAGTCACGACGCCCTGAGCCTCGAGCAGGCCCCCGAGGGACTGAATTCCGGCATGGGCGACGGTCAGATTGTGCTCGAGCTGAGCCATGTGCTGGCCGGTTGAGGCGAGGGCCTGCGACAATCGGCGCACGCCATCCTCCAGGGCGCTGATGCGTTCGAGCAGGTGTTCCTCGAGGTCTTCCTGGGCCTGGATGAAGAACTCCTCGTTTGTTTCGGCCGATTCGGCGACACCTGACACCACCAGCAGTTTGTTACCGCAACGGTGACACGCCTCCTGCTCGGAGGGGTTGACGGCACCGCAGGTCTGGCAGAACAAAGCTTCAGACCTCTTCGGGCACGGAGTGATAGCGGCAGGTCATATATTCATCCAAGGTGTCATCATCGTCGAATGCGGTGGGTCGTTCAATGGATGGAGGCGCCGCTTTCTGTCGCAACCACCGCCGCAGGAGCGAGGGAGTTGGAATCCCGTTATAGCAGGCTTTCCAGCTTCGATGTCAGACTCGTTTTGTCGGTAACGCCCACGATGCGATCGGCGATCTCGCCGTTGTTGACGAGGAGCAGAGTTGGTATGGCCTGAATCCCGTACTTGACAGCGGTGTCTCGATTGGCGTCCACATCGAGCTTTCCCACCACGACACGGTCGCCGTACTCTTCGGCCAGTTCTTCGACAATCGGCCCGATGACACGACACGGCCCACACCACACCGCCCAGAAATCAACCAAAGCGGGCTTGCCCGCGTTGAGGATCGTATCTTCGAAATTCGCGTCTGTTATTTCCACTGCTTGACCTGCCATCGAGTCGTGCCTCCAAACTCATTGCCGCCTGATCGCGGACGGGCCGATGATACACCATTGGCAAATCGACGCGAACGACTCAAATTTCTGCTCTTGGTTTTCGCTGTAATATTTTGCATTGCGAAAATCGAGAGCGGAAATCTGAGAAGAACATCAGGGTCCAATATCTTCGAGCACGGCCTTCGCGGCTTTCTCCCCATAGGCCACTGCGTAGTTCTGGCCGCGATCTTCAGGGAAGATCTGGGCCATCGTGCAGAGATAGAGCCCGCGCACGCTCTGCCGGAACGGTGGAATCCTTTTCCGATATCCAACAGGTACCACCGGCTGTGCATACTCGGCCCTGAAGTGGTGGCTCTTCACGATCCATGAGGGGTCAAAAGCGCTGTTGACCCTCGTCAGAGCCGGGAGGTAGGCAGCAATGACCTCTTTCTTCGGAGCGTGAAACAGCGGGTGGTCTGGGAATAGATAGTTCGATATATAGAGGATATGGCGACCGCCATAGCGTTCCTTTGGAATGTAGTTGGTGTGCTCGATGAGGCCGCCGAAGGGCATCGTGGGATCGGCGATGTTCAGCCAGTAGAATGGGGTCAGCGAATGCTCGAGTTCGAGGACCGTACAGATGGCCCCGGTTGCCCTGAGGTTCGCCAGGTGACGCTGTTCGTCTTCTGCGAGAAGATGACCGGCGATCTCGATGAAATCCGGCACCGGAGTCGCCACCAAGGTCCGATCGGCTATCCAAGAAGAGTTGCGTGTGAAAATCGTTAAAGTGTCTTCGCCACTCTCGATGCGTTGAACAGGGTCGCTCAATAAGAGCTCTGTTCCGCTGGCCTCGAGCCGGTATTCGAGCGCTTCGACGAATTTCGCGAACGAACCCTTCATATAACCGAGTCGTTCGCCCATCCCAGACGCTGAACGGGATTTTCCGCGCAGACAAAGCTTGCCCCACAGCCACACCATCGCGACCTTGTCAGCATCCTCGGCGAACTTCTGATGGAAGAGGGGTCCCCAAACCTTTTGCCAAACTCTCTCGCCCTGATGGCGACGGATCCAATCGGAAGCGGTGACGTTTTCGAATTGCTCAGGGTCTTTGCTGCGCTGGAGGAGCAAAGTCGAAATCGCGAATCGAGCTTTGTCGAGCAGCGAAAGGGGCTGAAAACGGAGAAGGGACTGTGGCGTTCCAAAATCCCACAGTCTGCCTTCGGTCCAGATGCCCATCCGCGAGGGGAGCCAGTCGATGAGGTCGGCGACTCCGAGTTCTTGAGCGAGATCGATGTACGATGTGTCGCTCGTAAAGAGGTGGTGATAAAACGCTTCGAGGGGTTCGCCTCCGACCTCCACGACACGGGCGAGACCACCCGGGCGTGGATACCTCTCAAATACCTTGACTTTGTGACCTGCCTCGGTCAGCCGAAGGGCCGCAGTAAGCCCCGCAAGACCTGCCCCGACAACCGCGATATCGCATGTCCGATCGGCGCCTTCAGATGAAATCATGGTCCGGAATTCTCAATTTTGAATTTTTCATTCTCAACAGCCGCCCAGCCCCTCCGCACACCGGTTGGGCGGGCGGGAATTGAAAAATTGAGAATTGAGAATTCAAAATTCTTCAGAAGATCACGTTCTTGATGTAGAACGTCTGGGCCGGTGTCTCACCGCCAGCCAGTTCCTTCGCGAGCTCCGGGGTGAGGCGGAAGGTGCCCGCTGGCTTACCCGAGGTCTGGACCATTTTGAGTTCAACTGCTGCTGGTGAGATTTCCGGGTGGATTCGGTTGATCAGAACATATGCCTCGGCTACGGTCTCCAGCGCATCAAAGACCTCTCTCTCCGAATCGGTTGTGGTCTGGACGAAAAAATGGTCTGGTTGCGTGCCACGGCTGGTCGTATAGATCAAGAGTTCCTTCTCATCGAAGATTTTGGAAAACGCCTGATCGATCCGTTCGTCGTGGTACTTCTCGGTCTGTAATTTGATGCCTGGCGTCGGCGCAGGGGTCGGTTCGACTGTGTTGCCGAGAGCTGGTCCTCCCTCTCCTCCGGCGTCGATCGTGGCGTACTGACCGAGAGACGTGCGCGGAGTCGGGGTCGGAATCGGTGTTCCATGGACCGATAGCTCCTCAATCAAGAGCGCGTCGCCTAAGCCGAGCTGGTTGTAGCGCTCGGTTTCCACCAGATCCACAAGCAGAACCGGGTAGCTGGTAAGGGTCCCGGTCGCGAGAACGAGAACCGCGTTCGGTCCTTCAATGCGCATCGGTTCCTTGCACCGGATCTTGTGCCCACTCTTGAGAATCACCACATACCCTTGGGCTGCGGCCGCCACCGCCACCGCGAGGAATACTGCCGTTACGAATCCCAGAACGCGTAACCGAGCCATGATGCTGACCTCCACTGTTCATTATAGCTGTTAGCAAAAGGCGATGAGCCAACAGCCAGGCTGATCGTCAGGAATCACGTGAAATGAGCCCGAAGAGCTCATTTCGTCCCTTGGTGCCAGTTTTGCGATAAAGGTGCTTGAGGTGATCTCGAATCGTGTGCGGGCTGATACCGAGTTCCTCGGCCATCGCCACCGTGGTGAGGCCTCGGCCCACGAGCTGCAGGACCTCCTGTTCGCGTGGGCTGAGACTGTGGCTCGATGAAAACAGCTGAATCCGCTGGTCGGACTTCGATTCGGTCGGCTGCAGAGTCACCAGTACCGCATTGGGTCCGTCGGATACTGGAGCCGGAACTGCCGTTACATCGCACGCCATCACGCGTCCCTCCTCGAGCTCGATCACCCCGCTCCAGGGTGATTCGGCGCCATCGCGGGATGCGACTCGCTCCACGAGGGAGCTGAGCAAAGTAAAGAGGGGCTGCCACGTCCGATTGTTGCGGCTGCCGAGGAGTTCGTCCTCGGTCTGCTGCGAAAGCAGCTGATCTGCGGTAGGGTTGGCGAAGAGAATGCCACCTTCGTCGTCAAAAAGAAGGACCGAGTTCGAGGTGGTTTCCAAAGCCCTGCTGAGAAGATTCGTTTGGATCTGCAAGCTCCGAAGCTCGAGGACTTGGTTGAGAGAGTCTGATAATAGCGTCAGGAGATCTGTAGCAGGCTGTGGCGCTTTTCCGAGGCGGAGCGAGGCGTCGAATTCGATTCCAGCTTCGAGGGGTAGAGTAATGGCGTTTCCCGAACCTGACCCGAGACGATAGGTCTGGGGGGGCGCGGCACCGCTCGGCCGCAGCTCGAGCTCTAACCAGGGAGCTTGAGTCAATGTCTTCGCGAGATGCATGAAACTCAGGATCCCCGGATTTTCCGCGGCCGGACATCGCGGCTCGAGGACAATTGGATGATCGGCGCCCATCTTCACCTCTATTGTATCGCTGTCTGAACGGGAGCCAAAGCCCTATGTCTCAACCGCTTGGCCTATGAGGGGCCCTTGACCTCAGACCGGTGCTGGCTTACACTCCCGCTCCCATGTTGGAAGGGCTGCAGGACCGTTTGGCTCGAGTCACCAAGACCCTCAGAGGCGAGGGCCATCTGACCGAGTACCACATCGACACCGCCTTGCGGGAGATCAGACTCGCTCTGCTCGAAGCGGATGTCAGCGTCGAGGTTGTCTCCGGTTTCATAGAGCGGGTGCGCGTCAGGGCGGTCGGTAAAGAAGTCCTGGGCTCCGTGACACCGGCACAGATGGTGACGAAGATCGTCCATGAAGAGCTGGTCACCCTGCTTGGTGGGGAAACGACCGAACTCGATTTCAAAGGACGTCCTTCGGTCATCATGTTGGTCGGGCTTCAGGGATCGGGGAAGACCACCACTGCGGCTAAAATGGCCCGTTGGATCAAGGATCGCAAAGGTCTCTTCCCGTTGCTGGTACCTGCAGACACATCACGCCCGGCAGCCCGAGAGCAATTGCTGGTCCTGGGAGAAAAGGCCAGGATCCCGACGGTCGATACCCGGGACATGGATGACCCGGAGGCGATTGCTCGCCAGGCCCTTCGCGAGGCCTCGATCAAGGGCTATCAGGTGTTGATCTTCGACACCGCAGGGCGCTTGCACGTCGATGAGGAGTTGATGGACCAGCTGCTGCGGCTCAAGGAGATTCTCAAGCCGAAGCAGATCCTTTTCGTTGCCGATGCGATGACCGGTCAGGATGCCGTTCGTTCGGCCCGGGCCTTCCACGAACGGCTCGAAATCACCGGCGTTATCCTCACCAAGCTCGACGGTGATGCCCGCGGAGGAGCCGCTCTATCTGTGCGTGAGGTTGTCGGAAAGCCAATCGTCTACGCCGGAATCGGCGAGCAGATCGAGAACCTCGAACAATTCCACCCGGACCGAATGGCGGGACGCATCCTCGGCATGGGCGATGTGCTGACCCTGGTGGAAAAGGCGCAGGACGCGGTCGACGAGAAAAAGGCGCGCCGGCTCGAGGCAAAGCTCAAAAAAAACAAATTTGATCTCGAAGATCTGCGGGACCAGCTCAAGAGCCTCAAGAAGATGGGACCCCTGCAATCGGTGATGGAGATGGTGCCGGGTATGAACAGTATGATGCCCGAAGGAGGGATGGGTGAGGGGCAGGAGCGACAGCTCCGGCGAATGGAGGCGTGCATCGATTCGATGACGCCGAAAGAACGCCGTCACCCACAGCTTCTCAACGGCTCACGAAAGAAGAGGATCGCAAAAGGTTCTGGAACCAGTGTGGAAGAAATCAATCGCCTCTTGCGTCAATACGGACAGATGCGTAAGCTCATGAAGCGTCTGGGTAAGGCCGACCCCCGCGCGCTGAAGCGTCAGTTTGGGCTCGGCTGAATATTCGCCCAGGGAGGAAAGAAAATGTTGATGATCAGATTGCGACGTGGGGGTGCGAAGCAGAACCCCGTCTACCGTGTCGTGGTGTCGGATTCGCGTAAGGACACTCAGGCCGACTACCTGGACCAGGTGGGTTTCTACAATCCCAACGTGGAACCGCCGGAGATCAGGCTCGATCTCGAAAAGGTCGAAAAATGGCAGAGCCAGGGTGCCGGTGTTTCCGAAACTGTGCAATCCTTGATTCGTAAAGCTCAGCAGCAGCAGTAACGCCCGCCCGGGGCTCGTGGGTTCCGGGTCATCTTCCCCATCTTCGAAGGGAGCTCCAATGAGTGCTATGAAAGACCTGCTGGTAGAGATCGCGAAGGCACTGGTCGACAATCCCGAAGACGTCTCTGTGCAAGAAGTAGAGGGCGAGCAGACAACGGTGCTCGAGCTGCGGGTGAAGACCGAGGACCTGGGTAAGGTCATTGGCCGACAGGGTCGCACGGCGCGCGCGATCAGAACGCTGCTCGCTGCGGCGGGCATGAAGGTTCAGAAGCGCTTCGTGCTCGAAATTCTCGAGTAGTGACCGGCGACGGCGGTCGCGACTGGCTGATCATTGGGCGCGCGGGCAAACCGCACGGCGTCCACGGCGATCTCTTGGTGGAGATCATTACCGATTTCCCGGAACGTCTCTCCGACGGAGTCCGTTTCGGTGTTGGCGACGATTTGAGCCCGGAGGAGTTCTTCGAGGTTCACCGGGTCCGCTATCACAAAGGCAGATGGCTGCTCTCGATTCGTGGGATCCGCGAGCGAGAGGTCGTCGACGGTTGGCGTGGAAGGTTCCTCTTCCTCCCGGAGCAGGCGCTTGACGACCTTCCTGAGGGCTATTACTACGAGCATCACCTGACCGGCCTCGAGTGCCGCTCGCCCGAGGGTGAGGTTCTCGGTCGCGTTACGGGCCTCGATCCGGGAGAGAGCCAGGCTCGCCTGGTGGTTCGCAACGGTGAGCGCGAATCATTGGTGCCCTACGTGCCGGAGATCGTGAAGGAAGTCGACCTCGATGGAGGGTTCGTCATCATCGATGCTCCGGCGGGCCTTCTCGACGACGACGCCATCGACGCGCGGTAGAGGAGTCGAGACGCGCGCCGGGGCTTCGACGACACAGGTGCCACCCGCCAATTGAGAGCGCCAATAAGCTTCGACGATACCGGTGCCACATTTCGCATTGTTTGCCCGTAACGCGCCAGGGAATTTCGAGGGGATGAAGTCAAACAATGCGAAGTGTGGCACCCTGCTCGCTGAAGCGATGAGCGCTGGCTAGGCTTGGTGTCTTGGTGTCTTTGTGGTTCAATATGCGGTTCCGGGTGACCTCGCCGGTTGGTGATTATGCATTTTGATGTTTTGACGATATTTCCGCAGCTTTTCGAGCCGTTTCGCGCCACCGGGGTGCTTGGTAAGGCTGTTGAACGCGGCCTGGTCGGTATCGAGGCCCATGATCTTCGCGACTGGGCCGACAACAAGTGGCGACAGATCGAT
>Ga0224513_10001081_pt1 | contig 10886 bp, 8 predicted proteins | sample SF_May12_sed_USG_5_FD_169109 | JGI IMG/M metagenome (GOLD analysis project Ga0224513, IMG submission 169109) | Sediment microbial communities from San Francisco Bay, California, United States - SF_May12_sed_USGS_21 | ecosystem: Environmental > Aquatic > Marine > Sediment | place: USA: California... | reverse complement strand
TACGCCCGCATTGGAAACGAAAATATCGATCGGACCCAGTTCGGCCTCGGCTCGAGCGACGCTTGCTGCAAGGCTGTCCGGTTCAGCCACGTCTACCTGCAGGGCCAGGCCGCCGATTTCATCGGCAACGGTCCTCGCGGCCGGCAAGTCAAGATCGGCAACCGCAACACGGGCGCCTTCGAAATTCAGCGCACGACAAAGCGCACGACCTATGCCATGGGCCCCTCCGGTTACGAGAGCTACGCGGTTGTTGATATCCATGCTTTGTACCCTGGAATCTGATTCAGAAGTGGTTTTCCATGCTAACAATTATGTGATCGGCGGTACAATGACAGGCTATGACAAAAGCCAGCGAACTACACATTCTTTTGACCAACGATGATGGCCATCTTGCGCCGGGAATCCGCATCATGCAGGAGGTTCTGAAGAGACGGGGTTACCGAGTCAGCATGGTCGCCCCAAGCAAACAGCGAAGCGCCACCGGCATGACCACAACCATGCACCGGGGCCTGCAGCTTGAACAGTTCGCAGAAGGCAACTGGCACCTGGACGCGAAACCGGCAGACACGGTTCTGGTTGCTTTGCGGCACCTGCTCGAAGACGACCCCCCGGACCTGGTGTTGTCCGGCATCAATTTCGGGCCAAACCTGGGCGTCGGACTGCATGCTTCCGGTACCGTCGGTGCTGCCATCACGGCGCTGCTGCACGGTTACCCGGCGATTGCGGTTTCTGCCGGCATGCTGTTTGACGAGGCCCGGCAGACGCCCCCGGTTTTTCCCAGCACGCATAAAGTGCTGGAACCGGCTGCAGAATTTACCTGTGCCGTGATCGAGTCGCTGCAATCGCCGGCGAGCCGGAGTGATGAACTGCTGCCGGCCGGTATCCTGTTGAACATCAATTACCCTGCGCTTGCACGTGAACAGATCAAGGGCGTGGTCTATCCGGAAGTATCTGGCGGCCACATGATCGAACCCGGTTACCGGCTTTGCGAGCAGACTGCGAAACTGATTCCGCAATATCACGCTGGCGTCGATCCGAATCAGCCGCAGCTCCAGGAAGGTGATGTGCGCGCTCACCTGGAAGGTTACATCACGATTTCCCCGGTCAAACCGCGCTGGAATCCACCGGCCACGGAAACCGCCGATTTACTGAAACGACTGGGTACTGCGTTTTCGGAATTCTAAGCCGTCAGGACAGAATTTCCTCAACGATGAGCTGGCAACTTTGCTCCCCTCGCCAGCGGTTGATGCCAAGCCGGTACAACAGGCGAGCCAAGTTGCCCGTTGGCAAATCTTCGGGCAAACGGTTGAAGGCAATGGCATCGACCGGTTCGCCTCCATCCAGGCACTGAACGATCATTTTCAGATGACTTCCACCAACGACCCGGCTGTCCATCACCCGGAACCGCCCGTCAAACAAAGGTTCTGGAAAACGCTGACCCCAGGGTCCGGTATTCTCAAGCGCCGTGGCAAACGGGACCGACAGGTCCTGCGCAGACAATTCGCCGTCAGTCAGCACTTCGCCGTTGAGTTCCGCACCATCCAGCACCGCGGTCACCGCCTCGCAAAGGCCACTTTCAAATTCCGGCAAATTTTTCGCGGATAAGGACAGCCCCGCCGCCATTGCATGGCCACCGAATGCGGTAATCAACCCCGGATGATGCGCATCGATATACGCCAGCACATCCCTGATATGCAAGCCGCGAACGGATCGCGCCGAACCTTTCAGTATCTCCGAACCCTCCGCCTCGGGTGCAAAAACAACCACCGGACGATGCACCGAATCCTTGACCCGGGAAGCGACCAGGCCAACGATGCCCTGGTGCCAGGATGGATCATGTAAACACAGTGCCGGTGGCAGGTTCCGCTGATCCAGCGCCGCCAGCAAATTTTTTACCTGGTCCATGGCCTGGCTCTGCATCTGCTCCTGCATACCCCGCCGTTGCTTATTCAGCTGATCCAGCTGTTGACCGAGCATCATAGCTTCGTCCGGATCATCCGCAAGCAGGCAGCGGATGCCAGTACTCATGTCCTCCAGGCGTCCTGCCGCATTCAGCCTCGGCCCCACGGCAAAACCCAGGTCGGATGCGCCGCAATACCGGTAATCCCGCTTTCCCAATCGCAATAACGCCATCAACCCGGGCCTGGCCAGCCCGCGCCTGATACGCTCCAGGCCCTGCCGCACCAAAACACGGTTATTCCGGTCCAGCGGCACCAGGTCGGCAACGGTTCCCAGCGCCACCAGGTCAAGAAATTGCGCCAGGTTCGGCTGCGGCCGCACCCCGTTGAACCAACTCCGCGAGTGCAGCAGCCGCCGCACCCGGCTGAGCAGGTAAAACACGACGCCCACACCCGCCATCGCCTTGCTGGGAAACTCGTCACCGACACAGTTGGGGTTCACGATAGCCTGTGCATCCGGCAAGACATTACCCGGTAAATGGTGATCGGTGACTATCACCTGGCAACCCAGTTCGCGGGCACGGGCGACGCCTTCAATACAGCTGATGCCTGAATCCACGGTAATCAGCAGTTCGGGCGGTTGATCCACCAGGGTCTCAACCAGTGGAACCGTCAGGCCGTAACCGAATTCGAACCGGTTCGGTACACGAAAATCCACCCTGGTACTTCCCATGGCTCTTAACGAAAGCACTGCCAGCGCCGTACCGGTGGCTCCATCCGTATCGAAATCTCCCACCACCAGGATGGACTGATCCTGGCATATGGCGTCAGCGACCATGGCGGCAGCCTGATCAATGCCGCCCAGCGAGTCCGGCAACAACATATCCTTCAGTTCAAGCGAGAGTTGTTCCTTGCGGGTGATGCCGCGACTGAGCAGAATCCGGCGAATCACAGGGTGTAAATTTTCCGGCAGGTCGTTCGCTTGCCCACGGGCTTCCCTGGCACGAATCTTCCGTTCAGACATCATGCCCCGGCCGTGACCGGCCGTGAGAGTGGTGTTTTACGTCGCCAGAAACGACGGCGAGCCCTGCGGTCATAGCTCTGGCCTTCACCCGTGCCTGCGTACATCAAAAACTCGATGTCGCCCTGGTCTGCCAGCCTGATCAACTGCCGGGTCAGGTCTTCGAGATGTTCCAGTTCTTCAACGGCATACTGCGTGCCGGGAATCCAATCGATCAGGATGGAACGCCCGTCCCGGCCGAATTCGGCAAGAGTAGCCATGCTCTGGCTCTTCAGGCGACAATCGTTGATGATCGCCAGACCCCGGGTGACCGGGTGGTTGGAATAGATCGTATCGATCAGATCATGCGGCGCTGCCTCTGGTATGAATCCCCCGCCCCAGAACCAGACCGAATTGATTTCCTGCCTGCCTCTTTGCCGGCGGCGAATATTGACAGGACAGTTATGCAGCGCGACCTGGATCTCCGTGATTATACGCCGCCAGAAGCGGGCCTCAGGGTGATCGGGAAGTGCGTCCGCCAAATCCATGCCCAGCGCATCGTCGAGTGACTTGAATTCGAACTCGAGTGGTTCATTTAACGCTATGCACCAGCGTTCGGGGTGCTCCGCATGCAGATCAATGCCCTCTGCCAGCAACACCCCGCGAATGCAGTTTTCTATCTCGTTTCTCTCGTAAGGATCGAGGTCGGCGAATCCATGGCTGGTCATAAATACCCGGGCCATGTCGGCCCACAACGTGACCGGATCACTGCGGAGCCAGAAGTAATTGCTGTCCGGCGCCTTTTCCCGGTCGCTGACATGCGTCAGCGCGGCAACCGGCAACAACTCGTCCGGCTCGATACCGAACAGCGAAAAGCGCAGATGATTAGCCGACGGAACTCGCAAGTTACAGGAACGGCCCTTCGACAATAATTGTTCGAGCGCCGGAAACCGTTGCTCACCGGTGATGGCGTCCACCATGGGGTAAAAATCTTCAACCAATAACGTGAGATGCGTTCCGGTCACCGGTACTCAACATCGACGATCTCGTATTCCCGGTCGCCCGCCGGCGCGCGTACCACTACCACTTCCCCAACCTGCTGACCGATCAGCGCCCGCGATATTGGCGAACTCACCGCGATCCGGTTGTGCTTGATGTCGGCTTCCACATCACCGACGATCTGGTAGATAGTCTCTTCAGCAGTTTCCTCGTCGGACAGCGTGACCGTTGCTCCAAAAACGACCTTGTCACCCGGATTCAGCTTTTCTATATCAATGATCTGCGCATGTGAAATGGTCGACTCCAGGTGCTGAATCCTGCCCTCGATGAAACCTTGCTGTTCACGGGCTGCATGGTATTCGGCGTTCTCTTTTAAATCACCATGGGCCCGGGCTTCTGCGATCGCCGCAATAATTTTAGGTCGTTCAACTTTTTTAAGTGTCGCCAGTTCTTCCCGCAGGCGGTCAGCCCCTGCCTTGGTCAATGGATGTCTGTTCATGCTTCAAGTCCCCGGTGCAACTGCTGCAGGCTGTGCACCGTGTAATCATTTTCGTGATCCAGGGCCCTTAAAGTAGCCCGGCCGCCAGCGATGGTAGTGGTGTAACTGACTTTGCGCTGCAACGCTTCGCGCCGGATGGAAAACGAGTCTGAAATGGCCTGTGCGCCCTCAGTCGTGTTGACGATGAAATCAATCTCATCATTCTTTATCAGGTCTACGATGTGTGGCCGGCCTTCCATAACTTTGTTGACCGATGCACATTCCACCCCGTTTTCCTGCAAAAATTGAGCCGTGCCGCTGGTCGCCACCAATTGATATCCGCGGCCAATCAGCTCACGGGCAATCGGCACCAGCACGTTCTTGTCCGCATCGCGAACGCTCAGGAAAGCTTTGCCTACCGGTGGCAGGCCATAGTTCGCGGCTTTCATCGATTTCGCCCTGGCCCCTCCAAAACTCCAGCCGATACCCATCACCTCCCCGGTAGATCGCATTTCCGGACCCAGGATCGGGTCGACCCCCGGGAACTTCATGAACGGGAAGACGGCCTCCTTAATGGAGTAGAAATTAGGTACGATTTCATTTGTTTGTTCTTGTTCTTTAAGTGATTTTCCCGCCATTACCTTCGCGGCGATTCCAGCGAGAGGTAAACCCGTTGCTTTTGATACAAACGGTACAGTCCGTGAAGCCCGTGGATTGACCTCGAGAACATAAACATCATCCCCGCGCAGCGCGAACTGTGTGTTCATCAAACCCACCACACCAAGCTCCAGCGCCATCAGGCGAATCTGGCGTCGCATTTCATCCAGCACATCGCGTGACAGAGAGTATGGCGGCAGCGAGCAAGCTGAATCGCCCGAATGAACGCCGGCCTGTTCGATATGCTCCATGATGCCGCCAATCAGAACATCTTCGCCATCGCAGATGGCATCGACGTCAACTTCCTTGGCATGGTCGAGGAACCGGTCCAGCAGAACCGGCGAATCATTAGAGACCTGCACCGCATCGCGCATGTAGCGAAGCAATTCATCCTCACCGTGAACGATGTCCATGGCTCTGCCGCCCAGCACGTAGGACGGCCGGACAACAATGGGATAACCGATTTCCTCAGCCAGCCCAACCGCCGCTTCGGCGCTCATCGCCGTGCGGTTTGGTGGTTGCCGCAGATCAAGCCGTTCGAGTAATTTCTGAAAGCGCTCGCGGTCTTCCGCCAGGTCAATCGAATCCGGGGAGGTGCCGATGATCGGAACACCCGCAGCTTCCAGGTCACGCGCCAGCTTTAACGGCGTCTGACCACCAAACTGAACGATCACGCCAGCGGGCTGTTCCTTGTGCACAATTTCAAGCACATCTTCCAGCGTCAGCGGTTCAAAATAAAGACGGTCGGAGGTGTCATAGTCTGTTGAGACCGTCTCCGGGTTACAATTTACCATGATGGTTTCGTAACCATCATCACGCAGGGCGAGCGCTGCGTGGACACAACAATAATCGAACTCGATGCCCTGCCCGATTCGATTGGGGCCACCGCCAAGCACCATGATTTTTTGACGATCACCCGGCCCGGACTCACATTCTTCCTCGTAAGTGGAATACATGTAGGCCGTTGACGTTGCAAATTCGGCGGCACAGGTATCCACTCTTTTGTATACCGGCCGGATATCGAGGCTATGACGATGGTCGCGCACATCGGCTTCATTGATTTCCAGCAATTCCGCCAGCCTGGAGTCGGAAAAACCCATGCGTTTCAGCGAGAACAGCTTTTCCCGGTTCAGTGATGACAAGGTGCCCTGCCCCACTCGCTGTTCGTTTTCGACGATCTCTTCGATCTGGTCCAGGAACCACGGATCGATGCCGGTCAATTCCTGGACGGTCTCGAGATCCAGCCCTTCCCTGAATGCATCCGCGACGTAAAGAATTCGCTCGGCCCCTGCCTCACGGAGTTCTCTGCGCAGGGTTGCATCGCGTATTTCCGGATCTGCGCCTTCGAGTATCGGGTTAAAGCCGTCACGATCTGTTTCGAGACTGCGCAATGCCTTTTGCACGGATTCCTGGAAGGTCCGGCCAATAGCCATGGCTTCCCCTACAGACTTCATCTGCGTGGTCAGCTTTGCATCTGCTGCCGGGAATTTTTCAAACGCGAAGCGCGGAATCTTGGTTACCACGTAATCAATCGAGGGCTCGAACGACGCGGGGGTCGCACCACCGGTGATTTCATTGCGCAATTCGTCCAGCGTGTAACCAACAGCCAGTTTTGCCGCCACCTTGGCGATGGGAAATCCGGTGGCTTTTGACGCCAGGGCCGAGGATCGCGAGACCCTGGGGTTCATTTCGATAATGACGACACGCCCGTCTGCTGGATTGATGCCGAACTGGACGTTGGACCCCCCGTATCGACGCCGATTTTGCGCAACACAGCAATGGATGCGTCCCGCAGTCGCTGGTATTCCTTGTCAGTCAGGGTTTGGGCCGGTGCGACCGTGATGGAATCGCCCGTGTGGACACCCATCGGATCGAAATTTTCGATCGCGCAAATAATAATGCAGTTGTCGCGATGATCGCGAACGACCTCCATCTCGAATTCTTTCCAGCCCAGCACTGATTCTTCCAGCAACACTTCCGTGGTCGGAGACAACTCCAGTCCGCGGCTGACGATATCTTCGAATTCTTCGCGATTATAGGCGATACCACCACCGGAACCGCCCATCGTGAAAGACGGCCGAATGATCGTTGGGTAGCCTATCGACGCCTGCTGTTGCAATGCCTCTTCCAGGCTGTGCGCAATGGCGGCGGTCGGCACGTCCAGCCCGATCTCCAGCATGGCGTTACGAAACTGCTCGCGGTCTTCCGCCATGTCGATGGCTTCGCGGGAAGCACCGATCATCTCGACCCCGTATTTCTCCAGTACACCGTGGCGGACCAGGTCCAGCGCGCAGTTCAGCGCCGTCTGCCCTCCCATGGTCGGCAACAGCACATCGGGACGCTCGGAGGCGATGATCTGTTCAACAATCCGCCATTCGATCGGCTCGATATAAATGGCATCGGCTGTTTCCGGGTCAGTCATGATAGTGGCTGGATTGGAATTCACCAGGATGACGCGGTAGCCTTCCTCGCGAAGTGCCTTGCAGGCCTGCGCGCCGGAATAGTCGAACTCGCAAGCCTGGCCGATGACGATGGGACCGGCTCCGATGATCAGGACGCTTTTGATATCTTCTCTTTTGGGCACTGCTTCAGGCCTCCCGCAACACGGTGACGTTTCCGGATGTCTCACCGGCATCGATGCTGGTCATGAATCGATCGAAAATTCCCGCAATATCATGCGGACCCGGGCTGGCCTCGGGATGCCCCTGGAAGCCGAATGCAGGCGCATTAGTCAGCTCCAGACCCTGCAGCGAATTATCGAAAAGGGATCGATGGGTCGCACGGGCATGCTCCGGCAAACTGTCTTCGTCCACTGCAAACCCGTGATTCTGGCTGGTGATCATGACCTGTCCACTGCCCAGGTCCTGGACCGGGTGATTGGCGCCATGGTGGCCGAATTTCATCTTGATCGTTGAAGCGCCGGCGGCCAGGCCCAGTAACTGGTGCCCCAGGCAAATCCCGAACAAGGGAATTTTGCGGGAGATGAAGGTCTTGATGGCGGCAATCGCGTAATCACAAGGCTCCGGATCTCCCGGGCCATTTGACAGAAAAATCCCATCCGGCTGCAAGGCCAGCGCCTCTTCAGCCGGAGTCGTGGCAGGCACCACAGTAACCCTGCAGCCACGGTCGGCCAGCATGCGCAGAATATTGCGCTTGATGCCAAAATCATAGGCCACCACGTGACGCTGTTGTTCCGTGACCAGCGCTTGACAGTTGTCCAGGTCCCAACTGCCTTCGCTCCACTCATAAGTCCGGTCAGTGGTTACTTCCCTGGCGAGGTCCAGGCCTTTCATGCCGGGAAACGAACGAGCCAGTTCGATGGCGGCCTCTCTGCTGCAACCGCTACCTGTCATGATGGCTCCCCCCTGGGCTCCTTTTTCCCGCAGTATCCGGGTCAGGCGTCTTGTGTCGATATCGGAGATAGCGACGATATTATTGCGAACCAGGTATTCAGGCAGGCTTTCGGTGGCCCTCCAGTTACTGTGGCGTCGCGGACAGTCACGAACGATGAGACCGGCAGCCATGGGCCCGGATGACTCTTCGTCCTGGGGGTTACATCCGGTATTACCAATGTGGGGATAGGTCAGCGTGACAATTTGCCGGGCATAGGATGGGTCGGTCAGTATTTCCTGGTAACCGCTCATGGCGGTGTTGAATACAACCTCACCGACCGTACTGCCTTCAATTCCGATACTTCGGCCCAAGAAAACACTGCCGTCCTCTAACGCCAGCACTGCCTGATCAGTCAATGTACACACTCCAGATACGCGAAACGGGAAAGCTTTTGCAGCTGTTCCCGCTTAGAAATTCATTCAGCTTGTGTTCTAAGCCTCCAGATTTTAACGGAGCACTGCGCCCCTTGTCTAACCAAAATGCAGTCAGGACGTCATCCGGTCAAAAAATTCTTTGACTCCCTGCAACCAGTTCTGCGAACGGGGGTTGTGCAGGTTCCTGTCTTTTTTAAAGGTTTGCTCGAACTGCCTGAGCAGTTCTTTTTGCTCTTTCGTCAACTTCACCGGGGTCTCCAGCACAACCCGGCACATCAGGTCTCCGGTACGGTGACTGCGGACCGATTTGACGCCCTTGCCCTTCAGTCGAAACATGCGCCCGGTCTGGGTCTCTGAAGGCACCTTGAGCTTGACCTGTCCAGCCAGCGTGGGAATCTCCAGTTCTCCACCCATGGCGGCGAGCGTAAAGGGCACCGGCACTTCGCAATAGAGATCATCACCGTCCCGTTCGAAAATCCGGTGGGGACGGACATGCACTTCGACGTAAAGGTCACCGGCTGGCGCCCCGTTGGCCCCTGCCTCACCTTCATTGGCCAGGCGTATCCGGTCGCCGCTGTCCACGCCGGCCGGAATTTTGACCGACAGCGTGCGCGTTTCGCGGATTCTTCCCTGGCCGTTACAGTCGGTGCAGGGATTGGTGATCTGTTGACCGGCGCCCTGGCAAGCCGGGCAGGTCTGCTGCACGGAAAAAATTCCCTGCTGCATGCGCACCTGGCCAACACCACCGCAAGTGGTGCAGGTCTGCTTCTGTCCATCCCTGGCGCCGCTGCCGTTACAGGTTTTGCACTCACCCAGCGTCGGCACCCTGATTTCCCGCTCAATGCCGTTGACGGCTTCTTCCAGGTCCAGTTCCAGTGAAAAACGCAGGTCCGAGCCCCGCTGCCTTGTTTGCCGGCGGCGTCCGCTACCCCCGAAAATATCACCGAAGATATCTCCGAAGATATCTCCCACGTCACCGTGAAAACCGCCCGGGCCTCCTGGCCCACTGGCAGAATTGCTGACCCCGGCATGTCCGAACTGGTCATAAGCCGAGCGCTTCTTGGGATCTTTCAGGATCTCGTAGGCTTCCTTGGCTTCTTTAAACTGCTCCTGCGCGGAAGCATCGTCCGGGTTGCGGTCCGGATGATGCTTCATGGCGAGGCGCCGATAAGCCTTTTTCAGCTCATCGTCGCTCGCGTTTTTTCCAACGCCCAGAACCTCGTAGTAATCCCTTTGTGCCATGCCTGTGTACCGTTACCTATCCGTCAGATTTGCGGATCATCCGAACCTAAATCAAGGCCCAAAAAACCCGGCCGAAGCCGGGTTTCCGAAACCAAGAGGTTTTGAAGGAATCAATCGGCCTTCTTTTGCTCGTCAACTTCCTCGAACTCAGCATCGACTACGTCGTCATTGCCCGGTCCGGCCGGATCCGCAGACGCAGCCTCTTCAGCCTGTGCCTGCTCGGCAGCCTTCTGATAAATGACCTGGCCCGCTTCTGACAGCTTCTCAACGGCTGATTCGATAGTCTCCTTGTCATCGCCTTTCATCGCCTCTTCGACGTTCTCAATGGCTGTTTCAATAGCCTTCTTTTCATCGTCGCTGACCTTGTCACCCATTTCCTTGAGGCTGGAACGGGTCGCGTGAACGATCGCATCGGCGCTGTTACGGGCGGTGACCAGTTCATGGAACTTACGGTCTTCGTCTGCATGCGCCTCGGCGTCCTGAACCATGCGGTCGATCTCATCATCTGACAGGCCGGAACCCGCCTTGATTTCAATTTTCTGCTCTTTGCCCGTCGCCTTGTCGGTCGCGCTGACATGCATGATGCCATTGGCGTCGATGTCGAAAGTGACTTCGATCTGGGGCATGCCGCGAGGCGCAGCGCCGATACCGGCCAGGTCGAACCGCGCCAGCGATTTGTTGGCAGAAGCCATGTCCCTTTCACCCTGCAGAACATGCACGGTTACAGCTGTCTGGTTGTCCTCGGCAGTTGAGAAAACCTGCGATGCCTTGGTCGGCACCGTGGTGTTTTTCTCGATCAGCTTGGTCATCACACCACCCAGCGTTTCAATACCCAGGGACAAGGG
>Ga0224513_10001080_pt1 | contig 10905 bp, 6 predicted proteins | sample SF_May12_sed_USG_5_FD_169109 | JGI IMG/M metagenome (GOLD analysis project Ga0224513, IMG submission 169109) | Sediment microbial communities from San Francisco Bay, California, United States - SF_May12_sed_USGS_21 | ecosystem: Environmental > Aquatic > Marine > Sediment | place: USA: California... | reverse complement strand
AGGTTCTTTTACAACAGGTTCTTTTACAACAGGTTCTTTTACAACAGGTTCTTTTACAACAGGTTCTTTTACAACAGGTTCTTTTACAACAGGTTCTTTTACAACAGGTTCTTTTACAACAGGTTCTTTTACAACAGGTTCTTCAATTGTGATTTGTGAATCTTTAGAATATTCAAAGAAAGAAATTGTTTCAGTTTCGGCATAATGAGCTTTTATTGAATATATTCCATCAACTCTAAAATTTACTCCATCTTTTGCGAGGAAGCTTGTAGTGAATTCTAAATTAGAATCAATAGTGCCAAAATAAAATCCAGCAGGCATTCCAAAGGGATCATAAATTCCTATTAACACCGATGGTGAATCCAATACTGAAACTAGACCAGTGATCTTGATTACATCTTTGTCAGTGTATTGTTTTTGTTCAGTATAAAGTAAAATTATTTCAGGATCGTCAGAAGATTCAATTAAAATTTCAGAGTCAGAAGATTCACCCTCAATAACAAAATAATGTTTTTCAGAAACTTTGCCATAGTCTAATTTAATGAGATATTCTCCAATTTTTTCATAAAATGAAGGATTGAGAAGAATAGTTTTAGTAAATGTTTTTTCAGATGAAATTTCTAAATTATTTGCAGATAAGATTTTTCCATCTGGATCATAGATACTCATTGCAATTATAGGCATTCCAATTTCTGTAACTTCTCCTGAAATAGTAAGAGAGTCATCAACATCATAAAATTGCTTATCAAAGTTTACAACAAATGAATCTGCAAAAGCATCTGTGAAAACCAAAGGGGACAGTGCAGTTAACACTAAGGTAATCCCTAAAACATATCCTAACACACAAAGAAAAACCTAATTTTCTATTTAATAATCACGTAGAAATTATACTTTTCATTCAACATTGATCAAAGTGGATATTGAAGGGGACAGTGCGGTAGGATCATTAATTGAATTCCAAACAAATGTTTCAATTTTATACACTCCAGATTTTTTAGGAATCCATGATTGAGAAACATCTAGGCTTTGCTGAGAAGAAATTTCTCCCTGAATCCAAGATAGAGATTCAATAATATTTTCACCATTTTTTACTTGGAACATGTAAACAAATTTTTGTTTAAAATCATGTTCATTTAAGATAGTTCCAACTATTTGTATTTGTAAATTTGGTGAAAATGATTGTAAAGTATTTCCAAGTCCATCAGAGAAAGTAATTGGTGAATTTTTAATTCGTTCAATTGGAGATATAGATGAATCAACTCTTGCAATAGTTTCAATTACTAAATTATCAGATTTGGAGTAAGGTTTTGGAATAGTGTGGTCATCATATTTGGCAAATATTTCATCTCCAGGAAGAGAATAGAGTCTATTTCCACTAGAAGGTGAATTCTGAGATAATGAAATGGTTGCAATAAAAGATCCTGAACTTTCAGATGTTTCTATAGCATTTACTTCAATTCCTGCAATATCAGAATCAGAAAAAATTTGTATTGGTAGATTATCTAGTGCTTCAGGGTTCAAATTCATATCAACATCAACTACACGAACTACTGCAGAATTTTCCAAGTAGAAAAGATCTTCAATAAAATTAATGGTGCCAACATTCCAACTAACTGGAACAGATTCAACTAATACAACCCCATCTGCAAATTCAAATGAAATAGTTATTGCAGAATCTCTATCAACTTCTAAAAATCCACTTGTGGGACCATTTCCACTAGTTCTAGGAGTAGTATCGGAATCTCCATCACCATCAGCATCATGAGTAAAACCTGTAAGAATCACCTCGGCGGAAAAAATCCCAGAATTTACATCAGTTTCGGTAAATCGATATGGTTCTAGAGAATTCTCGGATGTGGCAATTTTGATTGGATGTTCGTTAGTTTCTCCAATTGAATTAATTAGATGTTTATCGGAATTCCAGCTAGGCGATATGATAGTTATTTTCATTTTATCCGTCCAAGAATAAACTGGCTTATCTGTAAAAATTGGAGAATATGGATCATTGTAGTCAGGTGGAGTTTGTCCAAATGCTGGAAGTAGTAATAAAGAAAGTAGTAAAAACTGGAGCATGTTAAAAATTAAGATTCATTGGATTTAATGTTTGACAAATAGAGTTCTAAGATTCTTCTTCAGGTAAAGAAACTGCTAAAATATTATCTCCACGTAGTAAAATTTTTCCAAGTTTCTCATGTTTTTCATCAGAAATATCTTCTGCATTCTCCAATGTCAAATTCATATGAATGTCAAAATCTTTAAGTGTGCCTTGAATAGTTTTAGTATTTCTTAATCTAAGTAAAACAACCTTATCTTTACTATTATTCATCAATGTAGAAATTTCATCTGCCATAATAATCACCTAATCCTAATTTACTCCTTTTTCTTCTTGCTTACTTGCATGTATAAGTCAACAGTGCCACTTCCAATTGGAATGTTGCTTCCAACAATTACATTTTCAGTAATACCTTTGAGTTGTTCAATATCTCCAGCAAGTGCAGCATGTGCAATTGTAGGTACTGTAATTTCAAATGCAGCTCTTGCAAGAACGCTATCTTTAGTACCAGCAATTCCATGTCGGCCAATTTGTTGCATGTAGCCTCTAGAACACATTAAATCAGATACTAACATAATGTATCTATTATCAACTTCTAATCCTTGATCTCCCAAAGTGTGATTAAGTTCATTGATTAATGAATTTCTTGCAGCCTCTATACCCAAAGTCCCTGCAATTTCAAAGACATTATTTGTTCGGACATTTCTTTTGTCAATACCTTTTACTTCAAGTAATTTAGCAATATTAGAACCAGTTGTCTGGATAACCCATTCATCATCTTTCTGAACTAATGTAACACGTTCAATATCTGGAACTCCTTTAACCGTAGTATTGAGAACTTTATTTCGAATTGCAATTGCAGTAGCAGTATCACATTCTTCAACCAAATTTAGAGTAATTAATTCACCAGTTACTTCCATTTTGAATTTTTTATTCGATGAAAGTGCTGTCTCTACTTCTGAGATAGAACAACCTCTTTCTTTGAGTCTATTTGGACTCAAAATTAATTTAATATTTGTAGAATAGTCTGTTTCAGTATCAGAAACTAATGCACTCACTTTAGTTTGCAACACATTTCTTGCAACTTCAATTGCTTTTTCTCTTGATTTTTTTGATTCCTCATCAAGGTAAATATCCATAGTTGGAGTTACAGGTTTCTTTCTTGCATCAACTAATTCAATCAATCTTGGAAGACCTAACGTGACGTTTCTTTCTTTAATGCCTGCAAAATGGAATGTTCTCAAAGTCATCTGAGTTCCAGGTTCTCCAATTGATTGAGCAGTAATGATTCCAACTGCTTGTCCAGGTTCTACTTTGGCTTTATTGTAAAGTGAAAGTCCTTTCTTACATACAGATTCCACACCATCTTTACTAAGATTAGATTTCTGTAAAGCTTCAGATACAAGTGACGTTAGTCGTGGATTAAATGTCTTAGTATATTTTTTGGTAAGAGTGTCAATCTCATCTTTTGTTGCCTTCTTGCCAGAGTCAATAATAGTTTGAGATTCAGATAGTCTACTTGGATTAAATGCCTCACCATGATCACTTTTTTGCACATCTATTCCATCTTCACCGTAAAGAAATTGGACAATGTGACCGTGTGGATCTCTTACTGTTCCATCATATTCTAATCTAATGTGTTCTAACGCATTAATCAATCTACGTTGCATGTAACCGCTTTGTTGTGTTCTAACTGCAGTATCTACAAGTCCTTCACGACCTCCCATTGCATGGAAGAAAAATTCTAGTGTAGTAAGACCTGTTCTATAGTTAGATTTTACAAATCCATGTGCGTCAGGATTACTATCATTTTCTTTATAATGTGTTAATGCACGATTACTGTAACCGTCATTCATCCTATTTCCTCTTCTTGACTGCTGACCTAATGCGCCAGCCATTTGTCCTACGTTAAGTGCTGAACCTCTGGCACCAGTAGTAGCCATGATTTTTCCAGCATTACTATCATCAAGAGATTCATTTGCAGTAGCTCCTGCCTTTTCTCTTGCTTTACCCAATTCATTAACGATGTAAGCTTCTAAAGCTTCTTCAGCCTTCATGCCTCTTGTAAGTTTGAGAGTTCCCTTTTCATATTGATCAGTCAAATCAGATACAATATCATAAGTTTCTTGAATGTCATCTAAAATCTGTTGTACACTTTTTTCAGGTACTTCAAGATCACCATAGCCATAACTGAAACCATAGTGTGTAATGAATTGTTTCACCATAATTAGAATAGAATTTAAGAAATTCTTGCCAACAGCATTCCCATAATCTTTTGTGATTCGATGTAAAACACTTTCTGGTTCTTCTGCACCAATAGATGTTTTATCAATTACACCACTAATTAGTTCACCATTTTTAATTACAACATCTTTTTGTGGACCGTTTGTTCCCTTAGACCATTTTGATGTAAGTACATAATTGAAATCTTTTGGAAGGAATAATGAGAATAATTGTTTTCCAGTATATGCAGGACCATCCTTTGTTTTAGTACCAGGTTTTGGAAGATCCTCTGAATAACCACCAAGCATTGCATAATTTGAAAATTCTTGAACAGACAAAACAGTATCATCTTTAGTTAAAAGATATGCACCAGTTACAAAGTCTCTTAGTGCTCCAATTATGGGACCTCCATATCTTGGAGAGATTAATTGATCTTGAACTCTCATCAAAAGAATTGCTTCTGCCCTTGCTTCTTCACTTTGAGGAACATGAAGATTCATCTCATCACCATCAAAGTCTGCGTTGTAGGGTGGACATACAGAAGGATGTAATCTGAAAGTTTTACCTGGAAGTACTCTTACATAATGAGCCATAATGGACATTTGGTGAAGTGATGGTTGTCTGTTAAACATCACGATGTCACCATTTGAAAGATGTCTTTCAATTAGATACCCAATCTCAAGAGATTCGGCAATTATAGAACGATCTTCTACAAAATCTAATCTGATCTTTACACCATCAGGTCTAACAATATAGTTTACACCTGGGAATTTTTCAGGTCCATTAATTACAAGTTTTCTCATTCTTTCAATATTCCATTCAGTAACAATTTCAGGAATAGTTAGTTTCATAGCAATTTGTTCAGGAACTCCCACTTCAGACAAATCCAAGTTAGGATCTGGAGAGATAACAGTTCTACTTGAAAAGTCAACTCTTTTTCCAGATAATGAACCTCTGAATCTACCTTCCTTTCCTTTGAGTCTTTGAGTTAATGTTTTGAGAGGACGTCCAGAACGATGATGTGCTTGTGGAATTCCAGAAACTTCGTTATCAAAATATGTTGTAGAGTGATACTGTAGCAGGTCAACTAAATCTTGAACAATTAATGGTGGAGTTCCTGCTTCCTTACTTTCTTTTAGTCTTTGATTTACTCTAATGATATCAACCATTTTGTGGGTTAAATCATCTTCAGATCTTATTCCAGTTTCAAGAATAATTGAAGGTCTTACAGTAACAGGCGGAACAGGTAATGCTTGGAGAATGAACCATTCAGGTCTAGCAGTAGCAGGATCATATGATAGTAATTTTAAATCTTCATCAAGAATTTGTGAAAATCGTTCTCTTATTGTGATTGGCAATAACCGGTGTTCACCAATTTCAGTTTTTTCTACAAAGATAGTAGGTTTTGTAAAAACTAACTCATATTGTGTTTTTCCACAATGAGGACATTCTTTTGCCTTTTTGGCTTTCTCTATGATTTGTTCTGGAATACGTTTTTGTGAAATTACAGTATAAGCAGCATGTTTATCTTTAATTTTTTGAAATGCATTTAGATCATCTTGAGGAACTTTGAGTCTTGCACAAGAACGACATGTTGATTGTAATAATTTGTAGATATTATCAATAAATGCAATGTGCAGTATTGGTTCAGCAAGTTCAATGTGTCCAAAGTGTCCAGGACATCTTGCTGCAGTATTTCCACAAGTTAGACATTTTTGTCCAGGCTCAAGTGTACCCAATCTACCATCCATAAGACCTCCTTGAACTGGCATTCCATCTTCATCATATGTTTCAGGGGCAGTAATTTCAGCTACAGAATATTTCCTAATTTCAGTTGGAGACCATATAGAAAATTGAATTCCATCAATTGCTTTAATTGCTTGAATAGACATCAGATTTTCTCCTTGATCAATAAACGGGGTGCAACATTAAGACTCTGCATTTCTTGCAAGAGTAATTTGAATGCATATGCTACTGACACAGATGATACTTTGGCTTTATCACCACAAACTCTACAGACATATTTTCTTTGTTTAACATCATGATATGCTACTAATCCGCATCTTTCACATACAAAGATGTCAGACTTGTCAGATTCGTCTAACAACCTGTCTTTCAATATCATTGAAGCACCATAAGCGATTAAACAATCTCTTTCCATTTCACCAAATCTTAATCCACCACCTCTAGCTCTTCCTTCAGTTGGTTGCTTGGTTAACATCTGAACTTGTCCACGTGCTCTTGCGTGAATCTTATCTGCAACCATGTGATGAAGTTTTTGGTAATATACAACTCCAATGAAAACTTCAACTGGAAATGGTTTTCCAGTTCTTCCGTCATACATTATTTCTTTACCAGAATATTTGAAATTATATGCATCCATTACTTCTTTAACTTCATCCATTTTTTCTCCAACAAATGCAGAACCATCAAATCGTTTTCCACGAAAAGCCGCAGCTTTACCACAGATGGATTCCATCATCATTCCAACCGTCATTCTTGAAGGGAATGCATGAGGATTAATCAAAACATCAGGAGACATTCCTTCTGCAGTGTAAGGAAGATCTTCTGCTTTAGCTAACATTCCGAGTACACCTTTTTGTCCATGCCTTGAGGCAAATTTATCACCAATTTCAGGGACTCTCATATCTCTTGCTCTAATTTTATACATTTTTCCACCTTCATTTGATTGAGTCATCACTATAGTATCAATAACTCCAGCTTCAGAGGGCCTTACACCAATAGAAGTATCTCTTCTATAAGGGCCAGATGATTCAAATTCTCTATATTCTTCCATAAATCGTGGCGGACTAGTTTTTCCAATTAAAATATCACCACCTTTAACTGGGGATTCAGATGCAACAACCCCGTCATCTTCAAGTAATCTATATGCACGTTCTCCCTTGTAACCTCTTATGTTATCTTCAGCGTTAGGAATTTCAAAACTATCACGCATTCCACCTGGATATTGTTTTGCTTCAGCATCATAAATCCTAAAGAAGAAAGTTCTACCCAATCCCCTGTCAACAGACGACTGGCTAAGTACAATGGCATCTTCAATATTATAACCATCAAATGGCAATACTGCAACAACACAGTTCTGACCCGCAGGTCTATCTTCTAATCCCAAAAGATTCATTGCTTTTGTATTAACGATTGGAACTTGAGGATATAGCATAAGATGTTGTCTAACATAGGTACTAGTATTCATCATTGGTGTTGAAAATCCTAAACTTTGTTTTGCCATTGCAGACTCGTATGTATTTCTTGGAGATTGATTATGTTCAGGATATGGAATAATAGAAGCTCCTGCACCTAAAATTGCGGGTGGAAATACTTCCAAGTGAGTGTGTTTCTTGGTATCTTTTTCATCTAAAGTAACATAACAATTTTCTTCTTCATTTGCATCAATCACTTCCAAGATACCCATCCTCAAAAGATCAGTCCAAGAAAGTAATTTCTTGGAAATTTTATCTAACAATTCTGAAGTTAGTAATGATTTGTTATCTTTGATTATAATTAATGGACGTAAGACTCTACCAGCATTACAATTTACATATAATCTTCTTGTTGAACCTTCAATATCAGATTTATGAAATGAAACTCCAACGTGAGGATGAATTTTTGAGTTTCTTCTGAGTTCTCTAATAGATTCAGCTAATTCTGCACCATCCTTGTAATAACCAATAAGACGACCGTCTACAAATATTCTGGTTCCATCTTTTTTCAAATCTTCTTTTGCATCAAAGAAATGAACGGTTCCAAGATCATAGAGTTTTTCTATAATTTCTTCAGATGCTACATTTACTGAAATAATTCCAGATAGTGCCAAATTTTTTACTAAACCACAATTTGAGCCCTCTGGAGTTTCACTTGGACAAATTCTTCCAAAGTGAGTTGCATGTAAATCTCTTGCCTCAAAGTTTGGTTGGGTTCTACTAAGAGGTGATTGAATTCTTCTAAGATGGCTTATTGTTGAAAGATAATTAGTCCTATCAAGTAATTGAGTGACACCTACACGTCCTCTCCCCCAATTTCCAGTGGCAATAGCATTATTTAGTTTGTCAGTGATGATTCCAGGGCGAATTGCTGCAGCAACTGCATTGATTCCACGTTTTTGGCCTGATCTTTCTAACTGGTATTTCATATCTCTAACCAAATTTCTAAATGCAGTTCTAAATAGATCTGCTAACATTTGTCCTGCAAATTTGATTACTTTATTTCCATAATGATCTTTATCGTCAGGAGTAATCCAAGCAAGTTTTAATTCCAATAATTTACAAGCTGCTTCACCTAAGAATTGTGCTTTTTCTTTTCTATTTTCAGGGTGTTTACCTAAATGAGGTAATAACCCCCAATCAAGTAAAGTTTCAGCACGTTTAATCTGAAACTCCTCTAACATTCCAGGTGCAATTCTTTTACTGATATAGACAATAGCATCTTTTGATGTTGGTACATCACCTGCTTTTTCAAATGAACCTTCTAATTCATCTTGAATATCATCAACTAATGAAACTACAGAAGCAATCTCTCTATCAGATTCTAATCCAAGTGCTCTCATTAATGTGACAGCAGGAATGTCTACAGGAGAACCCGGAATTCTAGCGACAATTAACCCATCATTCTTCATGACAAGTTCTAATTTTGCACGATAACCAACAATTGAAGAATATACTTTGGCTTTGAAAACAATATTTCCACCTACAGTTTCTCTATCAACAATTATTTTATTGTAAGAAAGATCTTCTAATCCTACAATTACTCGTTCTGAACCATTGATGATAAAATAACCACCAGGATCACTTGGATCTTCTCCATGTTCAATTAATTTTTGAGTAGAGAAATTATGTAATATACACGCATTAGATTTTGCCATAACCGGAACATCTCCAATATGTACAAATCTCGATTCTAAAATTTTCCCATCTTCTATAACACTGGCCTCCATCATAACAGGTGCGGAATAAGAAACATTTCTCAATCTTGCTTCAGCTGGAGTTATATGAGTAATAGAGCCATCTAGCTCCATCATTCTTGGTTGTTGAAGTTTGACTTTACCTAATTGAATTTTGTAAGGATATTCGGCATTTTCAATATCAATTTGGTCAACTTCATTAATGATACTTTGAAGTCCTCTTTCTAAAAATTCATCAAAAGAGTTAAGATGCTGACGTGCAATACCTTCTCGTTTTAGAATATCTTGAATTACTGGCCAACGCTTGGTTGAAGGATCCACCATTTAGATTTCCACCACATATCTATAATAGAGACTTTCCCCGGCAGTTGGGCTTTTTCTGGTGATCTTAATCATATCTCCAGGTTTTACACCAAGTCCCAAAATTGCAGGATCATTAACAAAGATTAATGGTAATTCAGTTGGTTTACAATTATATTTTTTTAAAATATCTTCAGCTTCCTGTTTAGGGATAATCTCATGTTTTGGAACATAGATGTGATCAGGGACCAGAACTTGATTTTTCTTAGTTGCCATTTACGGTTCCTCCATGTTCAACATTAAATGTAGAGAAAATAATATACACAAACTGTCAAAAATTCACGCTCTGGTTAATATATATCTAATCTGAAATGGGTTAAAATTCAGTCTTTTTTCTATTTTGTCAACAAATTTTTTCGCAACCTTAAATAGTCCAAATTTGGGCGTAAAAATGATGAAAGCTCATCTATCGGTGTTTGCCTTAACTGCAATTTTGGTTGTAAGTATTGGTATAGCACCAGCATTTGGACAAATACAAAGTTCGATTGTTGTTAGTACAGACAAATCTTCCTATTCAGAAGGTGAAGTAATTCTAATAACAGGAGAAGTAAGAGATCTGTTTTCTGGAACCCCAGTAAGTTTGATGGTTAAGAATGACAATGCGATTGTTGCTCTTGCTCAATTAACAGTAGGTGCTGATAAAAAATTCAGTGCAGAAATTACTGCTGGTGGAACTATGAAAACATCTGGAACTTATACAGTTGAAGTAACACATGGAACCAAAAATCGCATAGCAACAACATCATTTGAATTCAGCGGATCTACAATATCAACACCTGTAGATACATCCAGAGTAACTGACACAACAGTTTCAATGGAGGGTTCTAGTGATTTAATAGGATATGAGATTTCAGGTGGAAAACTACTAAATATCATTCCTGATGTGGATGCAAATTCACTGATCGTATCTATTGATGCAACAAGTGATGGTTCACTTACCCTTACAATCCCCAGATCGATATTGGATGCAACAATGAATGGTGAGGACGATGACTTTTTCATCTTAATTGATGGAGAAGAAGTAGACTTTGATGAAACAATATCATCTACAGATAGAACAATCACTATAGAATTTGCAGCAGGTGCAGAAGAAATTGAAATAATTGGTACCTATGTGATTCCTGAATTTGGTACAATCGCAGCCATGATTCTAGCAATAGCAATTATCTCAATAATTGCAGTATCTGCAAAATCAAGACTTAGCATTATTCCAAGATACTAAGTTCACACAACTTTTTTCTATTTTTAAATATACATAAATAACAATAATGTTGGGTGAAATTAGTATGAATTTTAAACGTTCTACAACATCAATGACAATAGTTTTCATGGCATTGTCATTAATTTCAATGAC
>Ga0224513_10001078_pt1 | contig 10920 bp, 11 predicted proteins | sample SF_May12_sed_USG_5_FD_169109 | JGI IMG/M metagenome (GOLD analysis project Ga0224513, IMG submission 169109) | Sediment microbial communities from San Francisco Bay, California, United States - SF_May12_sed_USGS_21 | ecosystem: Environmental > Aquatic > Marine > Sediment | place: USA... | reverse complement strand
GGCCTGCCAGCCCTTGTTGACGAAATTGTCAAAGGTCTTGGAATCCTGGAAGAGGAAGATCACCTGGTATTTGTTGACCCCGAGACCCAAACCAATACCGCCGGTGCCCATCTTCATATAGGTCTTTTGGCCGGTTTCCTTGGCCTTGGCAACGCCGTTGCCGCCGCCGCCGGAGATGCCGAAGGCGAGCTTGAGGTTGTCGAAGACAGCCCAGCCATAGGATTGGTCATAGAGGTCCTTGGCTTTGGGGTGTTCGGCAAAGAGGGCCTGCAACGCCTCTTCGGCCGTTTCGTCAAGTTTCATTTGTTTCGATTCCTGCTTCATATCTTTCCAGTCGCCCTCCTCTTCGTCGGCGAACATTGTGGATGCAGGCATCAAAAGGGCCATCGTCGTGAGCGCAACAGGTACGTAATACAAAGACTTCTTCATGGGTCCTCCCGAATCTCTCTTTTGGATGGCCGGATAGTAGCACGGCATAGCTAACCATTCGCCACCCTGGTGCGTATTCGGTGTGAGTACAACTTGGAGGTTCTCATGAACGAAGAAACAGTCATTATGGTTATCGTGATGCCGACCATGTTCGTGATCATGGGTTGGGCATTCAAGACCGGGCTCGACTTTTTCCACAAACAGCGGTTGATCAAGCTCCATTACGCCCTGCAGGACAAGTTGCTTGAAAAGCTCGGTAACTCGCCGGAAGCGCTGGAGTATCTGCACAGCGATGCCGGTGAGAAGATGTTCGCGCTCGCGACCAAAGAGCGCACGAACCCCTACGCCCGTATCCTGACCGCTCTCCAGACGGGGGCCGTGCTTTCTTTGCTTGGCATCGGTTTCATCTTTTTGCGAAACCAGGTTCCGAGCGAAGGCGCCGAGGCCTTCATGGTCATCGGAGTCCTCGGTCTCTGTCTCGGGCTCGGTTTCCTCGCCTCGGCAGCTGCCGCTTTCTTCTTCTCGAAGCAGTGGGGTCTGATCAACGGTTCGGCTTCGAGCGACTCCTGATACCGTAGGCGGCGTGGACGTATTTGGCGATGATCCCGATGGCGCTTGCTTTGCCCCGGACGCAGACGACGGATCTGGCGGGACGGGCGGTGACGATGGATGAAGCGGCATTCCGCCACCTCTACGATCGCACCGCGCGTCCCCTCCGCGCTTATTTGATGCGGAGCTGTGGCGACCTCGCCCTCGCAGACGATCTCCTCCAGGAGGCCTACCTGAGGATGCTGCGGTCTGGCTTCGAGGGCGAGGACGACGATCATCGCAAGAACTATCTCTATCGGATCGCTACAAATCTTCTCAGGGATCATTTTCGTCGCAAACGGCCCGAGTCTGCCGAAGTGCCGGAGCGGGACGAGTCGCCCGGCCACGACGAAGCGGTTCATCTGCGGTCGGATGTCGGCGGGGCGATGGCGGAACTCGCTCCCCGTGACCGCCAGATGCTGTGGCTCGCCTATGTCGAGGGTGCATCCCACCAGGAGATCGCCAAGGCCCTCGGGCTGCGCACCGCGAGCGTCCGTTCGATGCTCTTCCGAGCTCGACAACGCTTGGCGAAACAACTTCAGGCGAGGGGCCTACGCCCCGAGTTGGAGGTTTCATGACCACCAAACCCTGTCCCCATGAGGAAGCGGTGACCGTTGCTGCACGGAGCGGCGACTGGAGCCCCGAGCTCAAGGCTCACCGAGATGGGTGTCTGACCTGCGCCGAGCTCACGTTGGTCGTGGCCGCCCTCGCGACCGATGCCGAGGAGCTGGCTGCGATCGATGCTCCGCTACCCGATCCGACACCGATCTGGCTTCGGGCGCAACTCGCCTCGCGGGAGCAACAGTTTCAACGCGCGACACGGGCGATCGTATGGGTCCAGCGGGCGGCGGTAGCAGTCACATTGGCTGTCGGGCTGGCCTTTGTACCCGGATTGTGGAATCTGCTCAAGGGAGCGTTTTCCTCCCTCGATCTCATTTCGCCAGTTGCCGGTTTGCCCCGTGCCGCAGGCTCACCGTTGCTGGTGATTGTAGTGAGTATGCTGGTCCTGGGCGGGCTGGCATTGTGGGAGCTGACTGTGGCTCAGGAGAACTGATCGGCACCACCTGCCAGGTTCACTCGTTCCCGTCCCCGGAACGCCCAATCGGGAACGGGTACGGGAACGGGTACGGGGACGAATGGTTTGCGATCCTCACAACCGTACGGCTCACGCGAACAGCAACCACCAACCAACTCCGAACACTGCGACATCCGCCAGCACGTGACTCAGCCAGCCTGGCCAGATCGAGCGGTAGCTCATGTAGAGCCACGACCAGATCACACCGGCGACGAAGACCCCGGCGGAGGCAAGGATCGTGAGCAGGGGCTCCAAGTACTGGCTGACCGCAATGACGTGATGGGCGGTGAAAATGGCTGCCGACGTGATCACCGCCGCCCAACCCTTCATCAAAGCCTCGCACTGGCGAAAGACGAACCAGCGGTAGACATATTCCTCCATCAGGGAGTTGACAAAGGTCCAGCCGGCGGCCCCCGCGAGATAGGGGAGAGCTGTATTGAGACCCATCTCCTGCACCTCGGTGCGGAGCGGCGCCAGATCCATATGCTGGATGCCGACCAACCATGCGCCGACAACGATGATTCCCGCCACCACGGCGCCGCTCGCTGCGCCGACCGCGAGCCCGCCCCGGCGTGGCGGAGACCAGCTGGGTCTGCCCTTTTCCACCAGCAGGTACCAGGCGGCCGGGAACACCAGCAGCCAGATTTTCGCGGCCGTAAAAATGGCCTTGCCGACCGGCCCCGGGGCCACCACCATAGCCATGATCACGCCGAGACTTGGGATGGGTGCGAGCAGGAGGAGCGCGATCAGGGCTCGGCGGCGATTGGTTGCGGGCTCATGCATAACGAATTCGGGCGCGGACTCGGACGCGGACTCGGACGCGGGTCACAAACCCGGGATCCCAAGGATCAGATTCGGGTCGGGGCAGAGTTCGAGGAAACGTTCGCGTTCCGACGGTGCCGCGACCCCGGGATAGTCGACCTCCTCGCTCAGCGCCTCGGTGATGATCTGGAAATGGAGGTGCGGTGGCCAGCTGCCGTTTTCCTGCAGATCGCCGACCTCACCCACCGTGTCTCCGGCGGAAAGCGTCTTTCCTGGTCGGAGACGACCGATCGAGGCACGGCTGAGGTGGCCGTAGAGAGTGTGGAATTCGATGCCGTCGAGTTGGTGGTGAAGAATCACCGTCGGGCCGTAGTTGCCGAGCCCGGCGTTGATTGCAGCTGAGTGGACAGTAGCGGGCAGCGGGGCCAGGATCTCGGTACCTTCTACGACGAAAAGATCGATGCCGATGTGGATGCTACGACGCTCGGCCGTGCCGTTGAAGAGGGGAGAGTGGCGATAGAGGACCCGGTCCTCGTCATAGCGGCCGATTCCGACAGGGATTTCGGCTTCGGCGACGGACTCGAAGAGGTACTCGGTGAACCCAGAGACATCGTTGATATCGAGGTGGGCGAGTTCGCGGTTGGCCTCAGTGAAGTCAAAGACCACTACCTCCCCGCGGGCCAGATCAAACGGTACAACCGAAGTCATCTCGCCGCGATGGGCTTTGAGGGCGGCAACGATCGGTGATGCAGTCATCAGCTGATTGTAGCCGGGTTTCCCGAAACGGTCTTCACCCACCCCCAACCTCGGCGCGGCCGAGAACCAGAGTCGGAGGCAGGGGAGCTTCATCGGTGGCAGTTTCGTCGGCAAAGATGACCGTGACCGATCGAAAGCGGTCTTCGCGCCAGTGGGCCTCGGTCAGCAACCAGGACCGCACGAACTCGGCCACCTCGAGCCGGCAGCGTTCGCGCACCATCTCGAGATGACGGGAATCCGCGGCACGCTCCGAAAGTACCGCGGTGATGCTGTGTTCCAGCTCCTCCATCTGCTCCTCTTCGTTGAACCGAAGCCAGCCGCGTTCGCTGAACTTCTCCATGCGGCCGGTGTCGAAGGCGGGCGGCAAAGTCGGTCGGATTCCGGGCGCGTACACGACGCAGGATTGGCCCTCGACCTCCAGCAACCACGACTCGTCGAAGCGAAGATGATAGCGGTAGGTCACGGGGACCCGAATCTCGGTAACCGTCGTCCCGAGGGGAATGAGATCCCAGCCTATGCGCAGCTCGTCAGAGCTGCGGAGAATCTCCACCGCCTCGATTGCTGCCAACTCGAGCCGAGCGCCGCCGTCCGGAGAGAAGGACGGGATGGCTGAGATGAAAGTGGTGGTGATCGTGCCGCTTTTGAATGCGGCGGCGATGTCGACCGCGTTTTCACCGAGTTCCCGTACCACCTCGGTGGCCGCCCGGCCGCCCTCGCGGGCAGTACGGCCAATCTGGTGGAAAACGAGATAGGCCAACATCGCGACTGCCAGGATGACCGCCGGCCAACGCAGCGCTCGAACGATATCGAGCCAGCCTTGATTATTTTCGTTGGAATGCGGGGATTGCTCGTCGGTCATGGTGCATCCGTCGGTGTGTCGCATCGAGGGACCGGCCAGTAGGCCTGGGAGGCAATCCGACTCAGGGTCACAGATTCGTATCGCCCGGAGTTCCAGTTATGGCGCAGACGCAGAATGCGCGCCAGCATAGGCAGCGAATGGAACCGCAGCCGAACGGTCGACGGCGAGGCGCGCTGTAGCCGCACCGGGATCCTACGGATCGAAAGATTGTGTTTGAGCGCGATGTAGAGCAGCTCGACGTCACCTGAAAAGCTCTCATCCGTTACGAGGGGAAAGATGGCATCTGCGACTTCATTGCGGAAGCCCTTGATTCCGCACTGGCTGTCAAAAAGACCGCCGGTGACCAGCATTCGGACGCAGTAGCTGAAAATGCGGCTACTGAGCTTGCGCGCCACGCGGGCGTTCGTTAGGGACACAGACTCCGGGAGGGCCCGGTCGCCGACGACAATGTCAAAGGCCCGCCCGTTGATCAGATCGACGATATACGGCACCGCCTCGAGGTCGTAGGGGAGATCCGCGTCGGTAAAGACCCTGCACTCGCCGTTGGCCACCGCCATGCCGGCTTTGAGCGCCGCGAACTTGCCGAGGTTTTCCGGCAAACTGATCAAGCGAACCCGGTCGTCCAACAACGGACCCAGCGCTGCCGTCGTGCCATCGGTTGATCCGTCGTCAACGATGATGATCTCGAACGCTGGCAATTTTTTTTCGAGAAAACGACGTGCCTCGTCAGCCGACTTCGTGATGAAATCGACTCCGTTATGGACAGGGATCACCAGCGATACGACGGGCGTCGCAATTGTGGCTCCGGATTGCCGGCCATTCATTGTCACCATCTCACGCTAGCGGTTTTGATTGTTCGCCGCAAGCCATACAACCCTTTCGGGTGCGTCGGCATCTCATAAGTGTGGAATGGAATTTGACCCGAAAAGGAGTATAGGGATGCGGATGAAATCGAACTGTGCCGTAATGATGAGCGTCGTTCTGGTTACCGCCGGTTGGGCGGCGGCTGGCGCCGGGTATGAGGAGATCGTCGACCAGAGCTACCCTCTAGCGGCCGGCGGCAGCGTGGCGTTGGAGAACATCAACGGCGACGTCAGCATCGAAATCTGGGAACGGAACGAAGTGCGAGTGTATGCGGTCAAGAGCGCGAGTTCGCCTGAACTCCTAGACGAACTCGAGGTCAGGGTTGATAACGACAAAAACCAGGTGCGGATCGACACCCACTATCCGTCCACGAATGGTTCCGATAATGGACATCGTCGATTTACAAAGGTCGAGTACACCCTGACCGTTCCGCGGACCGCAATGCTCGAAGAGATCGAGCTGGTCAACGGCAACCTGATGGTGGTCGGGATCGAAGGTGGGATCGATGCCGAGACCGTCAATGGGAACATCGTGGTCCGGGACTGCGCCGGCAGCGCTATCCTCGGTACCGTCAACGGCGGCATCGAGGCGCACGTTGATCGTCTCTCTTTTGATGACAAATTGGATATGGAATCGGTCAATGGCCAGTTGGACCTCTACCTGGCATCGTCGCTCGGCGCCGATCTCAGCGCCGATACGGTCAACGGCTCGCTCAAGAATGACTTTGGTATCGAGGTTCGCAAGGGCAAATATGTCGGCTCGGATTTCCACGGAAGCGTTGGTGGGGGCGGAGCCAGAGTGTCACTCGAGACAGTCAACGGGTCGATCAACGTACGTAGCTGGTAGATCGAATCATCGTTCCGGCTGAACAGGGGAATCCAATGCGGATTCCCCTGTCTTTCTTGACTTGACCGGTCGATTGGCGAGTGTACAATGAGCCCAAGTGAGCAAAAACAAAGATGAATTGACCGCTGACCGCGTCCGCTCCGCGTCCGCGTACGAGAGCCTGGTCGGGTTTGCGCGTGCCGTGAGGCGTGGCTCGCGTATCGTCGTTTCAGGGACGGCACCACTCGGCCCGGACGGAGAGACGGTGGTCGGCGACGCCTATGATCAGGCAAGAAGATGCTACGAGATCATTCTCGAGGCGATCGAAGCTCTTGGCGGCGACATTGAGGATGTCGTCCGGACTAGGATCTTCGTGACCGATGCAGCCGATTGGGAGAACATCGGTCGAGCGCACGGCGAGTTTTTCCGCGACGTCTACCCTGCTGCTACGTTGGTTGTCGTGAAAGGGCTCCTCGATCCGCGCTGGAAGGTGGAAATCGAGGCCGAAGCAGAGCTTCTGCCCAGATAGACCCCGCAAACCTATCAAACCGTGACATTCGCTATTCGGTGTCCATTTGTCGGATCGTCAATTCTGTGCATTCGTTTGACAGTCTGACCCATGTTATACTCTGGCCCTACGGTGGACGTCCTACTTTTTCTGAGCAGAGGTTTTGCGTCGGAACCTGCGACGATGAGTGGTCCTGACGGCAACAAAGCGTGTTTTTCAGCCTTTAAGTCACAAATGGGGGGATCATGAACAACCTCCCACGTGTACTGATAATCGACGAAAATCCGAATGATCGAGCTCTCGCATCACTGGTGCTGACGGGAGAGTTCGGCAACCTCGAAATTGACGCCGTCGGCACGGCTGCGGAGTTTGCCGGCGCACTTGCCGCGGGTCGTTTCGGGATCGTGATTACCGAGGCCGTTTTCTCGTGGAGCACCGGCCTCGAGCTGATCCGACTGGTGCGGGATATACGCCCCGACTGTCCGGTGATCCTGTTTACCGAGGAGGTTGGCGAGGATCTGTGGGGAGAAACCCTCCGCCTGGTGGCTGACAGTTACGTTTCGAAATCCTCGGGAGGCTTTGTGCGTCTGCCTGAGGTGCTCCGTTCGGTCTTCTTCCGCACGCGACGGCAAGCTGTCGCGACCTCACGTGACGCGCCCTATCGTCGACTCGTGGAGGGGCTGCCGGTCGGAGTATTCGTGGCTACTCTCGAAGGTGAAATCCTCGAGGCCAACCCTGCTTTCGCATCGATGCTCGGCCTATTCGATCCGGAGGAGGCCGCGTGGAAGACCTTCCCGAGCCTGTTCGCCGAACCTGACGCGGCTGACGAGTGGCGGGACCGCATGGCGGCCACCCGGTCGGTGCGAAACCTCGACATCGAGTTGAAACGGGCCGATGACAGCCTTGTATGGACCCGTGTTTCATCGTGGGTGGTGGAGGACGGGGGATCGGGAATGCGCCATATCCAGGGAATTGTCGAGGAAACGAGCGACTACCATGCTGCTCAGAAAAACCTGGCAAAAAGGACAGAGGCCCTGGCTCGTTCTAACGACGAACTCGAACATTTCGCCTATGTGGTTTCTCACGATCTGCAGCAGCCGTTGAGCGTGGTTTCGAGCTACCTCGAGATGCTCGGCGAAAGCGTCCGCGACCGTCTTGAGGAGGAGGAGGAATCCTACCTTGATCGGGCGGCGTCCTCAGCCTTGCGCGTGCAAGAAATGGTTGACGCCGTGCTCGGTTTTGCGCGGGTGGATTCGCGTGGCGGCGACTTCGGCCAGGTCGACCTCGGCGCGGTGTTGGAACAGGTCAAGACCGAGCTGTGGAAGGAGATCACGGTCGCCAAAGCAGAGATCATCAACGAAGGTTTGCCTTCGATCGTCGCCGACGAAGCTCAAATGGAGTTGTTGCTTCAGAACCTGGTTTCCAACGCCCTCAAGTTCTCGGGCAGCCCGCCGACTGAGATTCGCCTTTCGAGTGAGGAAAGTGATGATGAATGGACGATTTTGGTCCAAGACAACGGCATCGGAATCGATCCTGCAGCCTCGGACCGTATCTTCTTGATGTTCCAGAGATTACACACGGAAAAGGAATTCCCGGGCACCGGAATCGGCCTGGCCATCTGCAAGAGAATCGTTGATCGACATGGCGGCAAGATTTGGGTAGAATCCGAACAGTTGCTGGGAGCTAAGTTTTTCTTTTCGATACCGAAGCGGACAAGCGCTCAGGGCGAGAACTGACTATGCGCTCCGGTTTCGCTTTGAGGAGTTGGTGAATGGGGCTTGGTCGCGCGTCCGCTGGAATGCAACGGGACGAGCTGGTTCGTGTGTTGCTGGTGGAGGATAGCCCTGACCATGCCGAGCTGATTTTCACGAAGCTCCGGAGGTCGAAGAGGATTCGGGCCGATATCGATCATGCGGATCGATTGGAGAAGGGCCTCCGAAAGCTCGAACACAACAAATACGACGTAGTGCTGCTGGATTTCTCCCTGCCGGACAGCTTTGGCATAGATACTTTTCGCCGCGCTCACCAGGCGGCTCCGAGAACGCCGATCATCGTCCTCACCAGCCTCGATGACAACGAGCTCGCCGTGCAGGCGGTTCGCCTGGGCGCCCAGGACTATCTGGTCAAACGCGAGGCCGACACCAGGCTGCTGGTGCGTTCGATCCTCTACGCTATCGAGCGCGCGACTGCCGAGGAAGCGTTGCTCGAATCGGAAGAGCGGTATGCACTTGCGGTGCGTGGCGCCAACGACGGGTTGTGGGACTGGAACTTCGAAAACGATCGCGTCTTCTTTTCACCGCGCTGGAAGTCCATGCTTGGCTTCTCGGTAGACGACGTCGGAGACAGCCCGCGCGAATGGTTGGATCGCATTCATCCCGACGATCGGCCGCCGTTTCGTCGGCATCTCGACGCACACCTTTCGGGTTCCACCGAGCAGCTCGAGTTCGAACACCGGATGCGAAATCTCGATGGAGGATACATCTGGGTCCTCGCGCGTGGAGTCGCTGTTCGGGACGAAAACGGCAAGCCATATCGCATGGCCGGCTCGCAGACCGACATCACTGCGCGAAAAAGGGCCGAGCACCAGCTTCAGCACGACGCGCTGCATGACGGTCTCACCGGTCTCGCCAACAGGGTCCTTTTCGTAGATCGACTGTCCTGTGCCCTGGCAGATCTGCAGCGGCAGGCGTCGCCCCACTTCGCGGTCCTGTTCTTCGACCTCGACCGGTTCAAAAACGTCAACGATAGCCTGGGCCACAGCATGGGTGACAAGCTGCTGGTGGGAATCGCTCGACGCCTCGAACACTTCCTACGTCCCGGTGACACCGTCGCCCGGCTTGGCGGCGACGAGTTTGCTGTACTCATCCATCGAGTCGACGACGCCAGTGGTGCGATTCACGTCGCCGACCGGATCCAGGATGTCCTGAGCATGAATTTCTCCATCGATGGTCACGACGTGATGGTGACCGCCTCAATCGGCATCGCTCACAGCTCGACGGGATATTCGAGCCCCGAGGAAATCCTTCGCGATGCCGACATTGCCATGTACCGTGCCAAGGCCGAAGGCAAGGCGCGGTACGAGATCTTTGACCGAGACATGCACCAGAGCGCGGTCGCGTTGCTCAAGCTCGAGACCGAACTGCGTCGGAGCGTTCACCGCGGCGACTTCCTGATGAACTATCAACCGATCGTTTCCCTGGGCAACATCGTTCGCATCGTCGGTTTCGAGGGGCTCGTACGGTGGAAGCATCCCGAACGCGGCATCGTGGCGCCGGCCAATTTCATCGCCATCGCCGAGGAAACGGGGCTCATCGTTCCGCTCGGCTGGTGGGTGCTGCGCGAATCCTGCCGACAAACCCGTCGCTGGCAGGAGCAGTTCCCCGCCGATCCGCCGCTGTGGATCAGCGTCAATATGTCGGGCAAGCTGTTCATGAAGAGCAATATGGTTGATGAACTGCTGGGGATTCTCGAGGAGACTGGGCTTGAACCGCGTGACCTGCGAATCGAGGTGACCGAAAACGTGGTCATGGACCATGCGGATCTCGCGGTCCGCAATTTGATGGAACTCAGGGCGCTCGGGATCCAGCTGTCGATCGACGACTTCGGCACCGGCTACTCGTCGTTGAGCTATCTGCAGCGTTTCCACTATGACCAGCTGAAAATCGACCGCTCATTTGTCAGCCAACTCGGTTCGCGTGGAGACTCACGGGCAATCGTCGAGACCATTCTCAATCTCGCCAACAGTCTCGGAATCGGCGTGGTGGCCGAGGGGATCGAGACCGCCGATCAGGTCGATCACCTGAGGAAGATGCAGTGTCCGCACGGGCAGGGATTCTGGTTTTCGCGTCCGCTCAATGTAGCTGCCGCTGAGGAACTCATGGCCTCGTCTCCTACCTGGTAGGACCGCCCTCCGAGGGCGCAAGCTCGGATTTTTTCAGCGGGCTCCCCATGCGGGATACTCGATCATGGATTCTCGATGCTCGATGCTGCCAGACGGTTCATCAATCCGCCCATGGACAATCGACCTGTCGAAACGTGCAATCACTTTTCCCGCAGATCACGCGGATAACGCAGATGGTCTCCGTTGTGTAGATCTGCGTCCATCTGCGTTATCTGCGGGCGAATTATCAAGTCCTGACGAAAAGTTGTCATGCGATCCCGAGCCGCGGAGCGGCGACAGATACATAGCCTGGGGCGTGAGCCCCAGGATACGAACGAGAAAATATTGAGGAAGCCGCGGAGCGGCGACAGAAA
>Ga0224513_10001077_pt1 | contig 10924 bp, 7 predicted proteins | sample SF_May12_sed_USG_5_FD_169109 | JGI IMG/M metagenome (GOLD analysis project Ga0224513, IMG submission 169109) | Sediment microbial communities from San Francisco Bay, California, United States - SF_May12_sed_USGS_21 | ecosystem: Environmental > Aquatic > Marine > Sediment | place: USA: California... | reverse complement strand
CAGGTATCACCGCGATATTTCTGTCGCCGCTCCGCGGCTTCCTCAATATTTTCTCGTTCGTATCCTGGGGCTCACGCCCCAGGCTATGTATCTGTCGCCGCTCCGCGGCTCGGGATCGCATGACAACCTTTCGTCAGGACTTGACACCACCCAATTCTGCCCGCAGATGACGCAGATAACGCCCCAGACCTTCGAGATGTCATCTGCGTGATCTGCGGGAAAACCAATTGTATGCGTCATGAGGCAGATCTTCCACGGGCCGACGGACCTACCATTTGGCAACATCCAGCATCCAGCATCGGGGACGGGCCCTGGCAGTTGGCAACGCGCTCTCCACCGTGTATCGTTTCGTGACGCGATTGGAGAACGATGCCTACTCAAGATCGATCGGCCGCCATTTCTCTCGACGAGGCGCGACATCGTGCCGGGCTGAACGCTTTTCCTGAAGCCCTCCGGGCCGAGCGCCTTGGCGGTGTTGGGCTCGAGCCTGAGTTCTTTCCGATCGTTCACGATGCAAAGGGGCGTCCTCAGAAACGCCTCCTGTTGACCCAGGCCGACGGAAACGGTGTGTTCGAGGTGGTTGACGAGCTTGCCGATTCCGATGACCGTATCGGACCCCGCAGCAGCCAGCCGCCCGGACCGGTGGAGTACCCGGTCGAGGGCGGGGGACGTTTGACTTTCGAGCCGGGCGGCCAGGTGGAGCACTCAACGGCCGTTTTCGAGAGCGTAGCCGGCGTTTGCTCCGACCTGACGGACATCCTCGGCCGTTTGCGCCCAGCCTTCGGGCGCCACGATGTCGCGCTCGCCGCCATCGGCATGGACGTCTGGAACGACGTCGAGACGGTCCCTCAGCAGCTTCGGGCCGGAAGATACACCGCACAAGCCGCCTACTATCGACAGCGGGGCCACTGGGGTTCGGTGATGATGCGGCACACGGCGAGCCTCCAGATCAACCTCGACCTCGGGCCCGAGGGGGTGTGGCAAGAGCGATGGCTAGTCGCCAATCTGGTGAGCCCGTTGATGACCGCCACCTTCGCTTCCAGCCCGGGGCTCGGCGCTGTCTGCAGTCGGGCCCGGGCCTGGCAGGAGCTCGATCCGTCCCGGAGCGGCTTCCCGCGCCTTCTGGTGGAGGGGCCCGGGAACGATCCGCGCAGCGAGTGGGGGCAGGCGGCCCTCGAGGCCGACGTGATGATCTATCGCGTTGACGGCGACCACTTCGAACCTGGCTGCCAGGGATGCAGCTTCGAGAAATGGGTCCGTAATGGCCACCCGCGCTGGGGCTGGCCGACGATCGATGATCTCGATTACCACCTCACAACACTCTTCTTCGAGGTCCGGCCCCGAGGATTCCTCGAGCTGCGAGCAGGTGAAGCCTTGCCCGACCGGTGGCGTGTGGTGCCGGTGGCGTTGACCGCTGCCCTGCTCTATGACGACGGCGCCCGGACAGCGGCTCTCGATCTGCTGCTCGGCCACCGCACGGAGCTGCCGGAGATATGGCGAAGGGCGGCGATCGACGGTGTCCGAGATCCTGAATTGAAAGATCTGGCCTGCAGGCTGTGGAAGATTGGTCTCGATGGCGCGTGCGCGCTGCCTTCCGGATACATCGAAAAAGAGGAAATCGCAGCCGTCGAAGCGTACCTCGAGCACTACACAGCACGTGGTCGCATGCCGACGGACGAAGTCCTCGAACTGTTGGCCGAGGACCCCGCCCGCGCGCTGGAGTGGGCAAGCAGTTAGTGACCCAAAATTAGGAATTAGGAATTAGGAATTAGGAATTCCTGCCCGGCCGATCCCGAAAGAGATGGGAGGGCGGCTCGGGCTTCAAAACCAAAAAACTCAAAACTTAGAACTGGAAACGATATCCTCGTATCGTCCCGAGGAGGCAACACGATGCTGTTTGATTCCGAAATCGACAAGGCGGTGCGAAGCGGAACGCCCTTGACCGAGACGGCGCCCTGGAAAGCGCTCGAGGCGCACTACGGCGAGATCGGCGCAGCGCACATGCGAGAGCTTTTCTCTGCTGATCCGGACCGTTTTGGTCGTTTTTCGCTCGACCTCGACGGTCTGCTCTTTGACTACTCAAAGAACCGCATCAACGAAACCACGGTGGCTTTGCTCGCCGATCTCGCACGGGCGAGCGGGGTGCCGGAAGCGGCGCGCTCGATGTTCGCGGGCGAGAGGATCAACTGGACCGAGGACAGGGCGGTCCTTCATGTGGCGCTGCGCAACCGCGCCGGTTCACCGATCGTGGTCGACGGTGAGGACGTCATGCCCGGGGTCAATGCGGTCCTCAAGAAGATGAAGGGTTTTTCGGAAGCGGTCCGATCGGGCCAGTGGCTCGGTTTCACCGGCCGGGCCATAACCTCGGTCGTAAACATCGGCATCGGTGGTTCGGACCTCGGTCCAGCCATGATCTGCGAAGCGCTGACTCCGTACTGTGATGGCCCACAGGTGAGGTTCATCTCCAATGTTGACGCAACTGATTTTGTCGAGAAGACTCGCGATCTCGACCCCGCCGAGACCCTCTTCGTGGTTGCGTCGAAGACCTTCACCACCCAGGAAACAATGACCAACGCGAATACCGCGCGTCGTTGGCTGGTAAAGGCGCTCGGCGACGATGCTGCGGTGGCGCGCCATTTCGTGGCGCTCTCCACCAACCACGAAGCGGTCGAGGCCTTCGGGATCGATTCCGACTGCATCTTCGAGTTCTGGGACTGGGTCGGTGGCCGCTACTCGAGCTGGTCGGCGATCGGCCTGACGGTGGCTCTGGCGGTCGGTTTCGATCGGTTCACAGAACTTCTCGAGGGCGCCCATTCAGTGGATCGGCACTTTATCGAGGCACCGCTCGAGGAGAACATTCCGGTCCTCATGGCGATGCTCGGCATCTGGTACCGGAACTTCTTTGACGCATCGACTCGGGCTGTTTTGCCGTACGACCAGTATCTCTGTCGATTCCCGGCCTATCTCCAACAGGGCGACATGGAGTCGAACGGCAAGTCGGTAGACCGCGAGGGCCAACGCGTCGACTACCAAACCGGCGCCGTGGTCTGGGGCGAGCCGGGGACCAATGGGCAGCATGCTTTCTATCAGCTCATTCACCAAGGCACCGAGTTCGTGCCGTGCGACTTCATCGGCGTCATCAATTCTCATAACCCGATCGGTGACCACCATCGAAAGCTGATCGCCAACTGCTTCGCGCAGAGCGAGGCCCTGATGGTGGGACGAACCGCCACCGAGGTGATACACGAACTCCTCATTCGCGGCCTCGACAAGGAGGAGGCGAGGGTGCTCGCGCCATACAAGATCTTTGAGGGTAACCGACCGACCAACACCTTCCTGCTCGACCGCGTGACTCCGCGATCGTTGGGCATGCTGGTCGCGCTCTACGAGCACGAGTTCTTTGTTCAGGGTGTGGTGTGGCGGGTCAACAGCTTCGACCAGTGGGGGGTGGAGCTGGGCAAGGTTCTGGCGGGCAAGATCCTCGGCGAGACAAAGAACCTCTTCACGAACGGTGATGCCGAGCTATCGCACCACGACGGATCGACTAGAGCCTTGATTGAACGGTTCGCCGCCCGTCAGGATAACGACTAACCACAGAGGACACAGAGCACAGAGAAAACACAGCGCAGCCCACAGATCACACAGATGAACAAAGATCCGTCCGTCCGACGTTTTGAACCGCAAAGAACGCAAAGAGGCGGATGCTCTATCTGCGTCATCTGCGGGCAAATGCGTGGGTGGGCATTCCTAATTCCTAATTCCTAATTCCTAATTCCGAATTCATAGGTCTGTGCCTCTGTGGTGTTTCGACCGTCCGGGTTAGAATGCCGACTCTCCCGAGGGGGATCGGAGGATTCATGACCCTGATTCGCGTTGCGCACTCACCAGACTCGGACGACGCCTTCATGTTTTTTGCACTGGCCAAGGAGCTCATCGATACAGGTGATCTGCGTTTCGAGCACGTGCTTTCCGATATCGAAAGTCTCAACCGCGAGGCCTTCGAGGGAACCTACGAAGTGACCGCGGTGTCGATCCATGCTTACGCGCACCTCGACGATCGATATGCGCTCCTAGGTTCAGGGGCATCGATGGGCGACGGCTATGGTCCGGTGCTGGTAGCGCGAGAGGCGGTTGGCCTGGATGAGCTTCGTGAGATGAAGGTCGCCATCCCCGGGCGGCTGACATCGGCGTCACTCGCTCTCAAGATGTGGAACCCGGCGCTGCAGACAGTGACCCTACCCTTCGACGAGATCATGCCGGCGGTGACCTCGGGCGAGGTTGACGCGGGGGTCGTGATCCACGAGGGCCAGCTCACCTGGCAGGACGAGGGCTTCCACAAGATCGTCGATCTCGGCGTGTGGTGGGCAGAGGAAACGGATGGTCTCCCGCTACCCCTCGGAGGCAACGTCATCCGGCGCGATCTCGGGGAGGTGATGTGCTCGCGCGTCGCGGCTTTGCTCAAGCAGTCGATCGAGTACTCGCTCGACAACCGCGAGGAAGCGCTGGACTATGCCCTCGACTACGGCCGGGGCCTCGACCGCGCCAAGGCCGACCGCTTTGTCGGAATGTACGTCAACGACCTCACCGTGGATTATGGCGAACGCGGTAAACAGGCGATGGGCGCGTTCCTCGATCGCGCATTCGGGGAGCGTCTCATTCCGAAGGTGCCGCGGCTCGATTTTCTGTAAGCACGAGGCGCCACGCGGCGACCGCGCCGATCAGGGCGGCGGCTGCGAGGACGCCCCACGCCACTGCCCACCCACCGAGATGGTCGCGGATCGCGCCCGCCACCGCTGGACCGGCAATGTTGCCGAAGTTCGAAAAGGCGGTGATGAAGCCGAAGGCGAACCCGATCCGCGCCGCCGACACCAGAACCGCGGGTAGGCTATAGGTAGCCGTCGCGACGGTGGCAAAGGTCACCCCGACCAGCAGCATCGCCGGGACGGGATGGATGACCCTCAGCGCCATGGCCGCGAGCACGCCGCATAAGATCAGCTGACCGGCAAGGACCCACGGCGCTGCGCGGCCGGTTCGGTCGATGAATGCCCCTGCGAGGGGAGCCAGGAAGAGCGCCACCCAGGGGATGAGGCTGACCGTCAACAAAGCCGATCCGCCGCCTCCGGCCCACTCGGGGGCAAAGGTGAAGATCGAAGCGTAGGCGGCAAAGAAAAGCAGCCATGAAACCGCAAGAGCAAAAAGCGGGGCGGTAATTCTCGGTTCCGCGGCCTCCTCTTTGGTCGCAGCTTCGCCGCGCAATTCCCTGGGTACCGCAAGGTTGTGGAGAGGGACGGCAACCGCAACCAAACCGGCGAGCACCAGGAGCTCGCCGCGCCAGCCAAAGGCGGCGAGGAGCTTTGGATGCAGCGTGAACATGGCAATCATGCTCGCCGGGTAAACCGCGTTGAAGATCCCCATTGCGAGCGCGAGCTCGCGGCCGGCAAAGGCGGTGCTGACAAGGCGGGCGAGCAGCAGGTTGATCACCAGACCACCGACTCCGAAGAGGAGCCTGCCGACAAAGAGGGCGGCATAACTCGGTGCGAGGGCGAAGATCAGTGCGCCGAATCCCATCAGTGACAGAGCGACATTGCCGGCGGCGCGTGCCGGCCAGCGATCGACAGCCGCGCCGACAGGAATCGAAAACAAAACCGCTGGCACCGAGATGGCGCCCATCAGGACGCCGATCGCGAGGTGGCTCAAACCGAAACGGGTCACCAGCTCGGGGATCAGCGGTGGCACCGCGAAGAAGGTCACGCCGACGGCGAAGAAACTCACAACAGTCGACGCGAGGATCAGCCACCGTCGGGAAGAAAGGTCTTTTTCCATGGCGGGAATCATACAGGCACCGCCGAACCGGGGCTTGAGGCTCGAGGCTTGAGGCTTGAGGTCGATATGGCGAGATCCGCGATTCCCCAAGCCCCAGGTCTCAAGCCCCAAGTCCACGCAGGGTAACCATGAAAAAGCCTCGTCACTGATTCGATCTTCGTTGGGTGATGAGAATTTGTTTGACTATTTGAAACAATTGTTTAATATCAACGTTTGAAACAAGTGTTGGAGGACGAAATGGATGCGGCGGCCAAACATGAATGCCAGACACCCGAGTGCGAGGACACCCACGCTCGGATCCTCTCTGCGGCGCAGAAGCTCTTTGCCGACAAGGGTTTCGACGCGACATCCGTGCGCGATATCACGACCGAGGCGGGTTGTAATGTTGCCTCCGTCAACTACCACTTCGGCGGCAAGGACAAGCTCTATCTCGAGACCTTTCGATCGATGCTGACGGTCCTTCGCGATCGTCGTCTCGAGTTGATGGGTGAACTGATGGAGCGTGAACCGAGCCCTTCTCTCGAAGAATTTGTGGAGACCTTTGCGGTCATCATGATCGAGCCGCTGGTGGGGGACAGCCGCGGCCGGATGTTCCTCAACCTGGTTTCACGCGAGATGATTGCCCCTCGGCTACCCGACGGCGTCCTGGTTTCGGAGTTTTTTGAACCGATGATGGAGCGGGCAGCAGCGGGCCTGACCAGGGTCGGCCCACCACTCGATGAGGCGTCGGCCCGAATGTGCGTGATGTCTCTCGTCGGCCAGCTCCTTCATGCACTCAAGGCCCATCACTTGCTCGCAGATCTCGGACGACCCGACGTGTTACCGACCAGACATTCGGACCAGATCGCCCATTTTGTTCGGTTCTCGGTGGGCGGTATTCGTGCATGCGCGGAATCGGAGGCGGTAGAGAAACCTGCAGAGGGAACCCTGGAGGTCAGCCCATGAGTTTGCGAATCAAACCTTACGTTTTTGGAGTTCTGGCTGGACTCGTGCTGGCGGTCGGCTGCACGCTCGGGCCAGACCCCGAGCGCCCGACGACAGCGGCAGACGTGGGCGATACCTGGGTTCACGCGCCTGAGGCCGAGACGACGCCGTTGCCCGAAGTTGCGCCCTGGTGGCGCGAGTTCGGCGATGAGACGACGACCGAGCTGGTCGAGCTCGCGCTGGAGAACAATCCAGACCTGCACGCTGCGGCGGCACGGGTCATCGAGGCCGAGGCAAGTCTTCGCCGTGCCGGCGGGGCGAGGCTACCCCAGGTCGGGTATGGAGTTTCGGCGTCGACCCAGCAGGTGTCCTTCGTGCTGCCGAACATCGGTCGTCAACAGATCACATCCACCACCTACGGCTACGATTTCAACGTCTCGTGGCAGGCCGATCTCTTTGGTCGACTCAAACGCACCCAGCAGTCCGCTTGGGCGAGCATGCTTTCCGAGGAGGCCGCGAGGGAAGCCGTGGTCCACTCGGTGGTAGCGGGAGTCGTGCGTGCGCGGGTGCTGGTGGCAACCGCGGCATGGGCGCTCGACATCACCCGGCAAATCACCTCGAGTTGGGAGTCGACGACGCGAACGGTTGAAAGGCGATATCGCGCGGGTATCGCGGGCGCGGTCGAACTCCACCTCGCGAGGGAAAACCTGGCTTCGGCCCGCGCCTCCGAGGCGGTGATCGAGGGACAGCTCGAACAGGCCCGGATGGCTCTGGACGTGCTGGTGGGGCGCCGGCCCGGATCGGCGGAGATGCTCCCGAGCACGATGCCACAGCTCCCATCGCTCGACCCGGTACCAATGGGTTTGCCGGCAGCGCTCCTCGACCGGCGGCCCGACCTCCGTCGAGCGGAGCTCCAACTCGCAGCGGCAACCTTTGGTGTTGGTGCGGCCATCGCCAATCTCTATCCGGATCTCAGCCTCACCGGCTCGGTTGGTGCATCGGCCGACAAACTGAACGATCTCACGATCTCCGATGGACTCGTCTACAACGCGATCGCGAATCTGGTTGGGCCACTGTTCACCGGCGGCCAGCGCCGGGCGGACGTGGACGCGGCCAAGGCGCGCGCCGACCAGGCGACTGCGATGTATGCGGGAGCGGTGCTGAATGCCCTTCGCGAGGTCGAGGATGCGCTGGTGATGGGTGAGTACACGGTCGAGAGCTTCAACCTGACCACCAACCGCGTAGCCGAGGCCCGTGCGGCGGACCGGTTGGCAAAACAGCGCTACCAACGCGGGGTCGAGACCCTTCTGACGGTCCTCGAAACGGAGCGGCGACTGCGCCTCGCCGAACAGGCGATCATCACCAACACAGCAAATGTGTGGAACGCACGCATCGATCTCTTCCTCGCCCTCGGCGGCGACTGGGGCACCGACCTTCCAGAACCCGAGACCAAACCCACCGAAGCAACCGAAACCCAAGCCATATCCGAAATTCCTGATTCCTCACTCCTAATTCCTAATTCTAAGGAGGTACTGTGATGTCCACCAAAGCTCTCAAACTCGTGATCCCAATTGTCATTCTCATCGCAGGCGCCGCGGCGGCGGCACTGATAGCCTCCGCCCGCAAGGCACCTCCCCGTGTAGACCGACCTGCGCTCGGCCCTCTGGTCGAGGTCATCGCCACCGAGATCACCGATGTCGCGGTGGTTGTTTCCGGCCACGGCGAGGTCGTGCCCAGGGTTGCGGTTGACCTCATCCCTCAGGTGGTAGGCCAGGTCGTCGAGACTCACCGTTCGCTCGTAGCAGGCGGGTTCTTCAAGGCGGGTGAGGTCCTGGTGGTCATTGACCCCAGAGACTATGATCTTGCGGTCGAGCGTGCCCAGGCGGCTGTGGCGAGGGCGAAGGTCACCCTCGAGAGGGAGCAGGCCGAAGCCGAGGTGGCGCGTGAGGAGTGGGACGGGCTCCACCCCGGCGAGGAACCGACCGGTCTCGTGATCCGCGAGCCCCAGATTCGTCAGGCCGAGGCCGAATATGCCGCCTCTGTCGCAGACCTCAACGTCGCCAAGCTCAACCTGGAGCGGACTCGCATGACGTTGCCATTCGACGGGGTTGTCGTTTCTGAGAGCGTTGATGTCGGTCAGTTCGTCGGCAACGGCAGCCGGCTGGCCACGGTGTATGGAACGGAAGTGGTTGAGGTTCGGGTGCCGCTCGACAGCCGCGAGTTGTCGTGGTTTGACATCCCGACCGGGAGTCGCGCGGCGGGTCCGCGGGCAGAAGTGACCGTCGATCCCGACGGCCGCGCTGTGACATGGGAAGGCCGCGTGTCGCGCATGGAGGCACAGGTGGATCAGATGTCGCGAATGGTGCACGTGGTCATCGAGGTGGCGAATCCCTACGACACATCGGGCGGACGCGCGGCGTTGCTGCCCGGCAGTTTTGTCGATGTGCGGATTTCCGGCAGGACGTTGAGTGAGGTCATTTCCGTACCTCGCCATGCCATTCGTGACGACCAGAGTGTGTGGGTCTTCGATAACGGCGCTCTCAGAGTGCGTGAGGTCCAGGTCCTGCGTGCAGATCGCCGACAGACCCTGATTTCCTCGGGGCTTGAGGAAGGGGAACTGGTCATTATCAGCTCTCTCGATGCTGTGACCGATGGCATGACTGTCCGGCAGGTCGATACCGAGACAGGAGATGCGGCATGAAGGACAGTCGCAAAGGACCCCTGGCGTGGTTTGCCGCCAATCACGTGGCGTCGAACATTCTGATGATATTCGTCCTGGTTTCGGGTGCGTTGTCACTTCTCACGGTCGTCATCGAGGTTTTCCCCGAGATCGACACCGATACTGTGACGGTGAGAGTGCCGTACCGCGGTGCATCCCCGGCCGAGGCGGAGGAAGGGGTGTGCATTCGGGTCGAAGAGGCCATCGCCTCCATCGAAGGCATCAAGCGCGTCCGTTCGTCTGCTCAGGAGAACCTCGGTACCGTGACCGCCGAGCTGGATGAGGATGCCGACGACCGCAAAGTGCTCGACGATATCAAGGCGGCGGTCGACCGAATCGAGACCTTTCCGGTCGAGACCGAAAAACCGGTCGTGTCCGAGGTCGACACTCGACGGCGGGTCATCACGATCGTGCTCTACGGAGAAGCGCCTGAGAAAACACTGAAAGCTTTGGCCGAAAGGGTTCGCGACGAGGTGACCGCGCTAGATGGCATCTCCCAGGTGGAGATCGCCGGGGTTCGTAACTACGAGATTTCCATCGAGGTTTCCGAAGAGGCGTTGCGTCGGTATGGCCTCAGCTTCGAGCAGGTGGCGGGCGCGGTTTCCATGTCATCGCTCGATCTCCCTGGCGGCGCGGTCAAGACGCGAGGCGGCGAGATCCTCTTGCGCACCAAGGGGCAGCTGTACCGCGGATCGGAGTTCGAGGACATCGTGGTGGTGACCAGATCGGACGGCACCAGGGTCTATCTCTCCGATGTGGCGACTGTGATCGACGGTTTTGAGGACACCGACACCGCGACCCGTTTTGACGGTAAGCGGGCGGCGTCGATTCAGGTCTACCGGGTAGGTGCCGAGGGCGCCCTTGAAGTGGCCGAGACGACCAAGGACTACCTCGCAGAACTCGAGCCGAACCTCCCGGCGGGAGTGTCGGTCGACACCTGGGATGATGACTCCATCATCCTCAGGCAGCGCATTGGGCTCCTCCTGAGGAACGCTGGTCTGGGGTTGATTCTGGTCTTCGCCTGTCTGGCGCTTTTCCTCAATACCCGTCTTGCTTTCTGGACCACGATGGGAATCCCGATCTCGTTCCTCGGTGGTCTGTGGCTCATTCCCTATGCCGATGTCACGATCAACATGATCTCTCTCTTCGCCTTTATCGTCGTCCTCGGCATCGTCGTCGACGATGCCATCGTTGTCGGCGAAAATATCTTCAACTACTTGGAAGAGGGCATGAAGCCGTTGGATGCGGCGATCCGTGGTGTTCGCGAGATGGCGATGCCCGTGACCTTTGCAATCATCACCACGGTGGCGGCCTTCGCGCCGCTGCTCTTTGTGGCCGGCAACATGGGCAAGGTCATGCGTCAGATCCCGATCGTCGTGATCATGGTGCTGCTGATGTCGTTGGTCGAAGCTTTGCTCATTCTGCCGGCCCACCTCTCCGGCGAGGGGGAGATCTTCG
>Ga0224513_10001075_pt1 | contig 10953 bp, 19 predicted proteins | sample SF_May12_sed_USG_5_FD_169109 | JGI IMG/M metagenome (GOLD analysis project Ga0224513, IMG submission 169109) | Sediment microbial communities from San Francisco Bay, California, United States - SF_May12_sed_USGS_21 | ecosystem: Environmental > Aquatic > Marine > Sediment | place: USA... | reverse complement strand
TTTCTTTTTTCTTTAGATAAACCAACAACGCCTTCACCACCATCAGTCAAATTATATCCGTTTGGTGCTTTTGTATTATAATAAGCAATGAAGAAAATTTCTAAAGAATTCAATTTATTTTGATGACATTCACCTTCAAAAACAATTTCCCACTCAAAATTTTCTTTACTATATTTTCTAATGGCTCTATGAAAATAATAATTGTGCAATTTATGTTTAGAAGAATAAATATGTTGTTTCTTTCTTGAACAAAAATTAATTGTTTGACCAATGTAACCCTTACCATTAATTTTATTAGTGGCTTTGTAGATATATTTTATTGACATTTTAAAATCCTTATGTTATAAAGTTTATGTTGTGTATAACTATTTACTAATGGTTAATTACTTGGATGAAGTGGCCGACAATTCACTTGACAAAAGTGGTGTGTATGGTGTATTGAATATTATTAGTAAGATGAAAAACGAAGGCATAACTACCTATGTTATTAGTCATAGGGATGAAATTAAAGATGAATTTGATATTACATATGAAGCTAAAAAAGAGATTTTTTCATCATTGGAGGAAATTTAAATGAGTACATTAAGATTTTGTGATTGTTGTGGTGAGTTAAAAAAAGATAATACAATGTTCATAGGATTTGAATGGTTATGTCATTTAACTGATATTTCACAAGGTATTTTAAGTGGTTTTGTTGATGAGAATGGAAATACAATTTCTGGTAGATCAGATGCAGCAGAATTATGTATTCGATGTTATAATAAAATTATGGTAAAATCAGTTAAAGAATATTTTGAACTGCGCAAAGAAAATAAAACAAGTGAAAAGATGGAGAATATTAAATAAGATGAGTTTAATTAACTATTATGATTTTGAAAATCCGTGTGTTAATTGGGATAAAGTTGGTCCTTTACTTTATGAAGAACTTAGAATGAGAGATATACTAAAGGTGTGATAATGATTCTTGCATTAGATATGAGTCTTAGAAGTTCGGGTTATGTTGTTTTAGATTATGATAATAATATTGTTGATTTTGGAATAATAGAAACAACAGCTAAAGAATTTCCAGATCATGAAGATTTGATTATTTATCTCAGAAATAGGATTTCTGGTATAATATTTCAATATGGCATTGACCAATTTGTTATTGAAGGTCTTTCATTCAATTCAAAATCATCGACAAAGGATGTTATTTCTGGTGCTTATTGGGCAATACGGACGTTAGTTAAAGAATATCATGCAAATGTTTTGATAGGTTCTATACCAGTTATGACATGGAGATCGAAAACAATAAATAAAGATGAAAAGGAATTTGCGAAGAAATTTTGTCGTGATAATTTAAAAAATGCTGTTTTCAAAAAACTTCCAGATGAAATTCAAAAGATGTTTTTGTTGTATGTTGAAAATAAAGGATTAAAAATAACAGCAGTTTTTGATTTGGCAGATGCTTATTTTTTGGGCGTCTATAGAAATTCATTAAACACATAGGATTAAGATATGAATAATTTAACAACAAACCACAAAATTTATTATAAAGATTCTTCTTTTATGAGAGATGTTAAAAGGGGAAGTGTCGATTTGGTTGTAACTTCACCACCATATCCAATGATAGAAATGTGGGATGAAATGTTCATAGAACAAAACAAATCCATCAAAGCACATTTAAAAAGAGGTCATGGAAAAAAAGCATTCAGATCTATGCATATATTTTTAAATACGATATGGGATGAATGTTACCATTTATTAAAAGAAGGTGGTATAGCATGTATTAATATCGGTGATGCAACACGCACAATAGATGGCAATTTCATGATATATCCAAACTCCACATATATCACATCAAAATTTATGCGTATGGGTTTCGATCCATTACCATCTATTATTTGGAAAAAACAAACAAATGCACCAAATAAATTTATGGGTTCTGGTATGTTGCCACCAGGAGCATATGTAACGCTTGAGCATGAACATATTCTTATTTTTAGGAAGGGTAGGCGTAGATTATTTAAAAGTGACGAAGAAAAGGCTCTTAGACAGTCAAGTTCCTATTTTTGGGAAGAGCGTAATAAATGGTTTTCTGATACTTGGGATATTAAAGGGGTTAGACAAAAAACAAAATCAAAAGATGTTCGAAATAAAAGTGCAGCGTTCCCTTTCGAATTGCCATACCGATTGATTAATATGTTTTCACTAAAGGGTGATACGGTATTGGACCCATTTTGTGGGTTAGGAACTACAAATAAGGCGGCAATGGCATCTTGTAGAAATAGCATAGGATATGAAATCGATTCAAATTTTGATGAATTAATTAGTTCTGCAATAGAATACGAACTTGTTGCCGAATCAAATTCGATAATTGCTGGAAGGCTTTTAAATCATTTATCCTTTGTTAAAGATAGACAAGCAAAAAACAAGCCAATTAAACATATGAACGACTATTATGATTTTCCTGTTATGACAAAACACGAAAAAAATCTTCGTCTAGAATCAATAAGTTCAATTAATAAAGTTGGTCTTGGTGAATTTGAAGTTAACTATCCACAATTTGATTAAAAAGGCTTGCATTATAAAATTTGTTGTGATACATTAAAATTAAACGATCAAACAAAAGGAGAATTAATTATGTTTACTATTCCAGAAGATAAGAAAAAAGAATTTTGTAAATTGGTTGAAGAAATTGTTAAAATGGGCAACCTTAAAGATCTTAATGATGTAAACGCATTCATGGCAGATGTATTTAACATTTCTCCACAAGATTTACAAGATGCCATGAATGCGTTTACATATTCAACAGTTATGCCGGAATATAAATATAAATGTGGAAAGATTATGGTACATTCTTTGGGTTTTAGAGTAATGGTAATAAAAGAGACTACACATAATGTTGGTAAGGGCACCAAAAGAAAAACTTTCAATATGATTAAATGTCGTTATATTCATAAAAATGGTGATTTACGTGTATTTGAATTTTATCCAGAAGAATTAAAAGAAATTGAAGAATGGAGAAAGGAACAAAAAGGAAATTAATGAAGAAGATTCCGGTAGATATTAAAGAAGAATTTGGTCAATTAGCACATGATATCATAAAAAGTGTTGCTAAAGACAGTTGTTATTTGATATCTTCAATAATTAGTGATACGGCCAAATACTTTAATGTGTCTGAAAAGGATCTTAGGGATTCATTAAAATCTATCGATTCGGATTTTACTTCAAACAACAATATTATCTTCTATGATGGAAAACGTTTCGTGAAAAGAACTACTTTTGTGATGAGACATTTTAAAATAATTAGGAAAATTGGACGAAGAATAAAATTAAATTGTGGTGATGATGTATCATCATCGGTTATTTTTGATACAATTCAACAAGAATATTCGAAAGGTGAAAATGGACGAAGATATTAAAAAATATTCATATAACGAAGTTTTAAATACTTTAAGGGGAATGAGAACAGATGAAGAAATAGATTATCTTCTTTCGTATCGTATGGATATTTATGAACTATATCAATATCTTATTGGTTCTAAGAATGTTTGTGAATGTTCTATGGAAATGCAATGTGCCGTATATGATAACTTGCGTGAATATTACGATTTGTATGTTGATACTTATTTCATAGAAAAAATGCGTCCATATAGAGTGGATAAAGACTTTCGGTATTTGAATTTTCCACATGATTTTGATTTTGATCAATGGTTAGATTCTTGTCGAGTGGAATAAAAGGGGAGATATGGAATTAAAAATTCAAAGAACAAAAGATGTAAAACTTCCAAATAGAGGAACTAGTAAATCTGCTGGTGTGGATTTCTATGTGCCAAAAGAGTTTGGATGTTTTGTAACTGGAAATGATTTTATAGTTGTAAATGAATCACGTATTTTGTTAAGTCCAGGTGGGGATATTAAAATTGCTTCTGGTATAAAAATTAGACTTCCCGATGGGTGGGCTATGAAATTTGATAATAAATCTGGTGTATCTGCTAAAAGGCAACTTATTCGTGGTGCATGTTTGGTTGATGAAGATTATCAAGGCGAACTTTTCTTCCATTTGATTAATGTTAGTAACAAATCTAGAGTTATTAGAAGTGGTCAAAAGATTATTCAGGGTAGACTCATTCGAACAAATTTATTCGATATTGTAGAAGTTGGTAAAAAAGAAGATTTGTATTTTAACCATGATAGTGAACGTGGTGAAGGTGGATTTGGATCTACAGATGAATAAGCTAAAAATAATGGTGGTTGGTGATGTGCATGGTAGGTGGGGTGCATTAAACAAATTGATTGATAAAAAATCACCAGATATTATATTACAATGTGGTGATTTTGGATATTGGCCAAATTTTCATAATACCGAAACTGTTACAACGTATGCCAATAGAAGAAAACGGATTCTTTGGGATGCATATGGAATCAAATGTCAAAACACAAAGATATACTTTTGTGACGGCAACCATGAAGACCATTGGGAATTGAATAAATTTGATAAACCAACAAAAATATATGATAATATCAGATATATGCCAAGGGGTTCTTCTATAACTTTACCTGATGGAAGAAACGTTCTATTTATGGGTGGTGCGGAATCTATCGACAAATGGAATAGAACAATTGGGTATGATTGGTTTCCAGAAGAAACTATTACACAAAAGGATATTTATGAACTTACCGATAATAATGTAGATATCATTATCAGCCATACATGCCCAACAGAATTTATGACCAATATAAAGGATAGATTAAATTATTGGGTAGATGATACCAAATTCATCGATCCTTCACAACATGCATTAACAGCAGTATTAGAAAAATATAAACCATCTCTTTGGTATTTCGGTCATTTTCACCAACATATGACAGATTGCCATAACAACACAAAATGGTTTCTATTGAATACCATTGGCGAAACGTTATTTTGGAGGTGGTTGGAAAAATAGGTTGACTTATTATAAAAAGTCTGTATAATACACCAAAAAGGATATGAATATGTTTAAATTTATATTAAAATTTTTCAAGAAAAGAACCAAGAAATATATGAAACAACGTAAAATTGATAAGGCATTTTTAAATATTTGTGTAGAACTTTCTAAACTTTCTAAATGTGTTTCACATCAAGTTGCATGTTTAATTGTTAAAGATGGGAGGGTTATTTCTTCTGGTATTAATGGGACTGCATCAGGATTTAAAAACTGTAACGAAGTGTTTAACAAGAAGAAATTTGTCAGAAAAAAACACCATGAATTTTCTAGTATGTATGAAATTCATGCCGAAATGAATGCCATTATGAGTGCAGCAAAAAACGGTATTGCAATTGATAATAGTGTAGCCTATTGCACACTTGAACCATGCTTCGATTGCTCCAAAAATTTATCTATGAGTGGTGTAAAAAAGATTATTTATTTGAAATCATATGATTTGAATTTAAAAGCTGATGTGAAAAAAAGAAATGACTATCTAAATGCAGTAAATGTTATTTTGGAGAAGTATTAAAAATGGTAAGTAAAAAAGTATTACAAATGATAGTAGAAAGTCATTTTACTGATTGGAAATATATTTCACACAAATGTGACAGTTTAAAATTTATTATACAAAATGGTTTAGATATAATAAAACCCGAAGATGTTAAAAAATGGCTAAATCAAACAAAAGAATTTGAAAAAGAATATACGAAAAGAAAGAAAGAAATATTCGGTCTTTTAAAAGAACATGTATTAAATAAGGAGAAATAAATTTGGCTAAAAAAAGTTTATTTGATGAAATAGCAAAGATTGCTAAAAAGAAAAATGATTATGCTTTCGTTTTAGGTGAAGATAATCCTTATGAGGTAAAATCTTGGACGGATACCGGGTGTTATATCCTAAATGCTATATTATCAGATGGTGATATCTATAAGGGTATCTTAGATGGAAAGCGTGTTATGCTTTCTGGTGAATCTAGCACAGCAAAATCATTGTTCACTTGTTTTATGATCGGTGCTTATCTAAAGAAAAATCCAAACTCATATGCTGTTTTGTTTGAAACTGAAGGTAGTTCAGTTATCAATATGGCTAAATCAGTTGGTATTCCTGAAAAGAAAATGATCATTATTCCGGTTGCAACAGTAGAAGAATGCCGAAATCAAATGGTATCAATGCTTGATAAAATCATTGATGTGAAAGAAGGATATGAAACTACTATTACAGATGGTGGTGATAAGAAACGCAAGAAGATTAAAAATTATAAGTGCGAATCAAACGAAAAATTCATCTTCTGTATCGATTCATTGGGGATGTTAGGAACGGATAAAGAGACTGGTGATGTTGCGGCTGGTAAAAACACAAAGGATATGACAAGGGCAGCATTACTTAAAGCATTTGCAAGAGTGACTTCCTTGAAGCTTAGTATAGCCCAAATTCCACTTATAATTGTTAACCATACCTATGCCACATTTGACAAATACAACCCACAAACGGCGTCTGGTGGCTCAGGACCGGCATATATGAGTGATGTTCATCTAATGCTTTTCAAATCTAAGGAAAAGGAAGGTAAAGAACAAGTTGGTGTTAAGATTCGCATTAATGTTAATAAATCACGTTTTATGATCGAAGGTAAAAACGTACATATTATATTACATTTCAAACGTGGACTTTACAAATATTCTAATTTGGTCGAACTTGCATATAATCTTGGAGTGTTAAAAAAAGAAGGCATATCTTTTCTTCTTCCTGATGGTACAAAAGCTAAAATGAAAGATGTTAGACAAAAACCATCAAAATATTTTAACAAAGAAGTTTTGGAAGAAATACAAGTAGCAATTAAAGATGCTTACAGTTTTGGTGAAGTTGATCAAGATATTGACATTGAAGACGAACTTGGAAAAATTGATGGTGATAACGATGAAATTGTTGTGGAAGAGGATAAAGAAGTGGTTTCAAAAACAAAAAAGAAACGAACCAAAAACAATAAATCCTAAAAAGTTAAATGGAAAGGGGTTTTCGGCAACATTAGGAAAATTTGACAATCTTCCAATAATGGTGTATATTACAAAGGATTTAGAAGTTTATGCAGAATTCAACAGAAAATTAATTAAGGGTAAATTTACTGAAAAACAAGTTATCGATGAAATAAACAGAATTATAAAGGAGTAATTTATTATGCCGTTGTACGATTTTAAATGTTCCAAATGTGGGCATGTTTTTGAAAGTCTTGAGAAACATACTATTACTTACAAAAAATGTCCAAAATGCAAAAAACGTGCCAATAAAGTATTAGGTTCATTCTCTTTCAAAGTCAATGGACACAATGTTGGTAATGGATATGCACGTAAAGAATCTGTTATAGATAAGGCACCCAAATAAAGGATATTTATGGATCAGATAATATTATCTGAACTATTTAAGAATAATATCTATATAAGAAAGGTTCTTCCTTTTTTGAAAGATGAATATTTTGATAGTTCTACCGATAAGATTTTATTTAAAGCAATAAAGGCTTTTGTCTATAAATATAGGAAAAAACCAACATTTACTGCTATTGCTTCAATGGTAGAAAAGAAAAGAGATTTAGACGAAGATTTATTTGCTAATATAGGTGAACGACTAAATGAACTTCATGAATATAACGAAGATAATGATTTGGAATGGTTGATTGATTCGACCGAAGAATTTTGTCAGGCAAAAGCATTTGAAAACGCAGTTATTAAATGTGCTAACATAATGGAAAATGGTGGGAATAGATATTCTGCAAAGGAAATTGTTCAAGAATCTTTAAAAGTTAATTTTGATAGACATATAGGAATAGAATTTTTTGACCCAAAATCAATAGAAGAAAGGTTTAAACTTTACAACAAGAAAAACAGAAAATTTAAAACTCATATCGATAAGCTAAATATAATGACTGGTGGTGGTCTTGAAGAGAAATGTCTTCATGTTTTCCTTGGTGATACTCATGTTGGAAAAACGATGACCATGAGTTCTTTAGCTGCTGGTTTTGTTAATAATGGTTATGATGTATTATACATAACTTTAGAAATGGCAGAAGAGAAGATTTCAAAACTTATCGATGCCAATCTTTTGGATATTAAGATCAATGATGTTCAAGATTTGACCAAAGAAGAATTTATTTCTCGTCATAAAAAACAAACAAAACATGGTAGACTGTTTATTAGAGAATATCCAACAACCACTGCTGGTGTGTCTATTTTTAGAAGTCTTCTTGATGATCTAAAATATAAAAAGGAATTTGTGCCACAAATCATAATAGTTGATTATATCAATATTATGAAATGTGATCGTTATTCAGATACCAATTCCTATACAATGGTTAAGGGTATTAGTGAAGAACTTAGGGGTTTGGCAGGAGAGGGGAAATATTGTATAGTATCAGCAACACAAACAAACCGTGAAGGTGCTAAAAGTTCTGATGTCGATATGACCGATACAGCCGAAAGTTACGGACTACCACAAACAGTTGATTTGCTAGTTGCTTTAATGTCTTCTGATACACTTAGAGAAAAAAATATTTTGGTGATGAAAGGTTTAAAAAATAGATTAAGTGGAACTGTAGGTTATAAATTCCCACTTAAAACGTCATTTGAGTATGCCAGATTATTAGATTGTGATCCAGAACATGAAAATTTAATCCAAAACGATTCTAAAAATGATATGATGGCAAAAAAGGAGAAAATAAAGGATAAGTTGAAATCTTATAAAGTAAATAATTATAAACAGAATTTTAAAACTAAACCAGAGGATGAATTATTTACATGAAAGATATCAAAAAACCAAAGGAAATCTTTTTAGAAATCACATCATCAGATTCAATTCCTGCTGATGCCGTTGTTCAATTACCAAAGGACGTTATAGATGCTTGGAACGATTCTTTAGACTACGATTTTAAAATGAGAAGAAAATTTTCTTATTATGATGTAGTTTTTAAATCTAAGTCTGTTGGTCGTGGTTATAAAGGGCATATGACAAAGCAGCAAAACAGACTTAAAAGAAAAATAGAATTTCATAAATTGGATCAAAACAAAACTGTCAAAGAATTGTTTAAGCTATATCCACCGAAATATTTTTAATTAGGAGCTATGATGGACTACAAAAAGTTGTTTGAAGATATTGATATACTATCTGAAAGTAAAGTAGAAGACGAAATCAAAAAACTCATTAAAGGTGATGGGAAGTTTTTGAAGTTTAAGAAGTTGGCTAAAAAGTCGGCAGATAATGTTCCAGATTTTTTAGAATACGTTTATTCTACCTATCGTAAAGATATAGATAAACTTTCTACAAAATATGACATTGATTATAATGATTTAGGTCAACTATTCATAAGCATGTAAGGTGAAACGAATGGCTTCAGCATTTTCAAAATTGCAGGCATTTAGATTTGCAACAATTCTATCTAAACCGTTTGAAGAATGGGATGCATTCAAATTTGGGCTTATAGATGAGAAAGGGAACTTCATCAAAAAGCCAAAAACAAAAGAAGAAAAGAAGAGTTTGGATGCTTTTACCAATCTTATCAGGAAAATCAAAAAACTTTTGATAAGATATATCCCTGATAATAAACTGTTCCAATTTATGATAGCAGCATATCTCTTGAAAACAGAATCTAACGATGATTTTAAAAATGGACTTTATATAAAAATATTTGAAGAAATAAATGACACCGAAGAAAAAATGTTATATAATGTTTTAGATACAGCATCAAAGATTGATTGGAGTTAATAATATGCCATTACCAAAACCGAAAAAAGACGAAAAAGAAAGGGAATTTATTAGTAGGTGTATGCTTTTCCATGATAAAGATGGAAAATTTGATTTGAGCGACGAAAAGCAGAAAAAACAAGCAATTGCTATTTGCTATTCGCAATTAAGAGAAAGTAATTCCAATAAGGAATTCAAAACATTATCACAAATCTTAAAAGAAAAGGTTTAATATGTCAAAAATAAATGAAGCTTTTGAACTATTAAATGATCATTTTAATAGTACAGATAGAATTTTATCTTCAAAAACACTTTCAGAAGAAATGAATATTAGTATAAGACATGCTAGAAGAATCCTTTCCAAATGGAAGAATAGCGATAAAAAAGAAAAAGGTAGTAGCCAAGCAGATAAAAATATTAAACATGATTATAAAGATGATAGTGGCAGTGTTAATATCAAATCACTTACTATCAAAACTCTCGATGACGCAATACGAGAAGCAAATATAGATTTGGATGTTTGGAATGTTGATCGTTATGTGGTCAACACTTGGCAAACGCCAATGAAAGTAACAAAGAAAAAACTAAAATCATTCAATAAAGATAAAGTAGAATATCATATTGATGGTGATGTTGAGCGTCCATTCAAATTAAAAGATTCAAAAACTGATTCTTCTTATGACGAAGTTCCGGTTAACGTAACAAACTATCAAGTAAAAGTTTGGTTGAAGAGAAAAACACCAGACCGTTATGAAGAAGCAATTAAAGAACTAATTGGAACCCTTCCATCTATTGACAAAATTTCCAAAATAAAATGTCTCGATCCAGCACCAGATGGTGATGTGGCAGCAGAATTGGCATTATATGATGCTCATTTTGGAAAATTTGCTTGGCATAAAGAGACTCTAATGGGTAATTGGGATATTAGCATTTGTACTGATGCTTATCTTGGTGGTGCAGAAAAGGGTTTGAATTATGTTGCTCCATTCAACCCATCAAAGATTTTCTTTGTTTTGGGTCAAGACTTCATGCATGTTGATAATTCATTTTTTACTACCCCTCATGGTGGCAATCAATTGGATGCTGATGGTAGATTTCCTAAGATTGCTAGAAAAGCAATGGAAACTATTATTGCTGCGATTAATATGTGTAAACAAGTTGCACCAATTGAAGTAAAGTGGGTCCCTGGAAACCACGATTTACATGCCTCATTTTGGTTGTCTCTAATCTTAGAACAAGTATTTAAAAATGATCCTTATGTAAATGTGGATAA
>Ga0224513_10001074_pt1 | contig 10967 bp, 12 predicted proteins | sample SF_May12_sed_USG_5_FD_169109 | JGI IMG/M metagenome (GOLD analysis project Ga0224513, IMG submission 169109) | Sediment microbial communities from San Francisco Bay, California, United States - SF_May12_sed_USGS_21 | ecosystem: Environmental > Aquatic > Marine > Sediment | place: USA... | reverse complement strand
CGCTTCAGCCTCAACCGAGTCACCATTGGACAGCTTGGCTGTGAAATCGCCCGGCGTACCGTCAAAATCCGTGACCGTTGCGCCCGTTACGACCGAGACACCGGCCTCATCCTCGACACGTTTGACCATGCCGCCGATCGCGTCCTTCGCCCACTCGCCCGTCGGTACGAGCTTGGCGTACCCGGACAAAATCGGCGCGCCGCCAAGCCTGTCCTCTTTCTCGACAATGACACACTCTTTGCCAACCGAGGCAAGACTGTGAGCTGCGGCCAGACCGGCAGGCCCGCCACCAATTACTAGAACAGGTTTACTCATCGTTAGTCGCCCTTATGCTCTACGGCCTTGTAGCCTGGGCCAGAAGTAATCATCAAACGCGGGTCGTAAAGTGACTCACCCCTGCCCGCCTCGACGTCTTTTAGGTATTCCTCGAATTCTTTTTTCTTCGCCTGCCAGTCAATGCCGAGCTTGTCGAACAGGTGCTCGGTCGGCGACGCGTGCCAATGAGACTGCACGATCTTGTAAGGATGTGCACCACAGACCAATGCCGCGAACTGGCAATCAGCAAGCACCGGCAATTCAACCGGCTTGCCCACCGCCGCACCGATCCACTGATTCTTGTCCAGCGTCGTGATACAGCCCGTGTCGTGACCAATCATCATGTCGGCACGCGCTTCTTCCTGCGCGACGCGCAACTTGCGATCAATTGCGAAGGAACGCGTGAACTCGCGTTCGGAAATAATGTGGCGGAAACCGAAGCCGCAACAGTCATACCAGGTCGAGTAGTCGATGACCTGCGTGCCGAGCGTTTCGAGTACGCCTGTCGTGACGGCAAGCCGGTTGCCTTCGAGGATGTCGTCGTCGTAAATCGCGTCCTCGGGAACCATCTTGTAGACGTGGCAGGCGGGATGCACGGTTGCGCGAATGTTGCTGCAATCGATGACCTGGTGTTCCTTGATGCGATCACGCATCACGTGTACCCACTCGGAATAGTGGACAATTTCTTCCGGAATCAGCAATTTGCCGTCGACGAGACGACCAAGCTTGCCAAGGATGGTCTTGACGCGATCCCTAAGCTTGGCTGAGTGCAGGAGGTAACCACGCACTTCCTTGTAGTTGCCAAACGATGTGCCGCAATGCACGAGAGGATAGTAATACCCCTCCGGCAGCCCCTGAGCCTTTGCGGAAACGTAGGCCTGATGGAAGTTTCGCAGGAAAACCGCTGCAAGGCTCTCGATGTTGCCGATGCCCGAGCCATGATAGTTCCACGCCGTGCAGGAAGTCTGGTCGGTCTCATCGAGATACCGGATGTCCATCTTGTTCATGAGCCACAAGAGTGACGCCGGGTAACCCGGTATGTTGCCGCACTGGCCGCAGGACTTGTGATGCCACAGCTGGTTTGTCGGAATTTTCTTGTCCCAGCCGTACAAGGTCTTGACCATGGCGGGCTGGTGCTGGTCGTTAATGCGATGCACCACGATCTCGCCGTCTTTCTCGAGCTCCCACATGGCATCGCGCACGTCTTCGACGCGATCCTTGTTCGTCAGCATCGACCGCTTGTTGACGATTTGCTCAACCCAGACCGTTGCTACCTGGGCATCCTTCTGCGAGAGATTCGCGTCTGTCCACTCGGCGCCATGGCCGGTAAAACGCTCACCACCCTTGTTATCACCGTTACCGTTACCTGTCGTCATAATTCATTCACCTCAATCGGTCAGTCGTCGTCCTGTTCATCCATCCAATCCTCGTAGTCATCACGTTTCTCATCCATGATGTCGAGGATTACGTCGAACAGGTTTTCGTCGATGGTTTCAAGACTGTCGAGCACGCCGGTCTCTTCCCAGATCGTGTACAACTCAACCGATGTCTTGAGATTTACTTCCCACGCTGTCTTGGTCGTGTGCAGTGTGGGCATGGGGATGGCTTTGCGCAGAGTCGTCAGGGGTGCGTCAACCTTGGAGACATTCGGACCCCAGTCCGCGAAGCCTTCGGGATTGATCATGTCGGGAGATAGCTGGTTACCGGTCGAGATGAGCTTCAGCATGACCCGGCTGAACGGACGCAGCACGCTCTTCGCGGACTCCATGCCGTGTTTGATGGCGGTCTCGCGCATGAGCATGACGAGGCCACCGGGTGAATTGCCAAAGGGGCAGCGTGCTGCACATGTGTAACACTGTGCGCAGGACCAGATTTTTTCCTGCATGGCATCGTAGATACCTTCGAGATTTTCCGTCCACAACAGCTGCACGATTTCTCGGGGGCTGAAGTCGTAGTAATGCGCAGCTGGACACGTTGCAGTACAAATTCCGCAATTCAGGCAGCCGTTCAGTTCGTGATCGAACCTGAGGTCGGCCTGGATATCCTGGAAAATCTCCTCCAGTTGCTCGCGCGCTACCGGCGGTGTATCGGATACCGGGTCGCCGATGTATTCCTGTATTCGGGACGTTGAGGAATGGGACATATAGTCGGACCTCTAAAACTTAGTAAGACAGAACCTTGCAATCACCTTCCATGACTTCTTCGATGAGATGAGCACCGCCAACGATGCCTTCGCACTCGGGAATCAAGTCGTCCTTGGTCATATCGAACAGGTCGAGATTGGGTGAACAACAGTAGAATTTGGCGCCAGCCTCGTGTGCATCCTGGATGAAGCTGTAGACGGATTTCGGTGAGCCTTCCTTGACAAACAACTGATCGGCCACGCCCTTTTTCATGAGCCGGCCCGAGGTTGCCGTGCAGATCACATCAACCTCGTAGTCCATCGCGGCCGCGACGGTGGCCTGGAAAATCGGTGCCCCGAGTTCCTCGCCATTACGAGGATCGGTGTTCGCCATAATAATGATGAGTTTTTCTGCCATTTTATTGATTCCCCTGCGATTAGGCGTTCGCCTAGCAGCGCATTAGCATATCCTAAATTACTTGTGCGTCCAATTCCCTGGCGCTCTCGGCCGCTTTCGGCGAGGACATGAGGGCGGTGCATTGCACAAGACCAGTCATTATCGGCACCAGTTCGTCCTCGAGGGCGGCCTGAAGTGCGCGTAATTTTTCAAGTTGCCCGGCGCTGTCCACGGGCACTTCTTCAAATTCCATAATCAGGTCTTCGACCATGCCGAGCTTGATGCCCGGATTACCTGAAAAACCAAATGCATTCTCACCGATCTGCCACACAGCTGGCCGGTCGAGGTTATCGGTCGCCAGCACCGTTGCATGAGCAGGCAAAACCGGCCAGTCGCGCATATAAATGACCTGGTTGAAGGTCTTCGGCAGAAACCCGTTGAGCGCGTCATCGCGCGTGCGCGTCGCGGTCAGCATTTCCAGCGTCAGCTCGCGAGACTCGACGCCGCCGCCGGCCGCGAGCGCCAGAATCTGGGCGCCGAGTCCGATGCCGACAACCGGCGTGCCCTCGGCAAGCCTTTGCCGCGTCAGTTCCACTTCCTCGGCCAGCGTTGGCAGGTCCCGCGTCCCTGCCGTGCCCCAGGGCCCTCCTCCGAGCAACATCAGGGCATCCGCAGGCAGCTCGGCTGCCGGCAGCTTCCCGGCGGCAAACGGCCGGAAATACTGGAACCGGATGCGCCGACCCTCCAGATGGTCCTCCATCAGGCCCAGGTACTCGCCCGCCGTGTGCTGGATGACGGCCACAACGTTCATCGGGTCCGCCGTATGGGCGGCCAGGACGAATGCATCGTCGGTGCTTTTACACTCCGCCACTCTCAGGCCCCCTCGCGTTTTGCAAGTGCGTCATTGATCGACGCGATGAAGTCGTCTGCCGCAACGCTCAGTGTATCGATGCTCGCCTTGGCAAAGAATTTCCTGATTGTCCGCTCGACGTCCTCGAGGCGGGTTCCAATCAATGTCGCCTCGAGATCGAAAATGGTTCGCGGCGGCGTAACGAAAAAGTCACCTGTCAGGAGGGCACGCTGCAATATGCCCGATGTCGGCCCTTCGAGCTTCACGAACGCGTTGATGGTCCCGCCGGCCCCCGTGTGTGTGCCTTCGAGCAGCTTGTCGCCGCGGCCCGGATTGTCGATGTCCGCGACGAACTCGTCGGTACCGATTTCTTCATCGAAATGCTCTTTGGCAAGGGCTTCCTCAGCTTCAGTAATCTCGCCGGGTTCGGCGGTGATACCCAGGACATCAGTGAAACCCTTGATCAGTGCAGTTTTGATCGTCTCTACATCAGGCAGATCATCGCCCAGAAGTTCCTTGAGCGTGACGACGCGTTGCTCCGCGGTGTCCAGATTGTGCTTGGCCACCTTGGCGGCCGGGATATTCAGCGCCTTGACCATTTTCGCCGGGTTCATGTCGACCAGCACGGTGCCCTGATAAATCAGGACCTCGCCGTCGAAGAAGCCGCCCGTGCCGCTGATCTTGCGCCCATCAACTTCGATGTCGTTGCGGGGTCGAAATTTGGCATTGACGCCGAGTTCGCCAAGGCCGGCCGCCGCCGCATTGCATATCTCGCGTGCGAGACAGGGCAACTTTGTGATGCCCAGTGACTTGCGGTGGAAAACGAGTTCCCACCCGAGCTGCCCTTCGTCGAGGTAGATCGCACCACCCCCGGTGATCCGGCGGACGGTGCCGATCCCGTTCTCAGCGCAATAGTCGAGGTTGATCTCGTGCGACAGGTCCTGGTGACGACCGAGCAGAGCCGTCGGCGGAAACCGCAGAAAACGGATGGTGTCCGGTACCTTATTCTGTTGCCTGAGCTCGATGAGCGCCATATCGAACGCAATATTCGAGCGCCCCTCTCGGATGCCCGTGTCAATTATTCTAAACGGCTTGCTCATGTTCCTGCGCGTTATTCGGCCGTGACCGGAATATCCAGTTGCTTGCGGATCTTCTTGATGTCTTTTTTCTTCGGCTGGAAGGGGTAGCTGGCAATATTGCTTGGCGGCGAGTCACCGTACGGCCGATCGCAGGCTGATATGTCCTCCTGGAATTTTCCAGGGCACCCTGACGTCCGAAACGCAATACCTGCATCGATAACATCCGACAGTTCCGCGTCCGAGACGCCGTAGTTATTGACCCTGCCCTGCTCGTCGAACGTCATCTGGTCGACACGCACGTCGCGATAGTCGATCAGGTAACGCGCGAGCTGCACGCGGCGCCACTGGTCGCGAGGCGTTGCCGGCAGGTGATCCATGAGGGAACCGTCTTCCGGGAAGAAACAGAACATGTGGCTGTGACCACCGAGATCCACCAGGTCCTGCACGAGATTCAACACTTCGTACTCTGTTTCCCCCATGCCGACAATAATGTGTGCACCGAACTTCTGCGGGCCGAAGATATCCTTCGCGTCGAGCATGATCTCCCAGTATTTCTTCCACTTGTGAGGCGACTGCACGCCTTTGCCGCGCGTCCTGTCGAAGAGCTCGGGCGTCGCCGCATCGAGCGCGACCGTAAAGATGTCGGCACCGAGATCTTTCGTGCGTTGTACGTCGTCGCGCGCCATGGTCGTCGGGTTCGAGAGGATGGATACCGGGATCGCATCGGGATCAATCTTGTCGGTCCACTGCTCGAGCACCGTGAACGTGTCCTGCTCCGAACGCGGGTGCGTGATCATCGAGATACACATGCGATGAAACGGGCTGTTTTCCGGGTCCCTGGCAACGATGTCCACGATATCGGCCATCGGCACCGCCGGCCAGTCCACGCGAATGAAGTTGCGGTCAGCATAATCGCGCTCCGCCTCGCGATGACGCGCCAGACCGCAGTAGGCACAGTTGGCCCGGCAGCCCTCCGGGTACGTCAGTAACAGGTTCAGACAGCGCGTGCACTCACAGCGGTGCATGCGGCCACCCATGATCCCGAGCGTGATTGCCGCCGCATTGGACAGCTGTACGTACTCGGGCGACTTCATGTGCGGCGCAAGAATATTGTTGTTTGGCAGGTAGACGCCTTCGGGCGGAATATCATTGGCCTTGACGTGCTTGCCGTTGCGCCGATCAACCGGCGTTTTGGCCGGCAACCGCGGTTCCATTACGTCATAGGGATTGTAGTCTTGCCCTGTGTCATTCGCGGCCGGTGACTTCTTATGCTCGATGCAACCCATCAGATCTGATCCTGGTTTGTTGTGTCTACGCTGCGAATGACGATTGCAGTCGTGTCTTTAAATCGCTGCCGACCTTGATCGAGCAACAGGAATGCGCCTGCTCGAACGGCCGGCCTATGGTGTGCGCGACGGATACAGCACCGTCGGCGGGAAACGCAATACCATCCAGCCCGGCCATTATCGCGTAGGCATCGGTGACGCGCTTGTGCATGCCTGGCGGCCGCGCGCAGCCCAGCAGGACCTGCTGGTTCGGTATGCGCTCGCGTGCTTCGAGGAAGATCCGGCCAACGTCCGAGGTTTGCGGGGTCACGAAGGTGCCGGGCTTGGCATAGAACGGCATGATTACGACGAGTACCAACGCGTTGATGTTGTAGCGGCTGACCATGTCGAGCGCATTTTCCTCACCGAGAATACGGCCATAGTGCAGGCCGATGACGATGTGCGGCGTGACTTCCATCGATGTCGTGCACAAGGCGGCAAGCGTTTCCTCGAAGTCATCGACCGGGCGTTGCAGTTTGTAGACCTGCTCGATGGTCTCCTGCGCACCGATGACGTCCATCATCACGTTGTCGACGCCCGCAGACTCCATTTGCTTCGCCCGCCGCTCGTCCAGCAGCGCTGTATGCACCGCGATCTTTAGTCCCGGAAAATCGCGCTTCAAACCCTCCACGACCGGCATGTAGCGGCCGTAAGGGATTTCGTTCTTCCTGTTTGAGCCGCCGGACAGCAGAAAGCCGCTCAACTGTTCGGTCTCGATCAGGCGCCGAACCTTCTCGTCAAGCATCGCAGGGTTGGTCGCGGGGATCATCGGCTCGAGGATCTTCTTCTGGCAGTGGTCACAATTGAGCCCACACTCGCCAGCGGTAATCGAAAATGCCGGGAAACTGTTCTTGCCACAACCCTCCAGCTCGGTGCTCTCGTACTCTTTGAATGTCGGCGTAGAGAATCGAATCGGCCGAGAGATCGCGACATCAGCACGACGTTGGAAGTCGGCCACGAGACCTGCGTCGAACTCGGCGTCCTCCAGGTCCTCTAGTCGGGAAAGTGCGTCAAGCCAGCTCATTCTTATAGGTTTCCCTTACGCTGCCGTAACCAGTAATTTTATCTCGTCTCGGACCGGACCAGTATGCCGGATATCCGCGAGCGTCGTCAGCCATGCCTCTTCGACGTCTTCTTCATCGATAAGATCGCACTCCATTTCACGCAGATAGTCGACGGCCTCCTGCGGAAGTCGTTCCGGGAACGCCTGGCCGCTGATGCGGCCCCACATGCCCGCCCAGTAACGCGTAACCGTCCAGGGATTATAACCGCCGCCACCGAGAATTACCGTCGGCAGGCGTTTCTCGATCAGGCTGTCGACGGCATCCCAAAGGGCTACGTTCGACAACTCCATTTTCGACAGGGGATCGCCTGCCAGGCAATCGGCCCCGCAGCACAGTACCAGCGCATCAGCCCGAACCTTGTCGGCAAGCGGCAGCACTGCGTTCTCGACGAGGTAGTCGAATTCACTGTCGTTGATTCCTCGCGGCACAGCCAGGTTGTAGGCGCCCGACTCCGGCCTCGAGTGCTTGCCGCTGAACGGCCAGCGCTCGGCCTCGTGAATCGACAACGTCGTCACCCGATTCTCTTCATAAAATGCGTCTTCGACGCCATCACCGTGATGAGCATCGAGATCGATATAAAGCACGCTGGTGCTGCCCTGCTTGAGCAGCGTCAGGATCGCGAATACCGGGTCGTTGAAATAGCAAAAGCCGCTCGCGCGATCCGCGCGGCCATGGTGCGTGCCACCTGAAGGGTGAAAGACAACATGCCCTTTGCTGGCAAGTTCCGCCGACAGGATCGACCCGCCTACGGTCATCGATGCGCGTTCGAACAGTCCCGGAAACAAAGGGTTTTCAAAGGTCCCTACCTGGTACCGCTCACGCACATCCGGTTCGACCTTACCTGTGGCGTTTGCGTATTGCAGTGCGCGCACATAGGCTCGATCATGAAACTCGAGTAACTGGTCGATCGTCGCGGGCTGGCTCTCGCGGAAACTGTTTTCGTCCAACCAGCCGAGCATCTGCAACAGATCGTTAACCGCGGCGTGGCGAACGATATTTAATGGATGATTGAAACCAAATGCGGGTTTCCGGTAGATGTCACTACCAATGTAATACGGCTCGGCATCGGGCATCGATCGAGAATATTATATTTCACTAATAAAGACAATTCTGATAGCCTAATATGACTTTGGTGTATACCCCTTAAATAACGAGGTTCAAGAAAATGTCCGCTGAAGAAAAAAGCATGTCAATCATTGTTACCAAGGGGTCGCTTGACTGGGCGTATCCGCCTTTCATCCTGGCCACCACAGCGGCTGCGATGGGCCTGCCGGTAACAATGTTTTTCACCTTTTACGGCCTGCCGCTGCTGCTCAAAAAATTGAATCTGCAGGTGACGGCTGCCGGCAACCCGGCCATGAAGATGCCTATGATGGGAATGCACATGGGCTTGCCCAATCTCGTGACTGCGATCCCCGGCGTCGACGCCGGCTGCTCGGTAATGATGAAGAATCTCATCAAGAAGAAAGGCGTTGCGTCGATCGAGGACCTTCGTGAAATGGCTGTCGAAGCCGACGTTCGCATGATCGCCTGCCAGATGACGCTCGACCTGTTCGAATACGACAAGGCGGACATGATCGAAGGCATCGACATCGGTGGCGCGGCAACGTATATCGAGGTGGCGTCGCAATCTGATATCAACCTGTTTATCTAATTGCCAAAGCATACGGAGTAACAATCAATGGCTGATCACACTCTTGACGCAAAGGGCCTTAATTGCCCGTTGCCTATCCTGAAAGCCCGCAAAGCACTGAAAGAAGTACCTGACGACGGCACGCTGGAAATTCTCGCGACTGACCCTGGTGCGGTTGCTGATTTTGAGGCCTTTTGCCGCCAGACTGGCAATGAACTTCTCGAACATTCAGAAGACGATGGTGTTTATCGCTTTCTGATCAAAAAAGTCGCCTGAATACCAGTACCTCTGGAACATTCTCAATCGCCAACTGTCCTCGCGTGACTGGCAAGGCCGGTCGCGCCGGACAGTTGGTGCAGCAAGTAGATGGGCCGGCCCCCGGCCTTGACTTCATCAACACCTTTACGGACGTCCACAGCCACGCTTGGCATAATGCGCGCTTGTGTGCCGGCCCATTGCCGCTCCACCGGCCAGTGAACATGCCCGCAAAGCAGACCAACGACGTGCGGGTGGCGGCGTACGATGTACTCCAGTGCCGTGGCCTCGTCGGCCCGACGGTAGCCACCAACATAATGATCATCAACATCAAACGGCGGATGGTGGATGAACAACAAAGTCGGCCGGCCGGGCTGCTGACCTAATACGGCGTCGAGCCAGTCCTGTCTCGCTTTGCAGAAACGTCCCTTCCTCTCCCCGGCGAGCGTCGAGTCGACGGCGACGAGGCGCGTATCGTAATCCTCGATAACGTAGTGCAGGAACTCGTCCGTCCCCTGCATACAGTCATAGTCGCTGAACGCGGCACGCATATTGTGCTTGTCATCGCGATTGCCGGGAATCATGTAAACCGGTGCATCAAGCGGCGACAACAGTTCGCGCAGGCATGCGTACTCGTCCGGCTGACCGTGCTGGACGGTATCGCCGGTAAAAACTACGACATCAGGTTGCTGTTGATTGATATCCGCCACAGTGCGCCGCAGGCAGTCACCCCGCAGCTGAGCTGCGGGGTGATCTGATTCCGGCACCAGGATGTGCGTATCGCTGATCTGGGCGACAATCAACAGGTCGCCCTAGTCGACAATCTGATAAACGGGCGCTTTCTCCAGTTCCCATTCGCCGGTATTCCGGTCGTACTGGGACAGGGTGAAGCAATGCCAGTCGTTGTCATCCAGCTTCATATGATCGCCGCGATAATAGTACCCCGGCCAACGTGTCTCTTTACGGAACATCGTGCAAAGCGCAACCAGGAGGATCATGACGACGATGTACGTCTGCATCACAGACGGCGCTATCGACGCCGATAGCTCGGCGAAGGAATTGCTCGTGAACATTACATCTCCCCAATGAAGGTTCCGGCCACTTGAGAATATTCTACTTTTCTAATTCTCCGGCAGCTCTTTGTAAATATTTCCGGCCTGCTCTGTCAATTCGAGATACTACAAATCGCCGGCTGAACCGTAAAACTCGCGCAGCACGGCGACCACTTCGTCACGGCTGAACTCGGGCGGTATCGACTCCCCATTGGCGAACATCTCGCGTAGCCGCGTGCCAGAGATTGCCAGCCGATCTTCCGCAGAATGCGGGCACGTTTTGCCAGTAGCCATGCCGTTACAGCGGTAGCAGAAAAACGTGATATCAATTTTGAGAGGCTCCGTCTGCAGACTCCCCTCCGGCAACGTGTCGAAAATATCCTGCGCATCGAATGGTCCGTAGAAATCGCCGACGCCGGCGTGATCGCGCCCGACGACCAGGTGTGAACAGCCGAAGTTCTGGCGGAAAACAGCGTGCAGCAGGGCCTCGCGCGGGCCCGCGTAGCGCATTTCAATCGGGTAGCCAGCCTGAACGACGGTGCCATCCACGAAGTAGTTGTTGACCAGCGCATCGATCGCCCTGACCCGCACATCGGCCGGGATATCGCCCGGCTTCAGCGCGCCGAGCACCTGGTGGATCAGCAGACCGTCACAAATCTCGATGGCAATTTTGGCCAGGTACTCGTGGCTGCGATGCATCGGGTTGCGTGTCTGGAACGCCGCCACCTTTGACCAGCCTTTCTTTTGGAACAGCGCCCGGGTTTCTTCGGGGCGATAATAGAGCCCGGCATAGGTCTCAGGAAAATGACTTTCCGACAGAGTGCGCACCGGGCCACCGAGATTGACGGGGCCCTGGCTCATCACTTTTTCCACGC
>Ga0224513_10001069_pt1 | contig 10985 bp, 9 predicted proteins | sample SF_May12_sed_USG_5_FD_169109 | JGI IMG/M metagenome (GOLD analysis project Ga0224513, IMG submission 169109) | Sediment microbial communities from San Francisco Bay, California, United States - SF_May12_sed_USGS_21 | ecosystem: Environmental > Aquatic > Marine > Sediment | place: USA: California... | reverse complement strand
CTTGAGGCGATTCTGCAGGCGCACCGTTAGTTCCTGCGCGTCCTGGTAATCGCGCGCGTTCAAGATCAGGAACATCGCCTCCTGCATGCTGATATTGGACTCGGGGTACTCCCTTTCAGTGTGCCTACCGCCCATCCCGCAATTACGAAACTGCCACGGTGCGGTGACTGGCCCCAGGAGCGGATGGACTGCCTCCTGGATCCGGTCTTTCACCATTCTTTTCTTCATCTCCGGGCACTTCTTCAGCCAGCCCGAGACCTCGGTTACCGAGCGCGCCTTCTCGCGAGCGCGGTGCTCCCGCTCTCGGAACTCCGCGTACTTTCCGGGATCGGCGAGCCGAAAATCGAGGAACGAGACCAGACCGATGCCGAGGAACAGGCGTCCGGCGTAGATCGCGGCGACAACATCGCCGAAGAGTCCGACGGCGAGCAGCACTGCTGCGACCGGAAGAGCGACGATGGCCACGTTGCGGCTGGCGCGAGGGCCGGCAGCGGCAACCGCGAGGTTGTAGGGAGCGTCGGGGTAGTAGTTCAGCCCCTCCTTCTTGACTCCGGGCGCCGTGCCGAAGGGAATACGAAGGATCATCTCGGCCAGAAAGAGCATGCGCCCGAAGAACGGCCGGTCGAGCTGTGGTTTGACCTCGACCGCGACCTTCTCGTTCAGCGCGCTGAGTTTCGCGGCGGTGATGAAGTGACCGAGCTCATGAAGAGCGATGCCGACGTGGAAGGTGATCGCCATGAAAAGCGCGGAGACCAACGTTTCCCAGCTGACGAAGATAAAGCGCAGGACCTCCGCCTTGAAGATGGCTGCGGCAGGCAGCGCCAGGACCGAAGAGATGAAGGCGACGTGGAACGAAACCAGGATGTGGTTGGCAATGACCCAACCTTCTTGGAGCGATGAGCGCTGTGGGCTGTGCTCTGAGTGCACACCCAATCCTAACCTGACCTCCGCCAGGTTGGCGTAGATTTCCTCCCTCAGTAACGCCAGCTCGTGAGGTCCGCGCCCTCGGGCGCGGTGCTTTCGATCCGTTCGAGGATCCTCGGCAGATACATGGTGTTGTAGCGCAGGCGCGAGATGTGGTTGGGGTTGTCGTGGTCGCCATTCCAGCAGTGCTCGGCGCGGTCACCATAATCGACGACGCCTGCGTAATAGGGATCGGTCGTCGACTCGAGGAACTTCTCAGTCAGATAGACGGCATTGTTGAGGTAGTAGTTGTCCATGTCGCCGGCCAGGATGTGGATCTTGCCGACGAGCCTGGGACCGAGGTCCTTCCAATCACGCTCCAGGATATGTCGCAGGTCATAGTTCTCCCGCCAGTACGTGGCGACCTCGGGGTCGATGACTCCAGTCCTCCGATCCCACAGCCGTTGAGGATAGCCGTCGGATGCGACCGGCGAGTAGACGGCCTCCCAGATATCGAGCTGCTGTCCCGAACGGTTCTTGGTGCCAAGGGTCAGCTCCCACAGGCTCTCGCCGCGCAAGGTGACCGTGACCTTGCCGAGCCAGTCGCGGCGGCTCGGTCGTTCGACGCGACGGAAGGGGCCCTCGACATAGTAGGCGTTGGTATCGGAGTAGATGTCGAGCAGCAGATAGGCGCGGAAATCGATCGGATCCGGGCAGGCCGCAAAGGCACCGTTGTACTCGTCGGGGTAGAAGACCTGCGCCGCCAGCGCCTCCCAGCCACCGGTCGATCCGCCGTAGAGGAAGCGGGCCCATGGCTGGCTGAGGCCTCGGAATTCCTTTTCGATGAACGGGATCAGTTCGTGGGTGATGGCGTCACCATAGGGACCGAGGTTGGCCGAGTTGACCGCGTAGGAGTCGTCGTAGAAGGGAGTCGGGTGCTGGATCTCGATGACCAGAAAGCGAGGAAAGTCGGGGCCAATCCACTTCTGGTAGAAGGCATGAGCTTCCTCTTGTTGGACCCGGTTGTAACAGTCGACTTGAAACCTCTCAGAGTACTCGCATTCGAGGTCGGGGTCGGGGGGCTCGGTGCGGAAGTCACCGATGTCGCTCGGGAAATGGCCGTGGAAGATCATCAGCGGAAAGCGAGCGTCGGGATGCTCGTCATAGCCGTGCGGCAGGAGCACGTGGGCACCGAGGAACATCGGGCGGCCCCAGAACTCGGTCAGTAACTCGCTCTGGATCCGGACATGCTTGACATACTCGGTGTCCGCTGGCGGCTCGATGGGTGGGATGATCTGGTCGAGCTCGACTCGGATGACCGCGTCGCTACCCGGCGCGAGCTCGATCTTTTGCGGCGTGCTGTAGAGATTCCCGGGGGCGCGGTTCCATTGCTGGCCTTCGCCGCGGTCCATCGGTAGCTTCACGGTATGACCGTCGGCGCGGTTGAACGATTCATATCGATGGAGCAGGGCCTGTATCTGGTACGCAGCGGGAGGGACGTCATTCATGGTTTCAAAGGGAAAACCGAAGACCGAGGCATCGATACGGACGGATTCTCCGGGTCCCATGGCGTCGACATCAACACCGAAGATCTGGATTGCCTTGACGCCTGGCCGGACCTGGAAACGGGGCTCGTCCTCATCGTTTGTGGAAAGCATGAGGATGACCCGCCCGTCGATCGCTTCCGATTCGACCTTCGAGGGAAATGACACCTCGATTTCAACGCCAAGACAGGGCATCGATGCGATTGTGGTCAGTGCGAGGATGCCGACTGTAATAATTGTCGTCTGTCTTGTCATTGAAACCCCCTCGTCTCACGTTCACTGTAGCCGGACACTGTCACCTGTACAATTCACCTAGGATTTTTGATGCAGAAAAACCACACAACGACTCATTTTCGGGCCTGCAATTTATGCGAGGCGATTTGCGGTCTCGCCATCGAGGTCTGTGGTGATGATATCCGCTCGATTCGGGGCGACAGGGACGACCCGTTCAGCCGCGGCCACATCTGCCCCAAGGCGGTGGCCCTCCAGGACGTCCATTCCGATCCGGATCGTCTGCGCCATCCGGTGCGGCGCATGGGGGATGGGTCCTGGAAGCGCCTGAGCTGGGATGAGGCACTCGACGAGGTCGGGAACCAGCTGCGCACTGTACAGAAGGTCTCGGGCTACGACGCGGTCGGACTATATGTGGGGAACCCCAGCGTCCACAACTGGGGCTCGTTACTCTTCGGCCCACCCCTGAGCAGGGCGTTGCGGACCAGAAATCGATTCTCTGCCTCCTCGGTGGACCAACTGCCACACCACGTGGCTGCGACACTGATGTTTGGCCACAGGCTGCTGCTGCCCATCCCAGATGTGGACCGAACACAGTTCCTGCTTGTCCTCGGCGCCAACCCGGTGGTTTCAAATGGCAGCATGATGACCGCTCCCGGATTCAAACGACGACTCGAGGATCTCAAACAACGCGGTGGACTGCTGGTTGTAGTCGATCCCCGGCGGACCGAAACCGCCGAGATGGCTGATCGGCACATTTTCATCCGCCCTGGAAGCGATGCGTTGCTCTTGATGGCCCTGCTGCAAGTCATTTTTTTGGAAGGTCTCGAAACACTGGGGTCGACTGCGGAATTCTGCGACTCGATCGAGGCGGTGCGCGAGGTGGTGGCCGGCGTCTCGCCTGAACGGGTTGCACCGGTGACGGGCATCGACTCCGAGGCGATCCGTGACCTCGCTCGAGCATTTGCCACCGCCCCTTCCGCCGTCTGCTATGGCAGGCTCGGGGTGTCGACACAGGCGTATGGCGGGCTCTGCCAGTGGTTGGTGAACGTATTGAACGTCGTCACCGGCAACCTCGACCGTATCGGTGGTGCCATGTTCACGAAGCCGGCCGTTGACCTGGTCGCAAATACCGGCCCCGGCCATCTCGGGAGGTACGCCAGCCGGGTGCGAGGCCTTCCCGCATATGGCGGCGAGCTGCCGGTCGCGGCCCTGGCGGAGGAGATCCTCACAGAGGGAGAGGGGCAGATTCGGTCCTTGCTCACGATAGCCGGCAACCCGGTCCTTTCAACCCCGAATGGCGTACAGCTCGAGCGAGCTCTCGAGAGCCTCGATTTCATGGCGGCGGTCGATTTTTACCTCAACGAAACCACCCGTCATGCCGACATCATCCTGCCACCGACATCGGCCCTCGAGCACGACCACTATGACCTGGTGTTCAATCTGTTGGCGGTCCGAAATGTAGCGCGGTACTCTCCGGCTCTCTTCGATCCGGTGCCCGATACTCGTCACGACTGGCAGATCCTGGCCGGGCTCCACCGGAGGCTGGAAGACGGTCCTCCTGTCGCTCGTTTCAGACGCTGGTTGAACGCGAAGATCGGCCCGAGGCGCATCCTCGACCTGGGACTGCGACGGGGTCCATGGGGCTCGGGATTGATCCCCGTTGGCAAGGGGCTTCGGTTGACCACACTCGAGAAATTGGAACACGGGCTCGATCTCGGCCCGCTCGAGCCCTGCCTCCCGGCTCGGCTCCAAACTCCGAATCGGCGGGTCGAACTTGCTCCAATACCGTTCGTAAAGGACGCTCCGCGTGTCCTTGCCACCCTCGACGGCGATCCGACCGATCTGCCGCTGTTGCTCATCGGGCGGCGCCATCTCCGAAGCAACAACTCGTGGATGCACAACTCACGGCGGCTGGTGCGGGGGAGAGACCGCTGCACCCTTTTGATGCATCCGGAGGATGCAGCCAGAACCGGTGTAGTCGGTGAGGCGAAGGTCGCGGTGGTTTCACGTGCCGGACGCGTCGAGGCTCCTCTCGAGCTCAGCGATAAGGTGATGCCCGGAGTCGTCAGTCTGCCCCACGGTTGGGGCCACCATCGTCCCGGCACGGAGCTGTCGGTGGCCGAGGAGCACCCGGGCGTCAGCATCAACGATCTGACCGACGAGTTGGTGGTCGACGATCTCTGCGGCAATGCTGTCCTCAGCGGCGTCCCGGTGTGGGTGGAAAAACTTTAACCGGTAGTCTTCGGATACATCTGGTCGATCACGTCGGCGTACTTGGCGAGCAGAACGCGGCGTTTGAGCTTGAGAGTCGGTGTCAGCTCGCCCGCCTCCTGGCTGAACTCGTCCGGGACGAGGGTGAACTTTCGTACCCTTTCGTAACGAGAGAACGTACCCATCTTGGCCTCGAGGGCCGTCTGGTAGTGATCGATAACCCTCTGGTCTCGGCACAGCGTCGGCAGATCACCTTCGATTCCGTTCCCCCCGGCCCATGACTCGAGGACCTCCGCCTGGGGACGATCAGTGCGCTGATGAAGTTGCGGCGGTCGCCTATGACCATGGCCTGGGCGATGAACTCGTGGGTCTTGAGGGCATTCTCGATCGGCTGCGGGGCGACATTCTTTCCTCCCGCGGTGACGATCAGCTCCTTGATCCGGTCGGTGATGTGGAGGAAGCCGTCGTCGTCAATGTGGCCGACGTCACCGGTGTGAAGCCAGCCGTCCGGGTCGATGGTCTCAGCCGTGGCTTCAGGTTTGCGCCAATAGCCGTGCATCACGATGTCCCCGCGAACGCAGATCTCGCCCTCATCGGTGATCTTGAGCTCGACACCGGGACCGGGTTTGCCGACGCTGCCGTATCGCAAATCCGTCTTTGTGCACGCGGTCGCCGCGCCGGACAACTCGGTCATGCCCCAGGCCTCGATGATGCGAATGCCGATAGCATCGAAGAACTCGGCCAGGCCCTTGGCGAGCGGGGCGCCCGTCGAGACGTAAAACTGGATGTTTCCGCCGGTCGCGGCGTGAATCTTTTTGAAGACCAATGCTGACGCGATCTTGTGTTGGAATGAGAGGACCGGACCTGGCCCACCGGATCTTTCGGCCTCGCTCGTCCTGCGGCCGACACCGATGGCCCAGTTGAAGAGAGCCCGTTTGACCGCGGAGCCCTGTTGCACTCCGGCGTTGATCCGGCCGTGGATCTTCTCGTAAACCCTTGGCACGGCGACGATATGCGTCGGGCAGATCTCGCGCAGATTCTCACCCAGGGTGTCCAGGCTCTCGGCGTAGGAAATGGTGAATCCGAAGAGCAAAGCGAACGAGTCGACAACCCGCTGCAGGATGTGCGATAGCGGCAGGAACGAGAGCAGAGAATCCCCCTCCTTGCCCTCGAAGATCGGCCAGATGGCGTCGAACTCTGCCATGAAATTGTGATGGGTGAGGGCCACGCCTTTTGGGTCGCCGGTGGTGCCCGAGGTGTAGACGATGGTCGCCAAGTCCTCGGGTTTCGCGCTGCTGGACTGCTCGACGAAATCTTCGCGGCTGTGTCCTTCGCCCATGGCCTTGAGCGTGTCGAGGCTGATGACGAGGTCGTCTTCTTCCAGATTTTTCGGGTAGAAAACCACGATCTTCTCGATCGACGGCACCTGTTCGCGAACCGAAAGAACGGTCGAGAGGTGGTCCATCGAGGACACAAACACGACCTTGACCTCGGCATCGTGCAGGATGTAGGCGACCTGCTCGCCAATCAGCGTGGTGTAGAGCGGAACGCCGACCAGACCTGCCGCCATGGCACCGAAATCTGTGGTCGCCCACTCCGGTCGGTTCTCGGACAGAATCGCGATTCGGGATCCTGCTTCGAATCCCAGGCTCTTGAGACCAAACGCCGTTTTCGAAGCCTGGTCGAGACTCCATTCGAAGTCAAAGCTCTGCCAGGATCCCCCGCGTTTGACCATGAAGGCGCTGTACGGGCCTCGCCGCTCGACAATCTCGATGAAGCGCTCGTTGAGCGTCACTCCCATGTTCAGCCTCCTCGAAGGTGGTAGGCGATTGTAATGCCGACGACTTCCGACAGCAACGAGAACTCCCCACGTTCTGTGACGTACATAAAGGTGATCGCGGCCGGCAGGGTGATCTGTAGGGATGACACCGACCGGGTGCCGGCGGCGATTGATGGCGAAGTGCATTTTGAATATGGCGATACCGAACGAACTCGGGTACCCGCGACCTCTGACGGCGGACGAGCACGACCTCATCGAGGCCATGCTTGGGGCGGTGCGCTCCGGTGTCAGTCGTTACATCGGGCAGCTCGAGTCTGCCGAGGTCGTCGGCAGCTGCGGTTGCGGATGTCCGAGCATTGAACTCACGGTCGATTCGGCCGGTAACGGTGCATCGCCGATCCCCGTGATACTTGCGGACGCCGAATCCCCCGAGGGCGTGCCGGTGGGGATAATCTTGTGGGCGCGTGGCGGCTGCTTGAGCGGTCTCGAGGTGCACCCTTGGGATGGCGCCGATGTCATCCGTCTCCCTCATGCCGAATCGTTGAGAAACCTCAGGACCGTCGAATGAATTGGCAGCGATGACTCCGTCGACCCGCTCTATGGCTGTGCTACGGTAGCCGCAAGGTCTCGAATTCAAATAGCCAAGCCCTCGGGTCTGACCGGAATGTGTCGGGGCTGAGGCAAACGAATTCCCATCAAGGGGTGGGCTCGAATCGAAAAGGGGGAGACATGGATATCACGAGTCTTGTAATCTTTCTTGTGATCGGCGCCATAGCCGGTTGGCTGGCCGGAGTGGTCATGAAAGGTGGCGGTTTCGGCCTCGTCGGCGACATCGTCGTCGGTATCGTCGGCGCCGTCGTGGGAGGTTGGCTCTTCGGGGTCTTCGGAATCACCGCAGGCGGACTGGTTGGGGCTATCGTTACCGCGTTTGTCGGCGCGTGTGTCTTGCTCTTTGTCATCCGCCTCATCAAAAAGGCGTGAGCGAAGAGCTTCAGCCTTTTCAGTTAATTTACGGCAACACGGGAATCTCGCCGGGTGGGGAGACGTAGTGTTCAGGGAGGAGAACCAATGGGCGAGAACAACGGCAAGGGGTGCGGTTGCTGTGGTGGCGGGATTCTTGGCAGTATCGGTGCTGTGCTGGCGGCCCTGCTCAGCTGGAGCGTCAACCACAGCATTTTGTGGGCCCTCATCCACGCGTTCCTGAGCTGGTTTTATGTCATCTATCACTGGATCGTGTATGGGAAGCTTTTCCCCTGATCGGGGAGAAGGTCAAGGGATAAGAGTAAAGAGCAAAGGTGGTTCGTTTCGGCGAATTATTGTGAGAAAACCTTGACTCTTTAACTGTTCCACTTTGACGATTCAAACTGGTGGTCGCCTACCAGTTCTAGTTCACAACTCCCGATTCGCCGAGATTCTGCTCGGCGTACTCGAGAACCCGGTCGTAATTCTCATAGTCCTGACAGTGTCGCTGCAGGAGTTGGAAGACGTCGGTAGCCTTGTCGATCTCCCCGGTATCGCCGTAGGCGACCATCAACTGCTCAAGCGACTCGCAGTCGTATCGGCGGACAAAGGCTGCGGCTTCCGAGAAAACGGCGCTGAATCCGGTTTGACTGGTCCAGCTGAGACAGAGAGCGAGAAAGGTGTAGATGTGGCCGATGTAGGTCTCGTCGTAGACCTCGTGCATATATGGCAGACAGCGAAGAAAACAGGGAATCGCCTCGCTGTAGTCACCGTCGTCGAAGAGGATAACGCCGAGGGTGTAACAGGACTGACAATAAACGCTGAGTACATCGTCAAATGACTCGAGGTAGGGTTTGTACGACTTCACCGACTCTTCGAGAACCGTGCGTGCGCTGTCGATTTCCTCGAGATCATAGTGGATGGTCCCTACCAGACCAAACAGGAAATTCCGCCAGTTGATCTCTTCTTCGCTTGACACCAGTATTTCGAGGTCAGCGATGTCGCTGTGGTCCGCGGTGCGTTCGTCCATCCGCTCGATCGCGCGTTCGATGCCCGCTGCGACCCTGCCGCTGTCATCGCTTCCCGTGTACCACTCTGGGATCTGCATGCTCGAACCCCTCCGCCGGGCGAAGAGTTTAGCTCGAACCCTTCCGATTGACCATCTCTAGGCTTTAGAAATTGAGTTATAATCTCGTTTGACTATGAGTTGTAAGAAGGGTGAATCCAAGGCAAAAGCCAAGCCTGGCCGTTACCGCTGCAAGGACTGCGGTGCGGTGGCTAAGAAGAAAAAGAAGAAAGATCTCTGTGAGCCGAAGAAGATCAAGGAGTGGGTGAACGATCTCAATCTGCGGTGGCTCTCGCTATCGAAAAACGAATCTTGCAGAATCAGCTCTTCGATCCCGATAGCGATTGCGATAGCGATCACGCGGATGGCTGCTTGAGCAGACGCAATAAAAGCGCCCATGCCCCCGTATCGCCGACTGAATCGACCACCCTTCGGTATGGCATGGGCGCCAAAATGAACGCTCAGTATACGACACCCGGTACACGGCGCAAGGGGGGTCGCGATATGATCTTGCGAGGAGCTTGAAAGAGTCCCGGGGGCAATTTCCCCCGGTTCAGATCGGGGCAGAATGAATAACAACAAGGTGGAAATTCGATACCGTGGAACCGTCCACCGCGTCGAATCCGGCATCCGTATCGATGACTTTCTGCGAAGCATCAATGGGGAGATTTCTGACACCGTATTGTCTGCGTTGGTCAACCGGCGTCAGGTGATGCTCGACTTTCCGTTGCGTGGCGAAGTTGATCTGGAATTGGTCAGCTTCGGGGATCGTGAGGGAGAGTCCGTATACAAGCGATCCGTGTGTCTCATGTTTTACGAAGCTTGCTACCAACTCTACCCCGGAGTTCGCACGGTGATCGGCCAGTCCCTCGGCAACTGCTACCACTATCAACTTCGAGGCGAACATCCAGAGCTCGAAGAAATGGCGGCTGCGATTGAGAATAATATGGTCGAACTTTTCCTTGAGAAGCGCTCATTCAGGCGCGAAACGGTGACCATCGAGGAGGCGGAGAAACACTGTCGGGAAAGGGGCTGCGATGACAAACTACAATTATTGGCTACCCGCCGCTCCTCGACTGTTCACACCATCAGCTGTGGCGAATTCGTTGATCTCGCCTACGGGCCGTGCGCTCCGCATACGGGATGCTGTCCGACCTTTGGTGTGATGCCATTTGAAGACGGCCTCCTGCTGCGCTTCCCGCGCCGTGCCGATCGAAACCACCTGCCTCACTTCACTCCCCGCCAGCTCCTCTACAAAACATACGTGGAGGCACGACGGTGGCAGGAGCTCCTCGGCGTCCAGAATGTTGGCCAGCTGAATCGGTTGTGTCTTGACGGTGGCAGCGGCCACATCATTCGCATTGCCGAGGGTCTGCACGAGAAAAAGATTGCTCAGATCGCGGACGAGATTCTCTCCCGAAGTCCTCGGATCCGCCTCGTGACCATCGCCGGCCCGTCCTCGTCGGGGAAAACGACATTTGCGAAGCGGCTTGGTATTCAGCTGTGGGTCAATGGCATCGATATGATCACGTTGTCCCTCGACAACTACTACGTCAATCGCGACGACACCCCTCGGGATGAGCAGGGGCGACTCGACTTCGAGTCCCTCGAGGCGATCGATCTCGAGCTCTTTCATCGACACCTTGCCGATCTTCTGGCTGGTAGGGAAGTGCTCACACCTCGTTTCGATTTCGTCACTGGCCGTCGTAGCCCGGAGATCGACTGGGTGCCCTTGCAGCTTGAAGATCATCAGGTGCTGTCGATCGAGGGGATCCACGGGCTCAATGATCGGTTGACCAAGACCGTGCCGCGCAACCAGAAGTACCGGATCTTCATCTCGGCGCTTTCTCAGTTGGCGATCGACGACCACAATCGGATCTTCACCGCGGATGCCCGCCTCGTGCGGAGGATCGTGCGTGACAATCTCTTCCGAGGCTTCAATGCTGAGCGGACCCTGGATCTTTGGGAGACGGTGCGGCGTGGAGAAGGTAAGTGGATCTTCCCTTTCCAGGAGCAGGCAGACGTCATGTTCAACTCGGCCCTGGTCTACGAACCGGCGGTGCTCAAGGTCTTTGCAGAGAGATTCCTGCTCCACGTCCCGAAGACGAACCCGGCGTACACGGAGGCCTTTCGGCTCCTCAAACATCTTTCGATGTTCGTGCCGATCTTTCCCGACGAGGTGCCGCAGACATCTATTTTGCGGGAGTTCATCGGTGGCTCGACCTTTAAATACTGATCGTGGAGCTGGCGACCCGCGCTACGACCGCTTCCGAGCTACTCATCGGCG
>Ga0224513_10001068_pt1 | contig 10993 bp, 5 predicted proteins | sample SF_May12_sed_USG_5_FD_169109 | JGI IMG/M metagenome (GOLD analysis project Ga0224513, IMG submission 169109) | Sediment microbial communities from San Francisco Bay, California, United States - SF_May12_sed_USGS_21 | ecosystem: Environmental > Aquatic > Marine > Sediment | place: USA: California... | reverse complement strand
GACTATTCTCGCTTTTTGAAGTGGTTTTCTTTGCGGGCTTTCTCTACCCCTTCGCGTCTGCGTTAATAAGCCGTTTAAGGTTTGAACTGCTCATTGCTGCAGCTTGCGTCCGGGCGGTTTGAGGCGACGTCGAAAAAGCCGCAATGTTGAATCAACGCCTTGACCTTGTCCTGCCGACTGCCGTGCCAATTCTGTAAGAGTTGTTCGGCGAGGGTAACGCCGCCTTCGATCAAACGATCAAGGCCATTAAGGAAGTAACTCTCGCTGCGCTCCTGGCAGCGTCGTGATTGCTGACGGTCGAGGCCGTCACGAGCGAGTGTCAGGCAGGTCCGTGCCAGGTCCTGCAGGGTTCCCTCTCTCCAGGGAGTCTTCAGTCCGAGTTTCCATGCCTGTCGAGATGTTTGTGCGACCTCTGCAGTGGAGGTGGGACGACAATGCTCCCAGGCTTTCTGGAAGGAGTCTTCATCGTACATTAGGCCCTTGAGCAGGGCGGCGACAGTCAAAACCAGGTGAGGTGGCAGGCTGTCGGCGCAGCGGACTTCGACCTGCGGCCGCAGGCGGACTTCGGTAAAGAGCGTGGACAGGTGCAGATCCCAATCGGCCATGGTTGCCTGATGGCCCTTGTAACCTGACGCAAGGTACTCGCGGAAGCGGAATGGTCGTTGGGTCAGGTCGATGTATTGGCCATCGCGCATGATAAAGTACATCGGCACGTCGAGAGCGTAATCGACATAATCGCTGAATCCTGCGTCGGGATTGTCCAGGAAAGGCAAGAGGCCGGTACGGTCCGGGTCTGTGCGGGACCAGATTTCTCCCCTTGTGGTCAAAAATCCGCTTGCTTCTCCCTCAAGGAGCGGTGAGTTGGCGAACAGCCCATAGATAAGCGGCGAGAGCGCCTGGGCGAGGCGCAGCTTTCTCATGCAGTCCGCTTCATCGCAGAAATCAAGGTTAACTTGGAGTCCTGCGCTCTGCTTCATCATGCGTTGACCCATGTCACCGGTCTTCAGCATGTAGGGCCCCATGATGTCGTAACGGGATTTCGGTGCCCACTCAATTTTATCGAGAGGCGTGAATGGCTGAACTCCCAAGCCGACCAGAATCAGGCCAAGTTCGTTACAGGCGGCGACGGCGTTGACGATATGCTTCGAAAAATCATTGCAGTTACAGAAGAGGTCGGCACAGAGTTGCCCTGAAAGTTCCAACTGGCTGCCGGGCTCGAGGGTTATGGAGGAATGTTCTCCCTGCAAGCCGATCAGCCTTGCGCCTTCACGGACCTCCTGCCAGTCACCGCTTTTTGCCAAGGCAGAGAGCAGAGCTTCGACCCTGTCAAATTCAGCGGCTTCTCCGGTGTGGATATCAAGGACCAGCTTTTCCATCTCAGCGCCGATGCCCCAATCTGTTTCAGGGCGGGCTCCGGCGGTAAGGAAGCTGATCAATTGATCGCGCGAAGTAATCAGCTCGTTACGCTTGTTTTTGTTCGGAATGAGCATGCAGGTCCCGGGGGCTTGAGTGGCAGGTGCAGGTACTGGAGTAGCCCTAAAAAGATTAAAATGGTTATTTAAGTTCAGTATAGCAAAGGGCCGGCATTTTATTGCCGGCCCTTTGTCTGTTTATTTTCTTCTATTCGCTGATTTCAGGTATTTCGAGATGTTTTCCGAGATGTTCTCGAAGATACGGGTGAAAGTCTCTTCGTCACGTTCAAGCAAAGTGATGCGAAAGCCTTGCTCCGGAGTGAAGAACGAAGACAGGGGCACAACACAGATCCCGGTCGAGGCCAACAGGTAATAAACAAAGCGTTTGTCCGGTGACACGTCCGGCTGGTTGACGAGATTCTCGACCAGTTCGCGGACCTCGGGAAGTTCTATCGGCAGGGTCTGCTTGTCGTTGAGTTGTCCCTCCTGGAAGGCGACGCTCATGTAGAAGGCACCATTGGTTCGGTTGACCTTGATCTCGGGAACCTTGTTGAGAATCTCATAAGCGATATTGGAGAACTTCTCGTAACGTCTGATCCGCTCTTCGAGCCAGGCGGAATATTCCGGATGACTGAGAATGGGCGGAATAGCTTTCTGCGGCAAGGTCGTTGAGCAGACTTCGACCATCTTCGAGTCGACGATGCTCTGAATATAGCGTTGGAACATCGGGTCCTTGTCTGCATTGTAGACCTCGATCCAACCGCAACGGGATCCGGGCCAGGGCAATTCCTTGCTGATCCCTTTCATTGAGATCGCCGGGACATCGCCAATCAGGTCGGAAATCGGCTTGGTCGACTGGCCGTTGTAAACCAGGTTCTGATAAATCTCGTCGGCAATGATGAAGAGGTCATATTCCTTGGCGATCGCCACCATCTCCTTGAGGATCCGCTCGGGCCAGACGGCGCCGGTGGGATTGTCCGGGTTGATGATCAGAATGCCGGAAATGGTCGGGTTGTATTTGATCGACAGGCGCAGGTCGTCAAGGTCGGGGAACCAGCTGTTGGCCGGGTCAAGACGATAGCAGATCGGTTTCTGTCCGGCATGGGCTGCTTCACCGGAGGAATGCGTGGAGTAGGTCGGTGATGGCCCAATAACGCGGGATTCACGGCGCAGCAGGCCGTAAACTTTCTGGATGGCGTCACCCAGACCATTGAAGAAAATAACGTCATCTGGGGTGAGCTGCGCTTTGCCGCGTCTGTTGGTCATCTCGGCAAGGAACTCGCGGGTCTCAAGCACACCCTTGGTCGCACAATATCCGTAGGAGCAGTCTTTCATGGCGAGATCCGCGACGATCTGCTTCATCCACTGGGGAATGATCTCCCCTTTGGCGATCGGGTCGCCGATATTCTCCATGTTGGTTTTGATGCCGAGCGATCTGAGTTTGTCAGCGATCTCCACGATAGCGCGGATCTCGTAGGTCAGCTCTCCTGCACCGATATGAACGATATTGTTGCGCATGAGTTTTTCCCTTCCCGTAAATCCTGAATCTGCAAGCGGTTATCTGCTTCAGGGTAAATAAAAAGGCCATGAGCGTTTGCCCATGGCCTTGATCAATTAAGAGTTTGAATCAGTTTTCAAGGCAATGGACAAGTTCATGGCAAGCGGCCGCCGCTGCAGCCGCGTTATTCGCTCGCGCTGCCTTGATTGCTGCAGTGATATAGGTTGCTTTGAACATGGGCTTCCCCGTTGCTTAATTATGAGTCTCGTCAGTTATCATGGCTGATAATTTTTGTCAATGAATTGTTGTTTGTTTCCCCGTGTTTTAATCCTCTTTCACGCCCGGATCTGTGCTCTTGAAGAAATCCTTGATGGCTTCAGTAAGCTCGGTTTGAGGTTTGGTTAATACGGGGACATTGGGCAAAGAGTGCAGGAAGAGTCGGCCGTAACCACGTCTGACGACCCGGCTGTCGAGAATCAGGACCACACCACGATCGGTGCGCTGTCGGATCAGGCGGCCAAAACCCTGACGAAAGCGGATCACAGCCTGCGGAACCGTGTACTCCATGAAGGGATCTCCGCCTGCCTTGGTGATGGCCTCGGCGCGTGCTTCAAGAACCGGTTCAGTCGGTACACGGAAGGGCAAACGGGCAATGATGACCTGCTCAAGTGAACGGCCGGGCACATCAACCCCTTCCCAGAAGGAGTCGGTGGCAAAGAGAATACTGGTCGGGTCTTTGCTGAATTTCTGCAACAGGTTGTGCCGGGTGGTTTCTCCCTGGCGCAAGACCTGGTAGCCGCGGGCAGCAAGGGTCGGCGAGAGCTCGCCGTGAATGCGGCGTAAGAGGCTGTAGGCGGTAAAGAGTACAAAGCTGCGCCCATCGGCTGCCAGCAAGGCCTTCTCAGTCAGGTCACGTACGGCATCGGCGTAGCCGGGACGACCCGGTTCGGGGATATCAGTCGGGATCGCGAGCAAGGCTTGTTTTTCGAAATCGAAAGGAGACTCCAGGAGCAGTTCCGTCAGTCGACCCGGCTCCAGTTCATTCAGGCCAACCCGGTGGCGCAGGTAGTCAAAGCGACCGGCCACAGTCAGGGTCGCACTGGTCATGACGACGGTGTGCATGCGTTCCATCAGGGTCTGTCGCAACAGAGGCGCGACCACCAAGGGTGCGGTGCAAAGCCGGGTGATAATCCCTTCACCCCGGCCTATGCGCCCGTTGGTGACTTCAAACCAGGTGCAGGTCCCCGGGTCTCTGGCGACAAAGGTCTGCAGGTTGTCGGCGAGAACTTGCAGTCTCAAACTGACGCCCACCAGGTCGGTACCGAGTGAGCGGCAAGCCTCGGCCGCTTCATCAGGGAGTTTGCGTAAGGCCTTGAGCAGCTCTCGCAGTGACTCACTGTACTCACTGGTGCTGCGCGACAGGCTGCGCAATACGCTTTCGGTTCTCTGCCAGGCCGCTTTTTCGACAAAGGCCGGCACCAGTCGTTGGCGAATCTCTTCTGTTGAACGAATCTCCGCTCCGAGTTCTTTTGCCAGCTCTATCCCTGACCGTTCCAGATCTGCTATTGAGCGGTCCAGCAGCTCCTGGCGTTGGCCGATCAAAGCTTCTATGCGCTCATGCAGCTCACGGTAGAGAGCCTCCTGATCATCCTGCAACGATCTTCCAAGTTGGACAATGAGTCGTGGCAGAAGTCCGCGCTGTGGTTTGCGCGGGTGGCGAAGCCTGTTGAGTGTGCGGGCGAAGGCGAAGCGGGTGACCTGGGTGCTGAAGTAGCGCGTGGCGACTTCTTCGAGGTGGTGAGCTTCATCGATCACTAACCTGGAAAATGGTGGCAGCACAGCCATCGCTGAGTAGTTGTCGGTCTGCTGGCGCAAGGAAAGGTCTGCGAGCAGTAGCGCGTGGTTGATCACCAGGATGTCGGCACGAGATGCCCTGCGCCGGGCCTGGTGAAAAAAGCAGCTGCCAAAAAAGGGACACTGGCTGCGACTGCACTGGTCTGCTTCGCAGCAGACTTCATCCCAGAGTGTGGCGTTGGGCAAGAAGGAGAGGTCCTCGCGTGAGCCATCTCCGGTCTGTTCGGCCCATTCTCGCAGGGATGTCAGCTCACCGACGTGTTCATCTTCAAACAGGCCGGGTTCAGCCGTGGCACTTTCCAGCCGGCGTTTACAGAGATAGTTCGAGCGGCCTTTGACCAGTTCAACCCGAAAATCGAGACCAGTGGCCCGTTGCAAAAAAGGTAGGTCTTTGCGGATCAGCTGCTCCTGCAGATTAATCGTGTTGGTTGAGACCACCAGGCGTTCGTGGTTGGCAAGGGTCCAGAGGATTGCCGGGACCAGGTAGGCCAGGCTTTTCCCCGTGCCGGTGCCGGCTTCGACCAGGGCAATGTTGTGATTGTTGAGGGCTTCTGTGACGGCGAAGGCCATGCGCATCTGTTCGGGACGATCTTCGAACCCCGAGAGGCTGGTGCAGACCTGTCCACCGGGGCCGAGCATGTCTGCAACCTGCTGATGTTCGACAGTTGCGTTTTCGGTTGGCTTGAAGGCTTCGACGACCCGGTAAAGCTTACTGACCTGGTTGTTGACGATATAGAAGCCGACCCCCATGGAACCGAGGTTGCCGGCGATTGCCAGGTCCGGCTCGGAAGGTTCCAGGTGACCGCTCGGGTGATTGTGGATGATCACATCACCCGGCCGGCAGCTCTGGAGGATGGCTGGAACTGCGTCACGGCTGCCGCGGGCCAGGATTTCCACCTCCACGACAAGTTGGTTTGTATCGGTCTGGCCAATGCAGAAGACTTCGTTGCCGCCAGACTCGAGAATTTCCTGCCTGAGCTTTTCCTGTGATTTTTCCGAGAGAAATTTATCCATAAGTGAGAGGCATTATAGAGACGCCGGCTCATTTGTGGAAAGACTTTCTGGATATATTTTATGTGTATGGTCTCAGCGTGAACTGTTGGCGCTTATATGCTCTTGCGAGAGGAAGACTGTAAGTAAGAAAAACGGTAAAAATTGGCAGACGCTAAGAAAAGTTAGGAGGGACGCAAAGGGTGACTATCCTCACTTTTTGAAGTGGTTTTCTTTGCGTGCTTTCTTTCCCTCTTCGCGCATTCGCCAAAAGCAACTACTTCTGGTGCGTTAAATACTTTCAGCCTTTGTTTGGGTTATAGTCCGAAAAAAACCAAGAAAGCCGCAAAGAGGGATCCTTTCGCCTGGAGCCTTGGTGTCTAACTTTATGTTGGTACGCTGAATGCGTTATACGTCGACAAAGTAGTTCTCACAAGCATGGTCGATGCTGGCCCTGTGCAACTCCGGCTGTTCATCGAAGAAGCGGGCCAGGTCTGTAACGTGGGCGACCAGGTCCCGTGGGTGGCAGGCGTTGAAGGCAATGTTGTGCCGGCGATACCAGTGCTCAAGCAGGTGCTCGTAGACGTCTGGTTTGAATTCAATCCGGTTCATCTCACAGACGCGTTCGAAGATCTGCTTGAATTCGGCTTCTGTGGGATGTTCAATCTTTATCTTGTAGCGGATGCGGCGCAGGAAGGCTTCGTCAACCAGGCTCTTGGGGTCGAGGTTGGTGGCGAAAATAACCAGCTGGTCGAAGGGAATTTCAAACTTCATGCCGGTGTGCATGGACATGAAATCTATCTGCCTGTCGAGGTTAATGATCCAGCGGTTTAAGAGACTTTGTGGGTCCATCTGCTGACGGCCGAAGTCATCGATGATAAAGAGACCGTTGTTGGCCTTCATCTGTAAGGGCGCTTCGTAGATTTTGGCGATCGAGTTGAACTCGAGGTCGAGCATGCGCAAGGTCAGCTCGCCACCGGCCATGACGATGGGTCGTTGCACCCTGACCCATCGCTGGTCGATGCTGTCCTGAGCCGTGTCATCATCCGGCAGCTCTGCTACCACGATGTGGTTGACCGGATCGAAGACCGTAATAATCTGGCCGCCCACGTAGAGGGCGTGAGGCACAAAAACTGTTCCCGGCAGGACCTGGCCGATGGTTTCGGCAATGGTGGTTTTGCCGTTGCCGGCAGGCCCGTAGATAAACATGGGAGCACCGGAGCTGATCGCCGGGCCCAGACGGTTGACCATGTGTTCGCTGATGACGATGTGGGAAAACGCCGCCTGCACGACGACTTCGTCGACGGTGATATTCTGGATGGATTGGTTTTCAACCATCTCCTTGTAATCTTCGAGAACAACGGGAGCCGGGCCTACGTAGCGACAGACTTCCATCAGCTCGCCGGCGATTCTTTTACCGGTTGCAGTGGCAACGAAGTTAAAAGAAGACTTAACGAACTGGCTTGCGCCACGCACTTCCACCAACTTCTCGCGGCGTAGCAGCTCAATGGCTTCGTCCAGAATATTGATTGGTAAGCCGAGACGTTTTGACAGGTCGCCCAGACGAAATTCACCCATGGAGACAAGATGTTTCAGAGCCAGGTCGGCGATAAAATTCAGGTCGAGGCCCGTCTCTTCAACAGTTTCCGGGGCCGGAGGCGTGCGTTTGAAGAAGGAATCAAGCTGGTCTTCGCTGATATAACCTAATGCAACCAGGTTCTGGCCCAGACGACCACCGTGCATGCGTTGGCGGTTGGAGGCTTCGTTGAGTTGCTCTTTGCTGACAATCTGCTTGTTTAGCATCTGCTGGCTCACTCGTCTGCTCATTATTCCCTCTCCTGTGGCAACCTATTCTTCACCGTCCAGTTCTGGTTGCATACGTTTAACGAAGTTCTTGGCGCGGCCCGATGGCGCGATAATTCCGTAAGCCATAGCTTCACGCAACTCATCCTCAGAGGCACCGGCTTCCTTCGCGACCGCGAAGTGCTTGGTGAGTCAGTCCGGGCAGTTGACCGCCACGGCACAGGCAACCCTGATCAGTTCGCGGGTTTTGATATCGAGGACTTCCGGGAATTCATAATCCAGGAACTGTTTGCGGCTTTTCATGGTTTCTCTCTCCGTTAAAAGCTTTCTCTGGTTATCCATTTTGCTCAAGTTAGGCACTGACTAGCTTATTACATTTTTAAGACCTAGACAAACACGAACTACAACAAAACAAAAGCAAAACCGGCCTCACGCAGAGGCGCGAAGAATGCAGAGAAAGACAGCTCATGGGAAAGTTTTGTCGTTTGTTTCTTCCTCTGCGTTCCCTGCGTCTCAAGAGAGCAACGCGAACGGGCGTGAGTCAGGTCATTTGCTTTTCATGTTTCACGTTTTCCGATGTTTTACTGGCCCGAAATCGATAACCAGAAAACTTTAACACCTATATTTATAGCAGGTTACGTGAGTTATGCCTATCGTTTTGGTCACTTTGGTCGAGATATCTGCCGGACTTCGAGTCGCGTTCGTAAGGAGCTGAGTATGGGGCGCTGGAGGTTTTGTTTCCTTGCTAACTTTTCACTTACAAAATCCTGCGCAATTTATTCGTGGTGCTATTCTTGTAATAGGCTTTTGCCGTTACTACATTGAAGCCGCAGACTTGGGGAACAGCTCAGTCAGGACCATGCTTTTAACCACTGCGGAAGCGTCGTCGCCACTTGTTCTGCATGATGTTTTTTATAAGGAGAACTGCTCATGGATATGAACCGAATGACCCAAAAATCCCAGGAAGCCATCCAGGCCGCGCAGGCTCTGGCAACCCGCTTTGGCCATGTCGAGGTCGATGGTGAGCACTTGTTGCTGGCTCTCTTTGAACAGGCTGAAGGGCTGGTCGCACGGCTTGTCCAGCGCCTCGACATTGACCCCGGGACCGTTACTGAGGCGTTGCGCACGGAAGTCCAAAGGTTGCCTGCGGTTTCCGGCCCCGGTGTTGAGCCCGACAAGATTTATGTCACCCAGCGTTTCAATCAATTGCTGGTGAAGGCTGAGGCGGAAGCCAAGCGGCTGAAAGATGATTACGTCAGCGTTGAACATTTGCTTCTGGCTTTCGTTGATGAGGGTGGCAAGACTGCCTCGGGCAAAATTCTTCAGCAATTCAACCTGACCCGGGATCGTTTGCTGCAGGTTCTGACTGCTGTGCGTGGGCATCAGAGAGTCACCAGCGCTGATCCTGAAGCGACTTACGAAGCTCTGGATAAGTACGGTGTTGATCTGGTTAAGCAGGTCCAGCAAGGCAAGCTTGATCCGGTCATCGGCCGGGACGCCGAGATTCGTCGGGTGATCCGTATCCTTTCGCGCAAGACCAAGAACAACCCGGTCCTGATCGGCGAACCGGGGGTTGGCAAGACCGCAATTGTTGAGGGCTTGGCGCAACGGATCGTGCGGGGAGACGTCCCGGAGGGTTTGAAAGATAAAACGGTTTTCTCTCTGGATATGGGCTCATTGCTTGCCGGAGCCAAATATCGTGGTGAATTCGAGGAGAGGCTGAAAGCGGTTCTCAACGAAATTCGTGAGAGTGATGGCCGGATTCTACTCTTTATTGATGAACTCCACACGATCGTCGGTACGGGCAAGGCAGAAGGGGCCATTGACGCCGGCAATATGCTGAAGCCGATGTTGGCTCGGGGCGAGTTGCATTGTATCGGTGCGACAACCCTCGATGAATATCGTCAGTATATAGAGAAGGACGCTGCCCTTGAGCGACGTTTTCAACCGGTCCTGGTTGAGCAGCCAACGGTCGAAGATACCATCAGTATTCTGCGCGGTCTGAAAGAGCGCTTTGAAGTTCATCATGGCGTGCGTATCCAGGATAATTCTCTGGTTGCCGCTGCAACTTTGAGCCATCGTTATATTGCTGATAGGTTCCTGCCCGACAAGGCCATTGACCTTATTGATGAGGCCTGCGCAATGATCCGCACCGAAATCGACTCCTTGCCTGCCGAACTTGATGAGGTGTCGAGACGGGTGATGCAGTTGGAGATTGAAGAGGCTGCGTTGAAGAAGGAGAAAGACAAACCGAGCCAGTTGCGCCTAGAGCAACTGCGCAAGGAGTTGGCAGACCTGCGTCATCAATCTGATACTTACCGAGCTCAGTGGGAGACGGAAAAAGAGGAGATTAAAAAAATTCAGTCTTTGCGGGAAGAGATTGAAAAAGTCCGTCAGCAGATTGCCATAGCAGAGCGCGAATATGACCTGAATCGCGCCGCAGAGCTCAAGCACGGCCAGCTGCCTGAGCTTGAACAGCAACTTCAGGCGGATGATCGCAGGCTAACTGATGCTGATGAAGGTTCGCGCCTGCTGCGTGAGGAAGTGACGGAAGATGAGATCGCCAGCATTATTGCAAACTGGACCGGTATCCCCGTTACCCGGCTGGTTGAAGGAGAAAAAGAGAAGCTGCTCAAGATTGACAAACACCTGCACCAGCGTGTGATCGGTCAGGATGAAGCCGTACAGCTGGTTGCTGACGCGGTGATCCGTGCCCGGGCAGGGATCAAGGATCCTCGCCGCCCGATCGGTTCCTTTATCTTCCTTGGTCCGACCGGGGTCGGTAAAACCGAGCTGGCCAGAACCTTGGCTGAAGCCCTCTTTGATAGTGAAGAGAACATGGTGCGCATCGACATGTCCGAATATATGGAGAAGCATGCGGTCAGTCGTCTGATCGGAGCTCCGCCGGGATATGTTGGTTTCGAAGAGGGCGGTCAGCTCTCCGAGGCCGTTCGCCGTCGCCCTTACAGTGTGGTGCTTTTTGATGAGATCGAAAAAGCCCATCCCGATGTGTTTAATGTCCTGCTTCAGGTCCTCGATGACGGGCGTATCACCGATAGTCATGGCCGCACCGTGGATTTCAAGAACACGGTGATTATCATGACCTCCAACGTCGGTTCTCAGCACCTTCTTGAAGGCGTTACTGATACAGGAGAGATCGTCGAGGGCGCTCGTGCAGCGGTCATGCGTGAACTGCGCAGTGGCTTTCGCCCCGAGTTCCTCAACCGTGTTGATGACATCATCCTCTTCAAGCCACTGACCTTGGAGGAGACGGAAGAGATTGTCGAGTTGCAGGTTGAAGAATTGCGATCTCGACTGGCCGCTCGTGGTTTGTCTCTGAATTTAACTCCAGAAGCCCGCCGTTTTGTGGCCAGGGCGGCCTATGACCCCGTGTATGGCGCGAGGCCGCTGAAGCGTTATCTTCAGCATCATCTGG
>Ga0224513_10001063_pt1 | contig 11023 bp, 12 predicted proteins | sample SF_May12_sed_USG_5_FD_169109 | JGI IMG/M metagenome (GOLD analysis project Ga0224513, IMG submission 169109) | Sediment microbial communities from San Francisco Bay, California, United States - SF_May12_sed_USGS_21 | ecosystem: Environmental > Aquatic > Marine > Sediment | place: USA... | reverse complement strand
TTTTTCAGTATTTTTTCAGAAATTGTAACGGGAAAAACTCATCGTCCTGTCCTCGAATATGAAACCCGGCTCGCTGCCATCAAGAAAGACCTGCCGGCTAATGCGGTGGTCAACTATGTCTCCAATTCAACAGCGCCGGACGATTTGATCGATGCGGAGTATGTTTTGGTACCGGTTCGCATCGTTAAGGGTCTAAAGCCGATGCACGACCTTTTGATCTTTCAGAATTTTGATACAGCCGAAATTCCTGAATTTGAAGGTTATACCTTGAAAACGAACTATGGCAACGGTGTCATGCTATTTAAAAGGGTAAGTGATTAATGGAACTGCCGGCGTTTATTTCTCCTTTTCTTATCGGCTCTCCAATCATCGTCATACTGTTTCCAACGTCCAGATTACGGGGAGTTTGGCTGGTTCTGACAATTAGTTTGGGGGCAGGTGTGGGGTTGGGGATCACCTCTTCCATGATATTTTTATGGTTGGCATTTATAGGCCCCCCCGACAGCTATTATTTTGCAGCTGAGTTAACTCTGGCAGTGATGCTCGCTCTTTTTGCCTTATACCGCATTCATCATTCAGGATGCAGGACTCAAGAGGATTCAGGATTAAATTGTGAGGCGATTCCCGGAACAATCGTGTGGTTAAGGAATATTTTCCTGTTCTTGATGCTTGTTTCCGTGGGATCTTTTTTACTGAAAACATTTCTTCAAGATCCGCACGGGATATGGGACGCCGTAGATACATGGAATTATCGGGCACGGTGGTTGTTTCGGGGTGGTCCCCACTGGTCTTATGCCTTTTCGCTCAGAGCGAAGGATGGTTTGGATTACCCCCTGCTGGTTACCGCCTCTGTTTTTCGGATGTGGCAGATATTCGGAAAAGATCCTATCGCCATTCCAATTTTGGTAGCAGGCATATTTACTTTTGGATCGTATCTCATTTTATTTTCTTCTCTGGCCTTGCTGCGAGGCAGAAATCAAGGTTATCTGGCCGCCATATGCCTGTTTGTATCCACTCAATTTATAAATATCGGCACTTATCAGTATGCTGATGTTCCATTGGCTTTCTTTATTCTGAGCACTGTTATTCTGTTCGGCCTGAAAGATCGTTATCCGGAAATTTCATCCCCCATCGTTTTTTTAGCCGGACTCACTGTTTCATGTGCGGCCTGGACCAAGAATGAAGGTCAGCTGTTTCTGGCGCTGGTCATATTCGTTTATTTCATCGGACAGCTGGGAAAAAAAGAATGGTCCAAGACCATAAAAGAATTTATTGGTTTTACCTTAGGGCTGGCGCCGGTTTTGGCCACTCTATTTTATTTTAAATTAAATTTCGCACTCGAAAATGCTCATATAAATACGAATACGTTAAAACAGTTGGGAGCTTATCTGGTTGATATTGATCGTTATATACTAGTGGGTACAAAATGTATTTATAAACTCTTTACGTTTAACGATGGCATTGTTTGGCTAATGGCCGGATATTTTTTCTTATCCGGATTGGAGAGATCCGATCTCATCAAAAAACGAATATTATCGCATACCATACTATTGCTATTGATGATGTGCGGTTATTTTTTTGTATATGTTATTTATCCTGGGAATCCGAGAGATCTCTTGAGTGCTTCGCTGCGGAGGATTATAATTCAGCTCTGGCCAACATGGGTCTTTCTTTTCTTCTATTGCGTCAAGGGGCCGGAAAAAAATGCTGTAATCCAGGGTACCCCCACCCGTTCCTTCAAGGCTGACATCTGAAACATGGTGTCTGGGCACCGTAGTTAATTTGGATTATGAACATAGTTCGCTTCGCTCACAACCTGTCGAGAGCCTCAAGGTCGTGCGATTGGAATGTAGAATTTCCGAGACGTTTAATTATGGCCCTATTGTCCTGACGAAGCAGAAGACGCTGGATAACGAATCCTGTTGTCAATATTATTATTGAGTAGCGATGAGACGGTTATGAATCTAACTGAAAGCTTTTGCCTGCGCAATCGGAAATGGATCCTCCTGCTGCTCGTGCTTCTGAGTTACCCGCTCTTTTTTTACAAGCTCGGCGATCGTGACATCTGGTCACCGGACGAAGACGAATACGTTCAGGTAAATCGTGAGATGGTTCTCGACGGTCACTGGATCTATCCAACGGTAAACGGGGAACCATACAACATTAAGCCCCCCCTATTCAACTGGGTGGGCAGCGCCTTTGCCAAACTAAACGGTGAGGTTACCGAGCACACCAGCCGCCTGCCATCGGCACTTGCAGCTTCAGCCGGACTTATCATACTTTACTTTATCGGCAGGAAGCTGTTCGGCCATCGCGCCGGGCTTTTATCTGCGTTGATTATTGGAACGACGCCCATCTATATCGAGTTCGGACGCTGGATTCAGATCAATATGATCTCAACAGTGCTCTTGACGGCAACCCTCGGACTATTTTACTGGGGCTATAGCGAAGAACGCAAGCGGGCACCGGCTTACCTGCTCATGTATGTTCCTGTCGGGCTGGGGACGCTCAACATGGGGCTGGTCAACGTCGTGATGCCGATGATTGTCATCGGCCTGTATTTGATCGCTGTGAAGGATGTCAGGCACATTTTAAAGCTGAGGATCGGCTGGGGGATCCTGATTTATCTTGCGATCGTTGCTCCCTGGTACGTTATCGTCAGCCTCAAGGGAGGATACATTCATGACCTGATTATTCTTACCAACTTCACCCGCTATTTTAAGGAATGGGTTCATGTCCGTCCTTTTTATTACTACCTGAGCACCATACCACCTTACTTTCTGCCCTGGTTTATCTTCCTTCCCGGTGCATTCTATCTCTGCTTCTCGCAGCAGACAAAAATGGAAAGAAAGCAGTTACTTTTTCCGTTCCTGTGGGTGGTTGGGTTGTTCGTCTTTTTTTCCATCTCGCAGACGAAGCGCAGCGAATACCTTCTTCCAGTATTTCCTGCAATGGCCCTGCTTGTGGGGTATGTGATTGACCGCAGCATACGGTCATGGAATGAATCCTTGTTTTGGCGACGTTTGATCTCGTGGCCATTGCATATCGCGACCGGGTTTTTGCTGGCCGCCGGTATCGGTATCGCCGTCTACGGTGCAATTCTCTCAATGGATTGGCTTTTGATTATTTTGCCGCTCTCTTTATTCCTTATCTTGGGCGCGCTTGGCGTCTATTACCTCTTCCAGCGAGGCAAACCCATGATCTCCATTTTGACTATTGTCCTGACGCTGGTGGTGTCCGTCAGCTACGGTGTTGGGCCCGTCGTTTCGCAGAAGAACGAGAGCAAATCGGCGAAGCCCTTCTGTTTGAAGGTGCGGCGCTACTTATCCCCTGGAAAGAACCTGAAGATGTATGACTTCAACAGACCAATTTACGCGGTCTATACCGAACGTTTTATGGATGTGGCATGGGACGTCCACACCCTGGCAAAGTGGTTCAAATCGAAGAAGCCTGTTTACGTGGTCGCAAAAGAGAAAGCATATCTTGAGATCAAGGACAAATTTCCGCTGCCGATTTACGTCGTGATCCGCGAGTGGATCGATCACCGCTACGTTCTTCTGCTCTCCAACCGTCCTGCATCCGAGGTTCCGCCTGGATCCACAAACGAACCACCATAATTTTTTTGCCTGAATTTAGTTCGCTTCGCTCATAATGGGAATAATGGAACAATGGAATATTCGGACCATTGGTGTTCCATCTGGTTGAAAAATAATACGGTTCATGGGATAAACAAACCATGGACCGAAAAAACCTTGATCCAAACACTGAATTTATGCGGTTTTGACCATTATTCCATGATTCCAGCATTCCATGTAGACGGCCTAAACCCAGTGTCGTTAAAAGCCTTATGATTTCAATATACTATAGAAATTCCGAGACGTTTCATTGTGGTTTAATTCATTTAAATCATCTGTTTAGGAGAACTAAAGCCGGATGGCACATAAATTTTTAATCAAAACTTTCGCAACAATTTGGAACAATTTCGTTACTCTTTTTCATCTAATTGACTATCGCACATTATTGGCATGTTTGGTGCTGCCGATTGCGCTATGGCCGTTGATCTGGATCGGTTTTATCGGACCCACCAAGCAGGTGTTGGAAATCACTGCAGTCGTGATTACCGGGCTATTCACCTTAGGTTTAATTGTGCGCTTTGCATTAACGCGCCATTTATTCTTGCTCTGGGCGGCGGGTTTAATGGCCATCGCAATGAGTCGTGAAATCCATTTCAGCGGTTCTGATGAGGCTCTTTTGATCGGCTGGCCTATACTGCTTGGGGTTGCTTTATGGCGGTATGACGTTTTTATGAGCTATCTTGAGAATCCTGTCTTGATCAATTTTCTGGCAGGCGGGTTCCTATTTTACATTCTTTCCCAAACCATCGATCAAAGGTGGTGGAAGGGTCTCCCGGGAGAGGATGTGGTTTTCGTTCCCCTTGAGGAGCTGATTGAAATATTTGGACACTGTACTGTCGGCTTTGGGCTGCTTTTTAGTAAACAGGTGCGGCGATCGGATACCCACACCACAGGATGACGAAAATCACGCATAACGCGGCTCTTAGTTTTCATCCCATTTTTATTTGATTAAATCAGCTTATTAGGGAAATTTTGAATTTCGGATTTGTTGTATCGCTTTGCTCTATCATTTTTTATTAAATTGACAGAATGCCTTTTTGTGCCTTAGTGTCTTGGTGTCGATAATATTTTGCCATAAAATGCACAAAATTCACAATTAAAGCACACTGATCAGTCCATGGATTTAAAAACTAAAAAACACAAAATAAGTAATCATCCAGCTACTCTCAAGCCCGGAACAACCATCTCAGAATGCATCCTCTGCGGAACCTGTTGTGAAAAGGGAGGCCCCTGTTTTCACATCGAAGATCGGATGCTCATTGAAAAAGGGAAAATTCCCTCCAAATATCTTTACACTATCCGTAAGGGTGAACTTGCCCATGACAATGTCAAAGGGTGTTTGGCGCCGGTGGATTCGGATATCATTAAATTCAAAGGCAAAAAAGATGGCTGGACGTGTATATTTTTTGATGAAGTAAAAAAAGGATGCACCATCTATGATGACCGTCCGCTGGAATGCAGAGCGCTTAAATGCTGGGATACCCGCGAGCTCGAACAAATATACGCAAACACCCGGCTGACACGAACCGATCTCGTATCAGAAGTTAAAGGATTGTGGGAATTGATCAAGGAACATCAGGCATGCTGCGACTATAAAAAGATCCAACCTCTGATCGAAGATTTGGCCGGCAGCAAACATAACCAGGCCCGGCGAAAATTGCTGGAAATCATCCGCTATGATGCTGAAATTCGTAAACTGGTCGTTGCCAGAGGCGGGCTGGACCCCGAAATGCTCGATTTTTTATTCGGTCGACCGTTGACCAAAACCCTGGAAAATTATGGGATTAAAATTCGTCCAGACGGGAGATAAAATCAAAGCCATTATTGTCAAAAGAGAAAATAAAAAGCCTCTGTTATTATGGGAAGAAGTACCGGATATTCAATGTAAGCCGGACGAAGTGCTCATCGATATAAAGGCAACGGCCGCCCACGCATATGTTCGGGAGAATCGCAATACAGGCAAGGTGATTCTGGAAGTGACGGCTGCCGGGTGAACGTTGAACCTCTGAACCTATAATAGCTTACTTTTCAATGGCCCAATCTATGTGGAAATTACTTTGTACGATGGATGCAATGTGTTGGTCATAAAAGAAATGTTCGATCAGCCAATCTTTGCCTTCATAATGAATGATCAGATGACAGTCGTCCAGAATTTGGCGAACCTGACATTTCAAAAGGTCTTTAATTCCGATTCCGGTTGCCTTGAGTACGGCTTCTTTCGAGGTCCAGAAACGAAAAAATGTCAATAATGACTTTCCCTCCGTGTCTGCCAGAGCCCATTCCCGATCAGCGGCGGTCTTTCTAAAAAGACCCCGGGAAAAATCACGGATTCTTTCAATATCGATGCCGATGGGTGTGGGTGCCACCACGCCACCGACATATTGTGTTTTGTGCGTAATGGACCAAAACGTGCCGTCAAAGGGCAGGGGCATGCCGTTTTCATCCTTGAACAGTTCTCCCGCGCGGATTCCGCTTTTAACGGCGGATCTTTCCAGAGCGCGGCGGGCATGACGGCTAAGATAGAGGACACGGTCCTTCGGTTTGAATTTTTGAACCTGTTCAGGAACCCGGAGGATGACGGGGTAAATGGTTTGATTGTGGAATGCGGCCTCCGGCCCACAGGGGGGCATAGGGCCTACGCCCCGGCGGGAATGCGGAATGCGGAATTTATGGAAATTGTTCATAAGGTTTTTTGATTTCTGAATTTTAGCGTTTCTTCATACACTTTATTTTTAGGAAGCTTGTACTTTTGAGCGATATCCCTGACCACTTCAGAAACATGTTTGCCTTCTGCTGCCAAGGAGTTGCGGATTTCTGCTCGTATCGTATCCCAGCTTATCGAGCTGCCGCTGTCACATCCGGCCACCAGCAGTGTACATTCTCCTTTAATATTGGCCCGGCCTTTTAGCTGTGTGGCAATTTCCGACAACCGGCCCCTTAAAAATTCTTCGTGGATTTTGGTCATTTCTCGGGCGAGAACAAGGTAGCGATCCCCCATGGCATCTCTGATTTCATCTAGAAGCGTCAGGATTCGTCTGGGAGATTCATAGAATATAAGGGTTCGGGGCTCACTTGCCAGATCGTTTAGTTGTTGCAAGCGTTTTGTTTTTTTTCTGGCCGGGAACCCCAAAAAAACAAATGAATCCGTCGGCAGGCCGGCGACGCTTAGGGCAGCGGTGGCGGCGGATACCCCGGGAATGGGCATGACATTCAAATCGTCGGCCAGGGTTGCTGTGATTAATCGATAACCAGGGTCTGAAACGGTTGGTGTACCCGCATTGGAGACCAGCGCAATGGACATTCCTTTTTTGAGTTTTGCAATAAGCTTCGGTGTTCGCTCGGTTTCACTGTGTTCATGGTAGGATATCAGGCTGCTATCGATGGCGTGCAGCTCCAAAAATCTTCGCGTTTTACGGGTGTCTTCAGCGGCTATCAGATCGACTTCGCGCAATATGTTCAGTGCCCTTAAGGTGATGTCATCGCGGTTTCCAATGGGTGTGGCGACGACATAAAGCGTACCTGGGCGGATATCAATCATGCTTTTTTTTGAACTATTCTTATTCAAACTGATTCCCTAATTGGTTTTACCCACAAAATTACTCGGTATTATTCATAGGCGAGTTCGAAGGCATTTTTAACGATCTCTATTTGGGGTTCGTCCTGATTGGAGGTGATGGCAACCACATCAAACCTGGCCCTGGCATCCGTTTGATTGGTGGCTTTAAGATAGGAAAGGGCAACCATTGATATTGTGCGTTGTTTTTTCAGGGTAACCGCCCATTTCGGATTTCCGTACCGTACTGACCTTCTTGATTTCACTTCTACAAAAACAAGGGTTTTCTTTTCTTTGGCGATAATATCGATTTCACCCAGTTTTGTACGAAAATTCAGCTCAAGAATTTTATATCCGTTTTTCTTCAGGTACCAGACGGCTAATGATTCACCTTGTTCGCCGAATTTTTGTCGGGTGTTTTGCATAAATAGATTGGTTTAGCCTAAGCCGGTTGAACAGAGAAAATTGCCAAAAAGGCACAAAGACGCAAAGCAAAACAGAATGCAAAAATTTATCTTTGTGTTTTGGTGTCTTAGTGGCGAAAATGTTTTGCCACAGTATTAGAGGACGAGTAAAAAAGCAAGGTTTAATCATTGACTCCGGACATTTCGAAGTTTCCGCAGCGCAAATGGCTCTTGACATTGATATTTGTACTTTGGTATGGATACTAACTAACTACATAACTACAGGGTTTCCAGCGGACTACTCACGGCCCGGATATCCTTTTGACACGTAAAAGGTGTGCCTTCAGGTCGTCGTAAATGGATGGCGACAGAGTTGTGAGGCGGTCCTTTCCACCCTTGCCTCTGACATACACCTGGGATTTCGTAAAATCGAGGTCCATGACTCTCAGGCGCAAGCACTCCATAAGGCGCAGACCGCCCCCATACATCACTTTTGCCATCAGAAGATGGGTCCCCTTCATTTGATTGAGAACTTGGCGGACTTCAGCCTTTGTCATCACCGCAGGAGGACGGCGGCGTTTTTTGGCCTTCACAGGGGCGATGTTATCGCCAATAGGCTTGTCCAAAACATGCTTATACAAGAAGACGAGAGCATTTAGCGTCTGTCGCTGGGTTGAAGCCGCCACTTTGGATTGGTGGCGAGATGACTTAAAAAAGCTTCAATCTCGGACTTCCCCATGTCTTTGGGGTGCTTTTGGTAGCCCTGGAATTTGACAAAGCGTATAATCCAGTCACAGTAAGTTTGTTCTGTCCTATACGAATAGTGATGGTATCTCAGAACCTGGCGGACCTGATCCATGAGCTGCAATTCCGGATTTGGTTTGAATTTAGGCTTATTTTCCATCTATCAACACTGTTAGCTCCTCCGGAGATGACGAAACGGAATATGACAGACCAATACGACATTATTGAGGAACACTTACTGGGGCGAAAGCTCATTGGGGTGTGGGAAATGATCAGTGATTCTTCTCCCACGACTGTCGAAGGATACGCCCTCAGTTGGGAAGGATATTTCCTTGAGATATAGACAATGCTCGATGTCTCTGCCATAGGTATTGCTTGTGGACACAGCCGGATTGATTTTCCCTTGGATGTTAGACCAGGCTGTTCCTACCATGAAGTATCTCATGATTCACCCTTTTCGCAATTACTTGGTAAGCGGTTCTCAAAGTGGCGTCTGATGGTTGGCGAAGGCGATAATTGGGAAGGATTGATGGTAAGCTTTGACACCTCCGCCGGTCTCTGTTTTGTCTCAGTGGATTGCTCCATTTCAGTTCTGACATTAAAAGGAAAGCAGTGTTGATGCCGGCGCTAACAACAGCTTCCAGCAGACAGTCAGGGCTGTGCCGATTTTGGAAAGTGTCGTTTAATCGTGAGTCTATACAATTTTTGAATAATCAACTTAAAACTGGCGACCGCTGAAGCTGAGCGTTAACTGGCCATCGTATACCAACCACGAAACGAAAAGGAGGCGCCAATGAAAATCACACGCACGCTTAGCATTATCGTCGCAGCGCTGATTGGCTCGCTGGCCACAACCACGATCTTCGCCGCCGCCGCGCCGAAAATGAAAATGACGACGGACATTCCGCCGGAAATCACCACTCCGGATTCCGTCGAGACCTCCATCGGCACCCTCAAGTACCTCGACGGCGCCCCCTACCCTGAGACGGCTGAGAAGGCATACTACTTCCTCGACACCATGCGCGGCGTGGACGTCTTCCTTAAAGGGATGCCTGGAGCGTCCTTGCAGGGACTGATCCACGGCAGCCACAGCGTTGGCGCAGTGGAATACAATCAGGTCTTGATTTTCGACAGGCTTATGGACTCCAAGTCGCTCTTTCTGACCGGCAACACTTCCACCATGTATGTCACGCCAGACTTCGATCTCGAAAAGACTGGCCCGATGGTTGTGGAAGCCCCCGCCGGGATGCTCGGCGCCTTCAACGACGCATGGTTCCGCTACATGCAGGACATCGGACCTGCCGGACCGGACAAGGGCAAGGGCGGCAAATATCTCGTCCTCCCTCCGGGATACGAGGGTGATGTGCCCGATGGCTACTTCGTCGTTCAGTCCGGGACCTACAACGTCTGGGTTTTCATGCGCGCCTCCATCGCCAATGGCCTCGATGCCGCTCGAACGAACGTCGAGGAAAACCTGCGGATTTATCCTCTTTCAAAAAAAGACAACCACGCAAAGCTCGAACTCATCAGCGGCTCGGGCAAGTCCTTCAACACCATCCACTCTAACGACTTTACGTTCTATGAGCATTTGAACGAAGTCATCCAGAAAGAGCCGATCGACATGCTCGATCCCGAAACCCGTGGACTTTTTGCGTCAATCGGCATCGAAAAGGGCAAGCCTTTCGCACCCGATGTGCGGATGAAGAAGATCCTCACCGATGCCGTTGCCATCGCCAATGCCACATCCCGATCGATCGTCTGGTATCCGCGCGTCGATGGAACGATGAAGGGCATCGAGGTATATCCCGGCGAGAACAAGGCCTGGATGATGGGGTGGGTGGACAAGAACGTATTCTTCAACGGCCAAGACGGAAAGACGATGAACTCGGACGCCCGAGTCATGTTCCATTACCCTTACACCGCGGTCACACCAGCAATGGCGGTCACCAAGGCCGGAGTGGGCTCCGACTACGGCATCGCTTTCGTAGATTCCAAAAAGCAGCCTTTCGACGGTTCAAAAACCTACAAGCTCCAGCTCCCTCCCAATCCACCCGCCAAAGACTTCTGGGCTCTGACGATGTATGACAACCAGACTCGCTCGCAGCTCCAGACCAGTCAGAAGTTCCCGACGGTCGGCAGTCAGACCGATGGAATCAGAAAAAACGACGATGGCTCCTACGATATCTACTTCGGGCCGACGGCACCGAAAGGTTTTGAGAACAACTGGTTCGAGACGATCCCCGGCAAGGGCTGGTTTGTCGCGCTTCGTTTGTATGGCCCACTCGAGCCGTGGATTGAGAAAACTTGGCGTCCGAGTGAAATCGAGTTGGTGAAATAGGCATAAGAGAGGCCAGCTAACAAGACGCTTGACCAGACGCCGAGAAAATCGCGGTTTTACGTAAAAGTCATTGCAGATCCGCAGCGCATCAAGCCGGCAGGTTAGCTCAAGACGTTCGGTCACAGAGATAAAACATGGCAGAATAAGGTGAGTGGAATCGCAAAGGGGCAACTCTCAGTGATAAAACGGCGAATAAGGAATATGGAGTAGACCGGGACTTCATTGTGAAGGGCATTAGAACAACCATGGGGTCTTCATTCTTGACAGATTCAGGCAGAGTGTGAAGAATGAAAACTTGACCCCGCGTCTTTTTTGAAATAGGTGTCTGCCCGGTTTCTGTAGTGTTACA
>Ga0224513_10001055_pt1 | contig 11050 bp, 6 predicted proteins | sample SF_May12_sed_USG_5_FD_169109 | JGI IMG/M metagenome (GOLD analysis project Ga0224513, IMG submission 169109) | Sediment microbial communities from San Francisco Bay, California, United States - SF_May12_sed_USGS_21 | ecosystem: Environmental > Aquatic > Marine > Sediment | place: USA: California... | reverse complement strand
CTGATTACGTATTTGATGGTGAACATAAACTGAAAAAAGAAAATTATGTACCTAATCCATTAGGATTTTATGGGAAATCAAAACTAAATGGAGAAATAATACTAAATAATTTAGCGTCAAGTTGGTGCATTGCTAGAACTAGTACTCCATTTGGGATTCATCCTAAAAAAAAGAGTTTTCCATTGTGGATAAAAGAAAGTCTTGAATCTAAAAAAGAAATATCTGTTCTTGTTGATCAGTTTACATCCCCTACCTACGTTCCAAATCTATCAAAGATGTTAATTGAAATTACAACAAGGCAGATTACGGGTATAATCCATCTATCTGGAGCAACTAGAATCTCAAGATACCATCTGGCTGAATTAATTTCTGATAAGCTAAATCTTGATAAAAAATTACTAATCCCAACAAAAATAGATCATATGAATTGGAAAGCACCAAGACCCAAAGATTCTTCACTTGATGTATCACTTGCCATTGAAATTCTAAATGAAAAACCACAAACAATACAACATGGTCTTGATTGCTTCCTAAATGAACTCAATAACATCAAATAATTTGTATGATAAACGTGGTTTTCCAAAAACTGTCAAACCAAATTAAAATATACTGCTAAACCTATTCCAAAATCCAATTGAAGGGAATTATTCTTCATGGTGGTCATGGAACACGATTAAGACCACTTACTCATACCGGACCAAAACAACTACTCCCAATTGCAAACAAGCCCATGTCTCAATATGCTTTGGATGATTTGAAGACTGCTGGAATCACAGAAATTGGAATTATTGTTGGGGATGTATATCCAGAAAAAGTAAAAGAATACTATGGTAATGGTTCCAAGTTTGGAGTACAGATTACTTATATCTACCAAAATTCTCCAAAGGGAATTTCACATGCAATTAGATTGTGTAAAGATTTTATTGATAATGACAAATTCATAGTATATCTCGGAGATAATGTACTAAGAAAAAATTTAGTAGAATACACAAAAAAGTTTGAAACTTCGGATTCTGATGCAATGATCTTATTGTGTGAAGTAAACGAACCACAACGTTTTGGTATAGCAGAACTAGATTCAGATAACCCAGACAAAATAAAAAAAATCATAGAAAAACCAAAAAACTCCGTGTCGACCTTGGCTGTACTAGGAATATACTTTCTTACTCCTAAGATATTTGATATCATTGATAATCTAAAACCATCATGGAGAGGTGAGCTGGAAATCACTGATGCATTGGACATGCTACTGAATGACGGAAATAAAATCAAATATGATATCGTTACCGGTTGGTGGAAGGATACTGGAACCCCTGAAGATATAATTCATGCAAACAAACTTGTACTTGATTCTCTGGGAACTGAAAATCAATTCTTAATTGATGATGATTCTAAAATCAAAGATAACATTGTAGTTGGAAAGAACACTGAAATTTCAAGGGATTCTATTGTTATAGGACCTGTAATTATCGGTAAAAACTGCAAGATTGGCCCTTCTGCAAGAATTGGTCCATATGCCAGTATTGGAAATAATTGCACATTGAAGAATTGTAATATAGAAGATTCTATTGTTATGAATGACTGCAAGATTGATTCTAAAATTAATCTATCAAACAGTATTATCGCCCATGGATCAGAAATAGAAGATAATCCAAAAAAGCAGTTCCTTCTAGGTGAACGTTCCCAACTGAGAATCTAACACAAACATTTTACTTGTACTTGAAATAAAATTTGTTAAATTGAAACTAGTCTGTATTCCTGCATATAATGAAGAATCATACATACAGGATGTCATAGAAAAATCACTACCTTATGCGGATAAAGTAATCGTATGTGATGATGGCTCTACTGATGATACAAAAAATGTGGCAAAACAAGCTGGTGCAGTCGTTCTGTCTCACAAAAAAAATCAAGGATATGGTGCTGCAATTTCTACTCTATTTGATTATGCAAGAAAAGAAAACGCACAGATTATGGTAACAATTGATGGAGACTCTCAACACGATCCAAATCAAATTCCATTACTAATCGATGCACTCACTACACATAATGTGGATGTTGTAATTGGTTCCAGATTTTTAGATGATAGTACAAAGACTTCTGGATACAGAAAAACAGGAATCAAAATAATCACATCTGCATCTAATTATGGAACAAATTTCAAAGTATCTGATTCGCAATCAGGATTTAGAGCGTATTCAAAAAATGCTATTGATGCAATACATCCATCTGAACAAGGTATGTCTGTTTCTACAGAAATTTTATTAAAAATTTCTAATAAAGGATTGTCTGTAGCTGAAGTATCTATTACGGTGTCTTATGATGGTGACACATCAGAGCAACACTCTGTACCTCATGGGATTTCAGTTTTAATGAACACTCTAAAGTATGTCTCAATAAAACACCCCATTCAGTTTTATGGAATTCCTGGAATTGTATTGATTATTTTTGGTGTAATTCTGGGTGGGATTTTCTTGGATGCATATCTAAATCAACAAATTGTCTTTTATGGTTCTTTATTAGCTTCTGTTGTGTTATTTTTACTTGGTTCAATTCTTTCAGTAACTGCAGTTATTTTGTTTTCAATGGCTAACTTAATGCGAGATCGATACTAAATCTCGTAACCCTTTCTCTAATTTTATTTCTGGATTAAAACCTAAATCTTTTTGTGCTAAGGCAATATTTGCTTCACTAAATTTTATTTCATGTTTGTTTTCAAGTTTGTAATTTATTTTTATTTTTTTATTAAAAATTGATGCAATCAATGTAGCTAAATTTTTTATTGTAATTGACTTACCACTTGCAATGTTAAAAATTTCATTATCTGTTGTTTCTTTTTTTATTGCACAATGAAATGCTTTTACAACATCTTTTATTGAAATAAAGTCACGTGTTTGTTCTCCATCCCCATAAATTATTATTTCATCTTTTTCAGAAATCCCATCTAAAAACTTTGAAATAACACCTGCGTATTCTTTATTTTGTCCTTTCCCATATACATTAAATAATCTTAAACATATTGTGTTTAATCCAGAATGATTTGAAAATTCATTTATCTGTTTTTCTCCTTTCATCTTGCTTACTCCATATGTAGAGATAGGCTTAATGTCTGATTTTTCTGATATTGGTATTTTGCAATTCCCATATACTGCAGCTGAGGATGAAAATATTATTTTCTTGATATTATTCTCAACACAACACTTCAAAACGTTTGTAGTTCCACTCACATTGACTTTTTCAGTCATTTCAGGATTTTGTGTAGATTTTTTTACATCACTTATTGCTGCTAGGTGAATCACTACATCAAATCCACTACATGATTTTTTTAAATACTCATAATCTAAAATGTCTCCCTTAACAAAATCAGCACCATTTTTGACTAATTGAGAGATATCTTTATTGGAACTATTTGATAAATTGTCATATATGCAGACTTTGTTGTTTTTCAAAAAAAACTCTGTTAGATGTCTACCAATAAAACCTGCGCCACCAGTAATAAAGATCTTCAATAATATTATGATTTTTTTCACAATTATCTTGTTTTCTATCCTGATTTGATAGTAGAAATTCTTTTATAATTTCATATCTATATCTAAATTGTAGAAATTACAAGTTACGATCAAGAAATTACATAAAGGCTAGTTCAGGCATGAAATAACTACAAAAAAATGCTGTTTTGTGGACAATTCGTCCATTAGGCTTAAATACAAACTTTAGAGAAAAAAATCAATAACATGAATAACGAAATAGGACGTAAAATAACTAGTCTTACTATAATGACAATTATGATTGCCGGTGGTATGACATTTGCTGTACCTGGTGTAATGCCAGCAGCACATGCTGCCAACGCCAATCTATTTGTATCCGCAGAAAACTCAAACTTTGACAACTATATGTCAGGACCTCAAGTAATTGAGGTAGTTGTAATTGATGCTAACATCAATGATACAGATGAGGCAAAAGGTGAACCAGACGTTACTGTAAACGGCAAGATCATGAGAATGGTCCAAGCAGTTGATGGTAACTGGTATGGTTACTTTGCAGATAGAGACATGGCACAAATCGCAGACTCTACATCCCAAGCTTTGGGTGAAGGTCTCGACTTTGGTGAATTTTGTGACAATACTGCAGACTTCGGTCTAGGTACTAGTTCAGTAACCTTTTCCGATACTGTAGGTGTTATCCTACCAAACGATGATTCCAGTGGTATTGCCGTTGGTGCATCTGATGGTGGTGTAATATCCGATAACGCTTGTGCCACAGTAGGTACAGACGGTCTTGCTAACAATGTAGTTAGAGAACAAAAAGATATCAATCTCTTTGAAACTCTAGGTGCAGGTAACGGAGCAGGACAAATCGGTGTTGATCCAGAAGCATGGCCATTCATTCAACTCTATCCTCTAAACCCAACTGGTAATGTTGACATTCAGTATAACAAAGGTGGTGGTGCTCAAACCACAGTACTTACCTTTGATACTGTTGAAGGCTTTGCCTCCTCAGGTTTAGACAGATCTACATATCCTCCAGGATCACAAGTTCATGCTACAATCACTGATTTGTGGTTGAACATTGACCCAACCGACGAAGACTCTTGGACATTTGGTTCAGTTGGTACACTTAGTACAAACTACCAAGTATTCGATGAGAACGGCGGTACTCCTGGTGACTCTGCAGCAAACACCACACCAATTGTTGGTGATTTGACTTCCAGACTTGGAGATTTGATGTGTGAAGACAACTGTGTACTCATTTTCAACGCAGATGTACAAGGTAAAGGAATCGTCGGTACCCTACAGGATAACGATGATTCTGCAATTGTATCAACTGGAGATCCAGATGATCCAATAAGCTTTGAAACAGACGGTGGAAATCTTGCAGGTGTTGCTCCAATTACAATTACAGAACAGGGACCAAACAGCGGTGTATTCGGTACATTTGATGAATCTGATACATCCAACCTTAGAATCGTTGATGGTGCATTGAGGGGAACTTCAGCATCCATCGATTATAATGAAAGCCCTGTTACAATTCTTGTAGGACTCGAATTTGGTACTGTTGACATCATGCCAATTGATTCTGAATGGAGCTCTGGTGAAGAGATTCCAATAGAATTAGTTGATAATGATGCTAACAAGAACAGCCGAGCAGATGAAGACTTAGACTTGAATAACCCCGATGTAGACCTGATTCCATCCCTTGAAACCGGTAGCCCAGCCACATTAGATGGTCTGACTGCCGCAGATTTGGGTGGAGCAATAGATTTCTCCGTACAAGCTTTCAGTGACAGAGCATTATTAGAAGCAACCAGTGTAAGTTTATCTGATGGTTCTAGTCTTGATTTGACATTTGGAACGATGGAGGACTTCTTTGATTCAGCACCAATTGATGATGCTGAATTCAGTGGATTTGCACTGTTTAACTATGATATCAGATCATTAACTGACAATGTGTCAGGTATTGACTCTTTTGATGTCGTATTAAGTGGTGTACCTATCGCTACTGACGTAGGTGCTCAGGACCTTATCCTAATTGAACCCGCCGATGTTACTGCACTAGCTGCATTAGGATCTGGCGTAGACTTGGATGTCAGTTTCGTCATTAATGACGCAACCGGCGATCCAGTTACTGGTTTACCAGCAGATGCAACATTACCTGTTGTATCTGATGTCTTTGGATTTGGTTTCTTAAATGACGGCAGAGAAGGTGGAGAGAGACTCGCAAGCCAAATAATCAGAATGGAACTTGAAGAGACCGGTGATAACACTGGTATGTTTACAGGTTCATTGGAATATACCATGATTAACCAGCTTAACATTCTTGATTCTGACACCTATGAGGGTCTATCTACAATTGCAGATGATCCTAGTTTCATCGTGATTGAAGATTTGACCGATGAGGACTCTCCAAGAGTCAATTACTTTGACCTTGGATCAGACGGTGTATCCACCCAAATAGCTGATCAAGAAGAAGCACCAAGCCATTCAGGTATTGTCTCATTTGATCTAGATACTTACAAAACAGCTGACACAGTTGTAATTACATTACAAGACTCTGATCTTAACGTAGACTCTGATCTTATTGATATCTTTACCACTGTATCTGGTAGTTCAACATCACTTAATGATGTGGTTGGCAGTGATGCTAACACCATAACACTTAGTTCTGGTGATGAACTGGGTAGAGTATTAGATGTCACCTTTGATGACCAACTTTGGACTGCAGCAAACGATGATGCATGTACTGCATCATTAATAGCCGACGGTATTGACACCGGACTCGCAGCAACTGGCTTTACATTGATAGAGACAGATCGTGATTCTGGTACATTTATCGGTGATTTCCAAATTCCAGCCAAGTGGTGTAGAGCAGGAGAAACTTCTCCTGAATCTGCTACCGGTCTCGACATTGAAGTCAACTATGTTGACTTTAGAGATGCATCTGGTGAAGTCATTGAAGTAGGTGACAGCGCAGGAATTCGCGCTAACACCGGTTCAATAAGTCTTGATAGAACTGTTTATCCTGTACCATTTGGTGTACCTGACAACTTTGGTGATCTATCCGGAGATGCTTCTCCAGATAACAGATCCATCTTTGCCATACATGCAACTGGTGTAAATGATGATCTCACCGTACCTGGTAGTTTCTTACCTGGCGGTGATCTATCTATTCACGTAAGAGTTAACGATCCAGACTTTGATGTATCCGCAAGCGGTGAAGACACGATTGCTCAAAATACAGCCGACCTACCTGTAGGTCCAGTCGAGATCTCTGTAATCAGAGGTTCTGAAACTGTGATCCTAGGATATGCCGGTGGTCCAGATACAATTGACGGAACAATAAATGTAGGAACAGATCTTATCGGTAACGGTGAGGTTGACTCCGCATCTGAATTAAGTGACATTAGCACAAGCTCCGGTTTCACTGATGGTGCAATAACCATCGAACAAACTGGTGCAACTGATGCAACTGCCACATTTGCTAATTCAGGTACAGGTGAAGTCGATGCAACAGAATTAGAAATTACCAACTCAGACAGTGGATATAGCAGTGGTGTTGTAACCATTACACAAGGTGCAGCATCTGCAACTGCAACATTCACTGACTTGAATGGTGATACTAATGTTGAAGAAGATGAACTAGAAGTTACCTCTTCTGATGCTACTTTCACTGATGGTGTAGTAACCGTCACAAGTGGTGCATTGACTGCAACTGCCACATTTACTGATGACGTTGATTCTATTGATGCTGGTGAAATAGTAGCCATCCTCACAGGTGGTTCTGACTTTGTCACTGGTACTGTAACTTTAACACAAGGTGCAGCATCTGCAACTGCAACATTCACTGATATTCCAACTGTCACACAGTTTGGACCAATCGATGAAATTGCACCAGATGCAGGTATCTTCGAAGTTGATGTTACTATTCAATATACTGACGGTCCAGCCGATGCTAAATGTCCAACAACTGTGGACTTTGATGCTAGTACCGGTGCTGTAGATGGCGAATTAACCAGATTTAGCGCTGCCTCACCATCTGATGAGAACTATTGTATCTTACAAGGAGATATTCTCCAAGTAGAATACACTGATCCAGCAGATGCATCAGGTGACGAAAATACTGTAACTGATTCTGCTACCTTTGACCTAAGAAATGGTGTATTGCAATCTGACAAATCCGTTTACATTATCGGATCCGACATGATCTTGACCCTCATTGAGCCAGACCTTGATCTGGACAATGATCAGGCTGAGACATGGGACTTGGACTTAATTGAGTGGGACTCTGATGCCGCAACCGTTACCATGGGTGACGCTGACGGTGAAGGAGCTGCATTCGACCCAGAACCACTAAACTTTAGAGAAACAGGTGACAGCACTGGTATCTTCCAGATTGTCATCGAGATTCCTGAAGTTCTAGAAGGTGACAGATTAGAAAGAGGAGAAGAAATTATTCTCGAGTATACTGATTGGGGTCCATCTGGATCTGACTTTGTAGGTGATGAAGATGAAGATGTCAACTTGACACTTTATACTTCTAACTTTGGAGCAACTGTAGAACTTGACCAAAAAGTCTATTCTTGGACTGATAAAGCATATGTAACCGTTGTCGCACCAGATCACAACTTTGACAGTGACTTAGTTGACGAGATAGGAAACACTGATTTAGATCCATTAAAGATCTCAACCAGAGGTTCTGACCTTGACAACTATAAACTAGTCGAAACTGGTACTGACACAGGCATCTTTACTGGTGAGGTAATTCTTACTGGTTTCACACATGATGCTGATGGTGACTCCACAACTGGAGATGCCAGCGGTAACGATATTGTATCACGACCAGCAACTGGTGATGGTCCAACTGATGGACTTTTGCCAGCAGATGATGATGATGGACTTACTGTCTCCTTTGAATTCTCAGAGGATGAAACAGTAGTTGGTTCAGCACTTATCAGATGGAATATTGGTGAGGTACAATGGCTTGAGGCAAGCTATCCAGCTAGCGGAACAGGTGTTGTAAGAGTAATTGATCCAGATATGAACTTAGATCCAGAAGCAGTCGACAACTTCGATGTCGATGTGTGGTCTGACTCCGATGCCGGAGGTATTGACCTTACTGTAACTGAGACTAATGAGGCAACCGGAATCTTCGAAGGCACTGTGTTCTTCACAGTAACTGACGAATCTTCTGGTCACAGACTCAGAGTCGCAGAAGGTGACACTGTCACCGCAGAATATGAGGATAATACCCTACCTGATCCATATACAACAGCAGATGAACTTGATATCACTGCCACTTCACTCATAGGTACAGTTGTGCCCCCTCTCGAGAGAGCACCAGCTGCTAACTGTAGAATTGTTGATGCCTTTGGTAACACTCTAAACAGTGTAGCCGTAGACCAACAAGTCCAGATTACCTGTGATATTGCAAATGGTCAAGATAGAGAGCAACAATTTGCTTACTTGATACAGATTCAGGATTCAAACGGTGTTACAGTCTCACTCAACTGGATTACAGGTTCATTGTCTGCTGGTCAATCATTCAGCCCAGCTTTGTCATGGATTCCATTAACATCTGACTCATACAATGTAACTGCATTTGTATGGGAAAGCGTTGATAATCCAACGGCATTGTCTCCACCTGTAGATACAACAATAACTGTCAACTAAGACTAACAAATTCACATTACCCTTTTTTCTTTTTTTGAATACCTATTAACGAAAGTTATGCACAATTTTCCAGAAGTAATATCTAGGAGAACATTGGAAATTAATTAAAATGAAGTTCCACATTTTATTTTCTGTTTTTATTATATTTTTATTTTTTAACATCCCAAATTCGTTCTCAGAAGAACTAGAGTTATTTACAAACGGTAAAGTCTTTTCTCCTGAACACAAATTACAAGTTTATGGAAAAGCTCTTCCTGAAGAAAATTTAATTATGCGAATTTTTGCCCCTGATGAATCCATTGCAAAATTTGATCAAATATCTACTAATGCTGATGGTTCTTTTAATCATGACTTGTTAATCTGGCCTGAACCATCTACAAATTTCCCTTTTGGCACATACACTGTTGAAGTAATTAGTATTACACAAAATGGTATATCACAAAAAATTGATGTAAAATTTTCATCTACAACAGAATTACTTGACGTGCCTGTTGAAAGACACGTTAATGCCTTAGTCTTTGCTCCTGAGACTGCTGCAATAAATCAACCCCTTAGAGTATTTGTACAAACAACTAGTGATGGTCTTTTAATTGGAAATGCTCCTGCTGAATTATTGGGAACCACACATGTCCATTTACCATCTGGTGTTTCTATTCAATTATCAGATTCATTTGAGACATTACATCAAGGATTGTATTTTGTTGATTACACTCCAACAGAAGAAGGAACTCATGTATTTCATGTAGTTGCCTTTAGTCAAGGAACTACCTCTCATGGCTCAGCTGCTACAAATGTGTTGAGTCAAGATCTTGGCGGTATTTCAGAGCAAATAATTAATCTAAATTCTATTTTAAATGCAACTTCCAGCGAACTTGATACTCTAAAATTAGAAATTGAAGGATTTGATAATACATTAGAACAAGCAAGCACCAAAATTGATGAAAGCACTAGTGATATTTCTACATCTGTAGAATTTATTAGTGAAGCCTCATCTCAACTCAACTCATTATTGTTTCCAATAATAGCATCTATCGGAATCATTGTCGCACTACAAATTGCTATTCTTGCCCGAAGAAGATAATTATAATAATACAAGAAAAGAAAATCAACTAATGCCCAAAGCGGCTATTTTCTTTTTTATTATACTTCTTTCTTCCATGACGACTTATTCGTACGCATTTACTTCTGGAGATTTAATTTCTGTAGATAATATTCAAGATCTAGTATTTGATTCAGAAATTTTAGATATTGATTTAGACTTTTTCAGTGAAAACAACTTCAAAAGATATTTAATTTTTGGAACTAATCCACAAAAAAATGATTTTTTACAAACTAACTCAATATATCAAATTCAATCTGATAATGGATTTTTTTATATCTCTGTTCTTTCTGAAAAATCAGCTTCAAATCTAATTTCACAAGGGTATCATGTAGTTGAAGATTTTAAATTAGATTTTCATTCCTCAAATGATGATATTCTAGACGCTTCAAGAATAGGTGATATTACTGGCTCAAGTATCTCTAAAAAAATATGACGCATCAGGAAATGGTACTGTAATTGCAATTGTAGATACTGGAGTTGATTTCTCAAATCCTGACATTCAGCATTCTCTTGCACGGGATAAATTCAATCATCCAATAATGCTTGATCCTGACGGTCAAGGGATTGTTTTAACTAATGCAACCTTTTTTGCATATGTAGACAAAAACGAAATCATTAGAAATTATAGTAAACCTATCCCTTCACACATGACTTTATCTGCATATGTTACACGTGATGGTGTCTTTCTTGATATATCTCAAGGTGGAAAGGGCAGTGACATTCCAATTTATAACTCATTTTTTCCACAACTTGGGACTTCACCAATCTTTAATGGAACATT
>Ga0224513_10001053_pt1 | contig 11053 bp, 9 predicted proteins | sample SF_May12_sed_USG_5_FD_169109 | JGI IMG/M metagenome (GOLD analysis project Ga0224513, IMG submission 169109) | Sediment microbial communities from San Francisco Bay, California, United States - SF_May12_sed_USGS_21 | ecosystem: Environmental > Aquatic > Marine > Sediment | place: USA: California... | reverse complement strand
AAAGAGAATGGCAAGTGCTAAAAAAAGCACATGAGAATGGGATTTTAGAAGAAGATTTTACTGTAATTGCATATTGTCCAAGTTGCCAAACATCACTTAGCCATGCAGAAGTAAATCAGGGATATGAGGAAGTCAAAGATCCATCATTATACTACAAAGTAAAGCTAGAGGATGAAGACGTATTTTTGATAATATGGACTACTATGCCATTCACGCTAGTTACAGATGCAATGGTTGGATTACAGCCTAAAGAAGATTATACATTTGTAAAAGTAAAGAATGAGACATGGATAGTTGGAAAAACAAGATTAAAGGAATTCATGATAGAAGTAAAGATTGAAGATTATAAAATTGAAAAAACGGTAAAAGGTTCAGAGTTTGAAGGAAAAAAATACATCCATCCACTACTGAGCTTAATTCCAGAGTTAAACGAATATTCCAAATTAGACAATTATCATGTTGCAGTCTCAGAATCTTTTGTGGATGCAAGTACAGGAAGTGGACTAGTCCACTTATCTCCGGCAAACGGAGAGGAAGATATCAAAATTGCAAATAAACGTGCAGTCAAAATTTTTAACCCCATAAATGATGAAGTGAAATTTACAGACAAGGCAGGAAAATATCAAGGCATGTTTGTCAGAGATGCAGACAGACCAATAGTTGAGGATCTAAAAGAATGCAACGCACTAGTAAAAATCGGTAAAATAAAACACAAGTATCCCCTATGCTGGAGATCACACCATCCAATTGTATGGCTTGCAAGAAAGGGATGGTTTTACAAATTAGATAGATTAGGTAACAAAGCAATTGATGCAGCAGAAAGCGTAGAATACTTTTTTGAACAGCCAAAAAATAGATTTCTTGGAATTATCAAAGAAAGACATCCATGGTGTATTTCACGAGAAAGGATTTGGGGTTGTCCATTACCTGTCTGGAATTGCGAAGACTGTGGGGAGAAAAATTGGTTCTTTACAAGAAAAGAGATTGTTGAATCTGCAGATAAATTACCAGACGGTCCAGATTTTGAATTACATAGACCATGGATTGATCACATTACAATAAAATGTAAAAAATGTGGCAGTGTCAATACAAGGAGAGAAGAATATGTCCTAGATACATGGCACAACAGTGGCTCTGCACCATATTCGTCATTAACAGATGAAGAATATTCCAATGAGATTCCTGCGCCATTTTTTACTGAAGGAATTGATCAGACTAGAGGATGGGCATACACATTACTAATTGAAAACGTAATCCTAAACAACTCCGCAGTATCGCCTTACAAGGCATTCTTGTTTCAGGGCCATGTACTTGATGAAAAGGGAGGTAAAATGAGTAAAAGTAAAGGAAATGTTTTGGAAGGGGCTGAACTACTTCAAAAATATCCAGCAGATTTGATAAGATTTTATTTCATGTGGAAAGCAAGTCCGATTGAACCATTAAGCTTTAGCACTGACGAATTAATGTCAAGACCGTATCAGGTAATCAACACACTGTTCAATTTGCACCTATACTTTAAACAAAATAGCCAATATGATAATTTTGACCAAACAAACACAGTGAAATGGGCAAAGCAAAATAATTTGTTAACATCGCCAGACATTTGGCTTTTATCAAAGCTCCAAAAATTAATTCAAAAAATGACTGAAAAAAATCAAGCATGTAAATTCCATGAATGTGCAAAGGCAATAGATGATTTCATAATAAATAATCTAAGTCAAATATACATTCCAATTACAAGAGGAGAGTTATGGGATGAGGATGAGGAAAAGAAAGAGAGAAGATTGTCAATTTATGCAGTACTAAGCGAGGTACTCAAAACATTAGATATTTTGATTCACCCCTTTTGTCCATTTACTAGTGAGTATCTTTATCAAACTGTATTTCATGAAAAACAAAGTATTCTGCTTGATAGATGGCCCTCATATCAAGAATCACTAGTCAATGAAAAAATTGAAGAGTCATTTGACATAATGAAAGACGTCATATCTACATCATCTGCAGCAAGAATGAAAGGAAAGTTAAAGAGAAGATGGCCACTAAATGAGGCACAAATTTGTGTAAAAAAAGATCAGAAAATTAAACTCGAATTATTAGCAGAATTATTGCAATCCCAGTTAAACGTAGAAAAATTTAGTATTGTTGAGACAGAAAAGGAATCAGGACTAGAACAATTATTAGAATTAAAACAATTGGGATTGCCTGTCAAAGCAGTAATAGAATTAGAAAGAAAAAGAATAGGACCAAAAGTAAAACAACACATGGGAAAACTGGTTGCAGTATTTAACGAAACAAACCCTGAAGAAATTACGTCATCATTGCAAAAAGATGGAAAATATAGTTTTGATATCGATGGCGAAGCAATATCATTAGATGAAGATGATTTCATAATAGATTTTGATGCAAGTGAAAACTTTGCAGCAGCAAAAAGAGACACATACACTGTATTAATCTCAACATCTAGAAACAAAGAGATGATGGCAAAAGGATTGGTAAAAGATATTGCAAGAAGGCTTCAAACTCTTAGAAAAGAAAGAGGATATACACCAACTGATGTTTTAGATGTTGCGTCAATTCTAGAATTAGATGAAGAGTCACTTGAAATGATAAAAGAACGAACTGAAGAATTGGCATTTTTAGTCAGAGTAAAGCAGGTCAACTTTGCAAAATCTTGCAAGGAATACAAGGATGATGACATTGACGGTCAAAAAATCAAAATATCGGTAGAATAGATTTTGATAATAAATGTAATATTTTTATTACAATCAAAAATTGCAAAGAGAAATGTCCGAATCAAAACCAAATGTTGTTGGAATTAACATTCTAAAACAAAATGGCCTCGATGTCGATGAATTGGTAAAAGAGTTAATCAAAAATGCAGCAGTTGAATTTACTGCATACTACTACTTTACCAACCTCAGAGCACATTGTACAGGCATGGAAGGAGAAGGACTCAAAGGAATTATCGAAGATGCAAGAATGGAAGATCTTAGCCACTTTGAATCATGTCTTGAGAGAATCTATCAGCTAGGAGGTTCTCTTCCAAATGATGCAACCGAATTTATCAAAATTTCAGGTTGTGAATTTCTACAACTTCCAGCAAATCCAACAGATCACAAAGCAATTCTAGAAAAATGTCTCAAAGCAGAACAAGGTGCAATTGTCAACTGGGATAAAATTTGCAAAATGACTTTAGGCAAAGATCCCGCCACATATGATATTGCAAAAGATATTCTTGCTGAAGAGATTGAACACGAGTCTTGGTTCCTAGAGCTAATCTACGGAAGACCATCAGGACACATGAGACGAAAATATCCTGGTGAAAGACCACATACAAGAAAACATTCTAGAGCACTCGATATGGCATAAGTGCCACATCATTTTCTTTATTTTAAATTTGTAATTACGTAATTTTATTGACGACAAGTTGTGAAGATGCGTTGTTTTATCAGGGTTAAATATAAAAATGACACATCAATTGCATGGTAAAACAGATTAGTCTAGATACATGGCAGATACAACAATTATCAGATTTGTTAAAAAAAGGTTCAGAGATTGTTGCAAAAACAAACAGGCCCATTGTCCTTTACAGGCAAACTCTAGAAGAAGAAGAAGAATCATATGAAGAAATTGTATGTACACTTACCAAAGGATATGTGATTGAGCAAATGGTTACATCTGGTGGAATTTTAGTTCCAAGCTTTCATCAACAATTTGTATTTACTATTGAAGAGTATCCCCAGGAATTATTGAGAAAAAGCAAAGATCGCTTTTTAGAAATGATCGACTTTCTAGAGGAGCAATTAAAATAACATCATAGTTAATAAAGACCATAAAATTCATGAATTTTGCATGCAATTACTAGAATTTCAGGCTAAAGAATTATTTCGAGAATATGGAATTAATTTGCTAAACAGCATATCATCCACAAATATTGAGGAAGGACGAAAACATGCAAAAGAATTAGGATATCCATTTGTAATTAAAATCCAGGTACCAGTTGGAGGCAGAGGAAAGGCAGGAGGCATTCAAAAATGTCAAAATGATGACGAATTTGAACTAAAATACCCTCAAGTCATGGACTTGACAATAAAGGGTGAAAAAGCAAGGGCGATACTGCTAGAAAAAATGGCAGATATTAAAAAAGAATTGTATCTATCGTTGTTTTTGAACCGTTCAAAGAGATGCTATACGATTATTGCATCAGCTGAAGGTGGAGTTGAAATTGAATCAGTAAAAAATCAGATTATCAAAGAAGTTGGATTAGGAGAAGTTTCTGACGAACTTGCAAAAGAGGTTGCAAAAGAGATCGGATTAGAAGGAAACACAGCAGAACAATTTGTAGATACTTTGAAAAAACTATCAAAACTTACAATTGAAAAAGAAGCAGAGCTTGTAGAAATTAATCCACTAGCCATCATGCAAGATGATACAATCATGGCACTTGACGGTAAATTTGTAACAGATGACAATAGTAATTTTAGACATCCAGAATTAGAAAAATATCAAGAAAAATCAGAGATTGAAGTACGAGCTGAAAAAAGCGGATTCTCATTAGTAGAACTAGATGGAGATATTGCAGTTGTCGGAAATGGTGCAGGCCTTGTAATGTCCACACTAGACATGTTATCAGATAACGGTGGAAAGCCAGCATGCTTTTTAGATGTAGGTGGTGGTGCAACTACAGAATCAGTATATGAAGCATTAACCTTGATCAGTCAGATGGATAGAGTGAAAGGTATTCTGGTAAACCTCTACGGAGGAATTGTAAAAACTACAGTGGTTGCAGAAGCATTTCTCAAAGCGTATGAAGATAATCTAATTGACTTGCCAGTATTTTCAAGACTGAAAGGAACAGAGTCAGAAAAAGCGACAGAAATGCTTCAAGGATCTAAAACCAACATGTTTAGTTCAATCGAGGAGGCAATCAATGCTGCTGTAATGGGAGTAAAGAAATGACAGATATTTTTGAAATAATGAAAGGAAAACCTGGAGATTCTGATTATGAAAATAAAGGGGTAATTGTTCAAGGAATCACAGGAGCATATGGTTCATTACATGCAAAAAATATGATATCATACGGAACCAATGTTGTAGCAGGAGTCACCCCAGGTAAAGGGGGTCAGAAATTTGAAGATAAAGTTCCAATTTACAATTCAATGCAAGATGCAGTAGATGCAACAAATGCAAAAATTTCAATTATTTTTGTTCCAGCAAAATTCTTTCTCCAAGCAGCAAAAGATGCACTAAATGCCGGAATCAAATTACTAGTTGCAATTCCAGAACACGTTCCAATCAGAGACACCATGGAAGTATTAGATTTGGCAAAGCAGAAAGGAGCAGTGGTTATCGGACCAAACACACCAGGAATCATGATTCCAGATTTAATCAAAGTTGGAATTATGCCTCCAATGCCTTTCAAAATAGGCAAGATTGCAGTACTATCAAAGAGCGGAACATTACTCTATGAAATTTCAGATGCACTTACAAATTCAGGATTTGGGCAATCAATTACAATTGGAATTGGCGGAGATCCTGTAAACGGAACAAGACTCATTGATGCATTTGATATGGTTAAGGATATTCCAGATTTAGAAGGCCTAGTAATCGTGGGAGAAATCGGAGGGGATTCTGAAGAAATTTTAGCTCAAAGAATCATCGATAGTGGTTTTAACAAACCAACAGTAGCATACATTGCAGGCAGAGCAGCACCAAAAGAAAAGAGAATGGGTCATGCAGGAGCAATCGTCATGGGAACTTATGGTTCGGCAGAATCCAAGGTATCAATGTTTAACAAAGCAAATATCCCAGTTGCAAAAAGACCTGCAGAAGTACCAGTATTACTTGCAGGAAAGATGGAAAAATCCGATTAGAATAAAAGAGAGAGATTAAGGAGACAGTTAAATGCCAATTACAGATCCCGAGAAGAAAAGAATTGCACAACAAGCACGTCTTGTCATGAGAATTTGTTTCAAATGTGGAGCTAGAAATGACATTGGTGCTACAAGATGCAGAAAATGCAGGAACCCATACCTGAGACTAAAAAACAGAAATCTCGGTGTCAAGAAATAGAATTAAAAATTCATCAATCTTTGCCTATAATTTACAATTGCAGATTTTAATTCATCATGATGTTGCATTATAAAGGATTTTGCAGTATTAGGATTATCTAGTTCTTCAAAAGTTAGCCGTAGATCATCAGGTAATTGATCATTCATTTGATACAATAATTTAGCAGCTTCCACATATTGTCCCAAATTATCAGCATAATCAAAAGCTAGATTCATCCTATCAATTAGAGTGTCAAATTCTTGAAGAGACATGATTGTAATTTTCAGAATTGGTAAAAAAGGTCAAGGTAATTGTGACATATTCAGTCAACCTAAAGACAAAAAAATGCCCCTTTTAGTAACTTTGTTGGACCGGTCGTCTAGTTTGGTTTGGATGACGCACTCACACTGCGTAAGGAAATAATTTCCCGCAAAGGTCGTGGGTTCAAATCCCATCCGGTCCATTTTACTCAAATTCTTCTTTTATGTTACATTAGAAAACAAGTTACAACTAAGAATACAGATTTATTTTATGTACAAATTCTTGAAGATTTTTAATATGCGTTCCTTCCCAGTAGATTTGATCACATTTATCACATTTCCAAAATTTGTCATTAAATTCCAAAACCCCTTGTGGAACTTTATTTCCAATTTTCAATTTACTGATTTGAGATGTTGCAGAATTACATTTGGTACATCTTGCGACATCTCCCGAGATTTCATCTAATTGTAAATTCGTAGTTTCAAGAATTTCTAAAAATTGTTCAATTTCATTTTCTTTTGTAACATAGATTGATAAAACATCATTTTTGTTTGCTCTATCAATCAGATGACGGTCTCTAGAAATTATTATTCTATTTTCATTTTTGGCTTTTTCAATTAATTTGGAATCATCAATATCTGATAAATACTCAGAATCAAGTCCAAACAATCGTAATTTTTTGGCAATATTTCCAAGCATCCCATCAACTAAAAACAACATTGTTTATGAGATGAATGATATACAATTATTATTTTCTTTTGTTAACTTCTTGGAAATTTGAAAATCCCAACTGATTTTCAAATCACTGAAGTTAAAATTTTATCAAAAAGAGTACTTAATATCTCCAGATTAGAACTTTTTTGGAGACAAATCACAACCTTGCGTCGGTCGAGGTGAAGAATAACACCAAAGTCTAATAATTTTTAATCTGTGGTGACCCACTTTGATATGCATCAACAATATCTCGCACAGTCACCACTCCAGTAATTCTCTCATCATAAGTCAATGCAAGTCTTTTGATATGATGCAATGCCATGATGCTTGCTGCTTCGTTTGCAAGAATTCCATCTTTTGCAGTAATTAACGGAAATGAAGAGTAAAGTTCTACAGATTCACTTAGCTGAACTTTATTGTTTAGTACATCAAAAACAAGATCTCGTTCAGTAAACATACCATGTCCTGAATCTTTTCCATCTACAATCACAGAGCCAATTCTCTTCTCATACATTACCTTACAAACATCAAGAATTGATTCATCATATGCCATATGACATACATTTTTACTTGCAACCTCATCTAATGTAGGTGCAACGTATGTCTTTCTAAATGCACGTAAAAGATCACTGGGAGTGATTATCCCAACTAGTTTATCAGATTCTGCAAAAACGAGCAACCGTGCTTTTTTTGATATTATTAATTCAGACGCTCTTTGAACAGATGTATCAGGAGTAATCTTTAGAAAAGGAGTCAAAATCATTTTAGATAGTTCAATATCAGGAAAGATGTCTTTTTCAACAATCTGCTTTAGAACGTCACGTTCGGTAAGAATTCCCAGGGGTTCGCCATGATTTGTGCTTACAATTAGATTACCGATACCTCTTCTTGCCATAAATCCCACAGCATCACGAAGTGAAACAGAATCTAAAACAGAAATTGGAAATGCAGTAAGATAATTTCCAACAAATAACGTATTAAGCTCAAGTACCATCCATACAATAAATGCATCTATGTTATTTGATTGTGTGAATTGATTGTCAGATTTGATTTTTGAGGGATTCCAACATTCTCACAATTGATATTTTGTACGGTATTGATATAACTAGAAAACCAATATTTTTTGATGAAACGCAAAAGACAGTCAAAAGTTCTAGCAGATATTCCTGTAGAGTTAAAATCAATCATTAAGCAACCAATCTCAATTCCACCCAATACCAGCATACTGGATGCAAGAGATATCTTGATTCGACATAGGATTGGGAGGCTGATAATTGAGTTTAATAAAAAACCTGTAGGGATTGTGACTGAGAAAGATATCGCAAAAAGTGTTTCAGTTTTTAGTGGAAAGCCAATTGCAAAAATTCTTGTTCGGGATATAATGTCCAAAGATCTAGTCACAGTGCAACCTGATGATTCAATTTATGATTGTGCAAAACTGATGAAAGAGCATGGGATTAGTTCAGTTATTGTAAATAATCCTAAAGGTAAATTAATTGGAATTGTAACAAAAACGGACCTCGTTTCAACTTTTCTAATGATAAGTACTGCATCATTGCCCATATCAAAAATCATGACAAAAAAAGTAATCACTGTATCACCTAATGACTCTATTTTTGAAGTTGAGAGCATTCTGCTAAATAATAAAATACGCAGAGTGGTTGTATCAAAGAATAAGACACCTGTAGGAATCATTACTTATCGAGACTTTGTTCCTGCAAAGACTTTTGATCTGCACAAAGAGTTCACTGATCCTGAGGAAAGATCTGAGATATTTTGGAATTCTCAACCCAATGAATTTAATGTGAATAAGCTAAGTTACTTGCTTACATTTTCAGCAAAAGACATCATGACAAAAGAACCCTTTTCTGTCTCTCCAAGGGATGTTGTGTATGGGGCTGCAATTTTAATGATAAGACATGGGATTAGCGGTCTTCCCGTGGTACAAGACAAAAAATTGGTCGGAATAGTAACGAAATCAGATATTGTCAACGTTATAGCATCTAAAGGAAAAATCTGAAATTATTGAAATTAATAACTTGCTCCACTAGTTCGGTTAGGCCCCATCATATTGTGAATAGAAATGGACAACTCAGATCATTGTAAAAATAGAATTATTTTAAAGATGCCAAAGCTTTTACGATGTCTGTTTTGCTAATAATTCCAGCAATCGATTCATTTCCATCCAACACTACCAAACCACTGACATTGTTTTCTAAAATCAGTTCACACGCATCTGATAAACTCTGATTAAATTTGATTGTGACTAGTCCTTTAGTCATAACATCTCTTGCTAATGATATATTTCCAAATCCTTCCTCTGAAAGAAACCCTTTTCGGATTTGATCTAAAGTAGTATGTTCTAAATCTTCTTCCTCATCGCCCAACTCGATAGAAATTCTAAACAGATTCCTAAACGAAATCACGCCCACAGGATGCTCATTTTGATCCTTTACAATTACTCGTGATACCTTTTTTTCTAACATCTTTCTTACAACCTTAAACAAGGGTGCCGCAGTATGTGTATTGATATAATCATGGGTCATATAGTCTACAACTTTGCTTTCATCTGAAAGATTATTCAAATAATATTTTACAAGATCAGTTTTAGTAAAAATACCCTTTAGTTCTTTTTCAGAGCCTATAGTAAGAGAACTAACTTCATTCTCAATCATAGTTTTTGCAGATTTTTCTGGAGATTGTGATTCATCCACAAACAAAATAGGTTTCATGATTTTTGTAATAGGAATATAATCTAATCCTTGTCCAGTTGTTTCAGAAAATAAGAATAAACCAATATCTTTTTCTGTAATAATACCTAGGGGTTTTCCAGTATCTACAACAATTAATCTACTAAGATTGTAGTCCAATAATTTTTTGATTACTTCTGAAATACTAGATTTTTTTAAAATTGAAATCGGTTTTTTTGAAATATTTAAAAGTGACATTTTTTTAATCTGATAAATTTTCTATAAAAACAACTGATATGATTTTCATCATTGATTTACAGTTTTTATTCAGTATCACAAAGTATGAATCTATAGAGGTTCGAATCATTTTTTGATTTTTGACATTAAATAATTAGTTCATCGTCAAAACCAAACTGGGGTGAATTACAAAGATCTTTCATGCACGTGAGAATCAAAAAAATATTCAAATAAAGTACTCTATTTCTTGTTTGCAGGGGGATTGTTTGAAAATCATAATAAGAGACGAGGAGCCAATCAGACTATACCATCATCCTAGGGAAGTATCAGTCCTGCCCAAAAACAAGTTGGTCAAAACATTTAACGAGGATGGTTCCTTACTTGAAGAATTCACCCTCATTGACAAAGAAGTCAGATTTAGTGAGGATTTTGACAACAATCAAAGTGAGATCATAGTAACTTTGCATGTCAGAAAATAATGATGATATTACAGGAAAAGATAGTGCAGGATTTTTTGAAAATTAGAACATGCTGCCATATTCAAAATCTGATATAATCTGTCTAATAATTACGAAATAGATATGATAATTTCATTATCCAAAGAATAGAACAGAGAATACCAGAAAGGAATCAATTGTGAATTATCTTTTCAAATTATTCTCGTCACTCAACCTAACTATGAGGCTATTTTGTCTCAAAAAATTCCAATAAAATACAGAATCATCATTGACTTGACGTCATCAATTCATGAAAGAAACAACTCATTTAGGATTTCTTCACATCACCAGTAGAATCACAAATGAACGAAACGACACAAACTCAAATCAACTTGGGGGATTACAACAAACCACAAGAACAAACCAAAGCCATAGGAATAGGAAAGATTTCAGGTAAAATCATCAACATCAAAGACTTTCGAACTAACAGAGGTAAGCCGTCACCATACACTCCAAAGGAGGCAATTGGAGAAGATGGAATGACAGACTATAATGTCATAGACACTGTAGAGATATTTGATGTGAATAACCAACAGGTGCGTTCTTTTTTTGTAACACCTGCAATAGTCAAGCAGATTCAAAGAGTTCCAAACTATCAATCAG
>Ga0224513_10001049_pt1 | contig 11083 bp, 10 predicted proteins | sample SF_May12_sed_USG_5_FD_169109 | JGI IMG/M metagenome (GOLD analysis project Ga0224513, IMG submission 169109) | Sediment microbial communities from San Francisco Bay, California, United States - SF_May12_sed_USGS_21 | ecosystem: Environmental > Aquatic > Marine > Sediment | place: USA... | reverse complement strand
CGACGAGATCGAACAGCAAATGCACGAAGATCACGCGAAGCGCTTCAAGGAAATCACGACGTTCCACAAACTCGCCGATGACAATGCGCACCTGGTCGCCGGCCTGACCCATGAAGAACTACCGTTGATCTCTGAAAAACTCAAAGCAGACGTCGTCGTAATGGGCGCCGTGGCGCGTAACCGCTGGAAACGCCTGTTCATCGGCGCAACGGCAGAGCGCACGCTTGAAGACCTGCCCTGTGATCTGCTGATCATAAAACCCGACTGGTTCCAGACACCGGTCGGCCTTGAGAACCACGAAGCCGCTTGATTCCTACCAGGATCTGAAACGGCCGAAGGGGACTGTCACCGTAAAAGGGGACAGCCCCCTTTTTTTTGGGGGACAGCCCCCTTTTTCGCACGGAACACACGCTTTTTCTCAGATTACTGTCCTTTTCTTCTAAGGTGACTGTCCCCTTTTTTCGTAGGTGACTGTCCCCACCCGCAGGATCACAAAAAAAACGGGGCCCGGTTCAGAGAACCGGGCCCCGCTGTTACAGCGTCCTACTGCGCTCTAGTAGTAAGCTGTGAACCTGAGTCCAAACGTCGTTGGGGGTTGACCAGCGTCGACTTTGACTAAGTTTGCTCCTTTCGAAAATAGGTAATAGGGCCTACCCGAGATTGGCAAACCACTGTCTTGCCTGTGACACAATGCACTGGTGATGCTGTATCTCATTTTGAAATACGCCCACGTGGTGGCGGCTGTGACAACGATTTCAGGCTTCGTGCTGCGCGGCTACTGGATGCTGGTCGACTCGAAAAAACTGCAGCATCCGGTAACGAAAATTGCACCGCATATCATCGATACGGTGTTTTTGCTCGCTGGCATCGGGTTGATTTGGCTGCTGCACCTCGAGCCATTGAAACATCCCTGGTTGATTGCAAAATTCACAGGCCTGGTCGTCTATGTGCTGTTGGGTACCGTCGCGATCAGACGGGGTCCAACGAAACAGATACGGACGATTGCTTTTGCCAGCGCTGTCGCCGTCTTCGCCTATATCGTGGGAGTGGCGCTGACCAGGTCACCCCTCAGCTGGCTCAGCTTCTAGTCCTGCGGAACCCTGCCGGTTCCAACAGCATGGCGAGCCGCTGACAGCAGGCGATTCGTATCGATCGGCTTGGACATCAGCGTGCAGTTATCGAGCATGCGCGCATCCTTCACTACTTTCGAGGTGTCGCCACTGACGATGAACGCCGGAATCGTCTCACCGTAGTGCTCGCGAATGATGCTGACAGCCTCGACCCCCGTAGAACCATCGAGCAGATGGAAGTCGGATATGAGCAGTGCGGGTGTCTCTGCGACATGTTTCATGAGCGCGCGCGCCTCAGGCGCAGATGCCGCAGTGGCAACCTGGTAACCCTCAGCCTCAAGCAACAGGCCCCAGGCATTCGCAACGTTCACGTCGTCCTCGATCAGGATTACCATTCCGGATATCGCTTCGTGGATGCCCGTGTCGCCAGCCTCGTCCAACTCCGCCGTCGCGGCTGAGTCGTTTACGACCGGTGTGGACACACTGAAACAGGAGCCCCGGCCTACATCAGACTCGACTTTAATGGTCAGCTTAAGAAGATCGGAGAGACGCTTGACGATCGCAAGCCCAAGACCGAAGCCCTCCTTGCTCGCGCCGCGCGTTTTCACCTGGTGGAACTCGCGAAAAATTTCCTCGAGCTCTTCTTCGGCGATGCCAATTCCCGTGTCAGTTACCTTGATGATGCAGTTGCCCCCGTGCTCAACGCACTCGAGGCGCACACCGCCCTTGTCCGTGTAGCGAATCGCATTCGAGACCAGGTTCTGGATAACCTCGGCGAGCAGATTCGGATCGCTGTTGATAACAGACGTACTGGCCGAAGACGAAAACTCGAGGCCTGTGTGTTGAGCCTGCCGGGCGAATTCATCGGAAAGACGATCGATCAGCCGTTTGATCGGGAACACCTCAAGTTCCGGGATCACCGCACCCGCATCCAGGCGACTGATGTCCAGCAGCGAGTTGAGCAGGTTAGTCATCGCAGTTAGCGAATGCTCCTGGCTCTCGACCATTTGCAGCGCGCGCTCGTCGGTCACGGTGCGCCGCAATGCCCCGTTCAGCAGGCTCAATGCCTGCACCGGCTGACGCAGATCGTGGCTCGCGGCCGCCAGGAATGCACTGTTCGCCTTGTTCGCGCGCTCTGCAACCTGCCGTGCCGCGATGATCTCGTCTTCCATACGCTTGCGCTCGGTCACGTCGCGAATAACGCTGGAAACAAAACGGCCGCCACGCGATTGCACGGGGCTGAGACTGATTTCTACGGGAAATTCGCTGCCATCCTGTCGTCGTGCCAGAAGGTCAGCGCCGGCGCCCATCGGTCGGAGGCGTGGACTGGACTGAAAACTCTGCCGATGCCCCTTGTGTCGCATATGCAGGCGATCCGGCAACAGCATTTCAATAGTACGCCCCAGCATCTCCTCGCGTTCGTAACCAAACATCTCTTCTGCCTGGGCATTAACTATCGAAATCTTGCCTTGCTCGTCGATGATAACCATGGCATCCGGCGCCGAGTCGAGCAGATGCCGGAAATACGCTTCCGAGTCGTCCACGATATTGATTTTCCGGATCGTACTGGTCACCAGGAGACCGTCGTCAGTCTCGATCGGATTGAGTGCGATCTCACACCGAAACGTACTCCCGTCCTTGCGACAGCCATAGAGTTCCAGACCCGAGACCATCGGTCGGCCACGGGGCGATTCGTGATAGCTATCGCGCAGCGCTCGGTGCCGGTCCCGGTGCTCCATTGGAATCAGAGCTTCAATCGACTGCCCGGCCAATTCGCCAGGTTCGTAGCCGAACAGCACATCGGCATGATCGTTCGCGAGCCGAATTAAACCCTCTCGATCGGTGATAATCGTGGCATCGGCGGACGAATGCAGGATTTGGCCGACAAGATCAGCCGATAGTGGTACTTTAGTCATCAAGTCTTCTAGCAAGGTTCTTCAATCCCCGGATTATAGACATACAAAGCCGCGAATCTGCACATTTGTTGACCGCTCTTGTCCATACGTATCCTCACCTATACGTATATTAGGATTTGCTTGATAACTTGCCGAAGTTATACTGCTTCACGACAACACAAAGAGCCGCATATCGGGCCGTTCGGCCCAAACGTTATAGCTCGAAGATAATCCAATACAAAACAGGGGTCCTACGTTGGACATAGCAGCTTCCTATAATGACAAGGTAGTCCGCCAGTTTTCGATCATGGTCGTGATCTGGGGAATTGTCGGAATGCTCGTCGGTGTGTTTATCGCCGCGCAGCTCATCTGGCCGCAGCTCAACTTTGATCTGCCCTTCCTGACTTACAGCCGCCTGCGGCCACTGCACACCAACGCTGTGATTTTTGCATTCGGCGGATCAGCGCTCTTCGCAACGTCATACTATGTCGTTCAACGCACCTGCCACGTACGGCTCGCATTCGACAAGTTGGCTGCATTCACGTTCTGGGGCTGGCAGATCATCATCGTGCTCGCCGCAATAACGCTGCCTCTCGGTATTACACAGAGCAAGGAATATGCAGAACTCGAGTGGCCGATTGACCTGCTGATCGCCGTCGTCTGGGTAGCCTATGCCATTGTGTTCTTCGCAACGATCGCGAAACGCCGCATCAAACACATTTATGTGGCCAACTGGTTCTACGGCGCGTTCATTATTACGGTCGCCGTACTTCATATCTTCAACAACCTGGCCCTGCCGGTCACGCTAACCAAGTCGTACGTCATCTACACAGGCGTCGTCGACGCCATGATGCAGTGGTGGTACGGCCATAATGCCGTTGGCTTCTTCCTCACCGCGGGCTTCCTCGGCATGATGTATTACTTCGTGCCCAAGCAAGCCGGACGTCCGGTGTACTCCTACCGGTTGTCGGTCGTCCATTTCTGGTCGCTGATCGCAATCTACATGTGGGCCGGCCCGCATCACCTGCATTACACGTCGCTGCCGGACTGGGCACAGACACTCGGCATGGTGTTCTCAATTATCCTGCTTGCACCCAGCTGGGGCGGCATGATCAACGGCATGATGACCCTCTCGGGCGCCTGGCATAAGCTGCGCTCGGATCCGATCCTGAAATTCATGATCGTCGCCCTGTCCTTCTACGGCATGTCCACGTTCGAAGGTCCGATGATGTCAATCAAGACAGTGAACGCACTGTCGCATTACACGAACTGGACCATCGGTCACGTGCATTCCGGTGCGCTGGGCTGGGTCGCCATGATGACCATCGGCTCGATCTATTCGCTGCTGCCACGTCTCTACAACCGCGAGACCATGTACTCGATCAAACTTATCGATGTGCACTTCTGGACATCGACGATTGGCGTCGTCCTGTACGCGGTGCCCATGTGGATTGCCGGCGTAACCGAAGGCCTGATGTGGCGCGCTGTGAACAACGACGGCACATTGACTTACTCGTTCGTCGAATCGCTCAAGGCCGTGGAGCCGTATCACTACTTCCGGCTGCTCGGCGGCCTGGTTTTCTTCTCGGGCATGATCATCATGGCTTACAACGTCTGGAAGACGGTAAGCGACAAGAAGCCGGTACCCGTCGCGGTACTGGACCCGGCGTAACAGGAGAGCTGATCAATGCGCCATGAAACAATTGAAAAGAGTCTGAACCTGATGATGGTGCTGATCGTCGTTGCGATCAGTATCGGCGGACTGATTGAAATCGTCCCGCTCATGATGAGCTCAGATGCCACCGAACCGGATGAGGGCATCAGCGTCTACAGTCCGCTGCGCCTGGCGGGCCGCGACGTCTATGTCCGCGAAGGTTGCTACAACTGCCATTCGCAGATGATTCGCCCGTTCCGCTCGGAAACAGAACGCTACGGCCCGTTTACGACGGCCGGCGAGACGGTCTACGATCGCCCGTTCCAGTTTGGCTCCAAGCGTACCGGCCCGGACCTGGCACGCGTCGGTGGCCGCTACTCGGATGACTGGCAACGCCTGCACCTGATGGATCCACGCGCACTGGTACCTGAATCCAACATGCCTGGTTATCCCTGGCTGGCGGACAACCTGGTGGACCCGGAGCTGATTACAGCCAAGCTGAAAGCACTGCGGCTGCTTGGCGACCCGTACACCGATGAGCAAATCGCCGGCGCCGCTGCTGCAGTTGAAGGCCGCAGCGAACTCGATGCCCTGATTGCCTATCTGCAAGAACTCGGCACTAACCGTAAGAACCGCAGGTAAGTCGCATGGACATTAACGACGTACGCGGCATCCTGACAGCCATCATCTTTTTTGCCTTCATCGGCATCTGGGTGTGGGCCTGGAGCAGTCGTCGTAAGAAAGACTTCGAGGCTTCCGCGGCGCTGCCTTTAGAAGAAGACACGTACATTACTACTAACACTACTAATAAGCGGGAGAACATCTGATGCCTGCATTCTGGCACTGGTTCGTTGCTGCTGGCACGATCGTTTTCACAATTTGGTGTATCTGGCTGATCACTTGGTCGGCCAAGCAGGGACCGCAAAATGTCGCTGACGACGACCTCGTCGGCCACAAGTGGGACGGTGACCTCGAGGAGTGGAATAAGCCTGCTCCGAAATGGTGGCTGTACCTCTACTTCATCACCATAGCGTGGGCCATTGGCTACATGGTCGCCTACCCGAGCCTCGGCAACTACAAAGGCATGTTGGGCTGGTCGCAGGAAGGTCAGTACGAAGCAGAAATGCAGGCGGCTATCGAAAACTATGAGCCGATCTACGAGAAGTTCGCGGCCATGGATTTCGTCGAGTTGTCGCAGAATGCCGAAGCTCAGGCGCTTGGCAAAAGCCTGTTTGCGAGCTACTGCACGACCTGTCACGGCTCGGATGCACGCGGCGCAGCTGGCTATCCAAACCTGACGGACGCCGACTGGCAGTGGGGTAACTCAGAAGCTGAGTTGCTGACGACAATCGGCAATGGTCGCGTGGCTGCCATGCCGGTACTCGCCCCGGCACTCGGTGGTGACGCAGGCATCGACAACATGGTCAAGTACGTTAAGAGCCTCTCAGGCGGCGAAGCCGACGCCGGGGCCATGAGTGCGCAGCCGATGTTTATGGCTCTCTGTAGCGCCTGTCATGGCTCCGATGGTAAGGGCAACAAGATCTTTGGTGCACCCAACCTGACGGACCAAATCTGGTTATACGGCGGCTCGACAGAGGCGATTCGCGAAACGATCGTGAACGGTCGTAACGGCCAGATGCCAGCTCACGGGGACCTGTTGGGCGAGAATCGTACGAAGATTCTTGCGGCGTACGTCTACAGCCTGCCCCAATAGCGGACCGTAGCGAGTGATCAGCGAAGAGTACCGAGGTGCCAAACAATGGAGCCGCGACAAGCAAGCGGTTTTCACGGTCGTCTGGATTTCATTCCTGTCGGCCGCCATTGGCACCATGGTGTTTTTCGCACTGTTCGACCCGGTTGACCTGTCCGGTATTTTCGATGCAGAGCTCGATATAGGTCGGGACGCCGGCTATGCCGCAGGATTCTTCTTCTTCTGGATCCTGTGTGCACTTTGCTCCAGCGTCACCGCCTATCTCGTTCGGACTGCACCGAAGCGGGACGCCAAGCACCGAGACCAATGAACAATCCGCAAAGCGCCTCGATGTACGAGAGCGAGAAGAAGATCTACCCACGCGAGATCGGCGGGCGATTTGATAAACTGAGCAAGCTTGCCACGGTTGTTCTCCTTGGCCTTTTTTACGCCGTCCCCTGGTTCAACTGGGACGAGCGCCAGGCCGTTCTGTTCGATCTGCCGGCACGTAAGTTTCACCTGATCGGCTTGACACTCTGGCCGCAGGATTTCCCCTACCTGGCCATGCTGCTGATAATCCTTGCGCTGTCGCTGTTTTTCTTCACAGCGCTCGCTGGACGCCTGTGGTGTGGCTTCGCCTGCCCGCAGACTGTCTGGACCGAGGTCTTCATCTGGATGGAGCAGTGGACCGAGGGAACGCGTTCGCAACGCATGAAACTCGACAAGGCGCCCTGGTCCTGGAACAAGCTGCGCCGCAAAGGCTCGAAGCAGTTCCTGTGGATTACCTTCTCGATGTGGACGGGCTTTACGTTCGTCGGGTACTTCACCCCGGTCCGCGAACTCGGCGCTGAGTTACTCACCCTGAGCGTGGGCGGCTGGACCCTCTTCTGGGGACTGTTCTACGGCTTCGCAACCTATGGCAATGCCGGCTACATGCGCGAGCAGGTCTGCAAGTACATGTGCCCGTATGCACGTTTCCAGAGCGCGATGTTTGACAAGGACACGTTGATCATTTCCTACGATGAAGAGCGTGGCGAACCGCGGGGTGGACGTAAACGTTCGGTCGATCACAAGGAGGCCGGACTCGGCGACTGCATCGATTGCCAGTTGTGCGTACAGGTGTGTCCGACCGGCATCGACATTCGCGAAGGCCTGCAATACGAGTGCATCGCCTGCGCCGCATGTATCGACGCCTGCGATTCGATCATGGACAAGATGGACTATCCGCGTGGGCTGGTTCGGTATACGACTGAACACGCGTTACAAAATGAAGGTACGCGCGTACTGCGGCCGCGTATGTTCATCTACGCCACGATACTGCTCATCCTGATTGCCGGCCTCACGACATCCATGGCGACACGCACACCGATCATTCTCGACGTCATTCGTGATCGCAACGCGCTCTATCGCGAGCTGCCTGGCGACATTATTGAAAATTCCTATACGCTTAAGGTCATCAATCAAAATGACGTGGCACGTACGTTTGCGTTATCAGTGACGGGCGTCGAAGGCATTTCGCTCGATGGCGTCAGCGACACGATAACTGTCGACGGTGGTGGCGTTCTCTCGCTCCCGGTCCGCGCACGCGCCCACCGCGCCAACGCCTATGGCATCATGACGATCCAGTTTACTGTGAAGGCAATCGATAGCGAGGATGTAACGGTGGTAGAAGACAGCCGCTTCCTCGGCCCGACGCCCTAGATACCTATCATGGAACGCGAAGACACCAAGCCCTGGTACCGGCAGTTCTGGCCGTGGTTCATCATCGCCCTGCCCGCCTCAGCCGTGGTGGCGGGCCTTACAACCTTATGGATTGCGATGCAGACGACCGACTCGCTGGTCGTGGCCTCCGATGATGGCGTCAGGAACGCCACCGACCGCCACCTGCTGGCCGAGCGACTGGCCACGGAGCTCGGCGTCGCCGCACTCGTGGAAATCGACCCGGAGACACGTATCGTCTCTGCTGTCGTTCGTTCCCGCGATCTGGAGGCGCTCCCTGCAACCCTGGAATTCGAACTATCGCATCCTGCGTTCGCCAATCGCGATCAGCAAGTCACTCTCAGCAGAGCAATGGACGACAGCGACGGCAACCCGGTCTGGGTTGGCCACTTCCTCTCTATTCCGTCCGGCCGTTTCTATGCCGTCCTGAAAGCCGGTGATGACTGGCGGATCTCGGCCGAGTGGCAGGGTGAAACCAGCCTGATGCTCCGAGCTGGCGGCGCCGGCGATGACGACGGGCGCTGACACCTGTTTCCACTGCGCGCTGCCCATCCCCGCCGCCTGCAAACTGACGGTAGAGATCGAGGGTGCGCAACGGCCCGTCTGTTGTCCCGGATGCAAAGCCGTCGCTGAGCTGATTCGCGACACCGGAATGTCCCGGTACTACGATCTTCGCGATGCACCTGATCCTGGTATCGGCCGCCCGCCTGAAGAAGCCGCCGAATGGAGTGTGTTCGACAGCACCGACATGCTCGAAGCCTTCACCGAGCGCGACGGAGACATGCGCGAAGCAACAATCTATGTCGGCGGCATGTACTGCTCGGCGTGTAGCTGGCTGATTGAAACCACGTTAGCTAAGCAGCCGGGTATCTCTTCTGCAGAAGTGAATCCGATCACGCACCGTCTGCGCCTGCGTTTCCCAGGCCAAGACGCGAAGCTCTCAGACCACCTGGCGACGCTCGCAAACCTCGGTTACCAGCCGCAGCCCCTGTCTCCTGAAAGCACCACACGTCCTGAGGTAACCGAACAGCGCACAGCGCTCAAGCGGCTGCTCGTCGCCTCGCTCGGCATGATGCAGGTCATGATGTTCGCGGTCGGACTCTATGCGATGGACTTCCAGGGCATCGATGCGGAGATGCAGCATTTCCTGCGACTCGTCAGCTTCTTCGTCACAACGCCCGTGGTTTTCTATGCGGCCAGGCCATTCTTCGCGAGCGCCTGGAGAGGCGTTGTTGCTCGGAAGCCAGGCATGGATCTGCCGGTCTCGATTGCCGTTGGTTCTGCTTACGTCGCGTCCATCTACGCGACATTCACGCGGGGCGAGGCAGTCTGGTTCGACTCGGTAACCATGTTTGTCTTCTTCCTGACACTCGGGCGCTTCCTTGAGATGCGTGCCCGGCATCGCTCGATCGATCGCAGCACCGCGCTGTCATCCCTGCTGCCAAACACGGCAACACGTATTGATGGTGATGCCCACGTGGTCGTACCAGTGAACCAGCTCTATGCAGGTGACCGGGTGCTGATTCGTGCCGGCGACCCGATCCCGGCGGATGGGGTCCTCGACTCAGGAACAACCAGTGTCGATGAATCGCTGCTTACCGGCGAAGCAAGACCACAGCTCAAGGCGAAGGGTGATGAGCTGTCTGCCGGCTGCGTTAATCTGGATGGCCTGATCGAAATGACGGTGACCCAGACCGGCAGCGATACAACGCTGGGCACTATCAGCCGCCTGAGCGAACGCGCACGCTACACGAGACCGGCATTCGTCACACTCGCAGACAGAATCGCCAGCTACATTGTGATCGCACTGCTGATCGTTGCCGCAGCCGTCGCGACGTTCTGGTATTTCGCCGACCCGGACCGCGCATTCGTGATTACGTTGTCCGTGCTGGTCGTCACCTGTCCCTGTGCGCTTGCGCTCGCCACGCCTGCCGCGTTCGCCGCCGCAGGCAGCCGCCTGTCCCAGTTGCGGCTGCTTGTAACAAACGGCAACGCTATCGAGTCGCTGTCGCGGGCGACGCTCGCCATGTTCGACAAGACTGGCACTCTGACAATGGGTGAACCACGCATTGCGGCTGTGTTCGTGATCGACAATGCGTATACCGAAAAAGACTGCAGGCTGATCGCCGCGGCGCTCGAACATGCGTCAACGCATCCGCTGGCACGAGCGTTTGCGATGCAGGAGGCGTTGCCAGTGGTGTCATCGCCGAATATCGTCATAGGCCAGGGTGTCAGTGGAAAGGTCGACGGGCGCGAGTGGCGCATCGGCAATGCGGAGTTTGTCGGGGGTGGCGTCGCGGCTGACGACAGCACCACGACCCACGTGTTCCTCGGCGTCGAAGGCAATGCCATTGCCTGGTTCGATATCGAGGACGAACTGCGTCCGGATGCGAAGCAGACACTGAACGCTCTGCGCCAGCTTGGCCTGAAAACGTCCCTGGTGAGTGGTGATAACAAGGCTGCGGTCGAGAGCGTCGCGGAAGCGCTGGATATTCGCGACACACATTACGAATGCACGCCCGAGAACAAGCTCACCATTATCGAAGCCGCACAACAGGCCGGAGAACGTGTTGTCATGATCGGTGACGGCATCAATGACGCGCCTGTGCTGGCCGGTGCCGATACGTCGGTCGCGCCCGCACACGGTGCCCTGCTCGCCCAGACGAGTGCCGACGTCATCATGCTGGGTGATTCACTGGCGCCCCTGACGACGGCAATAGAGATGTCGCGCAAGACCATGCGCATCGTACGTCAGAATCTCGCGTGGGCGATCGTTTACAATACGCTGGCGTTGCCACTGGCCGCCGCAGGATTTGTACCACCCTGGCTGGCAGCCATCGGCATGAGCGCGAGCTCGCTCGTCGTCGTGATGAATGCACTGCGCCTCAACCGGTTCGAGTAAGTCATGTCCATACTCTACGTTCTGATTCCCCTGGCACTGCTGCTGCTCGGTTTCGCCGTCTGGGCTTTCTTCTGGGCGGTTGGCAGCGGGCAGTTTGATGATCTCGATACGCCGGCTGTCCGCGTCATTATGGACGATGATTCAAAACCGGAT
>Ga0224513_10001047_pt1 | contig 11090 bp, 11 predicted proteins | sample SF_May12_sed_USG_5_FD_169109 | JGI IMG/M metagenome (GOLD analysis project Ga0224513, IMG submission 169109) | Sediment microbial communities from San Francisco Bay, California, United States - SF_May12_sed_USGS_21 | ecosystem: Environmental > Aquatic > Marine > Sediment | place: USA... | reverse complement strand
CCAGGCGTCGACATCCGGATGGTCCGTGATCAGCTTGTTGTTGACGATTTCGCTGTACCGTCCCCGAATCCGGACCTCGAGCACCGTCCGCCGGGCATGGCCGTCGGCACTCTGGCCAACGAGGCGGATCCTGAGGAGACCGGGACCATCGGCTTTCTGGACCCGGCTCCTCAGTTCGAGCAACCGCGGATTCGCATAATAGGTCAGGGTTCCGCGGAGACAGACATGCCTCTCGCTGTCGCAGAACGCAGCATTCCTGCCGATTATCGTCTCGCGGGGTCCCGCGAGAGACTCTGGCACGGCGAGGAGGCACAGAACGACGGCGACAGACAGCAAACGCATGCCGATAGTGTGGGACGCCGGGCGTCTCGCCGCAAGGCGAGCGGGCCTGACGAGCCGTCGCTCTGTCGCTTAATGTTTGTTCGATGGCCTGTTGAGGATCGTGAAGAAGCCTTCTCCGTAGGACAGATTTCCGGCGTCATCAAATTCGACATACCCGCCGTCATTTGTCCTGCGGCCGTACCATTCCGCATATTCCTCATTGGCATAGGTCACGATGCCCTTCCCCTTCCAGTCGACATCGGACACATAGCCGAACGTTTCATACCCGGCCATGATCAGCAGCCCGGGATCGAAGTAATCACAGACAATCGGATAGTCGGGCGTACAGTCCCAGATCTCCCATCGCCCCGCGGCTGTGAAGCCGGTTCCGGTGAACTCTACCCACCAGCGAATGACGCCGTTCACGTCGCCTTCGACAGTGCCTTCCCAGACAAGGGCATAAAGAACTCCGGTTCTCTCAACAAAAGGCGCCGCCGGAATAAAGCCGCTGCCAAATACGAACTTGTAAGTGGTTTGCATCTTGAGCATCGGGGTCACGCCCTCGCCCGCCGGGGCAGGGCTCGCAGCCAGCAGGAACAGGGCGGCCGCTCCAAGTATGAGCTTTCTCATTACAGTTCTCCTGTAACAAACGTACGGTCAGGATGAGTTGTGGCACCGGCGGCCCGGCGGTCTTGGGTCCTTCGGGGAGTCATCCATGGCTTCTCGGAGGAAGCGAGGACCCGTGGCTTTGCGTCCCAGGGTTTGCCCAGGTTTGCCTTTATCGAATGCAGCTTTGCTTTATCGCCTGACGTCCGAATTGTGTCAATTCGTGAAAGTACTTAAACGGCTCAACAATGATACAGCGCTTGCCTACCCGGACACATAAACCCCGCCGAAGCGGGGTTTATGGATAACGTTATCGTAGTCCGGGAACTACTGCAGCGCCTCGCAAAGCGCCGGAGCTGTTTCACCCTCGGCCAGCACGAAATCCGGGCCCTTGTGAACCAGCACATCTTCCGATGCGTCATAGAACCATGTTCCTACATGTAGCAGAACATGCCCGATGCCCGGAAGCGTGAGCCTGAACGGCGCTCCGGATTCGTGGCGATCGCCGAAGATCAGGAACCCGAAATCTGGATCAACGCCGACCACCTCCAGATCGAGCGTAATATTCTCGCCGACCCCGTTCTTGCCCTGGCTAACAAACTTGTTGTCCGGATCAAGATTGTTGTAATACTTTGATTCGGTAATCAGGATCTGCACCTGAAGCCTGACAGGATTGCCGTCGGCATCAAACCATAATTTCAGCGTGTCTCGCTCTAACCCACTGGTCCATACTTCGAAGTCGCCGCACCCGACAATCGGACCTAAATCGAAAGGTACGACGAATCTGGATATTTCGGGTTTGCCTGCTTGGACAGGCATCGATAGAAGCAAAGCTGCCACCGTTACTGCGACGCTCATCGCCGTTGTTCGTATCTTCATTTTGACCCCCGTTTGATGTTTGACTGAAGAACCCCGGCTGCCCGTTACTCCTGGCCCTCTGAGGACACGTCCGTGAATCTTCGGAGCAAACAAAGACTCGCGGCCTTTGCGTAGCCGGTGTTGGTCTTAAAGGTTTAGTACACGTATCGTCTGGTCGCCGTAGAGGAATACCACTACCGCCGGCCCCTAATTCAAAGAGTTGCGAGTAGAACGAGACCAGTTCGCATTGCTCTTGCAAGAAATCCGTGCCGGCCGCCGCACAATCACCGAGTCTGATCAGCCTGCCTGCGTAGATGCCAGCTGCGGGACGTTCTAAACTGCCTGCTTCCCCGGCTTACTGCTCTGGAGCAAACCATGATCATCGGAAGCATCGATCGGCGCTTTACGAACACCTGGCCTGCCACGCTGCTGGCCTGTCTGTTCGTCAGTTTTTTTTCGATCACCGCCCAGGCAGAAGCCCCGAGTCACGAACCAGTCGTCGATGAACTCCTGACTCTTCTCGAGAGGCGCACGGACCTGCACGAGGCGATGGATGCGGCGATCGAAACGGCTGCGCTGCAGGGGGTCGACGACGTCCGTTCGCTTGCAGCTTACCTCGACGACCTTGTCACCTGGATACCCACTGAACGAGAAATTATTCCGAAGGCGCTATCACTGTATTACATCGTGAACCAGGCCCCGGAGGACAAACTCAACAACGACGACGAATTCAACGCCTGGCTCAAAGACTTCGTTACTGCATGGGGTGGATTTCTTGACACGCCTGCTTCCGCGGCCGGGATCGAATCATTTGCGTCATTGCCAAATTACAGCGTGGATGACTATTTCGAGGGGCCGAGCGGCTGGCTGACGTTTAACCAGTTCTTCGCGCGAGAGATGCGCCCCGGCAAGCGGCCAATCGCCGCTCCGCGCGACGACAAAGTCATTGTCTCGCCGGCAGATGCCGTCTTCATGGGCCACTGGCCGATTACCGAAGACTCGAATATCACGCTCAAGGGGGTTAATTGGGCGGTCGCCGACCTGCTCGATAGTAGCCCGTACAAGGATGCTTTCAAGGGCGGCATATACATGCACAGCTTCCTGTACATCGATGATTACCACCGGTACCACGTCCCGGTAGGCGGGACTGTGAAAGAGATTCGAAACATCAGCGGCAGGGTCTACCTGGACGTCAGGCGCAATCCGGACGGCTCGCTGGATGTCGTTGACGGCGATACCTATCAGTTCAACCAGGAACGCGGGCTTATCGTCATTGACTCGCCCGAAGTGGGCCTTGTCGCCGTGCTCCCGATCGGTATGGCTTACGTCTCGTCGGTCAACCTGACGCCCGAGGTCGGCGCAGAACTGCAGAAAGGCGATGAATTCGGATTCTTCCTTTTCGGTGGCTCCGACATCGTCATCGTTTTCCAGGACAATGGCGTGGTGCTCGATGCCGATATTGGCCGGAAATATCTCCAGGGCCAGAGAATCGGCGAGTTACGATAGCCGGTCGTACAACATTGATGATGTTCCGGAGATCTTCGACTTCACCGCTGCCAGGCCGTTACGGCGTATTGCCACAGTACCGCCAGCCGTGCCAGAAATCGCCCCAAGACGCTGATTTGGAACAGATTCTTAGCCACACGTTCATCACCGGAACGAATCGGCATCCCTGCGGTTCGCCAGCATGCCAACCTGGCGGTGTGAGGGCGGCCTGACTGCGACGCGGGTTCCGATTATTGGAAATTATTTCCAGTAGCAGCCGCAGGCGACCAGGTAGTCCGAGGCGGCTGTATCCACTATTGCGGCGCCAAAGGCGCTTACCATCAGTGGTTCGCTGTTGTCGAGAAAAGCGATGGCGACTTCGAAGTGCGAAGTCCGGTCGTCAAGCCAGAACGCGTTCCACGCTTCGCGATCCACCGTGAGCGTGTACGTGCCCCAATCCACGCCGGCGCATCGGGATTCGTCGAGGTTCATCGGCATGGTATGGGGCGCGGCAGTTCCCGAAAGCGTGATGGATGCCTCCGGGGTGTTCTCCGACAGGCTGCGAAAGACGACGAACGGGGATACTCTCGTGCGCCCGGGTTTCACGCCCAGCACCAGGGCCAAAGATCCCGGATCGGCTTTCCGGATCGATTGAGCCTCGGAGTACCGGCAATAGTCGTCAACGTCGAGCGTCGAGCAAGCTGACATGCTCAACCCGAACATCACGATTAGTATTGTTGTTATCGATCGCATACTAACCATCAGAGTCAGCTATTTGACGAAACACCTCTAGTTATCGACCTATCGGAGGAGCTGCTTCAGTCTCGTGCGACTGCTCTCGGGCCAGTACTTTTTCAGATCGTAATACCTCCCGACCGCGGCGTGCCCTTCAGGAATGATCACCCACGGCTGCTTCGATGACGTGTAAATGTGGATATCGGGAGTTATGCGGTTGGCTTCGTCAAGGGTTCCCACCCGGATGAAATGTACCTTGCTGCCAAAACCTGCGTAATTACTCCATAAGGCAACACGGCATTTCGGGCAGCGCCAGATTTCCTGCCCCTTCCCACTATTTGACGGTGTCGGCGTCATTTCCGGCTCGCCATTGAGAAGGCTTACGCGATCAGCCTCTATCAGGGCATTTAGAGCATACGATGCGCCCGTCTCCCTCTGGCACCAGCGACAATGGCAACAATGCACAAAAAGCGGTAGCGACTCCATCCGGTAGCGCACGCCGCCGCACACGCAACCGCCGTCGAAGGTAGTCTTTGTTTGCTGGTCAACCATCGGGCACATCACGGCAGGATACGACATTGGCCCCGCTTTTCAATGCGATAATACGACCGCGAAAGGTAGGAATGTTCTACTTGCCGGATTCGATACGCCGCATCGAATCCGGACGCCCGGGATTGTCCTTCGTCGGTGGACGTTTCGATCACCTGGCGCACGTCTCCGGACGGCAACAGCCTGAGCGTCGTGCGATCGAGATGGCTGCGGCCGTCCGGCAAGGTATACGGCGGGTGCTGTCAGTACGAGCGCGTAGTAGAGCAGCCGCGCGGCCCTGTCGATAATTAAAAGAATGGCTATCATCGCTCAAACATCCTTCATTTTCTGATGGCGGCGGATTTGATCGCACCGTCGCGGCGTGATTCCATGCCCTGGGACAAAAGGCCGGCAGCGGAGATAAATGGAACAATGACGGGGATTGGCGAGACCGCCGGAATAACGGCCAGGCCAGGATTGCGAAAGCTCGGCGAGGCTGCGTTCTTCGTGGCACTGATTGCCTTACTCTGGACAGCGGACACGCTCACCAAATTCAGCCAGCTGCGCTTCCACGGCTACACACCGGACAGCTTCCGGCTGATCACGGAACAGGTGACAAGCGCTGTGGTAGTCCTGCTGCTGGTGCCCTGTGTCGCGTGGTGGCTTTCGCGGTTCCCGCTACGGCGCGATCGACTGGTGTCGGCGGCCGCCGGCCACGTACTGGGCAGCGTGCTTTTCACCGTCGCGCACTATTTCCTGATGATCGGCCTGCGGTACGTGGTATTCCTGTTCTCGGAGGAGAGCTACATATTCTCGGACTTCTGGTTCCGAAACCTCATGATCGAGTATCAAAAGGACATCAAGATCTACCTGGGACTCGTGGGAATCGTCGCCGCCTATCGACATCGCCGTAGCGTGCGTGCCCGGGCGTCCCAGGCAACGATTACGACCGACAGGCTGGTCGTCCAGACCGGCAAGGGAGAGGCCATCATCCGGCGCGAGGATATCGAATATCTCGAGGCGGCCCGCAACTACGTTACGGTGTCGACGGGCGAACGTGATTTCCTGGTCCGCAACACGCTCGCAAAACTGGAAGAAGAACTCGCTCCTTGCCAGATCGTGCGCACGCACCGCAGCTACCTGGTTAACATCGACAAGATCCAGGAAATCCGCACGACCGACGCGGGCGGGTATGAAATTCGCCTGGAGAGCGGCAAATCCGTGCCGCTGAGTCGCGGCTACCGTGACAAATTTCGATCCGTGTTCAAAGACTGAAGTCGATCCCTGGTCTCAGGGACAGTCACCTTGCCCGACACCCGACGAGCCCAGTAACGGCTGCGCCCGGCATCGGGTCGCTGTACCGAGCGGGTCCAGCTTTACTGCTTCCCGAGCATGGGTCCGGGCCCGGCGATGCGATCCTTCCTCATCGTGCAATTCTGCAACCGCCAGGTAGAGGTCCGCGGAGTTGGGGTGACGGGCAAGGTATCGGGACGAACTGTCGACGTCGAGCGGTAATTCACCGGTGTTGAGCAAACGCAAGAGTTCGACGTGCGGATGGTGCGGACAGCTCCCAGCCGCAAGCCCGAGAGACCGCACGGCCAACCTTTCAATGACGGGCTGTTGTGACGATGGCAACGTGTCGATCTGCCCGAAATAGAACTGCGTCTGAGCCAGGTGCAGCAGCCCCGCTTCGATGTCCGCCGTCGCGACCATGGCCAGCAACGCGGGACCGCCACCCCGCCGGCCGGTGCGCGCCAGCGTGAGTATGGCCATCGCGTCGTCCGGGTAATGGCAGTTCGCCACGAGACTCTTTGCGCCCTCCAGGCCTTGTGGATCCAGGGGCAGTTCGGTCCAGAGTTTCTCGAGGACCCATTCCTGCAGCTGCGCCTGGTACAGGAGGGGGCTTTCGAAACCCTCGTTCCACAGTTCATCGCCGCTCCTCGCAAGCAACTGCAGTGACAGGCGCAGTCGCCCCTCTCCCCGGCTCAGCGTCCCGGTCAGCAGGTAGTCCGCGCCCAGTTTCTCGGCCTTGCCCGGGAGATCCACGGCGGTCAACGAAAGATGCATGGCGCTGCGGGACTCGATCACGCGGACTTCGGGGCGGATGGACAAGATCGTGCGAAAGCGCTTCGTGAGATGATCGGCGAGATCCCTCGTCTCCTCGCGCGCATCTGTCGCCTCGATCAGGAGTACCGCAACCGTCGGCCGCTCGGACGACACGAACCAGCGCTGCCAGGCAAAGAGCGCCACCACGACAAGTGCAAGGGCGATCAGCGCCGCACGAATGAAGCGCCGGTTCTGAGGCTGTCTGTCGATGTCCTGGAGTCGCATCTCCCCGACAGTGTACTTGGAAGCGGCCTTGATAATACCCATGAGCCGCGTCTGTATGCCCCCTGGCCTGTTCTGCGCGGGGCTCGAAGGCTTTTCGAGTAAACTAGGCCGATGAGCATCAAGCGTTTCGCATTTGCGCTGCACGGTGGCGCCGGCGCCCGTAGCGGTCGCGACTACTCCGTCGCCGAGTACCACATGCGCGAGCTGACCGAGAACGCGCGCGACCGGCTCGCCTCGGGCGCCCGCGCACTCGACGTCGTCGAGTACGCGGTTGTGCAGATGGAGTCCTCCGGCCTGTATGTCGCTGGCCGCGGCTCGGCGCCGAATTCGGCTGGCTACGTGGAACTCGACGCGTCGATCATGGACGGTCCCGTCAGCGCGGCGGGCGCCGTTTCCTGCCTCCGCGACGTCGTGAACCCGGTTTCAGTGGCGCGACGCGTCATGGAGGCGACGCCGCACGTGATGCTGTCCGGTGCAGGCGCGCTCGCATTCGCACGGACACAGGGGTTCGAGGAAGTCGGGGAGCCGCGCAAGTACTACACGCTTCCCATCGGCGTTAACGAAGACGAGATCGCGGACCAGACCCACGGCACGGTCGGCGCGGTCGCGCTCGACGCGAACGGCGAACTGGCGGCCGCGACCTCGACGGGCGGCACCTTCGGCAAGCTGGAAGGCCGCGTCGGCGATACGCCAATCATCGGCGCCGGCACCTGGGCCGACAGCGAGATCGCAATCTCCTGCACCGGAACCGGCGAGTACTTCATTCGTACTGGTGCGGCACTTTCCGTGGCGTGCAGGGTCAGAGCCGGGGCATCGCTGAGCCAGGCCGTCGACGAGGTGCTGGCCGACATCAAGCACCTCGGCGGGGACGGCGGCATCATCGCGGTCGACGCGGCGGGCCGGGTCGAGATGATCTACAACTCCGAGGGCATGAAGCGCGCATCGGCCGACAGCGCCAATAGCGTTTTCGTGGCGACTTTCGACTGACGAAGGTACGATTGGAGCATGAGTACCTCGGCCGAAATGCTGCAGCCCCTCCCTGGCGTGATCGAGCCGCGTTGGTGGACCGGCACGCCGGCGCTGCCGCCCGAATCGTTCACCATCGATTGCGCCGGTTACGCGATGGATGCCGGCGAACTCGACAAGGACGGCGAACTCGCGCAGCGCATGAACGCGCTGTTCGACGAGGTAGGGCTCGTGTACCTGGCCAATACGCGGCTCGACGACCTGCCGACCATGCGGGACTTCGCCAGGCTCGTGGTCGACAACGAGATGCGTTACAGGGGCGGCGCCAACCCGCGCGACAAGCTGGCCAAGAGCGTGTACGAGGTGGGCGCACCGCTGCAGGCCTGGCTGCACTACCACCACGAGATGGCCTACATCTCGCACAGCACGAAGATGCTCGGGTTCCTGTGCAACAAGGCGCTGCCGGATCGGGGTTATACGTTCGTGTCCGACAACCTGCAGGCAACCGACGCGATTCTCGAAACGGAGTTCGGGCAGAAACTGAAGCGTCTCGGCATTTGCTACCACCGTAACCTCACCGACCGGGAAGCGTTCAGGGGCACCGAGCAGATCGGTGTCTACAACCACTGGCAGAAGTCGATGCTGACCGACGACCCGGACGAGGCGGTCGAGATCGCGAAATCGCGAGGCCTCGAGGTCGATTGGGGGCCGGACCGGCTCCTGAAGACGCGCTATTACGTATCGGCCTTCGAGCACTTCCCGCAGCACGATCGCAACGTCCTCTACAGCAGCGTGGCCGATGACGGCATGTGGTTCGACAGCTGGCCCAAGGTCATGCACCTGCCTTACGACGAGCGGCCGCTGAAGCTCACCTTCGGCGACGACACCGAAATGACGCGCGAGGAGAAAGAGCTCTTCGTCGATATCTACGACCGCTTCGGCATCCCGATCCAGTGGAACGTTGGCGACATAGCAATCGTCTGTAACTATCGGTTCGCGCACGGCCGCCCCGGCATCCACCTCGACGGTGACGAGGAACGCGAACTCGGCGTATTGATTGGCGAAGCCTACGAGCGCGTGGGCGACCTGCCGGACAAGTGGTAAGCGCACAGTCTCTCTACCGATTCATCGCCGCGCACCGACTGCCTGAATCTTTTCGCACGACCGCAACAAGGTTTTACGAGCCATTGGCGGGATGGCTGTGCCGGAAATCGGAGCCCGGTACGCCCTTCCTGCTCGGGATCAACGGCGCACAGGGCACGGGCAAGTCCACGCTTGCCGCCTATCTCGCGCTCGCCCTGGGCGAATCCGGCCGGCGCAACGCAGCGGTCCTCTCGATCGATGATTTTTACCTGACGCAAGTGGAGCGGCGACGGCTGTCGCAAACGGTGCATCCCCTGCTGGCAACGCGGGGCGTGCCCGGAACCCATGACGTGCCCATGCTCAGGGAGAGCCTTGCGCGCCTGCGCGAACTCGGCCCAGGCGAGCCGTATCAACTGCCCCGCTTCGACAAGGCCATCGACGACCGTGCGGACGAATCGTCATGGCCCACCGTCGCCGGACCGGTCGACCTGATCATCCTGGAGGGCTGGTGTGTCGGCAGCGTAGCGGAGCCGGAGGAAGGTCTGGACGAGCCTGTCAATGAACTCGAGGCGGACGAGGACGCGGACGGACGCTGGCGCCGCTATGTCAACGAGCGCCTGCGCACGGATTACGCCGACGTGTTCGCAGGGCTCGATGCCCTGGTCTTCCTGCAGGCACCCGGCTTCGAAGCGATACTCCGCTGGCGCATCGAGCAGGAACAAAAACTTGCGGCCTCTGCCGGCGCGGATGCAGCCGGCGTCATGAACGAGAAACAGGTCGGAGCGTTCATCCAGTACTTCGAGCGCATAAGCCGTCACAACCTCGGGGCCGTACGTAGCAACGCGGATATCGTGCTCGAACTCGACGAGTATCATGACTGCGTAGCCAGCCATTACCGGGAATGACATGATCAGGCTCTACACCTGGAGCACGCCCAACGGCGTCAAGATCTCGATTGCGCTCGAGGAACTCGGCCTCGACTATGAAGTGATACCGATCGATATCGGCAAGGACGAGCAGTTCGCGCCGGAATTCCTCGCGATCAGCCCGAACAACAAGATCCCGGCCATCGTGGACGGCGACGCAGCCCTGTTCGAGTCCGGCGCCATCCTCCTGTACCTTGCTCACAAGACCGGCAGGCTCGCGCCGACCGAGGGGAGCGCGGGATATTTCCAGATGATGCAGTGGCTGATGTGGCAGATGGCGCACTTCGGCCCGATGCTCGGGCAGGTGCACCATTTCCTCAAATTCAATCCGGGCAAGTCAGAATATGCCGAGCACCGCTATTACCAGGAGGCACTAAGGCTATACCGCGTCCTGAATGACCGGCTCGAGGGTCGCGACTATATCGTGGACGAGTTTTCAATCGTCGACATCGCGACGTGGCCATGGGCCTCGCGATTCGAGTTCCAGCAGATCGATCTCGACGACTTTCCCAATGTTGAACGTTGGTACCTGGCACTTGCGGACCGGCCGGCCTTTCAGCGAGGCTATGCCGTGCCGAACGAGAACTGGCGCATACCGCGACCCTGATACTCTCCGTAGCCTTGGGTACTGAGGAATGCAGTGGTTCTGCGGTACACCCGGGTGAATCGATACCGCTTGATGGACGCACGTAGCGAACAACCGGTGCCGGAGTCTCCGCCGCTCTCAGTCCGGCCTCATGCCGGCCAATCGGTAGACATCGTCGAGGACACGCATGGTGGCAATCGCATCGCTGCCGCCCGTGAGTGGCTCGGATTTGCCGTGCAGCACGTCGATTATGTGCCGGAGCTGGTGCGCGTACGTCGTTTCTCCGGCAACGTCCTCGCTGTTGTTACCGTCGGCCGTTTCCAGGATGAGTTCGTGTCCCATGTGCGGTGCGACGGGGTTGATAACCGTCATCGTGCCACGCTCGCCTGTAACCACGAGACCGGCGTCCAGCCCCTCGGGTAACTTGTCCGACATTGACGAGGATACCCATGCCCGGACGCCGCCCGGGAATTCGAGCCGCGCTTCCATTTCGATGTCGACACCGGACTCGTGCTCAATCGCCGATGCGGAAACTACCCCGGGCTCCGAACCCATCACGCTGCGCACCCCGTGCACGCAATAGCAGCCGAGGTCCATCATGGCGCCGCCGCCGAGCGCCGGATCGTAGCGAATCTCTCCGCGCTCAGGGGCAATCCTTACGTTGA
>Ga0224513_10001045_pt1 | contig 11105 bp, 10 predicted proteins | sample SF_May12_sed_USG_5_FD_169109 | JGI IMG/M metagenome (GOLD analysis project Ga0224513, IMG submission 169109) | Sediment microbial communities from San Francisco Bay, California, United States - SF_May12_sed_USGS_21 | ecosystem: Environmental > Aquatic > Marine > Sediment | place: USA... | reverse complement strand
CTTGGACAAGAGTGATCTCGCATCCTGCATCCCGTACCCTGTATCCAAGGCCGGCTGCCGCTATCGACCGAGTTGTTCCCCCAGCCACTGCTCAACCCGAGCAAAGACCTCTTCCTTCTCCGGCTCATTGAACATCTCGTGATACAGCCCTTCCCACTCGACATAATCGACCAGGTCTGAGGGCGCATCGGCGACCCAGGATCGAGTCTTCGCAGGATCGGTCAGGCGGTCGTCACCGGACTGCATGATGAGCGCCGGTAATGACAGGCCCGAGGCCCTCGCGTGAGTGTCGGCGTGAGCAGCCAGCACCGAGGTGAACCACCGTGCCGACACCGTTGTACTGACCAGCGGGTCGGCAATGTAGGCCTCCGACACCTTCGGATCCCGGCTGAGGGCGCTCGGCTCGGCAACCTTGGAGAACATCAGCTTCGGCGCGAAGGTCGACACGATGTTTGCCACCATGTGCAGCGCGGCGGGCGGGGCGGCATCCGGGTGCATCCCGAGGAAGGGTGAAGAGACGACGACGCCCTTGAGCCCCTGGGGGTGGGTGAGGGCTTCGCGCAGGACGATGAGACCGCCCTGGGAGTGGCCGACCAGGAAGAACGGCGGATCGGGTTGCGCCTCGCCAACCAGTCGGCGTGCCGCCGCGAGATCGGTCAGGAACTCGTCGAAGTGCCGGACGTGCACCCGCATACCGGGGCTCTGGCCATGGCCCCGGTAATCGTAGGCCCAGCAGTCGAAGCCCGCGTTGGCGAAGTGGTCGAGCACGTGGAGGTAGCGCCCCGAGTGTTCGGCGAGACCGTGGACGACGAGCAGAACCGCACGTGGTTCCGCGTCAGAGGTGTGTCGTCGCCAGAACAGGCGGTTGCCGTCCGTGCTCTCAGTCCAGCCTTCTTCGATTTTCATCGCATTGCCTCCCGGCGGTCGGCGCGAACCCGCTCGACCGCGTTACACCACCCCAGGTAGAGGCGTTCGCGTTCGCTTTCGGCCATCACGGGCTCGAAACGCCGGTCTTCGCGCCACGCGCCTTCGAGCTCGTTGGTGTCGCGCCACATCCCGACGCCGAACCCGGCGAGGAAGGCGGAGCCGGCGGCGGTCGTCTCCAGCAGCCGTGGCCGTACGACCGGCACACCGAGGATGTCGGCCTGGAACTGCATGAGGTGGTTGTTGGCGGCGGCGCCGCCGTCGGCGTGCAGCTCGCGTACATTCGTGGAACCGTCGCAGTTCATTGCGTCGACCACATCTCGTGTCTGGTAGGCGATGCTATCGAGGGTGGCGCGGATGATCTGTTCGCGGCCGCTGCCCCTCGTCAGCCCGACGATCGCGCCGCGTGCGTCCATGTCCCAATAGGGTGCGCCGAGACCCGTGAAGGCGGGCACGACATAGACACCCTGAGTGTCCTGAATCCGTGCCGCGACTTCTTCAGTCTCGACGGCGCTGCCGATGAGGCCCATCTCGTCACGCAGCCACTGGACCGCGGCGCCGGTGGTGAAGATCGAGCCCTCGAGAGCATACGCCGCACCGCCGGTGGCGTCGCAGCAGACGGTGGTCAGCAGTCCGCAGTTGCTGCGCTGCAGCTCGGAGCCGGTATTGAGCATCACGAAGCAGCCGGTGCCGTAGGTGTTTTTGACCATGCCGGGCTGCCAACAGCCCTGGCCGTAAAGGGCCGCCTGCTGATCGCCGGCGATACCCGCCACCGGCACACCTCCTGGCAGGTCGCCCGCGGGTACCGTGGTCCCGAAGATTCCTGAGCTCGGCCTGACTTCCGGCAGCATGGCCTCGGGAACTCCGAAGATTTCAAGCAGCTCCGAATCCCAGGTTAGCGTTCGGATGTCGTAGAGGAGGGTCCTGCAGGCGTTGGTCGGTTCGGTTGCGAGAACCTTGCCGCCGGTGAGCTTGTAGAGCATCCAGGTGTCGATGGTCCCGAAGACGAGCTCCCCGGCCTCTGCCCGTGGCCGGGCCTCAGGGTAGTGATCGAGGATCCACTTCACCTTGGAACCGGAGAAATAGGGATCGACGACCAGCCCTGTCCGTTCGGTGATCATCGGCTCGAGGCCGTCGTCCCGGATCTGCTGGCAAATATCGGCAGACTGCCGGCTCTGCCAGACGATCGCCCTGTGCAGTGGCGTCCCCGTCTTTCGGTCCCAAACGACGGTGGTTTCGCGCTGGTTGGTGATGCCGATGGCTTGGAGATCTCCCTCGCTCAGTGCAGCGTCGGCGAGAGCCATGCCGATGACCTCGAGGCTGACCCGCCATATCTCTTCCGGGTCGTGCTCCACCCAACCCGGCTGCGGGTAGAACTGGGTGAACTCCTCGGTGGAGCGGCCGAGGACCCGCCCGTCGCGGTCGAGGACCAGCGCTGTCGAACCCGTTGTTCCCTGGTCGATCGCGAGCACGGCGTCTGGCATGCGTCCTCCCCGTGGTAGTGTACTGAAGACGGTTCACCAGGGAGTGTCGAGATGGAGAAACTGATCGAAATCGTCCTTGCCCTTTTGCCGATGACGGTGGTGATCGTCGTCGGCTTCGGTCTCCTCGGATTCCTCAATCGCCGCCTGGTTAGCAAATCGAAGGAGTTGGCGGGGGAGGGTACTTTCCAGCGCCAGATTGTCCTCACCTTTCTCGCCCTGTTTTTTGTCGTTACGATCATCGTGACCGCGCCGCTTAAAGAAAACACTCAGGGCAACTTGATATCCCTCTTTGGCATCGCGGTAACCGGCGTCATCGCGCTGTCCTCGGCGACCCTCGCCTCGAACGCGATGGCGGGGCTGATGTTGAGGGCGGTGCGCAATTTCAAACGCGGCGATTACATCCGCTGTGGTGATTTTCTCGGCCGGGTGACCGAACGCGGTCTCTTCCACACCGAGATCCAGAACGAGCGCTCGGACCTCATCACCCTCCCCAATCTACACCTCGTCACAAACCCGGTTACCGTCATCCGTCCGTCGGGGACCTTCGTTTCGTGCGCAATCTCGCTTGGGTACGATCTGCAGCATGACGAGATCGAAAAGCTCCTCATCGAGGCGGCCGGCCACGCGGGCCTTCTCGAGGCCTTCGTCCGAATCCGCTCGCTCGGAGATTTCTCCGTTACCTACGAGGTCTCGGCCCAACTCGACGACACCAAGAAATTCCTGGGGTCGAAATCCGCCCTCAGCAGGGCGGTGCTCGACACCCTCCACCGCGCCGGGGTCGAAATCGTTTCTCCGACCTTCATGAACCAGCGTCAAATCAAGGACAGCCGTGCCTTCATCCCGGAGATCGCGGTCGTAGCACCGGCGGACCTGGCGCGGGATCACGGCCCGGATTCTGTCGTATTCGACAAGGCTGACCAGGTCGAGAAGGTCGAGGACCTCCGAAGCCGGCTGGTGGACCTCGACAAGGAGATTGCGGAACTCGAGTCGAAGGCCAAGGCCGCCGAAGGAGACGAGGCGGAGAAGATACAGCAGACAGTTTTCCTTCGCCAGCGGATCCGTGAGCGGATTGTCACGCGTATTTCGGATATCGAAGAGAAGGTGAAAGAGTAGCGCCCACCCGCCCACCCAATTCGGATTTCGGAATTCGGAATTCGGAATTCGGAATTCCCGCCCACCCTATTTCATTGAACTGAATTCCTGGCGAAGACCGCGATCGATGGCCCACATCATCTTGTCGATATGCTGTTGCTGCTCGAAGACTGCCTCCATCAGGACCTTGAGTGGCAACAACCGCACGTGAGCCTCTGCGTCAAGGTTGACCGTCTTCATAGCCCAATCAGGAAAGAGTCGCTGGTTGACGTCTTCCTCGACGCCGAGCACGACGAGGTCAGTGTGGCGTTTGTCAGCCTGGATGTAGCCGAAGATCTCGTCGACAGCTTCTTGTGGTCCTTCCAGGACCTGATAGAAAAGGCCGCCCGATGTGATGAGAACACCGGTGATGTCGAGGTTTTTATTTTTCTCGGCCGCTTTGGCTCCGAGCTCTTCGAGCTCGTTCTCGCGGAACGGCATGGCGAAACGACTGACGTATTTAATGCGTTTCATGATTGGCGAATGGTAACGGACCGCCCTCACTGCGGTCAACGCGATCACTGTCAAGTCATGACGAAAAGTTGTCATGCGATCCCGAGCCGCGGAGCGGCGAAAGATACATAGCCTGGGGCGTGAGCCCCAGGATAAGGGCAAGAATAAAAGAAAAAGCCGCGGAGCGGGGACAGAAATGTGGCGCCGATGCTATCGGATCACGCCGCAGCACGAATCTGTCGCCCCCTCCAGGGGCTTGTGGTCTATTTGCCGTCCCTACCCTGGGGCTCACGCCCCAGGCTATGAATATGCCGCTCCTCCGGAGCTCCTCCTCAGGTGTCAACTTATTTCAGGACGAGACACTGACATGTATCTTGCATCTTGTATCTTGCATCTTTCCTTGACCGCCCTTTCCCGCCACCGATATCCTGACTGGGCGATGACCGACTCCAATCAGCAGACGTCTGACTTCAAAGACCGCACCCCCGGTCTGATCATCTTCGGCGTGGTCAGCATCCTCATCGGCGTCTTCTGCGCCCTTCTGGTCCCGCTGATGTTCCTGTCGGTGGCCCTTTCCGAAAATGTCGCTGGCGGCGGCGTCGATTCTCGCTCCGCATGGTCGGCCTCGGCGTTGGATGGATTCATGGCGGTCGTGTTCGTGTGGCTCGGCATCGGCTCCATTCGTGCGCGTCGCTGGGCGCGCGAGCTTTTGCTGTCGCTGTCCTGGATCTGGTTGTTGACCGGTATTTGCTCGATGGTCATTGGGATGCTGGTGGTGCCGGCCGTCATTCGGGGGCTTGGCGCCGCGTCGGATCTCTCTCCGGAGATGGCGCCGTTCGTGATCTTGGTGACTTTCGGCGTCATTGGGTTGCTCTACGTTGTGCTACCCGCTCTCTTCGTGCTCTTCTACCGCTCGCCGCACGTTGTTGCGACCTGCCGCGCCCGCCACCCGGAGCCACAGTGGGTCGATACGTGTCCGAGACGACTCCTGACGCTGATGGTGGTTTGGGTTCTGTTCGCGGTTTCGGCACTTCTGATGCCCTCCTACAACTTCTTCTTTCCCTTCTTCAAAATCGTGCTGACAGGCGCGGCCGGCGCCGTTCTCTGGGCTCTCGTCCTCGCTCTCTGCGTGGCGCTTGCAGTTGGCACCTGCCGGCGGGCTCCCTGGGCGTGGTGGGGTGGGATGGCGCTGACGCTCGCAGGCACCATTTCGTCGACGCTGGTAGTCCTCAGGTTCGACCTTATGGAGATCACGACGCTCATGGACCTTCCTGAGGATCAGGTCGCGATGATGGACGTACTTCCGATCTTCGACGGGTGGATCATGGCCCTCGGAACTTTCTTTGTGTGGGGGACCTTCATCGTCTATCTGATGACCCTCCGTCGTTACTTTGCTCCACCGACGACCGCTGCAGATGGCTGAACGCGGCGAGATCGACCGGCCGACCCGCTCGCGCGGTTGTCTGGCCACCGGAACGGGCGCGGTGGTGTTGACGGTGCTTGCTCCGTTTGTGGTGGCGGCCCGGGGTTGGAAGAAGTGGCGGCGCGGATCCGAGATCCGGGCGAAGACCGACATCGAGTCATTGTCCAACTCGGCGGGTTCTGATCTCCGCCGCATTGATCTCGGTTTCGATGTGCCACTGCCTGCCGAACCGGGATTCCGTCGCCGCCTCACTGATGCGGTCGTGCGTGTGGCGGAGACGCTCCGGACTCCGGATGACGTGTACCACCTCGTCTACCGCCTCCCGTGGGATGAAGAACCGGTTGCGATTCCGGTCGGGCCAAAGCTGCAGGGGCTCGGTGAACGCCTTGCTCTGGTGCAGTCTCAGGGCGCGATGGCGGGGCGGACAGCGGTCTGGCTGACCCTCGGTCGAGATCGTGCGCTGGCGGAAGTCGTGGACCCGGTCGCCTACGACCCCGAGGGTGACGGCGAACCGGCAGGCCTGCTCATGCATCCGGCGCTGCGTTGGTCAATGGCCACCGAATGGGTTCGGGTCGGCCCGTCACTGATCTTCCGTTTGATCCTGGTTGTCCCGACCCACCGGGCAGATCACGTGCAAACCGTCCTGGAGGCGTTGCGTTAGGGATCGCTACGATGCGGGGCCTCAGAAATCACGTGTTCGAAGGGTTCGGACGAGTGCGTTTCACGGGTCGGTTGGCGGGTGCTGAGGTCGTAGCGATCACCGGGCGCAAGGAAATAGAATCTCCAGCCGCCACCCACGACGTTGGTGGAGTCGTAGATCGCGACGTAGCCGTTGCCGATGACCTCGAATGTATCGCCGCGGACCACGATCGCGGTGTCTTCGTCGAGCCCGATACCCAGTAACTCCGGGTGGGCTTCAATCACCTCGACGAGATCGAAATGACGATTCCGCTGTAAGAGGTGCTGGTCGATGCCCACCTTGGCCAGGAAGCCGAATCCCTCGGTGTGGTCGCCCATCATGATCGTATTGGTGGATGAGTCGCCGCGGACCAGATAACTGCCCTGGATAGTGGCGCCGGCAGACGATCCCCCGACGACTCCGCCGCGCTCGAGCACTCCCCGGATTTCGGCAAGAGTTCGAGTGCCGAGGTAGGCGTCGACGAGCCGCCACTGCCGGCCGCCCGAGAACCACACTCCTCGTGCCTCTAGAATCGGCGCAACGAACTCCTCGCGATCGGCCTCTTGAGGGTCGCGAGTGTGGAGTACCTTGAGGTTGACCGCGCCGGCGTCGCGCAGGCGCTGCAGCCCGGGCCAGAAGTCGCCGTAGGTTTCGCCGGAGCCGGCAGTGGGGATGACCACGATGGGTGCCTCGGGCCCTCCGGCCAGTGCAACGAAGCGTTCGTAGATCGAGGGGTCTTTGACGCCTCCGCCTGCTACGACGAGTGAACCGCTCGACGGTCCAACCTCTGCGGCGATCGCCATCGTCGCCGCGGCCAGAACAAGTGCTGTCAGGACAAAGAAACGATTACCGCCTGCGTGCATGGGCCCTCCGAACGGTGCGGTCAATCATCACCGCAGGATGATCATAGCCGGGAAAAGAGGGCAGGGGACGGACGCGCCGGAGGTAAAGGGACCGAAGGTACCGCCCAAGAGCTTCATGTTCCGCACCATATCGTGACAAACTGAAAAATCCGAAATCCGAAATCCGATATTCGCAATGGGTGGTTGGGGTTTGCCGTCCCGCGGCAAATATGTTGAAATCCACGGGCTCTGAACGAGCTGGGAGGTCCTATGGACGTCGGGCTGGTCAAAGATCGCAAAAACTTCGAGCACCGCATAGGGCTCACCCCGGGAGGGGTTCGGGCGCTGACCGAGAAAGGTCACCGGGTCTATCTCGAGGACGACGCGGGCCTCGAGGCGGGCTTTCCGAACGAGGTCTACCGGGATGCGGGCGCCACGGTTGTCTACTCCGACGAGGAGGTACGGCTGCGATCGGAGATGCTGATCCGCCTGTCGCCTCCGACGCCCGAGGAGTGCGAGGACTACCGGCCCGGGCAGATAGTGATTGCCGCGTGGCATCTGGCGGTTGCCTCGGAGAGTTTCTTCACCAAGCTCCTCGAGGGAAAGGTGGCCACCGTCGGCTACGAAATCATCGAGGACGACGACGGCCACGCGCCGGTGCTCGAGGCCATGTCGGAGATCGCCGGCCGGCTTGCGGTGACCATCGGCGCCGGTCTGGTGCTCAACGAATTCGGAGGTAAGGGCTTGCTGATCGGTGGCGCGCCGGGCATTCCGCCCGCGTCGATGGTGATCCTCGGCGCTGGAACTCTGGGTTGCGAGGCGGCCAAGTTCGCTCGTGGCATCGGCGCCCACGTCGTGGTGCTCGACAAGGACATCAAAGCCCTGAGGCGAGTGCAGCAAATGACTACAGACGAGATCCCGACCATGATCGCCACTAGGGCGAGGCTCGAAAAGGCCCTCGCGTTTGCGGATCTGCTGGTGTGCGCGGTGGCGGTGCACGGTGAGCGCACGCCTGTCCTGGTGACCCGCGACATGCTCAAGCTCATGAAACCGCGATCGGTGATCATGGACCTTTCCATCGATCAGGGCGGCTGCTGTGAGACTTCGCGGCCGACAGATTTTTCCAATCCGACCTATGAGGTCGACGGGATCATTCACTTCTGCGTTCCGAACCTCCCGTCGACTGCTTCCCGCGCGTCGACCCGTTCCCTGACCAACTCAATGGTCCCGTATCTCGTAGAGATCGCCGACAAGGGCTTTGACAGGGCGATCCGGGACAACAGCGCCCTGCGCCGCGGCACCTACACCTATGACGGCCACTGCCTCCGCCGGGGCGTCGCCAAGATCTTCAATGTGCCCCACCACGTGATCGACGGGATCTGAGGGGGCACCATGGACTGGAACAGCCTCTACCGCAGCCGGGTGACGACCGCTGAAGAGGCGGCACAAGAGATCCGCTCGGGAGACCGGGTGTGGGTCCATCCGGGCTGCAATACCCCGACCCGGCTGATCGATGCCATGGTGGCCCGCGCGCCGGAACTCGAAAATGTCGAGGTCGTACACATTCTCACCCTCGCCGACGCACCCTACGCGGATCCGGGGATGGAGGGTCACTTCCGCCATCGATCTCTCTTCACCGGCGGCAACGTGCGGGCAGCCGTCAACGAGGGCCGTGCCGACTTCGTGCCCATCCACCTGCACGACGTTCCGGCGCTGATCTCGCGCGGCCAGATGCCGATCGACGTTGCCCTGATCCACATTTCGCCGCCGGACGAGCACGGGTTCTGTTCGTACGGGGTTGGCGTTGACGCCACCAAGACGGCGGTGGAGCACGCGCGCACCGTGATTGCGCTGATCAACCGGCAGATGCCACGGACCCTGGGCGACTCCTTTGTCCACGTCTCCAAGCTCAGCAAGGTGGTCGAGGTCGACGATCCACTGATCGAACATCCGATGTCTGCGGAGGTCTCCGAGGTGGCGCGCAAGATCGGCGAGAACATTGCCTCGTTGATCACCGATGGTGCGACCATCCAGATGGGGATCGGAGAGATCCCGGATGCTGTGCTCGATTTTCTGGAAGACAAGAAGCACCTCGGAGTCCACACAGAAATGTTTTCTGATGGATTGGTGGACCTCTTCGAAGCCGGGGTCGTGACCAACGAGAAGAAGACCCTCCACAGGGGCAAGATTGTCGCTTCCTTTGTCATCGGCACCCGCCGTGCCTTCGACTTCGTTGACAACAATCCCTTTATGGAGTTTCACCCGTCCGAGTACGTCAACGACCCGTACATCGTGTCGCGCAACGACAAGATGGTCGCCATCAACTCGGCGATCGCGGTTGACCTCACGGGCCAGGTCTGTGCCGACTCGATCGGCACCCGCATTTACTCGGGTTTTGGCGGCCAGCTCGATTTCATCCGCGGCGCGGCGCGGTCGGAGGGGGGCGTGCCGATCATTGCCCTGCCGTCAACCGCCAAGGGTGGTGCGGTCTCCCGGCTTGTCGACACGCTCATCCCTGGGTCGGGGGTGGTGACGACCCGCGCCGATGTCCACTTTGTCGTCACCGAGTACGGCATCGCCAACCTCTTTGGTCGGAGCATCAGGGAAAGGGCCCGCAGCCTGATCGACATCTCCCACCCCGACTTTCGCGAGGAGCTCGAACGCGCGGCAGCGGAGCGAAAGCTGCTTTGAGAATTCGGAATTAGGAATGAGGAATTAGGAATTTCCCACCCGCCCACCCATTTCGGATTTCGGAATCAGGAATTCCGCTTGACCTCCCCAGGTTTCGTATGCTTGGAGAGCGGGCAGGCGCTGTGGCGGATTAATTAGGCTACAAGGCGCCGGCGTAGCGCAAAAGGTGAGTGATTGGGTTTCCCAGAATTCGATGTCGAGGTGGCGTCCGTTCATTTCGAGCCCTCGGGCCGCGAGGTGAGAGTCGTTCACGAAACAAGTCTCTTGGATTCGGTGCTGCAGGCCGGGCTCGGGCTTGGTCAGTCGTGTGACGGTATCGCGCTCTGCGGCTTTTGCCGTGTGCAGGTTGTGGAAGGTATCGAGAATCTCTCTCCGATGGCTGAGGAGGAACGCAAGATTCTGGCGGCCCAACATGGCGGCGATAACGAACGCCTGGCGTGTCGTGCCAGGGTCAGCGGACCCGTGACGATTACCACTGACTACTGGTAGCCCGCACCCCAGCCCAGATACAAGATACAAGTCAGAAGATGCAAGATCTGTCTCGTCGTGAAATAGGTTGGCACCCGACGTACTACCTCCATGAAGATCCTCCGGAGTAACGCCCTGATTTGAGCGCCGGAGGCGCGGCATATTTTTACCCTGGAGCGTGAGCCCCAGGGTAAGGACGACAAATAGACACGAAGCCCCCGGAGGGGGCGACAGACAGCTGTCTATGCCATGAGCCACAGGTATCACCGCGATATTTCTGTCGCCGCTCCGCGGCTTCCTCAATATTTTCTCGTTCGTATCCTGGGGCTCACGCCCCAGGCTATGTATTTGTCGCCGCTCCGCGGCTCGGGACCGCATGACAACTTTTCGTCAGGACTTGACACCGCGGGCCGAAATCTGCCTTGTATCCTGCATCTTGCATCTTGGATCTTGCATCGAGCCCAGAGCGAGGGCATCGCTTTGATGCGATTGATGGCGCTGAAATGCGGTTACTTGTTGAGCTTCTTGTTCTTCCAGTACTTGGTACCTGCGATGTCAGCGAAGGCCATCAGACCCTTGTCGGTGATCTGGTAGATCGCCATCCCGTTGCTGAAATCGGTCTTGGCTTCAGCACCGGTCTGACCGGCGACCGCGCTCGCGGTGGCGTCCGCCTGCCAGCCGTTCTCCACGAAATTTTTGAACGTCCTCGAGTCCTGGAAGAGGAAGACCACCTGGTACTTGTTGATGCCGAGACCGATGCCGATTCCGGCGGTGCCCATTTGCATATAGGTTTTCTTTCCAGATTCTCGGGCTTTCGCCACACCGTTGCCGCCGCCGCCCGAGAATCCAAACGCGAGCTTGAGGTTGTCAAAGACCGCCCAGCCGTAGGCCATCTCGTAGAGGTTCTTGGCCTTGGGGCTCGAGGTAAAAAGCGAATCGAGGGCCTCCTGTGCGGTTTCGTCGATCCTCATCCTCTTTGACTCGTGCTTGAGAGATTTCCAGCTCTCTTC
>Ga0224513_10001042_pt1 | contig 11113 bp, 12 predicted proteins | sample SF_May12_sed_USG_5_FD_169109 | JGI IMG/M metagenome (GOLD analysis project Ga0224513, IMG submission 169109) | Sediment microbial communities from San Francisco Bay, California, United States - SF_May12_sed_USGS_21 | ecosystem: Environmental > Aquatic > Marine > Sediment | place: USA... | reverse complement strand
CTGCCGTTTCAGCTGTGCATTATTTTCCACAGACTCGGTCTCCGCTGCAAAGCCGACAGTATAGGGAGCATCCGGCAGTGCCGCCACGGCAGCAAGGATATCGGGATTACGCTGCAGCTGCAGTGAAACTTCAGCCGCCTGTTTCTTGAGCTTCTGTTTTGCGACCGTTACCGGCCGGTAATCGGCCACCGCTGCGACACCGATAAAGATGTCCGCCGTGGTCACGGCCTGCATCACAGCAGCATACATGTCGGTGGCGCTTTCCACATCAATGCGATGTACGCCCGGCGGCGTATCGAGGCTCACCGGACCACTGATCAGCGTCACGCTGGCACCGGCCTCGGCTGCCGCTGCCGCTACAGCAAACCCCATGCGGCCGGAACTGTGGTTACTGAGAAAGCGTACCGGGTCGATCGCCTCACGCGTCGGGCCTGCCGTTACCAGCACCTGCCGCCCGGCCAGTACCCCGGTCTGAAAGAGAGCAGACAGGCCATCTGCCAGTTCGACCGCTTCCAGCATCCTGCCGGGGCCGGTTTCACCACAGGCCTGCGAACCATCAGCCGGCCCGAGAACAGTGATATGTCGTGATTGCAGCGTCGCAATGTTTTCCACCGTGGCCGTGTTAGACCACATTGCCCGGTTCATCGCCGGCGCAACCGCCACCGGCGCCTCACAGGCCAGGCACACGGCAGCCAGCAGATCCTCTGCACGACCGGCAACCAGGCGGGCAAGAAAATTCGCGGTTGCGGGTGCGACCAGCAAGGCATCGGCCCAGCGTGCCAGCTCAATATGCCCCATGGCTGCTTCTGCATCGGGATCCAGCAAATCCACGTGTACCGGATTGCCTGAGAGTGCCTGCAACGTCAACGGAGTAATGAATTCGCACGCCGCCGCCGTCATGACCACTCGTACTTCCGCGCCGGACTGCCGCAACTGGCGTACCAGCTCGGCGCTCTTGTAGGCCGCTATGCCACCCGTGACACCCAGCAGGATCTGCTTGCCATTTAAATAGTTCATCTGTCAGCAGTTTACCAGATCATTGATTCGCCGGGGCAGGTCAAATACCGGCTCCGGCCTACAGACACAGGGGTATTGCTCCACTGTCTTTGCCGACAGACCTGTGACATATCTATACAAATGCATACCATCCGCGACTGGCCGGCCGCCGAACGGCCGCGTGAGAAACTGCTCACCCGTGGCCCGGCGGCACTCTCTGATGCCGAACTGCTGGCCATCTTTCTACGCACCGGCGTCAGCGGCAAAACGGCTGTAGATCTCGCCCGTGAGCTGTTACAGGGCTTTGGCGGGCTGCGTGCACTGCTTGAAGCCGACCGGCAACAATTCTGTGCACACCATGGCCTGGGTTCAGCCAAATTTGCACAATTACAGGCCGTGCTGGAAATGACGCGCCGTCACCTGCAGGAGCAACTGCAACGTGAAGACAGCCTGGAGAACCCGGAGACAACACGGCAGTTTCTTGCCAGCCGTTTGCGCCATCTGCCGCATGAGGTATTCGCCTGCCTGTTCCTCGACAACCGCCATCGGGTTATCGTCTTCGAGGAACTGTTTCGCGGCACCATTGACGGCGCCAGTGTGCATCCACGGGAAGTGGTACGGCGTGCCCTGCAACATAATGCAGCCGCCGTCATCCTGTCCCATAACCACCCGTCAGGCGTTGCCGAACCCAGCCGCGCCGACATTCAATTAACCCGCCGCCTGACGGAAGCATTGGCACTGATCGACGTTCGTGTCCTCGACCACATCGTGGTAGGCGATGGCAGCGGCGTGTCTTTTGCGGAAAGGGGACTGCTGTAATGACAGGCAAAACCGGCAATATCTTTCAGCTAAAAAACTAAAAACCCTCCGAAAATCTTCTATACAATTGATTTAATTGATTTATCACGTTACAGCCAGAATCAGCCCAGCTTGTATGCCGGTATCTTTTCTGGTATAAAATGCGCCCCTCCTGCTAATGGCGGGCTTTTTTTTACCGAGGTTTAGAACAATGTCCAGAGTATGTCAGGTCACGGGTAAACGTCCGCAAAGCGGCAATAACGTGTCCCACGCCAAAAACAGAACCCGTCGCCGTTTCCTGCCGAACCTGCATGAACACCGTTTCTGGGTAGCCGCTGAAAAGCGCTTCATTAAACTGCGTGTTTCTGCCAAGGGTATGCGCATCATCGACAAGCTGGGTATTGACAGCGTACTGGCTGACATTCGCTCACGTGGCGAGAAGGTCTAGGAGAAAACAGTATGCGTGACAAAATCAAACTCGTATCCAGCGCCGGTACCGGTCATTACTACACCACCACCAAGAACAAGCGCAACATGCCGGAAAAGATGGAAATCAAGAAGTACGATCCGGTGGTTCGTAAGCACGTGCCTTACAAGGAAGCCAAGATCAAGTAACGCTTTCAGCTGCACATGGAATTCAAAAAACCCGGCACTGCCGGGTTTTTTATTGTCTGCAATAAACAACACCTTGCAGGAGCGGACCGTGTCCGCGATTGCGGGTTAATTAACAGCCTCGCGCTCCAGTAACAGATTGCCGACCTTGTCCACCCTGCACTGCCAGCCCTCCGCTATCCAGCTGCTGGCAACGGCTTCGGTTACCAGCGCCGGACCGCCAATCAGCTGTTCAGGCTGCAATACCGCGCGCGGCCAGACCGGTACCGTAGCGGCGTGCCCGGCAATCACGGCCTGCACAGGCTCTGTAGAACCCGGCTTGCCGCTGTGAATTTCCGGCAGGCTGATATCCGGTGTCGCCCCCTGCAGGCTGCAGCGCAGGTTAACCAGCTCGACCGGTGTCGGTAATTGATGTCCGTAACGCTGCGCATGCAAGACATGAAAGGCTGCCGTGGTAGCCGTTATCCCCTGCCAGGGCAGGTTCAGGGTATAGGACTGGCCCCGGTAGCGCAGGTCCAGGCTGAAACCCGTGCTGATGTCTGTCGTGGCAACCCCCTCCGCCAACAGCTCGTCAGTTCCTGTCATGGCCAGTGCCTGTAACTGCTCTGCCAGTCGGGCATCAGAAAAATCCTCCAGAACGCCGGTCAGGGTGCGTGACAGCTGCCGTGACCTTGCCGCTGCCAGCATACCCAGCGCAGACAGCACACCGGCATGCACCGGCACCAGTGCCCGGCTCATGCCCAGCGCCTCGGCGAGCGCGCAGACATGCAGACCACCGGCCCCGCCAAAAGACACCAGCACATACTCGCGCGGATCCACACCCCGTTGCACCGAAATCACTCGCAAGGCCTGCGCCATGTGTTCATTGGCCAGCGCAATAATTCCGAATGCCGCCTGTTCCTCACTCAACTGCAGTGGCGCTGCTATCCGCTCTACAGCCGCCACTGCTGCGGCACGATCCAGCACCATAGTGCCGCCCAGAAAGGCTTCCGGCTGCAAGCGCCCCAGTACCAGATTGGCGTCCGTCACCGTGGCCTGTTGCCCCCCCTGCCCGTAGCAGGCTGGCCCCGGCACCGCAGCGGCGGACTCCGGACCCACGCATAGCAGGCCGCCGGCATCAATACTGGCAATCGAACCGCCACCGGCACCAATGGTATGCATATCCACCATCGGTACTGCGACCGGCCATTCTCCAATGCGGCCCTCGGAGGTTAAACATATGTCACCATCGATAAGCGCAACATCTGTCGAGGTGCCGCCCATATCAAAGGTCAAAAGCTTTGATTGCCCAAGCTGCTGACCGATGAAACGTGCCCCGGTCAGGCCACCGGCCGGACCGGAAAGCAGCAAATTCACCGCCTTTCTGCCGGCCTTGTCAGCATTCACCGTGCCACCACTGCTTTGCATCACTGCCAGCGGGGCCGGTGACAATTGCTGCTCCAGTCGCTGCAGGTAACCGTCTACCAGTGGTCCGGTCCAGGCGTTCAGCCAGGTGGCAATGCCACGCTCGTATTCCTTGTATTCGGGCAACACCGCGGAAGAACGTGATACGAACAACTCAGCCGGTAACCATTCCTCAATGGTGCGCTCATCACTGTCATCCAGAAACGAGAACAACAGGTTGATGGCCACCGCTGCCGGCCTGGCTGCTGCTATTGCCGCCAGCAATGCCGCCTTGTCATCCTGGGAAAGACTGCTGATACGACTGCCGTCGGCACCCATGCGGGCGCCCACCTCCAGGCAGAGGTCCGCCGGTACCGGTGGACGCGGCAGTTGCGGCTGCAGATTATAAAGTTCGCGGCGTGCCTGCCGGCCGATGGTCAATACGTCACCGAGACCACGATTGGCGATGTACACGGTAGGCACCCCCTTGTGCTCCAGTACCGCATTGGTTGCCACGGTGGAGCCGTGTACCACCCGCAAATTGTCCATGGACAGCCCCAGCTCACGGATACCCTGTACAATAGCCTGCTCCGGTGCCTGCGGCGTTGACAGCACCTTGTGTATTCTCAGGGAGTTACCGTCAAACAGCACAAAATCGGTAAAGGTGCCGCCGGTATCAATACCCAGCTGCAGCTCTGTAGAATCAGGTTTCTTCATTGTCTCGGGGTTGCGACGTGCAGCGCCTCGCCGGTGATTTGACTGCGGGAAGAATGGCTATTCTGACAACTTGTAATCACGGGTACAAACGGAATAATACGCAACATGTCCAGGCAAGCATTGGTACAAGTAAAACACCTCACCCGCTATTACAGCCAGACCTGTGCCGTTAATGATGTCAGCTTTGATCTCGCCAGGGGTGAAGTGCTCGGCTTCCTTGGTCCCAACGGCGCCGGCAAATCCAGCACCATGCAAATGATCAGCGGCAACCTCGCGCCCGGGGCCGGCCAGATCAGCATTGCCGGCATTGATCTGCTGGAAAAACCGAAACAGGCCAAGCGCGAGATTGGTTACCTGCCGGAACAGCCACCACTATACCGGGAGCTGACGGTCGATGAATTTCTGCGCTACTGCGCCCGGCTGAATCGCATCCGGCGCAGCCATATCGGCAACGCAGTGGCCACCGCCAAGGAACGCACCGGACTCGGGGATGTCGGGCGGCGACTGATTGACAACCTCTCGAAGGGCTATCAGCAACGCGTCGGTATTGCCCAGGCCATCATTCATAACCCGGCAGTGGTGATACTGGATGAGCCCACGGTCGGCCTGGACCCGCTGCAGATTCGCGAAATTCGCGCACTCATTTGCGAGCTTGGCAAGGAACACGGCATCATCCTGTCCACGCACATCCTGCCCGAAGTACAGGCGACCTGCAGCCGCGTGCAAATTATCAATCGTGGCAAACTGGTATTTTCAGACACGACCGCCGGACTGGAATCCCGCATGAATGCCACGGCACTGATTGCCGCTTTCCATAGCGCACCCGACCTTGCGGCACTGCAACAGCTGGCCGGCGTGGAGCGCGTGGAACCACTGCCTGGCAACCGGGTACGCCTGCATTATGACGACAGCAACCCTGCCGAGGCACTGGTAGAGCAATCAGTCGCGCAACGCTGGCGCCTGCATGAACTGACGCCGGAAGGCCGCACACTTGAACAGATTTTCATCGAACTGACCTGCTCGGAAGAACAATACCCGCACTCCGGAGACAGCAGCCAGTGATTTTTACCATCGCCGCTCGCGAATTGCGCAGTTTGTTCCTGTCACCGCTGGCATGGGCGATTCTTGCCGTCACCCTGTTCATTCTTGCCTACCTTTTCCTGACACAAATCGAGGCCTTTATCGGCCTGCAACCGCGCCTCGCTGCCATTAAGGGCGCACCCGGCGTTGCAGATATAATCGTTGCACCGTTACTTGCAGATGCTGCCGTGATACTGCTGCTGATCACACCGCTGATCACCATGCGCAGCATCAGCGAAGAGCGCCGCAACCGCACCATCAGCCTGCTGTTCTCTGCACCGGTGTCGATGACAGAAATCGTCATTGGAAAATACCTGGGAATACTGTCTTTCTTTATTATTCTGCTGGCACTGCTGGCCCTGATGCCGCTGTCACTGCTGGCAGGAACAGACCTGGATCTGGGCAAACTGGCGGCCGGCTTGCTGGGGCTGACACTGGTCGTTGCTGCCTTCTCGGCCATTGGCCTGTACATGTCATCCCTGACCGAGCAACCTACGGTGGCCGCCGTCACCACCTTTGGACTGCTGTTATTGCTGTGGATCGTTGACTGGGCCGGCACTACCGAGGCTGCCGGCAGCAGCATGCTTGCACAACTATCCATGCTGCGTCACTACGAACCCCTGCTAAAGGGCCTCTTTAACAGCACTGACGTGGCCTACTACCTGCTGATCATCCTGCTGTTCATCGGCTTTACCATTCGTCGCATGGACGCCAGCAGACTACAACACTGACCATTATGGAAATTACCCGCCGCTCCCGCCTGCTGCTGCGACTGCAAGCCCTGCTGTTTGCAGTGCTGTTTATCGGCATTATCGCCATGCTGGCCTGGTTGAGTAGCCGCTATGTCTACCAGGCAGACTGGACCAGCGGTGCACGCAATACCGTCTCTGCAGATACCCGTAAATTACTGGACAGCATGGAGCAGCCGGTCAGCATCAGCGCATTTGTTCGCGATGAAGGCCTGGTTCGAGACCAGATAAGGGACCTGGTCGGCAGTTATCAACGCTTCAAGGATGATATTTCCCTGGAGTTCACCAACCCGGACACACAACCTGCCCGTGTTCGTGAACTGGGCATCGCCAGTGGCGGTGAAATCGTCATTCGCTACCAGGATCGCAGCGAGAATATCCAGACCCTGAGTGAGCAACAGCTCTCCAATGCCCTGTTACGACTCACCCGGAAACAGCAACGCTGGGTGGTCTTTCTAGGCGGTCACGGCGAACGTACGCCCGGCGGAGAAACCAATTACGGGCTGGGTATGTTTACACAGGAACTGGAACGCAAGGGACTGCAGGTACAAACCGTGAAGCTGGCAGAGTCGTTAATTCCATCCAACACCAATCTGCTGGTGATTGCCGGTCCGCGCGTTGAACTGCTGCCCGGCGAAGTCGGGAAACTGCAACACTATATCGAGCAGGGTGGCAACCTGCTGTGGCTGGCCGAACCCGGCAACCTGCAAGGACTGCAGCCATTGGCAGAGCAACTCGACATCAACCTGTTGCCTGGCGTGGTGGTCGACGCGGCCACTGAAATGTTTGGCATAGACAATCCGACCTTCGTCGTTGTCACCGGTTATCCCCGCCACGACATCACCAGCGAAATGACCGCGGTAACCGTTTATCCCGAAGCTGCCGCGCTGGAGATCAATGACAATAGTGAATGGGAGGTACTGCCACTGCTTACTACCCTGGAACGCGCCTGGACAGAACTGGATGAAATCGCCGATGAGATTCAGTTCGACAGCGATACCGATGAACGCGCCGGCCCACTCGATATTGGCGTGATACTGACCCGCACACGCAAAGATGACAACGGTACCGAGCTGCCGATGCAGCGCATTATCGTTATTGGCGACGGCGATTTTCTTTCCAACACCTATCTTGGTAATGGCGGTAACCTCAACCTCGGGCTGAACATCGTGCAATGGCTAAGCCATGACGAGGCGATACTGGATATTGAGATCAAGGCCGCACCCGACACCAGCCTGGTACTCGGCAAGGTTGCCCAGGCTGTCATCGGACTGGGGTTCCTGATCGGACTGCCGCTGCTACTGCTGGTTACCGGTATAATTGTCTGGCTATTGCGCCGGCGCCGCTAGTTTATGTCCTCACGTAACCTGCTAAACCTCGCGCTCCTCGCTCTCGCAGGCATCCTGGCACTGGTCATCTTCTACCAGCCCGGCATCACGCCAGAACCGGCACCGCAGGCCGTTACCGCACTGAGCGGTAAAAATATCAAGCGCATTCAGGTTGTACGCATGACACGTGATCCGCTGACGTTTACACGGCACGACGGTGAATGGTTTCTGAGCGGCGATCGTGAGTTACCTGCCAGCAACTTCCAGGTCAGTTCCTTACTTGCCGTACTGCAGACTGCAGCAATACGCAGCTACCCTGTCGACAGTGTTGAACCTGAAACACTGGGACTGGCACCACCGCTCGCCACCCTGACACTGGATAATGTGCACTTTAAGATCGGGATAACCGATGCGCTGGACAAGCTGCGTTACCTGCAGACAGGGGACACCGTCTTCCTGGTCAGCGACCGCTACCAGCACCTGATCAGTGCTGACTGGCCCGGCTTTGTGTCGCGTAAACTGCTGCCTGCCAGTGCCGGCATCAGCCAGCTGCAACTGCCGCATACCATCCTGTCGCTGAGCGCCGACAACCAGTGGCAGCAGTCTGCAGCAACCGATTCCGTCGACGCCGGCAAACTGCAAATACTGGTCGACAGCTGGCAACAGGCAAGCGCTACCTATATACGCCACTACCAGCCTGTAACCGGCAGTGAAACAGTCACGCTGGAATTCTCCACGGCTGCGGAAGCGGTCACCTTTCAGATCGTCGCACGCACACCGGAACTCATCCTGGCACGACCGGACCTGGGCATTCAGTACCACCTGCAAGCTGACATGGCCGGCATTCTGCTGGCCGTACCGGAAGAATAAAGCAGAAACACAACAACATGCCCGAGCTTCCCGAAGTTGAAACCACCTGTCGCGGTATCGCACCGCATATTACCGGCAAGCGCGTCACCCGCGTGATCGTACGCAATCCCAACCTGCGCTGGCCGGTCTCCAGCCGCCTTGGTAAAGACCTCAGCGGACAAACGATCAACGCGGTGAGTCGACGCGCAAAATACCTGCTGTTGCAAACAGATGCCGGTACCGCGATTCTGCATCTCGGTATGTCCGGCAGCCTCCGCCTGGTCAGGTCAAGCGCAGCGGCTGGCAAACACGATCATGTCGATATCGTGTTTGGCAAGACCGCACTGCGTCTCACCGATCCGCGTCGTTTTGGCAGCCTGCACTGGACCCGGCGCCCGCCCGGGCAACACCGCCTTATCAGCCCGCTGGGCCCGGAACCTCTGGCTGATACGTTCACGGGAGACTACCTGTACCAGGCCTCACGCAACCGCAAGGTCGCCATCAAGCAATTCATAATGAACAGCCATATTGTGGTTGGTATCGGCAACATTTATGCCAGCGAAGCGCTGTACATGGCCGGGATACACCCGAAACGGGCTGCCGGAAAAACCAGCCGGAAGAAATACCGGCTACTGGCAGAAGTCATCAAGGAAGTACTGAATGACTCCATTGCACAGGGTGGCACCACCCTGCGCGACTTCGTCAACGGTGATGGAAAACCGGGATACTTCAAACAGCAACTGAATGTGTATGGCAAGGCCGGTGAACCCTGCATCAGCTGCCAGGTAGCTATCCGGGAAATACGCCAGGGACAACGCTCAAGCTTCTATTGCCCGAAATGCCAGCCGTAACCCGTCAACGAGGAGTCAACATGCTGCCAGTCAAGCCGGTAATGATACTGTTCGCCACTGCCTTGCTGACCGCCTGTGCAAGCAGCGGACCTGCCCCCTCCTTCGAGGATAGTTTTGCAACCGATATCAGCGCAGATGGCACCAAGTTTTTCACCTATACGCGCCGGCTTCACAAGGATGCAAAAACACAGGGCCACCGCGGCAAGGAGAAGGACGCGGACAGCGCCTTGCAGAAGTCGGTACAGGAAAAACTGGATAGCAGCGGCTACTGCAGGGATGGCTATCTGGCACTGGAACACTATGAGGCCAATGGCATCATACGCATCCGCGGCGAATGCCGGGATGGCGCCAGTGACAATGACCGCACACAGTTCCCGAACCAGCGCTGACTGATTCACCATGGCCCGCTTGCTGCTGATTACCCTTGCATGCTGCGCCCTGGCGCCCGCTTGCAATACCCTGAAACCCGGCACCGGCACGCAACTACCACCCTTTCCCGGCCAGCTGGTTGCCATCTTTAATGAACAACATTGTAAAGAGGCCTCTGGCATCGTGTTCTCGAGATCACGTGGCACACTGTTTGTGGTCGGCGATGAAGGCGATATCTGTGAACTGCATACTGACGGTATCCTGGTTAACAAGGCGCACATCCCCAGGACAGACCTTGAAGGCATTACCAGCAACCCGCTAACCGGTAACCTCTATGCACTGGACGAACTCTCGACATCCATTCTTGAAATTAACCCGGACAACCTTGAAGTGTTGCAGCACATTTCGATTGATCTTTCACCGGAAAAATACAACCATGAAAATAAAAACCGGGGGTTTGAAGCGATTACCTTTCTGCCGAACCCGGGGCAAGCTGCAAACAGCCGGCTATTCATCGCAAACCAGGGCCGCTCGGACAGGGCATCGGCTGCTGTTCATGAACTAACTGTCCCGTTGGCGGACGGCGACAATGTCGCAAAAACATTACATATCCTTGAGCAGAAAATAGCCGACCTGTCGGGTCTGCATTACGATGATAGCTCAGGGCTGTTGCTTGTCATCAGCGATGCACATAACACGCTTTTGCTGATGACTGTCGAGGGAGACATCCGTACAAGCTACACATTGCCCGGAGAGAACCAGGAAGGCATCACACTGGATGACGAGAGCCGTCTGTATATCGCCGAGGACTCTGGCAACATCATCAAGTACACATTCCCTGCCATGCCTGGATACCGGACCAGCAAGAATCCCATGAGAACCAAGCGACGTGCAACAGGCACCACGAACTGAAACAGCGCGAACGCAGCGCCGGGGCCTCTGTTGCAGGCGGCTGGCGAGCCGTGGAAAAACAGTCCTTGTTCGCAACCGTGTATAATCAAGCTCTGCCGGGTACTTTATGGCCGCATCTCACATTACGACCAACATTGAATACACATCGCAAAGGATTTTATTATGAAAAGACTGCTGATTTGCCTGCTCTCCTTGCTACCACTGCTGCTGTTACCGCTGGACTCCTCTGCCGACAAGAACAAGGGACCCAGCGACCGCGCCTATGATAAAGCCAACGACAACGCCAGCTTCAAGCGCGACAATAATGACAAACACAAGAAAAAGAATAAGTACTACAATGACGATGACGATGACGATGACGATCATCGCAAGGACAAGAAAAAGAATAAAAACAAAGACAAGAAAAAAGACAAAGACAAGAAAAAAGACCGCCCTGACCAGGGCAAGTAACCTTCATAGCTGTAACCGC
>Ga0224513_10001041_pt1 | contig 11113 bp, 11 predicted proteins | sample SF_May12_sed_USG_5_FD_169109 | JGI IMG/M metagenome (GOLD analysis project Ga0224513, IMG submission 169109) | Sediment microbial communities from San Francisco Bay, California, United States - SF_May12_sed_USGS_21 | ecosystem: Environmental > Aquatic > Marine > Sediment | place: USA... | reverse complement strand
TGAATTATGTGGGCAGGTTCGATTTAATTTTGTCAAAAAAGAATTCCTCTAAATATTATTGATCGATAAGATTCTTGACTTAGATCGACACGATTACAAATGATTATGTTAAAATCTTCTCTTTACTGATAGTGAACCTTGGTTGATTGTAAAGAAGGTTATGTTCATAGTTTTACTTGGTTTGCTATACAAAACAAACGAATGTGTATCCATTGCCACTTGGAAGAATCTATTTGACTGGCAAAATCATGCCTAAACTGACACTTCATAACTAAATGTAATTCTTCTTGCTATGATTGTAAAATTATAGTGAATCATTTCCTTTAAACACCCAAAACTCAAAACTCCTTTGTGGAAATAGCAATAAGCGCAATACTGACTGTAGTTGGATTGGCAATGCTGTGTTTTGGAGGAAATTGGTTAGTCAGTGGAGGTGTTGCTATTGCAAAAAAATTCCGTATAAGCAATCTTGTAATTGGAATGACTATTGTAGCATATGGTACTTCAACTCCAGAACTTGCTGCTAGCATTGCTGCTGCTGGAGAACACAGTGCAATTATTCTAGGGAATATTGTTGGCAGCAATATTGCTAATGTTGGAATGGTTATTGGAGCAGCTGCAATATTTGTTCCTCTTGCAGTACGTAAATCTGTTTTACGAAAAGAAATTCCAATAATGCTGGGAGTTTCCTTTTTACTTGTTTTGATTTCAATTGACGGGGAGCTTTCTCATTATGATGGAATACTGCTACTTGTCGGATTAGGAGTATTTGGATTTTACACATACAAAGATGCAATGAAACAAAGAAAAAAAGACAATGTAGATGTTGAACAAAGTAAAAATAACATATATCTAAAATCTGTAGGACTAATTGGAATAGGAATAGTACTTTTGTATGTTGGCGCATTTCTTACAGTTGAAAATGCTGTCATCTTGGCAAAAGAATTTGGATTGTCGGAAAAAATTATTGGATTGACAGTTATTGCTATTGGAACTTCTCTTCCAGAATTGATTACATCTATAATTGCAATTAGAAAAGGACATGCTGACATTGGTATTGGTAATATCATTGGAAGTAACATCTATAATATTTTGATGATTATGGGGGTTGGAGCCACTCTTGGAGGTGTGATGATTGCCTCTGATGTTTATGTAGATTATGCTATAATGATTATCTTTAGTCTTTCATTGTTGATAGCACTCAAAACTAGAGTTATCAATAGAGTCATGGGTCTTTGCTTGACTATTGGTTATGTGGCGTATCTGATAGTTACTTTCTTCAAATAATTTGTGCCTAAATTCTGCATTAAATAGTATTTACTGTAACATTTTCAACTCTGATTGATGGTGTAATTGATGGCAGTGATGCCCATTGGATGACGTTTTTTTGATTATTCCCAATCGCTGAAATATTTTTTAGCATTGTTGAAAGGTTGTGGACTATTCGTACTGATTTTCCAGATTTCTTAATTTCTCCATTCTCAATAATTTGTATTCCACTTCTTGCAGTACATGAAAAATCCCCTTTGATTGGATTTACTGCATATGTGTACCATAATCTTCCTACTAGCAATCCATGTTTTGTTTCTTTGATTATTTCTTCTTGTGATCTATCTCCTGATTCTACTCTGATATTGTGTGGTGCAGAAATTGGAATTGGATCTGAGCTTCTTCCCATGGGTGAACCTTGTCTAGATGCATTACCTGATGATTGCTTCTCTTCTTTGTAACTGTCAAAAAGATTTGAAAAAGTATTTTTGAACACTCCTTTTTTTATCCATTCTTTTCTTTGGGTTTCTATTCCTTCATCGTCTACAGCTTTGGTTCCTATGCCATCTGGAATATGTGGATCATCTATCACACTTAATTGCTCACTTGCTATTTTATCTTCAAAATTATTTGAAAAACAACTTTTCTTTTCTGAAAATGTTTTAAAATTAAAATTATAAGCAATAACAAATGCTAATAGTTCTCCTACTGAATATGGTTCAAAAATTATAGAATACTTGCCTGATTCAATTTTTTGTGGATTTATTGATTCTATACACATATTCTTTGCATCTGTTCCTATTTGTTCTATTGAAAAATTTGATAGCATTCTACCATTTGCATGTCCAATTCCTGATACTGGTGTCACTCCATGTTCTGATTCTGCATTGATTATTCCTGCGATATATGTTGATTTATCTTTGATATCTAATCCGTTAGAGTTTGCTAGTTCAAAAACTTCTGAAACTATATTTAATGATCCTGTGATCGTATTTATTTTATTAGTATCAGCTGAATTTATCATATTTTGTGCGATATCTGTTGCTTTTGAACCTGAAATATTCTCAAGCTTTTCATCAAATGTATTGCTTAGTTGTTTAGATGATACTTTGTATGGTAGCCCTTTCCAGAATTCTCTTGACTTAAGATTTGATGATGTTTTAAATGCATCATCGATTATTTTTTCTATCTCTTGCTGATTGGTTGTTTGTACTGATGCTATTTTTTTGTTATGAATCAATCTTATACCGTAACTATTATCAAAATTTTGTTTAATTTCTGCTATTTCTGAATCTGTGATTCTCACAGTAGTGATTTTTTTCCTTACAATTGCTATTTCATATTCTTCAATCCCTATGTTTTTTGAATGATTTAACGCCTTTTCTAAGGCCGACAATTATTTTCTCCTTGGATTTTTGTAATTGAATTTATTGATTTTTACTAATTCTACATATGATCCAAATTGAGAAGTATCAGCAATTTTGTCAAGCTTGTCTTCATCTTCATTTTCAGTGTCGAATTTTTTTAGAATTTTATAATGAGTGTTTCTTTCTGCTGGGACTCTTCCAATTTCTCTTACCATTCTTCTTATCTCTTTTGGTTTTAGTAGTTGACCGTATTCTGAACCTGCTGATGTTGAAATACTTTCGTTAATTAATGTCCCACCAAAATCATTTGCTCCCCACATAAGCAACAACTGAGACATTTTTTGTCCTTCTTTAACCCATGACATCTGAACATTATCGATGCTATTATTCAACATAATTCTTGCAATGGCATGTGTAAGTAAAACATCATTCCCACTCCCACCTTGTCTAATCCCTTCATGTATCTGGTGTTTGTACATTGGCGCTTCTGTATGAATAAAATTCAGAGGAACAAATTCTGTAAACCCTCCTGTTTCTTTTTGAATTTCTCTTAATTTTACAATGTGTTTTACTCTGTCTTCTAATGTCTCTAAATGACCAAACATCATAGTAGATGTTGTATTGATTCCCATCTTGTGAGCACTTTTGATTATCTTTTCCCAATCTTTTACACTAATTCTACCTGGAGAAATTTTATCTCTGAGTTTTTGATCAAGAATTTCTGCAGATGTCCCTGGAAGTGTATTGACACCTGCTTCTTTCATTCTTTTTAGGAATTCTTCAATTGATATTTCTGATCTTGTTGCTCCGTATAGAATTTCTTCTGGAGAAAATCCGTGAATATGAATGTCTGGAATCTCTTTTTTAATTTCTCTACAGATATTTTCATACAGATCTTTTTTCATATCTGGAGGAAGGCCTGCTTGGATACAAACTTCAGTTGCTCCTAATTGATGTGCTTCTTTTGCTCTTCGTACTATTTCTTCAGTGGGTAGAAAATATCCTTCTTCTTCTCGAAAATCTCTACTAAATGCACAAAACCCACATTGCTTAATACACACATTTGTAAAATTGATATTTCGATTAACTACATATGAAACCACATCACCTACCCTTTTCCTTCTAATTTCATTTGCTACTAGTCCGACAAGATGAAAATCAATTCCAGTTGTATTGTACAGTGCTAAACCCTCTTTTGCAGATATTTCTTTATCTGATAATGCATTGTTCAGGATTTGTGATACTATTGGATCGGCATTTTTGAAAAGGGAATCTATGTTAATTGTCATCTCCAATATTCCTCTTTTACTAATCCTTCCTCATTTTCAATAACCGATATCTTGTCTCTTAACTCTTTGCTAATAAAAGAAAAGAATTCTGGATATATTGGAAATCTACATTTTAGATCAAATCCTGCATTTTTTGAATCTATGTCTACTTTTTTGATTTCTGGCCAAGAAAACTCTGGATTTACAAAATCCGGAGTTAGTGGTGATATTCCTCCCCAATCATTTATTCCCACTGATAAAAAACTTTGATATGATCTTGGGGATAAATTCGGTGGAATTTGTATATTCATTTCTGGCATGATTATTCGTGAGAGTGCCACAATTAATTTGAAATAAGTCTCATTAGCTGATGGCTCATTTTTCATTATTGTATCTGGTTTTGGTTGGAAATTTTGTAAAATTACTTCCTGAATATTTCCATATTTTTCATGTAATTGTTTTATTGCTAGTACTGAATCAATTATTTCTTCTATAGTTTCTCCTATCCCTACTAAAATTCCTGTAGTCATTGGAATTCCTAGTTTTCCAGAATTTTCCAAAATTTCTAATCTTACTTTTGGCCTCTTACTGGATGCTAAATAATGTGGCATTCCTTTTTTTGTTAATCTATCACTTACATTTTCAAGCATAATTCCCATGGATACATTTGTCTTCTTCAGTTCTTTCATATCTTCAAAATTTAGATTTCCTGCATTTGTGTGTGGGAATAAGCCTGATTCTAATGCTAACTCTGATGAATGAATTAAATATTCTACAGTTGATTTGAATCCATTTTCCTTTAACCAGTTTCGTGCTTCTTGATATCTTTGCTCTGGCCGTTCTCCTGTTACAAAAAGTACTTCAACACATCTGTATTTTTTTGCGAGTTGTAATAATTCTACTATCTGTTGTTTTGACATTAAAGAAAGTTTTTGTTCTCCTGGCTCTGCTTTGTATGTACAGTAAGAACAAGTGTCTTTACAAAGATTCACTATGTTGAAAAATGCCTTTTTTGAAAATGTTACTGAGTTTTTTTTAAATTTTCTTCTCAAATTCTGTGCAGCAGAAAAAAGATCATTAGGATTTTTTACTGCGTTTTGATAAATTATACTGATCTCTTGACGAGATATTGCTTTGTTCTCTAAAACATTGTTTAAACTCTCAGAATCTAATACAAGCTTGTTCAACAGAATGAATTCTTGACTTGCAGTATTTATGCTTGTACTGTATTAATTCCCATTTGGTCTTTCTTGTAGGATTATTGTAACATTAGCTGTTCTACCGTCCCTTAAAATCTCTAAATCCATTTCGTTTCCTACTGATTTATCTCTTTGAAGATGTATCAAAATATCATCAATTTTTCTAACTTCTGTCCCATCTACTGATAGAATTATATCTCCTCCAGTTGGGTAATTCCTACCTTGAATTTCAACAGTTTTACTAGATCCAATCAACCCTGCTTTTGAAGCTGGACTATCTTCTACCACCGTAACTATCAAAAATCCTACTGCATCTTTTAAACCCAAAACTTTTGCTAGATCTGGGTCGATATCTCGACCTGAGATTCCAATCCATGGATGTTTATATTCTCCTTTTTCAATGATGGTTGGCACAATTTTGGCAACTGTTTGTGATGGTATTGCAAATCCTACCCCTGTAAATTCTCCTGTTGCCGATTGAATTGCAGTATTTATGCCTACTATCTCTCCTCTCATGTTTAATAGTGGTCCTCCTGAATTCCCTGGGTTGATGGCAGCATCTGTTTGAATTACATCTGGTATAGAATAACCAGAACCTGATGGCAATAATCTCTCTAATTGACTCACAATTCCTGATGTCATGGATCCTGACAATCCAAATGGATTCCCAATTGCTGCTATTGGTTCTCCTACCTTGAGATTTGATGAATCCCCAAGTGGCAATGGTTGTAAACGAATTAGGTCTGTATTCACTTTGATAATTGCAATGTCTGTAAATTTGTCTATTCCTATAACTTCTGCATTATATGATCTACCGTCAAGAAATGTAACAACTACTTTTTTTGCGTCATCTACAACATGCGCATTTGTAATTATGTGTCCTCTCTTGTCAAAAACAAAACCTGAACCTACTCCGTTAACCCCTTCTAATGTTTCATTTCTTTGAACGTTGACTCTTACTACTCCAGCTTCTGATTTTTCAAAAATCTCAATCAATGATAATTTCTTTGAATAAGTTGGTGTTTCTCCAACTGCACTTGGTATGCTACTGTCTATGGTGATTTCTGGTTTTATTGATTCTGGAGGAGAAATAAACAACACTGCAAATATGACTATTGTTATTGCAGATCCAATAACCCCACCTACAAATGCACCTGATTTGTCCATGAGGCTTCTTGTTTTCTCTTTTCTATGTAAAAGGATTACTATACGTTAATTGAATTTTGAGTATGATCTTTCATGGAATAACTTCTTCCTCTCCATGTGACTGAAGATGTACTTTTTGCTTGAAGTAATCCACTTAGAAATCCTAGAACCACTACAAAACTACCTAGTGGTGCAAATAATGCATAAATTAATCCTAAACCTAATCCCATTTTTACCTCAATTATTGCACCAATGTAAATTAAAATTGATGCAACTGCAGCCGTCATACAAAGTATCTTTGCAGATGTAATATCTACTGGTAATGCTGCCAATATTGCAAATATTGCAAATGGCACAAACAACAAAAATAACACTGCAAAGAATATTCCTATTGCAATTTTTCCACTTTGAAGATATAGTGGAATCATTAATCTTTTTAGGGCATTCCATAACGTATTTTTGTCTCGTGCCCAAACAGCATCAATTAGGTGGTCTCCCCTCACCATCTTCATTTTATATCCTAATTCTTTTACTTTTTTTCCAAGTGCTCCATCTTCAATAATTTCTTGTTTTACTCCTTCATGCATACCTACTTTTTCATATGTGTCTTTTTTTAAGATGAAAAAACTCCCAAAAAAATAACCTGTTTTCTTTGAAGGATTATTTACATTCAAGGCTGAAAACCTAGTATGCAAAAATGTAGAAATCATTGGAATTGTAATCTTTGTCCAAAAATCAAATGTTATCATTTTTGGAATTGCAGATAAAGCATCTAAATTAAATGAAATTAAATGTGCCACTGCTAATGATATGACATTTTTAGAATGATTTGTATCTGCATCTGTAAATAGTAATAGTTCTCCATTTGCTTTTCTATATCCTTCCATACATGCCCAATTCTTCCCCATCCATCCCTCTGGTTTTGGTCTTGCAGAAACTGGAATTATGTTGGGGTGTTTTTTTGCATATTCTAAAATTATTTTTCCTGTTGCATCATCTGATGAATCATCTATTACTATGATTTCATAATTTTTATACTCCTGTTGGATTAGAGAGTCTAAACATTTTGCAATAAATCCCTCTTCATTTCTTGCCGGGAGTATTATTGAGACTTTGGGATTTGATTTACAAGTATTTTCAAATTTATCCAGATACGGTGTTAATCTAAATGAATCCATCATTGATTTGATAAGAAATATCCAAGATCCACATACTCCAATTAAAATTGCAGTTAGTGAGTAATTAAAAACATCAAAAATTATTTCCATGAATTTATCTCTCGATTTCTTCTTTGATGCTTTTCATGGCTTGTTCAGTACCACTTTTGATGTGTTTTTTAATCATGCCTGTAAACATCCCCATCATTCCTGTTAGTTTTATATCCCAAACTGTACGCAGTATGGTTTTCTCTTCTTTAGGAATAATGGACACAATTTTTTCTCCACTTATGATGCCTTTTGTAAATTTAGCTTCTATCTTTTCTTTAGGCTGAAGTCTCACTTCTTGCAGGCATTTTTGATCTCTAAACGCTATTGTGATTTCTCTATTGATTATATTTCCATCTTTAGATATGTTTTTGACTTCTTTTGTCCCTTTCCAAAATTTTGGTTCATTGTCAATATCTGATACTATGTCCCAAACTTTGTCAATTTTAGCATCAATTTCCACTTCAACCTCAATTGTAGCCATGTTCTACAAACATTTGTTCCGCATTAAATATATTATATTGGAAATATTTGGAACCTTACAACTAGAATTCATGGGTTCAACGCCAGGTAAGGGCTATGCACTCAACCGTTCGGAGCCCTGTGTCTAAAATGAATTTTTGTGAGGTTAACACGTGTGAACAAAGGATTGGGTTGCATGCCTATGTACGTTTAGCAAATATGGGCCATGCATGGAAATCTAATTTTCACTTTCTAAATCAATTCCAAATGTATTGTGTGGTTTTTCTCATCTTTTCAGTAATTGGTCTTTTTCCATTTTGAAACAAATCGGTTGCCTCTTGTTTTGTTATGACGCTCTTGTTTACCAATAAACCCAACAATGCAATCATTCGATTGTCTTCTTCTCTAGGATAAAGCATTATGCCATAGCCGTCCTTTTTGTTAATGCTTTTTCTGGTTCAACATGTAGTTCTTGTCCATGTTCTCCTGATCTAAAAGATATTCTGGCTCCTTTCTCAAAATGATATGTTTCAAGATGCTGATGGTATTCAAATACAAACACTTGAGCTTGTGGTTTGATTGCAAGCCACGTTAAATGATTATTGATAACTCCTAGAATTTTCCATTCTCCAGGTTTTGGAATATGAGTAGTCAAGAGCACTCTAATGCTATTTTGAGATTATCCATATTTGCTCTCATTTTATCAAAGTATGTTGTGTCTGGACCATCATTCTCTGAAAGTGATTCTAATGGGCTGAACAACAAAATATCTCCACCCAATTCTGATGCTAAACTTTCAGCTAGTTTTTGATTTCTGTTCTCCTCAGTAAAGAAGTACTTTATGTCGTTATCTTCTGCAAAATGAATCAGTTCTTCAATATCCTTTGCAGTTACAGGAGATTCAGGACTGAACTCCTGTATTACTGCAAGGGTGTGAAGGTTGTATCTCTCTGCAAAGTAAGAAAATGCATTGTGGAATGGTACAAACGTATCCTTTTTGCAGGAAGACAACTCTGTTCTAATTTCTTGATCCAGTTTGTCTAGTTGGTCAGAATAATCTTTAGTATTTCCAAGATAGATTTCTGAATTTTCAGGATCAGAGGTAGCCATGTGGTTTGCGATATTCATTACCTGTTTTTTTGCCAATAATGGATCAAGCCAGATATGTGGGTCATACACGTGATCAAGTTCATGTTCTTCCTTTTCTTCATGAACATCTTCGCCAGAAGATAGATGATGAATTTCTTCTATTCCTTCTGGACCATCGATATGTCCTTCTTTAATTTCCTGTAATAATGTCTCGATTTCTTCAATCATACTTCCACCATGTCCATCACCTTCATGTTCATGGAGAACCTGTTCAATGGACTCGATGGTTTGGGATTCGTTAATGTGACCGTGTTCAAATTCTTCTATTGTGTGTGCAATTTCTTCTAAGAATTCTTCAGCATACTCATCGTGTTCTTCATCTCCACCATGAGCACTGTGATCATGTTTTTCTCCCTCAAGTAAAGTTATTCCTTCAGACGAATCAACAAATATGAGATGTGCAAAATCAGAAGAGGATCTGATTTCATCAAGGTAGGGTTCAAAGTCAGCACCGTTGTAAACTAGCATGTCTGCTTTTGTTAATGATACATTGTTTTTGGTGATAGTTCAAATGCGTGAGGATCTCCATTTGATGAAATCAGAGTCTTTACCTCCGCTGCATCCCCTGCAACATTTACTGTGAATTGGTGTAATGGGTAAAATGTAGTATAAACTAGAAACTTGTCCTCAACTGGGGCAACTTCATTTTGTGGTTCAGAAGATGCCAGAAATATTGAGATGATTATTACTGCTACTGCAATACCTCCAATAATTGCTCCAATTTGAGAACCTTTCATACCTGAGATGCTAAGATTATTATTAATAAATCTGTAAATTCTTAATAACTCCTTATATATAAAAAGAAAATAAGTTATTAAAAATTATTAAGAATTTTAATAACAATTTTTTGCATATTATTAATCGTGGGAAATCCAATAAATATTGGAAATTTAAAAAAATAATCATGTCAAAGATTGTAAAATGTCCAAGCTGTGATTGTCACATTATCGTAAATGAACAAGGACAAAAAGAATTCTGCATAAAGAACTGTTCAAATTAAAAAATTGGTTCACAGACCGATAGGCGTTTTGCAAGTATTGGCTTAGTAAATCGACATTTACAGATATTGTTAAATGAAAAATTATGTTCCAAGTTACATTATGTTATATTCAGTAAAATTTGGATCTGAATTACGGATACTAGTTTTTGTCTTATGACAAATGTTTTCATTTTTTTCATTATAGTTTTCATTATGCCGAAAATTATGGTTACACGGAGCCGGCCCTATCTCTACCCCAGCATAACATACATGGGGTTATAGTTAAGGCGGTATTTTTAGTACCCACGTGTAACTCAGAATACAATATGGATGAAAATTTGGGGGAACTTCCAAATGGTTTGCCTATACCTGAAAATGATGGGGCATGTGATCATATTTTAGGAAAAATGATACCCACCATAACACTCCCATCCACAAAGGGAGGCTCATTAGATGTCTGTAATGTTGATTCTCGGTTTGTAGTTCTTTATTTTTTTCCAATGATGGGAATTCTGGGAAAAAGTTTGCCTGTTGGATGGGATAACATTCCAGGTGCACGGGGATGCACTCCTCAAAACATTACCATCAATGAACATGTCGACGATCTGCTAAAATACAGTGCAACACCAATTGGAATTTCAACTCAACCAATAGTAGAACTATCAAAGTTATCTGAGTCGAGGGAATTTTCACAAACACTATTGTCAGATGTTAATTTGAAATTCAATGAAAAACTGGACATTCCAACATTTCAAGTTGAAAACAAGACGATGTACAAAAGACTTACATTGATTCTAAACGAATCTAAAATAATCAAAGTGTTTTCCCCTATTTTCCCACCTGACAAACATGTTTTTGAGATTTTAGAGTGGTTGAAAAATAGCTGATAAACATGGATATTGATTCAGGTTTGATTTCTCAGATTTAGTTTGGAAATAAAAGACCTGCGTGGAATTCAGAAATCAAATAAATTTGCAAAAAAACAATCATTAGTCAATAATAATAAAGATTAATCTACAAAATCAATTGTCCTTTAATTCTACACAAGACATCAATTTTTCCCCTTTGA
>Ga0224513_10001037_pt1 | contig 11123 bp, 16 predicted proteins | sample SF_May12_sed_USG_5_FD_169109 | JGI IMG/M metagenome (GOLD analysis project Ga0224513, IMG submission 169109) | Sediment microbial communities from San Francisco Bay, California, United States - SF_May12_sed_USGS_21 | ecosystem: Environmental > Aquatic > Marine > Sediment | place: USA... | reverse complement strand
ATTTTTCACACTTGCATCCTCTTACTATACATTTTCCATTTCCATCAAGATGTATTGAATTGTCATGATAGCATCCAATTTCCTTGTTATTGCATTTCATTTTTTTAATATGTATAATTCTTGTTTATCTCTCTTGGACTATCGTGAATTCTTCCAATATGCAATGCTAATTTTATCACATTATTACCAAAACTGATTCCACAAAAATTACATTTAAACACATATTGATTTGACAAGATCATTTTGTGTTTTTTAATAATATTAAAAATTGTCTGTTTTGTTTTTAATTTAACCGTAAATCATACAGTGTTCACACTCACAAACTTCTTGCTGTTTTGCCTTCTTCAAACATTTTTTATGTTGTCCTGCCTGACACTGGACACAAATTTCATCAAGATTCTCTACTTTTGTGTATTTCTTTGATTGATCAAAGCCAAATCCTCCATCTTTTGGTCCTACCATGTTTTAACTTAAAATCATTGCAGTATTTCTACTTCACTAATTGATTGCAATTCTGATTGCTTCTTGTAATTGAATTTTGTGTATTTTGATAATCCCTCTTATTTCAAAAGTATCTACATATCCTCCAGCTGATGCTCTGGTTGCCTTAAGTAAATAATGTAAAACCCCTTCTTCTATTTTCCCAACATAGTATCCATATAGGAAATCTTCTTCATCTTTACACTTCCAAATTTGTTTGATGTTGGGAAATGTTTGTTTAATTTCAGTTGGAATTTCTTTAATTCTTCTATTGATGTATTGATCAAGTGATTTTCTAATTTTAGAGTTTTGAATCAATTTTAATAATATTTGGTAGAACTTATTTTTAGTCGTTATCTTTTTTGTTTGGGTTATCTTTTTCAGAATCATCCCACATGTGCATTGTTCCTCTGATCATAAAAGATCCTACTATGATTGCTACTATTCCACCAACAATAAACAAAAAGATTTTCCCAATATCTTTGATACTTGCCAACATAGATGATTCGTAGTTAGTCTAATTATAACTGTCTAAAAAAATTCAATTAGATTCAATAATGAGTATAGAAGAACCACTTCAAATGTCTAAAATTAAACAAGTTGTTGCATGGGTGGCAATTATAGGTGGAGGAGTTGGATTTTTCTTCTTTTCTCAATTCTTAGCTGAAGTAATGCGATGACTCTTGAAAACTAATTATCTTAGTCATAAATGACTAATGTGTGATCACTCAAAAAATTAAAGATTTTTTGAATAGTCAAAAACTAGGATATGTCGCGACAGTTTCTTTTGATGGTAAACCAAACATCTCTCCCAAGGGAACTATTATTGGTTGGACATCCAAATTATTAGCATTTGCAGATATTCGATCTCCTGACACTCTGAAAAATTTACAAGGTAATCCTTATGTGGAAATTAACGTAATTGATCCTCTTTTACGTAAGGGCTATTTGTTTCAAGGTACTGCTCGAATCATTAAAGACGGTTCTCTATTTGATGAAATTTTGAATAATTATAGAAAAAATGGCATCCAAAGCCAAATCAATTCAATTGTATTAGTTGATGTTTCAAGCGTCTCTGATGTAATTTCACCTCTATATGATCTTGGAACTTCCGAGCAAGAGATAAAATCAAAATGGAAACAATATTTTGAAAAATTATAATTTCTCTGGTGTTTTTGTTTCTGTTTGGAGTTTTTCTAATTCTTGTTTTGTTTTCTCATGCTCTTCTCTCTCTTTCTCTAATAGTAGTTGAACTGCTTCTAACTCTTTTTGCGTCATACTGAGTTTTGATTTTAATGAACCTACTACTGCACTTGCTGCCTCAATAATACCTGCAGAACTTTTTTGATTAATTTTATCTCCCTGAATGAATTCTTTTTCTTTTGGAGTGAGAATATTTGTATCTTGAAAATGATCTTTTTTATCTAATTCATCTTTTGCATTGTATAATCTTGAGTTTGCCTCCTCTAATTCTTTTTCTACTTCAATCTGCTGCTTTTTGATGTTGTGTAGGGTGGATTGTTCTTTTTCAGATTGCTCTTTAATCTTATCATGTTCTTTTTTGAGGCTTTCTAATTCTTCTTTTATTTTTAATAAATCTTCTTCGGTTTTATTAAATTCTTTGACTGATTCTGAATCTTGCTTGGAATTTTTAATTTTTTCTCGAATTCCAGCATGTTCTCGTTGAATTATATCTAATTCCATCTTTTTTTGATTCAGCTCCTTTTTCACCAACATTAGGTTGCTGACTGTAGTGTCATATTCTTCTTTTACAGTTTGGATTTTGTGTGTGATGTTGTTTATCTCTTCTTTTTTTGTTCTAAATTCATTCTGTAAATCTTCAACTTGTGTTTCGAGCTCTTCTTTTAGTATACTCTCTTCACTTTTCTCATGTACTGTTTCTTCCTTTGTTTTCTTCTTTCCAAAAAATCCCATACATGTTGTCGTTTATGTCCAAAAGATGAATCTTTCTTTATTCTTGTCTTCTACGTGTCCTGATGAATTTCAAATAAAACCCAATACTGCCAATAACTGCTCCTCCAAACAATGACATTGTGCCTAATTCTGGCATTTCTGGATAGATGTTTGGTGCAAGAAATAATAATAATGCACCTAAAATTATCAATGCAAACCCTCCGTTGTTTCTTGCTTTGTTATGTTCCCTGTGTGCCATAATCATGCATACTCTGAAAGTGTTTTTGCTACTTGCCTTCTCCCAATATCTGAAATAAATGGTCCTATTTTTGGACCTCTTGAAGTTCCAAGTATAATTCTATACAATATTTTGAAGAAATCCTTTGGTTGGATATCGTTTGATTTTGCAATTTGATATATTGTATTTTGAATATCTTCTGGTTCTTTTTCAGCACTAAGTGCATCTGCTAATATTTTCAATGCTTTCCTTGCAGACTCATCTACCTCCACCTGTATTTTTTCTTGCTGGGTAAATTCTTCTGCAAAATTCCCTGCAAGATTAATCAATTTTTCAATTTCTTGTTCAGGTTTTTTTATTATTCCATAGTCTTCTAGTTTTTTCATCACTCTTTCTGTTCTATTTTCTTTGAAGATCTTTGCTAATTCAATTAAAAGTTGATAGTTAACATGTATGGCTGGTTGTTTTGGAGGGTTTAGGAGGTTTACATATTCGTATAATCCTTTTGATTTTGTAAGTTTTGCTTGGTTGTCTATCTTGATTCTTCCAAAGTAAATGTCTTCTAACTCATTATATTCACTCATCAAAGATGGAATGTCCTCAAATCCTAATTCGCGTGCACCTGTAATTCTTTTGTATAGTAATAGTAGAATTGATTTTGGGGTCCCAAATTCTAACCACTTTTGTGCCGTTACTACGTTTCCTAGTGATTTTGAAATCTTTTTTCCACCCTTGTCTAAAAACATCTCGTATTTTACATGATGAGGATGTGCATATCCCAAAATTTCATCGGCAACCCAATCATTTACCTTTACAGAATCCATTATGTCTTTTCCATATGCTTCAAATCTAATGTCAAATGCTGACCATCTTGCGGCAAATTCTACTTTCCAGGCAAGCTTTCCAAGATCCTTTGTAATGTCTGCCTCTCCTTCATGATCACATCCTTTGATAATTTTTGAACCAATTTCTGTGTCATGACATCTGTACTTTACTCTCTTTTCATCAATAATGTATTCAGTAGATTCAGCAGTGTATAGACGACTACAATTTGCACAAACTGGAAAATATGGTAAATATTTTTGATATTTCTCTTGACCTACAAGTTCTGAAATTTTATCTCCAATTTTTGTGCTATTTTGTAGAATCGTATGAATCTGTTCTTGGAGTAATCCCTGTTTGTAAGTATCAATAGCTCTTCTAAATTCATATTTTATTCCAACCTTGTCTAGTCCATCTAGGAGAATACTGCTCATGTGCATCCCATATGATTCATGACATCCATAAGGATCAGGAATTAATGATACTGGTTTTGCCAAGTGTTCTTCTAGCGAATCTGGAAATCCATCTGGAATTTTTCTTAATCCGTCAAGATCATCTGAATAAGCAATCAGTTCTGAGTTGTAACCAAAATTCTCCAATGCTAGTTTGACTCCATATGCTCTAACGGCATCTCCTAAACTTCCTATGTGTGGGACTCCTGATGCACCAAGACCACTTTCTACTCTTAGAACATCTAAACTCCTTCCAAGATCTTTTTCACGTTCTAGTAACTCTGATGCTAATTTATCTATCCATGTTCCTTTTCCAATAATTTCATCTGGCATGTCTTTTCGCTAGTTCAATGTTTTGGACATGTATGGCCCATATAACGAATACCCTAATTTTTGATAGTATTCTCTTGTACCTACTGCACTAATTACCAAAAGTCTCTTTGCATCAAATTCTTCTTTTGAAATTTTTTCTGCCTCTCTCATCAAATTTTTCCCCAATCCTGAATGCTGTATTTCATTCTCTTCTTTTTCTCCGATCTTCAATAGTTTCCCATAGACATGAATTTCCCTTACAATACAAGTGTCTTGGCTAATTTCATCTCTATGAGCCTCTGTACTGGGTTTTCTCAATCTCAAAAACCCGTAAATGGACTCATTTTTGTCTTCATATGACAAGAATACTTCTTTTCCTCCTGATGAGTCATAATCTATTCTGTTTAGTTTCACATCTTTATCCTCTGATTTTTTATTAGATAGTCCTGCCTCTCTGCATCTAATGCATTTACATGCAAATCCCTGCTTTGCCAGATTTTGATGTACAATTTGTCTTAGGTTGCCTGATTTGGGTCCTGCAATAATCTCTTTTGAAGATATTTCTCTTTGTACTCGCATAATTCTTACCCATTTTGGAATGTTCTTTTTTACTTCTGTTAACACTTTGATCATTTCCTCCTCTGAATATGGGGAATATTGTCCCTGTTTGTATTCTTCATAAAGTGGAGTATTTTCAATTACTAGTGATGGGTATATTTTTAGCATGTCTGGACGTAACTGGGAATCTGAAAATAGTTTTTTAAAATCTGTAATGTCTTCTTTTGGAGTCATTGTAGGTAATCCAGGCATCATATGTGCTACAATTTTGTAACCTGCATCTTTTGAAACTTGAAATGACTCTGTTACGTCATTATAGTTATGGCCTCTATTCACTATTTTGTATACTCTTTCTTGTAATGATTGAACTCCAATCTCTATTCTTGTAATTCCATAGTTTAGCATTAAATCTATGTGTTCTTTTTTACAATAATCTGGCTTTGTTTCAATTGTAAATCCTACATTTCTTATCTTTGCATGTTCGTTATTTGATTTAGATTCTTTCAAGTTTTCTGAATCTATTCCATTTAGAGCGTCATAACATGATTTGATAAAATTTTCTTGATAATCTTTTGGCATAAAAAGAAAAGTACCTCCTACAATCACAATTTCCATTTTTGATGGGTCATGTCCAAATGCAATCAATTTGTCAATCTTTGACGTGATTTGCAATTTTGGATCATATGCATTTTCAATTGCATTAAGTGTGGATGGTTCTTTTCCTGTGTAACTATTTGGAGAATTAAATTCAATTCCGCCTGGACAATATGTGCATCTGCCATGTGGACACGCATATGGTTTTGGCATTAATGCTATTACTGCTACTCCTGATGCTGTTTTAGTTGGTTTTTTTAATAAAATTTTTCTTAATTTGTTAAATTCAGATTTTTTTGCTACTGATAAGATCTCATAATTTTTGGGCATTCTTTCTAGTGTATACTTGGCACATATCTTTTTGATTTCTTCTGTTACCTGTTTTTTACTAGGTTCATTAATTGTTAGAATATTTTGAGTAATTTCACTACATGCCTTAGAAAAAACTGAATCTAGATTTATCATGAATACTCATATTGATCTAAACATAAACTCATTAAATAACTTAGTATGTTTAGGTATTATCTTCATCTCTCTGCTTTTTCTTAAATGATGGTTTTTTGTAATATTTTGTTCGAAATTTTTTAATTCTTTCTGAATTTTTTAATTTTTACTAGCATAGATACATTCAGAGCGAGTTTGGTTATTTTTATTGACATGTATTCTGATGAAGAATTTTATGTATAATTTAAAATTTAAGAATTTATTCTGGTTTTTGCTCTATGCTTTGCTCTGATGCACTGTCATCATTTTTCTGCTCTTTCCTGTATTCCATTTTCAACCAAATTGGTGTGATAATAGTTGTTACTGCTACCATGATCACAATCGTAGAATATACTTCTGAAGTAAGAATTCCTGCTGTAACTCCTACCCCTGCTACGATTAGTCCTACCTCTCCTCTTGAAATCATCCCGATTCCTACTCTCATGCCCTGTGCCTTATTTTTCAAAAACAGCATTGCTGGTAAACCACATCCAAACAACTTTGTTACAATTGCAACTGCAATAACCACTCCGCTTAGCATTAAGACATTCAAATCCACTGCTCTGAAGTCTACCTGTGCACCAATAATTGCAAAAAATAACGGAGCAAAAATCAAACCTATTTTTCCAATATAGTTTTCTACTTTTTCAAATACTTTGGTAGTTGATAGTGCCATTCCTACTGCAAATGCCCCTACAATGGGGGATAACCCTATAGATCCTGCAAGAGCTGCCGCACCAAAAAACGATGCAGTTGCTATTCCCTCTACACTTCCTTTTGCCTTCCACAGTCTTGGAGTAATTATTTTTGGAATTATAATTACTGCAACAACTAGCATTATTGCAAAGAATCCTAATACCTGTAAAATCGTAATTGTAATTTGAGTGATATCTATGCTATCTACTCCACCTTCTGATCCTGCAATAGATGATACTACTGATAATACTGCAATTGCTAAAATATCATCAACTACTGCTGCCCCTATGATTAGTCTGGCTTCGGGAGTTTTAATTTTGCCAAATTCACTTAGGACCTGAATTGAAATTGCAATACTTGTTGCCGTAAGTGCCGTTGCAATGAGCATAGATTGTAATGCATCAAATCCAAACATCTGAAAAATTACAAGACCTGCAAAAAATGGAATCACTACTCCTAGAGTTCCAACCGTAAATGATGCCTTTCCTCCTTTGAGAAATTCTTTTGGAGTCATCTCTAGTCCTGCCATAAACAAAATTACGATTGCTCCCATCTCTCCCAGTATTCTAATTTCATCATTTATCTGCAGTAATTGTTTTCCATCTACAACAAAAAATCCTCCAAGTGCAAATGGCCCTACAATCATTCCTGCCAAAAGCTCTCCCAAAACGATTGGCAGCTTTAGTCTGAGGAAAAGTTCTGCCATTAGTTTAGCTGCAAAAAGTAGAATTCCTACTCCGATAATTGTCTCAATAAAATGTGCTTCTGCAGCCATGTTCCCTCATAACACTTGAAAAATCTGTCATATAAGGTGATATTATACTAAAAATTATTTTGTCACTGGTAAATTAAGCGATTTTTATGGAATTTACAAAAACACCTTTCTTGGAAATGATCTGTCCTATCTCCTGACTTGTGATCTTGTGTTTTTTGAATATTTTTTTGATTTTATCTGCTTGATCCTTTGGAGCAATCACACAAAATCCTACTCCCATATTGAATGTCTTATACATCTCTTCTGATTTTACTCCTTGCTCTTCTACTAGTCTCATAATTGGTGGTATTTTTGGTAAGGCGTTTATTTCATAACCTATTTTTTTGAGGCGTAATAACTTGGTAAATGCCCCACCCGTTATGTGTGCAAAACCATTAACTTTACATTTTTGATTAATCTCAAGAACTGGATTTGTGTATATCTCAGTGGGTTTTAACAATGCTTCTCCTATTGTTCCTACTCCTTTGACTTTGTCTTTGACAGTATATTTTGTTAAAAGTGCCTTTCTTGCCAATGAGTATCCGTTTGAATGAATACCTGTACTGTTTGCACCGATAATTACATCTCCTGGTTTTATTTTATTTCCGAGAACCATTTCTTTTTTCTCAACTAATCCAACTACCATTCCTGCCAAATCAAAAGCAAATCCTTTACCCTCGATCACATCTGGCATTATTGCTGTTTCTCCTCCAACAATTGGCATTGATGATTTTTTTGCACCTGTTACCAACCCCTCTACAATTTTTTTGAATATCTGCTGATCATTTCTGTTTGCTGCGATATAATCTACAAACGAAATTGGTGTTGCACCAATACAGATTATATCATTAACATTCATTGCAACACAGTCAATTCCTATTGTGTTGTATTTTTTCATCATATTTGCAATAATCACTTTGGTTCCTACTCCATCAGTATGTGTGGCTAACAGTTTCCCTCCTGAGATCTCCACAATTCCTGCATAATGTCCAAACCCATGTGTGATTTTTGCTTTTTTCTGACTCTTGTAAGTTGATGCAATTAATTTACCAATTGCTTTTTGACTCTGTTTAATTTTAGAAATATCCACACCTGCCTTTTTGTATGTTAAAGTCATAGTTTGATGCGTATCTGATGTGAATAAAAGAATTTGCCTGTTGTTTAGATCACATATACATTCCAGCAATCTCTTCCCTGTGTTCTACATATTTTTGTGACAATTCACTGAATTCTGAATGAAGTCTTTCTTTATCTTCTTGAAGCTCTGTTACATCTATGTTCATTTCGTAAAATCTGTTTACTGCCTGAATTAAAGTTCCAGCAGCAGCAGAATCTGGTGCTATCTTATTTGCCTTTGCCAATAAAGTTAATCCTTGAATTTCTCTTACCAGACATTCATTTAGTATGCCTCCTGGAATTCCAGTTATGAATCCTTGAGGGATCATTTTGATGTCTTTATCTGCCATTGTTCTTATTAGATCTTCCTCAGCTGCACAGTATGCCTTGTCATCATGTTCAGTACTTGCAACCCCGTCTAAAATTACAATCTCTTTTGATCCTTTCTCTGCAGCCCAATCTAAAATTGATGATACCAATGAATAAAGTCCCTCCATCTTCAATGTTATCTCACAAATTATTGCACATACTGTTCCTTCTGGATTTGCATAGAATCTAAATGGATGACGTAATCTACCTCTCATAAAAACTGTTGATGGTGGGAGGTACTTTGATCTCATCACTCCAATTTCCTCCATCTTCAATTTATCAATAATATGATTAATTGCAAGAGGTCCAACTAAACCTGCACCTACAAATCCTGCAAAAATTATTGGACTCTTTAACTCTATTTTTTTTATCTCAAAAACTTCAGCTTCGGGAAATCCTTTTTGCACGGTTTACATCGATTTGTTCTGTCTAATTACTTTTCTCAATACATGTTTTGTTACATTATTTCTAAAAATTTTTTTATTTTATCTTAGATAATGTTCTATTCATTGATCATGTTATTGTTATGTGATGAATGGGGAGTAGATTAGTTAACATTACGATCAAATAAAAAACTCTGGATTTTAAGTGTAAGAACATTACACATCATAAACGAGTAACTAGAAATTATTGAATCTAAAAGTTAGAGTTGTAATGAAAACTGAAAAAGAAATTAAAGAGTATAGAAAAGAGATTGAAAAAAGATTAGTAGAAACTCAATCAATGGATGCTATGAAATACTATCAAGGGGTTCTTAGATCTCTTGAATGGGTGACAACTGGTAAAGATGTTTAGAATTTAACTTTCGAATTCATCGTTTTAATTATTCCATCATGTTTTTCATACTCAATTTGTAAATTGCGCTCTATTCGTTTCATAGTCTCTTTTGATGTAGGACTTTTCAATTCTGATCTTTTATGTTCTTCAAGTCTCTTGATTTTTCCATCACTCACTATCTTTTCTTTATCTAGTAGGTCTAACTGAACATTACAATCCATACAGATTAATTTTCTATCTACTTCTTCATGAAATTCAACATCACATCTTTTACAAATCAAATCTAATTACAAACTCTCTGCAAGAATTATGAACTTAAGCATATTGATGAATAATTTATCAGTTCTACGCATTATTCTTATGCAAAATCCAACATCATAATACCATGATGAAAAAATCAAATAATAAAAATTCCCTAGAAGAGGCAATGTCCATTGGCCAATCCATATTTTTTCAACCTACAATGGGACAAAACACAATGGGAACTGATAATGCATGAGTCGATTTAAGATACAGTTTTTTCTTATGGAGTTGACAGCGTTGACAAGATATTTTTGATTCTTGTCTTTACTTTCATAACAAATACCTGATCTAATTGTTTTTCTGCATGAATAGATTCAACATGGTTCGTCCCTTATCTGTGATTGAATATATCATATTTGGCCCTACTGGATCTTTTTTGATAAAGTTGTATTCCACACATAAGTGCAAATAATTTAGAAATGACTTTTTCATTCTGATTTTAGATTTTGAATACAAATCCGAAAACGTCATAGGATTACCTCTAAGTTGGTATAGTAATTTCAACAGAGATAACGTGCTATAATCTCTTGTCCTTGCTTTGACTGCGTCAAGTACTTGCTCGTCTCTTTTTATTATGAAATCTTCGAATTGATCTGCCACTTCTAGTGGTACATATGTTAATCTTGCTCGTATCATACTGTATGGTACGGTACATTACTTTATTAGTCTTTAACTTTATATTTGTTGATCTCTTCCACTGGTTTTTTACATCTTTGTCTCTGTTCTGAATATGAAGATCTTGAATTTCTTCAGAATTATCTAGTTTTAGCCTTGATAATGATCCATTCTCATAAATAATGTCTTTTTTCAAAATTATTTGTGAAAAAGATAGAGGCGGTAATCAAGAGAAAAAACTTTCCCATACTTAAAACTCATCTGAATACTGTTGGTACATACATTATTGATAAGAGAAACTTGGATGATAGCCATATTTATGATAAATCAAAAGGATCCCGTGTTGGCGCTACTGGTTTAAAATCAATACCTTTGGCAAAAATTGAGACAGTAGTATCTGATAAAAATGCGAGAAGAATAGTTGAGATGATCTCCCAGAATTCTGGACTGTCATCAGATCATGGTGGAAAGATATTCGTTTCTGAAATGGAAGAGGTTGTAGATATGGATACCCTTAATGGCCAACAAGATCTTGAAATCTCTGTTGAAGGAAAACCAGAATCAAAACCACTTCCTAAACGTAGTAGGTTTGTACCTTTGCAAAAATTTACTTTACGTAAACTACAAGTAATCTATGAGG